>Ga0210409_10000216_pt1 | contig 115782 bp, 109 predicted proteins | sample IncBWH17MmetaG_FD_161649 | JGI IMG/M metagenome (GOLD analysis project Ga0210409, IMG submission 161649) | Forest soil microbial communities from Barre Woods Harvard Forest LTER site, Petersham, Massachusetts, United States - Inc-BW-H-17-M | ecosystem: Environmental > Terrestrial > Soil >...
CGAGTAGTTTTCCAGGAAGAAATCCGCCCATTGCTCCAGACTCAACTTTTCCCCTTTCCGTATTACATCCAGTGCATTGCTATCTCTGGCTTGAAGCCGTTCCCTCAACAGCCGTCCACTTTCGCCGACTACCGCCGACTTTTATCGATTTCCGGTGGAGTTTCTGCCGACTGTTGTCTACTTTTGCCGACTTCCGTCTACCTGTGCCGACCGAGAGCCTTTCATGCTTTACATCGATACAGGACAGTGCTATATGTACAGCAGCATAAAAAGGCGTGTCAATGCAAAAAGACTACCGCCGCTGCCTGGACGAACTAGCCGGCGCTGTGCCCAAGAGAAGGCCGCGCTCATTCGATCTCTCCTTCCCGGGATAGAAGCAGCGCTGAACTCAGGGCAGAGTCTCAAAGAAATTTGGGAAGCACTGGGAAATGAAGGCCTACAGATGAGCTACCACGGTTTTCACAAGGCAGTCTGGCGCGCCGAAAGAAAGAGAAAACCAACCGCCGCCAGCGGCTGTGGGAAACAGGACAAACCTTCTGAGGCGCAAGGGCTGCGGGAAACAAAAGTGGACACAGTTGAAGGGCGGGACCCATTTGCGAATCTAAGACGACTAGAACCAGAAAATAGGCCCGGTTTTCATTGGCGCGGTACACGGAGTGTGAAAACGTCGGCGCAGGGAATGGAGGACTCGAATGACAAAAACAAACAGTGAGAAAGTGGCGGAACGTCAATATCCACCTCTGATGTCAGCGGTCATTCAGTGTTGTTAAATGTTGGTTTCAAGACTTTGGGGGAAAGAAATCGGGGACGGTTGCGGGATCGACGCCTGGAATCTTTCTCTTTGGAAGCGGTGGGGCGGGAGTGCGGTTGTAACGTTCATTCCATTTGCCCATGAGCTTCGGTCGAAAATCCCGGGCGCGGGATCATCCAGTGCCGCTCTGAAATCGTCGTCGTTGAAGTACTTCCGGAGAATTTCAATATCCTCGTCCGAGGCGTAAGTCATGGCGTAGGTAAGAAAGCGCTTCGGAAATTCAAGGGCTTCTTCTGGAGTTCCAAACGAGAAGATGCGCTTTGCGACGGCCAGAAGTTCGTCGGAGTAAATCATCGATCCTTAGCCTGCGGGGCCAAGCCTTGATTCCCGACTAGCACGGAGAACTCTCTGATTTACGCCTGTCGCCGCGCTTCCGAGTGCATTTTGCATTAGGGCGGGCAGGTTGGGCAGAGGCCCATTCGAATTACCCTACACCCCCTGCCGAATTGTGGGGGGCGTTGAACAAGAAGTGAGGGTGGTGTATGTATTTGCATGTACGGGCCGCGACTGTATTTTCAGTCGCGGCAACCCTATCCCAAAGACAGTAGGGAATCGTGCCCAAGCGGCGAAGCGTTCATTTCGGCGTCTACAATGTCCGGCTCTTGAGCGCCCTCGACAAACTCCTGCGGGATAAACCGCGATACCTCGGAGAACTGTCGTCTTCGATCAACGATGCGCTTCTGGCGGTTGACCTAAATACTGTCGAGCTTGTCACTCTTCAGTCCAGACAGAAACGAACCGGGAGAGAAACGCAAGTCGTCATTCTGAATCGACTTCGAAAGCGCATTCATGGAATCGCTAAGAAGCGGAATTGTTCGATGAATCAGCTCGTGAATAGCGCCCTTCTGGCTTACTACTCGAAGACTGGAGAAGGCAAACTCAAGAAAACACCCAAGGCACGGGGGGCGTCCTTGCGTTCGTACGACACCATGTCGGAGCCCGAGCGTCGGGAGCTTCATCAGATGCTTGTGGAGCTTTCGGCAATGCAATCCGTTTCCTTCGAGGCGGAAGAGCCCAATGGAACATATTACGAATACGACCGGAACCTGAAAACGACGGTGAAAGTCACCTCTGACGGAGAGCGAACCCCCGTCGAGAAGTTGGAAACAAGTTTTGAGCCCACGCGCAGGAAAGGTCCGCGCAAACTTGCACACGAGGAAATCACATCCTGAGCCAGCAAAAGCCAGCATTGTTCATAATCGCGGGACCGGTGGGCGCCGGTAAGACAACTTTCTACGAAGCCTATTTGAAAGAGCCATTCCCGACACTCGTTCCCGCGCTGAGACACCAGCAACAACCATTTCTTGAGGAGCGTCGTTCTTTTGCCGTCGAAGACATTCGTATTGACACGCAGCTACTCGACCAGGCCAAAGCTGCAGGGTATTCGACGAAGGTTCTTTTTATCTCTACGGAAGACGCGAATTTGAATGTGGGCCGGGTGTTGGTGCGCATGAGTCGAGGTGGGCAAGCCGTGCCCGTGTCCAGCGTAATTGACTCCTATCGGGAGTCAACGAAGAATCTCTCCGAAGTCCCCAAACATGCCGATGAATTGCTCGTGTACGACAACACAGCTCATCGTCGCGGCTTCCGCGTAGTGGCGCATTTCATCGGCGGCAAACTTGGTCAAGCCGCACAGACGATACCGGACTGGGCAGCTAAAGTGTTCGGCAAGGAATTGTACTCCGCAAAACAGCACGAGAAGTCCCGGCGCGGACGCTAACTTGACAGTGCGATCATTGAGCCGATTTCTGGAGAGCGCTCAGTTAGCAGTGGATAAAATGCTCGGAGTATGTATATACTTTCCGAGAGGTTTATCCATCATGGCGAATGCTTCAAAGGCCGTGGATTCAGCACGCAAGGTCTTCAGCAAGCGAGGAGGCATGCTCCGAACGGTGGACGCGCTACGGCTGGGCATCCATCCTCGTACGCTTTACAAACTGCGTGACCGAGGGGAGCTTGAACGTGTTGGACGGGGACTCTACCGCCTCTCCACTGCACCACATCTGACCAATCCAGACTGGGTCACAGTGGCGATTCGTGCCCCCAATGCAGTAGTGTGCCTGATATCCGCGCTTGCTCATCATGGTATGACAACACAGGTTCCCCACACCATTGATCTTGCCATACCCAGCCATGGGCAGATTCCGAAGGTGGATGCTCTCCCCATCCGAGTGTTCTGGTATTCCGAGCCGGCTTTCAGCGCAGGAGTTGAGCTAGTTCGAATCGACGAGGTTTCCATCCGAATCTATTCAGCTGCGAAGACCGTGGCCGACTGTTTCAAGTATCGCAACAAGATTGGTCTGGATATCGCTGTTGAAGCCCTGCGGCGATTTCGGGAACTGAAGAAAAAGGCAGACTTTCGGGAACTAGTGCGCTACGCGCGCATTTGCCGGGTGGAGAGGATTATGCGCCCCTATCTTGAGGCTACGCTGTGACTAAACGAGATATCGGGGCTTCCGTGCGTCAGCGCTTGCTAAATCAAGCACACGAACAGGGGAGGCCTTTTCAGGAACTTCTCCAATACTTTGTCATGGAACGATTCCTGTACCGATTGTCAAAATCACAGTTCCGTGACGCGTTCATTTTGAAGGGTGCTCTATTGCTGACTGCCTGGAGGGCGCCAAAGTCGAGACCGACGATGGACATTGATCTAATGGGTCGGACCGACAACAGTCTCGAACACATACGCTTCGTTGTTGAGGAGATATGCGGTCTTGCGGTGGAACAGGATGGGGTAGAGTTCAGGGAAGAGACCATTGAAATCCAGAGAATCAAAGAGGACGCAGAGTACGAAGGGGCGCGGGTTCGCCTAACTGCTACGGTGGCGAAGGCTAGGCTGGTTGTACAAATCGACATCGGATTTGGTGACTCAATCGTCCCTCGCCCGGATGAGATTGAATATCCGGTTCTGCTTGCATTTCCTGCCCCGAAATTGCTTGCGTATCCCAGAGAGACAGTTGTTGCGGAAAAACTGGAAGCGATCACTGTTCTGGGAGTTCTGAATAGCCGAATGAAGGACTATTTCGATCTCATGTTGCTGTCACAGCTATACGAGTTCGATGGTACCGTCCTGTATCGAGCAGTGAGAGCTACATTCAAACGACGTTCCACGGAAGTCGAGCATCTGCCCATTGGCCTTTCGGACGACTTCGCGTTGGTACCGGGAAAGGCTGCGCAGTGGAAAGCATTTCTTCGCAGGAGCAGATTCGAAACAGACTATGCAAATCTAGATGGCGTCATAAGATTAGTGCGGGGTTTTGCTGGACCCGTATTGACAGCAGCTGTAACCGAAGACGGATTTCAGTCTCACTGGAGGCCTGGTGGGTCGTGGGTAACCTAAGACCCTGACTTTGATGGTGGGCCTGGGTGGACTTGAACCACCGACCTTGCCCTTATCAGGGGCTTTTATGGTGCTATATGTATAGCAATTACAGAGTTTGGGTAGAGCATTCGGCTCGCAACCGAATGCTGGCCAATTTCGGAGGTGAATTGGGGGACGCGCCTGCCAAGCAGGTGTGCTATCTACAACGGCCTAGGGAACCGTCGCCCACAGTCGTGTCTTTTACTCGGCGAGCAAAACTTATGTGTTCAGGTTCATCGCGAGCAAGCATTCAATTGAAAGCTGATCGGTCAGCGCGGAGAATCCGACACTCCATAAATGTTTCGGTATCGATGTCCGGAGTGTAATCCCAAACCGCGTGCCGCCCCTGCTTATGTAAGCAACATCCAGAAGAGAAAAACGGAGAAAAAATCTTTGAAAACAGGATAAGTCTCGAAGATACACTTTCTCGGGAGAAGTGGAGTGCGGCGGCTACCCCAGTAGAATAGGGAGGAGAACTCCCAGGCTAAGGGCAAAGAGCCAAAGGGCAGGCGCAGGTGTCCCCACAGGGCGGAGACGGCGCAACTCCCGCGGTGAGGTTCGGGGATCAAGAAGAAGCGAACGCGTGTAGCGGTGATCAAACAGAAAAAAGATCAATGCGGTCCCGGCACCATAAATCAAGTGACCCAGAAGGGATGGAAGCAGAGCGGAAGCGGCGCCCGCGCTCCAATCGCAAACCCCCGTCAGTAACAACGGCATAAGGGTCATCGGTCCCAGATACCACCAGATCAAACCAAACAACCACCCCCATGCGATGCTGGAGCCTGAACTTGTAGTCTCATTGCGAAACAGCATTCCGTAGGTCATACCGATTAACGCGCTCACGGACAAATGAATAACTAAGCCACGAAAACCTACGAAGCTGGTGTCCACGCCCGCGACTTTTGGCAGGACGCCAGTGGCAATCATGACCGGCAAGGAAGCGAGGCCGCCGATGAGACCGGCGACCGCGCCCCATCCCAGCGAGCGGAGGACATGAAGGCCGGGACTTTCGATTTCTCGATTGAGTGGATCAGACTGGATGAACAAACGAACCCAAATCTTGTCAATGGTAGCGTAGGCGACACCAAGAATCAGACCATACAGGATGTGTCCGACCAGAGAGCCAAACACGGCAGTGCCTTGCTCCGTGGACCAATCGAGCGGCAATCCCGCAGCAAACCGCAAGAGTGTCAGAGGCCCAAAAAACCACCAGAAGATCCCAAAACCGAGTCCCCATCCCATGCATGAACCGTACCCCCGAACGTCTCGCTGGAAGAGTAGTCCGAAAGTCACACCGATCAAGAGAGCGACGGCAAAATGGAAGGAAATGGTCATACGGCGGGAGCTGAGTTCCCCAAATCCCACTAGAAGAGGATAGTAGTTTCCTGAAGATACCCATCTACCGAAGATAAGACCTCCGAGTGTGCCTGCGAAACCTCCAGCTACGATGGCGCGACCCCAAGCAAATTTCTTGCCTGGTCTGGAATAGCGAAGTCCTCCCCGGATCCCCAATCCGACCCCGACGGGCATTCCAAGGCAAAGCACGTAGGCAACGAGTTGGGAGAAGTGTCCTTGGGCGTCTTGGAGCATCATGCCTGAACGTCCGGTAGTTTCTACGAAGTGAAAAAAGCCTCCGGCGGTCAGTATCCACAGCAAGAAGGAGGAACCCAAACCCCAGATCAGTCCTGCACCAGGACTCGTGGCGCGCCGGGCGAAAAATATTCCGAAGGCAAGTCCGAAAGTGGCGCCGAGGAGTCCACCGCCGAGGAGCGACGTCGAAAGCGCGGCGCTCTGTAGCAAACCCCCCGAGGTGCCAAGGGCCAAACCGAGAAGAGCTTCTATCCGAACCGAGCGAAACAGGGCGGATGCGAACCGCGGATCTATCCTTGAATGTGCTTCTGCCATGGATCAGTCCCTCACTTCACATCAATCGTCTGAACGATGTCACGTGGGAAAAAGAGCTCGATTGTCCAGTCCATGAGCACCCGAATTTTGCGCTCCAAACCGGGCAATTTTCCAAGGTAGATTCCCCGCCAAAGAAGCCAAGCGAACAGACCAGAAAAGCGTAAGGATTTGCTTCGAGCGAAAGGAACACTCAATTCAGCACAGGCCGTTTGGTGTCCCACGACGCAGAGAGCACCGAGTGAATCGAAGTGGAATTTGCGAGTCGGCCGCCCCTCCAGTTGAGCCAGGATGTTGCTCGCGAGAATTTCCGCCTCACGCAGGGCAAACTGGGCGGTCGGGGGGCAAGGGTGTCCCGTCGCTGCGTCGGTGACTGCGGCGCAATCACCGAGTGCCCACAACCCGGGGTGCCCCGGCACGGCAAGAGTATCGTCGACGAGCAAAGCACCACGCTTATCTTTTTCGAGACGCAGTGACTTCAATAAAGGACTCGGCGTGGTGCCCGCGGTCCAAACAAGAGTCTCGGTGTGAATCTCGCCCTCGCCGAGGAGGACCACGCCAGGATGCGCGTCTACGATGCGCGTGTTCAAGCGAAAGCTGACCCCACGCAGTTGCATCTTCTCTTGCGCATACCGGGCTAAAGACTCGCTCAGTTCCGGCAAGACACGATCCCGGGAATGAACAAGCACAATATTTAACTCATTGGGGTGAATCCTAGGATAATCCGCCAAAATGCCGTGCGCAAAATCGTTCAGAGCGCCGGCAAGTTCTACGCCCGCGAAACCACCGCCAGCAATGACAAAGGTAAGAAGCGAAGAGCGAAGAGCGGGATCAGACTCCAGATCGGCACGCTCGAACATTTCGATGACGTGATTGCGGATGCGGATGGCATCGAGAAGACTCTTGAAATTGAACGCGAACTTCTCGACGTTCGTCATGCCGAGGTAGTTCGAAATTGAGCCAAGAGCAAAGACTAACTGGTCGTAGGGAACTTCTCGCCGCCCCGATGCTCTATCGTCACCCGCATCGTGCCGCAGAATTACCAAACGCTTTTCTAGATCCACTCCCTCTACAACACCTCGAATGAACTCGGTACGGCGTAGGGTGCTCCGCAATGGGGTGCTGATGTGACTGGGTTCCAAACTGCTTCCGGCTACCTCTGCGAGCATCGGAGTAAATAGGAGCGCATTGGTTTCATTGACTAGGGTGAGGCTGGTGGAACGGTCGCCGCGTAATCCTTCTTCGAGACATTCCGCGGTACGCATGCCAGCAAATCCGCCGCCCAAGATAACAATACGTTTGCTCACTGAAACTTCGGGCACTTTGGGGGCTGGCTCTGGACCGAAGAAATATTCGGCGCCGTCTTGTAAGGCCTGATTGGTAATTCCAAGAAAAGCACCGAAGATCACCCAGCTTACCAAAGCGGGGAAGTTTTGGCGCATTTGCTCCGCGCTCCACGCGGGCATCTGGCCGGACAGCAATGGGATAACGATTACACTGACAAGGCCCCATAGCGGAACGCCGAGCGATGCTCCCGCCAATAGGTTGTCGACATACGCTCGGTGTGTTGGCCGAAGCCCTGCAGAATAGGTAGCCCCAATGCCGACGCCCAGAATCAAGTTCCACAGAGCGTAGTGAGGCGTCGCTGTCAAAATGGTACTAGCGGCCGCTCCACTCAAAATACCGGTAGAGCACCGGCGGAAAATCGGGTTCATTGAGCATATTCCTTCAGAATGGACTGGAGAGGGTGCCGCACAAGGCAGAAAATCCCCACGTCCGTCTGATTCGGAGGGCGTCAAAAAGTTTCAAGGGCTCCTATGAGAAGATGTCTCGGCATATGAGGAACAGAAACCGGAAGGCATGATCTCACAACTACTTCCGCTAGAGTGTAGGCTTGGGAATTAACATTCACGTCGCGATGCAGCACAGGAGATAAGAAATGGACGACTTGTATGCCATCAATGTGGCCAAGAGCGAATTTCGGGATTGCTTCAACCTCTCGGATGTGTCGCGGTTGCTGGCGATTGCTGATCCGGACCTGGTTAATTTCTCGGATGGTCAGCCCTGTGAATTTGGCGCGAACGGATTGGATGCCTTGAAGACTCGCCTGGCGAATCTGTTCGAACGCTTTACAGCGGAGCTGGCAGTGATTGTCATCGAGATTCGTCTTCAAGGAAATGTTGCCTACGACTACGGGTGGCATGACATAACGCTGAGGCCGAAAGATGGCAGCCAACCCATTCGTCGCAGGGATCGCTATGTGGATATCTGGAGGAAAGACAAAGAGGGCAAGTGGAAGCTATGGATGTACATGGATAACCAGGACGTCGCCGATCCATTCCGGCCGGAGCAGATTCCGGCAGTCGGGGTACGAGTTCACGGAAGTTTCTGAAGCCTTTCGTGTAGGCGCTTGCTGAACCCTTCGGGCATCTGAAATACTCTTCCGTCGCCGACCAGTCCTACGACATTTCGGGTGCCATCAAGTACCGCAGTGCAATGTCCGCAGACTTTGAAATGCGCTTCCATTCGTTCGCGCACCGCGGGAGAGATATCCTCGTCAAGATAGTTAGAAATTTCCCGCCAGACTTCGACGCAGCTGATTTCAATAGTGGCCATTGCGCCCCTCTCTATTCACCATGGTCTGACTCTCCGATACGCTTGTCCCTTAACCCAGCAACCGTCGAATCCAGGGGCAAGGCAGTCTCTCAGGAGCAGGCGCGCTCGATGATGCCGAGTTTTCACGGTTGCTTCCGAAATGCCTAGAATAATCGTCGTCTCTTTGATGCTCAAGTGCTGAACGTCCCTGAGGACTAGCACCTCGCGGTAAATGCGGCCGAGCGAATTGATTGCATCTTGCAGTGCTTGCCGTATCTCATTTTGTTCGAGCAATTCGGAAGGTATCGGTTGCCAGTCGGCAAAGTCTCTCGGCCAAAAATCTCCCTCTTTGCTTTGCTGCTGGTCGTCAATGGACTCGTAGAGGTGCGCGTGCGCCTTCCTCAATTTCATCTTTGCTTCGTTATAGGTAATTTGTATAAGCCAGGTGCTGAACTTTGATTCCGCACGGAAGCCGGCCAGGTTAGAGAGTGCCTTGAGGACGGCTTCCTGCGCGACTTCCTCCGCGTCAGCAGAGTTTTTCACTACCGACATCGCGGTTGCGTAAATCATGCGCTCATACGGACGTATCAACTCGTAGAAAGCCTCCCGGTCTCCGCCGCAGACGCTCTTTATGAGTTCTGTCTCGTTGCCCCGCCATTGCGGCTGTGTCATGCTCATTTTTGTCAACTGATCCGGGTCCCTTTTGTCCGTTAGAAATCTAGCCTAGCCGCTTGTCAATCTACTCTGATCAGTGTGATTCCGATCTCATCAAAAGGTTTCGGAAGAAAGCTCCCAAGTCTGGCTCGTGTTAACTGTGAGCAGTCCGAACAACGTGCACATCCCCCTTGCTATCTTGTCAAAACGAACGACCACTATGCGGCTTTGTCAATCGCCTGCCCTCGCATAGTCCGTATTGTTATTTGACCAACTGCCGCCAAGACCTGGCGCAAGAGCATCCCGCAACTGAAGCCTAGCCCGCAGGAGCCGGGTCTTGGAGTTGGCTACTGTGAGCCCGAGCACCTGCGCAGTTTCGTCGATGTTCAGATGTACTATGTCTCTCAACGTGAAGACTTCGCGGTACTTTTGTGCCAAAGATTCCAGCGCTTGCTGCAAGGCATTTTGGAGTTCACTACCTTCAAGAGCTTGCGAGGGAATTTCGAGCCAGTCCTTGAAATCTTTCGGTACATACTCGTCAGCATTACCTGTTTGCTGCTCGTTCAGCGACTGGTCCAAGTATCCGCGGGCCTTTCGAAGCCGGTTCCGAGCTTCATCGATCGTGATTTGGATCAGCCATGTGGTGAATTTGAAGTCCCCGCGAAATCCATGGATGTTGCAGAGGCCTTTCAGGACCGCCTCTTGAGCGACTTCTTCAGCGTCCACCGAGTTCTTCAGAATCGCTTTGGCTACGGAGAGCACCGTGGGCAGGTGTGGCAGTACGAGACGCCAGTAAGCCTCTCTGTCTCCCCTACACACCTGATTAACTACTGCCATCTCGTTGTTCTCCACGCTCCACCTCGTTCTTGCTGCGCGCACTACCTCCCGAGCTTTGCCTGCACTTCCTTGTCGGACAATTCGTTTTTGATCGTTTCCAAGTCCTTGTCGGCTTTCTGAAAGCGGGCGCGGACTTGGTCGATAGCCCTGAAGACAGCAATGTCGTAGGTTCCGACAGTGGCTTCGAACTTATGTTTTGCAAGGAAACCGTTAATAAGGAGAAGTTCTTTCCCGAGACAATCTGACGACGAGGCACACATCTCAGGATTGACCTGGGTGAAGAGGTCGTTGCGCGCGATCGGAACGACATGCCCGCGCTCCTGCCCATACAATAAGCACAGATAGGCGGTCATGAATGCGAGAAGCAGGAACGCGCGGAAAATGGAAAAGCGGATGGTTTTCATATGGCCTTCTTTAGTTCTTTCGCCCTCGACATTTGTTCAAACGGCAGCTTTATGAAAGTTGGATCGTTGACTAGGGTGACTCCGTAGGCTTGCAACGCGGCATTCGCTGTCCAAATACCGTCGGTGCTCAACTCTCACGGGCAATAGGAGTCATTTGCCCTGCAAAAGTTGCATGAGTAACCAAGAAATCGTAATACCTGGGCAACGTCGAAAGTCCCGCGTTGTCGCAGGCAGGGATCGTGATTCGGCGACTAGGGTCAAGCCGTGATTTATGAAGGACTCGACGAGGATGTTCGACACTCACCAGATGAGGTTGCGAATACTGCATTTCGACAAGGCTAGAGAAGTAAAGGTGTGAATAGATTGCGCTTAAGAAGCTTTCAACCGTGCTCGTTTTGGTCCGTTCGCAACTTCGCCATGACGCGATCTATGATTGGGTCGGAGACACTTTCCGGCAACTCAAATGAACTACTTTCTGTTACGATCTTTATAGTTTTACGGGTAGAGTCGTACAGCACGTGGCAAGCACGGCATTGGGCCAGGTGCAGTTCAAGCTCTTTACGGACCTCTGGCGACACCTCATTCTCAAGGTAGTCTCCGATCTCAGCTAAGAATTCCTCGCAAGTGATCATTGTGCTATCCCCTTGGCGCTAGTGGTGAAATACGGCGAGAGCCACTCTCGCAGCATTAGCCGGCCCCTGAGGAGCCGCGTCTTTACTGCCGGAACGCTTAGCCCCAACTGCCGGGCAACTTCATCCGCCGAAAGCTGTTGGATATCCCTGAGTATTACCACGACGCGGTAGTTAGCGGGAAGCGTCAAGATCCCCTTTTCAACGAGCTGCCTCATTTCCGATTTCGAACAGCACTGCTCTGGGTTGTCCTGCCAGGCCCTAACCTGACGAGGGCGAGATTCCCGCTCTTCGTCGTACTCATCTTCATCTAGGCTCTCAAAAAGTTTTCCGCGTCGCAATCGTTTAAGCGCCGTATTTCTTGCGATACTCACAAACCAGGTCGAAAACTTCGAGCGGCCCTGGAATCCGCCAATGTGCTTGAACGCACTCAAGAGAGTATCCTGCATGGCATCTTGCGCTTCGGCTGGGTTGCCCAGGATTGCTGTCAGAGTGCGATAAATTAACTGGGTATGGCGGCGAACCAATGCTTCGAAAGCCTCCAGCTCCCCACTCTGCGCTTGGGCAACCAATCCAGCGTCCGCGTCCTGGAGTGTTTCGACGAGACGCACAGCGCCCCCAGCCTGGATAGGAGTCTGGGTGGTGCCAGGAAGATTCACTTTATTTTCTTCAAAGATAGAAGGTGGCTCAAAATCGGGCTCAATTCCGATCCCCATTTGGAGGGTATTCGCGAAATTATTGAGAGCTGTGACCACCTCGCATTCCAAAATCTGTTTCTCGGAGAACCCAAGTACTTGAAGTTTGACGACGTCCTCCCGGGAAAACTCTGAAACACCTGTCCCCAATTTGACAGCGAAGTCTAGCAGTGCTTTGTCAGGCTCCGTAAGACCGGACTCATGATGGTTCACCGCAATCTGGTCACCATCCTCCGAGGGCATACCCAAGCCTCGCAACATGTTGCAATGCACTGCAACGCAATAAGAGTTGAGATTTGCTGCCGATACAGCAAGCAGTATGCATTCTTTTTGCACTCGTGTCAGGGCATCTTCAGGTAGCAGAATTCTGTCCACAGCCTCCAGCTCGGCTTCCAGCAAGTCGGGCCGCAACGTCTGAGCGCGGAAAAAGTTCGGTATGAATCCGTGACTCTTCCGAACAACGGAAAAAGGTGCAAATGTCTGGGGACTTAAATATGGAGCGGGTACGTAGGGCCCTTTTCTGCGTGCCGCCTCATGAATGTGGGGCAAGAGGCCAGGGAGCGCTCGATCATGGGGCGGATAGGTCTTCGTCGAAGCGAGATTCCGCGATCCGAAATCTGGCTCTGGTCCCAAACCCACGGAAAGCGTGCAGCGGTAGATGGCCAAAGCCGTCACGACGACGGCTTCGAGTATCGACTCGTCGTCGAATCCGCATGCCCGCAGCGCTTCGATGTCTTCCGAGCGCACCGAAGGAGCATAGCGGCTTAGTTTGAGACAAAATTGGAGCAACGCAAAGTCTGACGCCGAGAGGTCCGCATGCCGGGAGTCGTTCAAGAGGTCATGGACTTCGCTATCCGAGACGCCAAGCGAAGAAAGGACCTTACTGTCCAACGCAACGCAATACGCGTCGTGACGGTCAGCTGCAACGCTTAGAAGGATTCGTTCCCTTTGTACTCGGGGAATCGCTCCTTCATGTAACCTGATGGCACGCTCAAGTTTTGCCTGGGCCTCGACGACACGAGGTAACAAAGTCTGCGCGCGAACAAGATTAGGCACGAATCCAAGGGCCTCTTGAAACATGACAAAGGGCCCGAATTGGTCTTCCAGTCGCACTTCGCTAAGAAAGCTCATTGCCCACCATCGGCCGGCGCGGATGAACGAATGGCGAGTGTACGTCTCTGGCTTCGCACTGTGGAACCTTACGCTGGTCCGTTTCGACAAAGCAGATCTTCCGCGCCTTTTCCCTTCTCCGTGCCGTCTCATCTCGCGAAGCCGGGTTGGGAGCCTGCGCAGAAGCGAGTAATTCGGATTTCCTAAAGTTCATGAGCGACAGCCTCCTCACCTTCCACTTTGGCGCTGCCTTAGTCAATTCTGGGTTCTCCATTACCGGCCCGTTGGTTCAGCGGCGGGACTGACCGTCAGCCACGTAATCACAACTGCGCCGGGCGTATATTAGACGGTCGCCTGACTCGTTCCTTCCGGCAAGCCAAGCTCAAATGAGGAGGTGAGCTGGATCGTATTGCGCAATGTTCGGTATAGAGGGCAGCGCATGGCGTAAATGCCGTGCACTCTCTCTACTGTCTCCTTGACATCGTGTGAGGCCACCAGGCGCATCACTACATGGATTCGGCGGATCACCAGCACATCCTCCTCCGTTTCGACCTCTCCAGTCACATCCGCGGTTAGCTTTCCGTTGCTGGCATCGATTTGGCGCGCCTCCAGCGCACCTCCGAAGGTACCCATCATTCAACCAGCGGTTGCGGAAATGACGTAGTCGATGGTCGAGGAGTGCGATTCTTTCAACTGTGCTGGGTCAATTTTGTAGTGCTTAGCAATGGCTCCGTGAACGCTGAAAATCACTGGCTGTGACTCGCCGGGCAGATACGCGATGCGGAGAGGTCCGTACTTTCGCTCGATGCGCGATCTCGAAACATAAACGACATCACTCATGGCTTTCTCCTTTCAAAGCTTACGAATTGGTCCCATTTCATCATTCGATCGACTACTTGTGCTGAATGGCCTCCGGAGATCGTTTGAGGTCAAGAGGAAGAACCTGTAACTCCCATCTCACCGGCACAGACGCTGGAGGGTAGCAAACCATTTTGTCACAAGCCTGATACTTCAGTTCCCCGGTAATCGAAATCGTCCTTTGCGCGGAGACCAAGGAGCGGACCGCATCGCGAGTCTTGGACGGAGTTACAGTAACATCCTGCGTGATGCGAAAGTTTCCTTCGAAGACCGAGACTTGTTCCTGGATGGCTTCCAAGTAGAGTACCTGCGAGTTTGGGTAAATGACAGGCTGGAATTCGACTCCGGGAACCTCCTGCACGTTGAGCTGAATGGGCTTATACCCGTGCACTCCGGGAGAATAGACGTGTACATCCGGAGGAAGCTCGATTTCGGCTATGAGGCTGACCCGGCCGCCGGGTATTACGCTCCGATCGGATTGTGCGAGGGTGATCCGAAGGTGAGGAGCCTCGATATTCTGGCTCACTTCGGCGCTCAACTCCGGAAAGAGCTTTGCAATAACATTGTTCGCAGTCAATCGGTCAGTGTATTTTGCTGTGAAATATTTTTCGCGAATAACCCCACTGGAATCGACGAAGAAGAATCCAGGGTAGGCCATCCCTTTGGTCATTCCTTTCGCCTCCGTGTTGAGCACTTGGAAGCTGCGAATGGTCTTGGAATCTGGGTCACCCAAGAGGGGAAACTGGATTCCATGCCGGTCAGAGAAGTCCTTGAGGATAGCCGGACTGTCGTAGCTAATCGCGGCCAGTTTAAGTCCTTGCGCCTCAAATCTCTGTTTTGCGTTTTGCAGCTGCACGAGCTGCGCTTTGCAGAAGGGTCACCAGTCGGCAGAACGGAAGAAGAGGAGAATAGTGCCCTTTGATCCCTTGAGTGTCTCATTGGATTGTTCGTGACCGAACTGATCGGGGAGGGCGAAGGCCGGCGCCTGCTTGCCAACTCCCAGGCCAACTGACGGAGTAGTGCCGTGGTCAGTGCCTGGCCTTTCTTGCCCGCTTGGTATTACGAAGAGTCCGACGAGGAAAAGGATGCAAATCACAAGTTTCATATCTGCTCCAGATTCGATTTCGTTCCTTTGGCGTTGCAAGCGAACTAACCGTCGCTAAATCAAAATGGTTGCGCGAAGCTAATTAGAAAGCCGGACGGAGCCCGCTCCCAAGACCCTGCCTGCATCCGGTTCTTGTATGATTCCCACGATCCTCAGGTCCCGTCGATTCCCGGCATCGAGATCGAGCGTCACATTCCGCGAAAAGTTTTCGGTTCTGCCGACTTTTCCGACAGGGACAAGATCCCGCAAGACGGCCACGTGTTTCAGAGTTCTGCCAGCGTTCTCTCCACGGATCACGTGTGACTCATCGCTCTCATCAGCTACCGCCAGGAAAACGTTCGCCGATTTCGCTGCAAGGGACGAAGGCAGTGGACCGGTCTCGACACGCACGCCGAGCTTATTGGGTTCTTCAACGTGAAACACAGAAAGCATTACTTGTATCTTTTCGAGCTTCACCGCATTTTCGACCGCTCGGATCGCCTGCCGCTCGTCACTGCCGACGAGCTCGTAATGTCCGTCAACGACCATCTGTGGCGTGTAAATTCCCCCGCGGCCGAACTGCGCCGCGTAGGCGCTTTGCCGCTCGCTGTATTCGTGTGAAGAATAGGGATCCTTCCATCCGATATCGTCCCAGTAGTCCACGTGTTCACTGAGAACGATGAGTTGCGCGCCGCTGATTGGCTGGGAACGGTCGAGCTTTTCTAACAGAGCATCGGCGGGAGGACAGCTCGAACAACCCTCGGAAGTAAACAATTCCATTAGCACCGGAGTCCGCGGGGCGTCATCGCTGCTCGGCATCGAGGATGGGCTCGCAGCATGAATATATCGAACTGAAACGCCCGCTAGAATCGAAAATGCAATCAATGTACTAACTATAAGACTGAAACGCATCATCCTTCTCCGTAACCGATTGAGTTTCACCGCGGGATTCCTAGAGTCGTGGAGCTGCATCCCCTGCTGACCCAGGTCAACCGGTCGATCAGATTAACCAGCCGCTGTTTGGGTGAACGTGAAAGTCTCTTCTTCGGCTACCAGGAAAATTGGCTTCCCACCGGAAGAAATCTTCACGGCGTGTGCGAGGGCTTGTTTGCAGCCGTCCGACGCGGCGCACTCCTCCAGTGCTTGCATCGATGGAAAGTAAACCTCTGCGACACGGTAGAAAGGAGGAGTCCCTTGGGGCGAACCCAATATCTTTGTTGCGACAATCTTGCTCTTGCCACCTAGTTTCGCGACCGCCAGCGGTACATGCTCGTTCTGATAAACCTTTTCGAAGGCATCAATGTCTTTCGGCTGCGGGTATATGACCACTAGCTTTACGTTTCCCATTCGATGCTCCTATCAGGGCGAGATTTTAAGCGGCGAGCACTGCAAGGAGGGGGAGCCCCCCGAAGAGGATCGCAGTGCCTGTTCGGCTCTTGCCGCCGAGGATTCGCCAGTTAATGAGATTGTCGAGCAGGCCAAAGGTTTCACACTGGTTTCGAAATCACGGAGCTGACTCCATTTCGATTCCGGCGTGGCATTACCGCGACTTCTCAGTGGCCTGTCGCCGGCCGATAAGCTGGTTATGCCAAATGCTGGAAACTTTGCGGCGACAAGCCCATCTCACTGTCTGCAATCAAGAAGCTATTCTAAGGGAGAGATCTCAAGTGAATTTTATGCGTGTTGGACGATCTATTGTGCAAGCCCTGAGCCGTTTCGTCACTGCGCCAGGTGTTGCCGTTTCACCGGAGAAAGCACAGAAGAACAATGTGAAGTCGTTGATCGCATTGTTCCTGGCAGTTGGTTTTTGGTCCGTCCCAGCCCTGGCACAGGCAAAGAATGAAGTCGGCCTCGTCATTGGGGGGATCGTAGGACCTGGCCAAACTCTGTCCCCTGGGACGAGCTTTACCGGACCTGATGGCACGGTTCTCCCCAACCGGGATATAACATTCAATCCAAGTTTGACGTTAGGGGCCGAGTACGATCGCGTTGTTGTCCAGAAGCAGAGAGTCGCAATTGGCGGCGGCGTTGATTTTCTGGCATCTCCGTTTGATGTGAAGCTCAGTCCGCAGTCCCAGAACTCGATCGATCAATATGCCGTTATTTTTCTCACTCCCCACGTTCGAGTGAAATTCCATTCGAACGGTGTTTTTTCTCCCTGGTTGTCATTTGGTGGCGGATATGCGCGCTTCCTTGAGAAGGCACCTGCTACCGCGCCATCGTTTAAGCCGGGTACAAATACCGGAACTTTTGTGTTTGGTGGCGGGGTTGACACTCGAACGGTCATCCACGTCCTCAGAATACCCATCGGCTTCCGGATCGAAGTGCGTGACTTCTATTCGGGGCTGCCTAACTACAATCTAAAAGTCACCGGCAATCTTCAGAATAATCTGGCGTTCACCGGCGGATTATTGATCAGGTTCTGAGGCCCTAATTGGAGCCCTCAGCATGCGTTGACTTCCGATCCAGTCAGGGCTGCTCCCTAAGCGCCGATGAATTCGATCTCTCCTCGGAAACTCTTTCGCCAGACGGGAATCTCATTTCAGGGCGCCTATTCAGTGGAGACCTGAAGCAAGGGGCGCGTCTCAAACCGCGATCCGTTTGCTGCGTTATAGAGCTCTGCTCGCGCGCAGACCGACCAGGACCTCTGTGCGGACACAGAGTTTTGAGGAAGTGTGTGAACGGGTAGTGCAAGAAAGCAAAGGCTTTGCTTGGCAAAAGAGATTGCGTCTGACTTGAGCGGAAAACTACCAGGCCCCACTTCGTTGGCTGATTGCAACCTCGGCGGAAGTGTCTTCGCGGAAAGGCGCATGCCTGTAAGCGCAACGACAAATTGCGCAGAAAATGAAACGCGAAACGACCGGATCCGAGCGAATGAAGAGGTCTTGATCAGAAGAATTCAGGAGGGCGAGAAGGATTTATTCCTTGAGCTCATCCGGCCATATCAACGGACGGTCTACGCGACACTGATCTCGATGCTGGGAAGCAAAGAGGATGCCGAAGATGTGACCCAGGATGTACTGCTGAAAGCTCTGGCACGCCTTCGTCAGTTTCGGCGGGAGTCGGCGTTTGGGACGTGGCTGATTCAGATTGCTATCAATGAAGCAAGGATGCGCAAACGGAAGCTGAGGCACGGAATTATGTTTTCGTTGACAAAAGGGGCTGATGACGACGGAGCATATGTCCCAAAGGATTTTGCCGATTGGCGCGAGATTCCTTCAGAGGCGTTGGAGCGTTCAGAGATTCGTAACGCCCTGGCCAAGGCTTTGGCCTTACTCGAAGAGCACTACCGGTTGGCTTTTATTCTCCGCGATGTGAACGAACTGAGCATCACGGAAACTGCCAACATCTTGGGAATTACACGCGGAGCCGTAAAAACGCGCCTTCGACGCGCTCGTTTGATGTTGAGAGATATTCTGTCCCCGGGGCTGCAACAGGGTGGCGAGGTGGGGTTAGCATTCAAAGAGGCAAGGAATCCATGGGAATAACTTGTGAAGAAGTTTGGCGGGACATCTCGGACTATGTGGATGATGAGCTAGATCAGAAGCAGAGGGCTGCGCTCGAAGAGCATTTCGCAAAATGCCGGCACTGTGCCGCAGTCCTTGAAGGAACCTGCAACGTTATTCGTCTATATCGCGATGAACGGGTTTTGGCGCCCTCCAAGGGGTTTCACGATCGTCTGCGCGCTAGGCTGAACCAGAAACTGAACCAAGGAGCGGATGAAAGATTCCACCCCTCGCGGCGTGCGGTTCTTGCTTGGGCCTTGGCGTCGGCTGCGGCAGTGCCGTTGGGCTTCGCTTTATTCTCAGCGAAACGATTTATCCTGCCCGGGCTCGAACACCAGAGTCCGACGGGCTCTCCTGATTCGCCTGCGGTTAAGGGACTTGTAGCGATCTCTCTGGATGCAAATAACAAAATCTTTCACATTCCTAGTTGTCCCTATTTGCATGGCAAACTGAAATTTATCTCAGTCGAGGAAGCTATTCGCGAAGGCTATTCGCCCTGTCCTATCTGCATCGGGAAGCGCAGGCCAGAGAAAAAAGGGTAGACCCCCGCGGATTGGTATTTGATCCCGAAGGCTGAAACTTTTTGAATCAGATGGAGTCTCATTCTCTGAAATGCGCAGATTGCTTCACATGGTCTCCACCCTCCTGTGCGCCTTGATGGCTGCTGGCGCGGCGAGTTCGATGGCCGCGCCGGGAGCCGCAAGGTCGAATCATCTGAAGGGGAGCAGTTCTCCCTATCTTCAGCGCGCGAGCCAGGAGCTGGTCGATTGGTATCCGTGGGGAGAGAGCATTCAAAAAAGCCAAAGCTCTCGACCGGCCAATTCTTCTCGACTTGGGAGCGGGGTGGTGTCCATATTGTTCGCAGATGGATCGAGAGAGTTACAGCCAGCCGGAACTCGCAAAATTTATTAATGACCATTTTGTAGCCGTTAAGGTTGATTTCGATTCGCAGCCAGAAATTGCGGCTCGCCTGCAGCGGGCGCAAGCGTTCATGAATTTGCCGGTCGGTCTGCCGCTGACGGCATTTCTCAGTCCATCCGGAAAGCTCTATTTTGGCGGGGGATATTTCCCCGCGAAGTCCCAGGCTGGAAAACCGTCACTGCAAGAGATGATGAAGGGCGCCCTTCACATGTTTCGCGAGCAGCGTGAAGTAGTGGAGCAGGCCGGTTTCGACGTGAGGAAGCAGGAAGGAATTCAGATCCATGAATAGAGTCGCGACAGTAGCCCTGTCTCTTGCGTTTCTCGCAGGGAACGTCCTTCCACTCGGCGCCAGCGAGAACCTCCGTCTGAATCCGAGACTCGACTATTCGAGCGACAGCCTCGATGAGCCGCTCATTAGCTGGGATCACATGGACGAAGCGACCTCTGCAGGAAAGCCGAATTACATAATTATCTATGGCGAGGGTTGTTTCAATTCCAAGCGCCAGGCTCGCCGCACCGTGGACCTCTATCAAAAGTATAAGGGCCGCGTGCAGTTCGTGGTGATCGATCTGGATGTCAAGCGGACAGCCCAGCAGCAGGAGTTGGTGAAATCCTATTATCGGGGATATATCCCGCATGTGACCGTTCTCGATGCATCGGGAAAACCAGTCTACAACTCAGCTGGCGAAGTCGAGGAGTCTGCAATCTCGTCCATTCTGGATGCGTCCTTGAAAGACATGAAGTAGCCCACTCAAAGTGCGAAGTTCCACCCGCGCAGAGCTGCCGAAGTGTGATCGCTGGCACTGCAACTATCTCGAGAATTCCGCACACTAGTCCACCATTTTAGTTATGCATACCTGTTTGCCTGTTCGCGTATGCGCAGCGCGTCCGCAATTGGCATTTGTGTTCCTCTGATTTTATCTAACGCAAAGATAAATTTATTCTCTGAAACTTTTTGCACACTCGTTAGTCCTATCGCTTGGACGTTTCCTAGAAGTGTTCCGGAGATTTTCTAAAGGGTGTGGTTGTAGCTGGCTGTAAATCACAATTAGGGGGATGTGCAAGATGAAAAAATTGACAGAAGCTGTCCGCGCTGCGTTGTCCTTCGCGATTCATATTCCGGTCGGCCTGCGGGCCCAAGACGGAAATTTTAAGAGGACTAAGATCCTGGATAGAGCTAAGTTTTCATTTTCCATCGCTGGAGCAGCGCTGGTGCTGGCCCTGATTGCCAGTCCAGATTTGTTGGCAGCCCAAAACATCGTGACCGGGGGCGTTACAGGCACCGTTACCGATCCCTCGGGCGGGGTCGTTGCCCATGCCACCGTGACTCTCAAGAACCCTGCCACTGGCGACACCAACACCGCTACCACGAACGATTCGGGAATCTATCTGTTTTCATTCCTTAAGCCTGGTGAGTACACCTTGACTGTGGCACAAACAGGTTTCAGCCCACTGAATCAAAGCGTGCGAGTGCTTCTGGGCCAAACAGTTACAGCCAACCTAAAGATCGACATCGAAAAGGCCACGGCGAACATCGAGGTAACAGCCGGCGGAACACTCCTTCAAACAGAAGATGCGAATATCACGGCGAACGTTTCGAATCGTGAAATCGCAAACATTCCGAATCCTGGCGGCGACATCACCTACAACGCCATCCTTACGCCGGGCATTACGGGCAACACTTCCAGCGGCGGCGGGTTCGGTAACTTCAGCGCATTCGGGCTACCGGGCACGTCCAACCTGTTCACGGTGAACGGCAACGACTACAATGACCCGTTCCTCAACCTCAATAACTCAGGCGCAAGCAACCTTCTGCTCGGTTCCAACGAAGTAGAAGAAGTGGCCGTAGTCGTTAACGGCTATACGGGACAGTATGGCCGGCAAGCAGGGGCCCAGATCGACTACAGCACAAAGTCCGGGACAAACGCCTTCCATGGAGATGCGATTTACAACTGGACGGGTCGAGCTTTAAGCGCCAACGACTTCTTTAACAACGCTGGCGGAGTTCCGCGTCCATTCGTCTCAGTCCGTTCACCAATAACGTCGAAGACTTGCAGGCCCGCATGCTCTCAGCCACTGCGAAGGGGCGCACTGCATTACTCGATGCCATCTATCTGGGTCTCACTCAGATGCGAGGCGCGCAGTATGGGAAACGCGCTTTGCTGATTATTTCCGACGGCGGCGACAATAGTAGCCGGTTCAGCGAAAAAGATATCAAGCGACAGGTACGCGAGGCGGATACTCAGCTCTACTCGATCGGCATCTTTGAACCGCCCGAATATCGCGGCCGAACGCCGGAGGAACTCTTGGGGCCCTCGTTGCTCAGCGAAATGACCGAATTAAGTGGTGGGCGATCCTTCACCGTAGAAAATCTAAACGACTTGCCGGACATCGCGGCAAAGATCGGCACGGAGCTGCGCAATCAATATATCTTGGGATACCGCCCAAGCAATAAGGCCCACGACGCTCGCTGGCGGAAGATCAAGATCCAGCTGCGCACCCCCAAGGGGCTTCCCCCTCTCACTTCGTACTCGAACACAGGCTATTACGCGCCCAGCCGTTAGGGTTCTTAAACCCGTGGTAGCAGCCATCAGCCGGCCGTCCCGTCCTTGCGGAGTCTCAAATCCAATTCATGTTCGTGCTGAAAATCTCGAAACCTTTAGTCGCCTCGTGACTCTCATTCAGTGGACGGAACACGTTTGTCAGGGCGTTCAAGGCCGCCTCGAAATCGCAGCAAAGGGCCAGTTTGGTGAACCAGGCAGCGAGATTCGCGATCTTCGAGGAGGAAAGAGTGTCCGGATGGTGTTTCGCATCTCATTCTAATCGACAGGAGACTTTTCATATGACGAAGACGACAAAGGCCTTGCTCGCTGGTGCGGCGTTCGCGGGATTGTTCGCCGGAACCGGAGCAGCAGTTAAGGCTTCGACCCTGCTTCCTTCGCTGAAGACTTCTTTCAGCGCGCAGGATCAGGACCAGGGCCAGGACAAGAAGGACGACAAGAAGGTCAAGGAAAAGCACGCTTGTAAAGGCCAGAACTCTTGCAAGGGCAAGGGTGGTTGCAAAGCTAGCGACAATGGCTGCAAAGGCAAGAACACCTGCAAGGGCAAGGGTGGTTGCGCCACCGATGGCTCCAAGCCGCCTCAGGAGTAGTTTCAAATCAGGCGCAGTCCGATGTGGAGGGTTGGGAGAATTCTCCTGGCCCTCTTTCCTTCGCCAAAGGAGTGGGAGAGAAGATGCCGGGAAATCGCTTTAATGGGTTTACAGACTACGGGATTGGAATTGGGCTTCGCGCTCCACATTACGAGCATATTCTTTCGCGCAAACCCGTTGTCGACTGGTTTGAAATCATCTCAGAAAATTTCATGATCGACGGCGGACGGCCTCTGCACATCCTCGATCAGATCCTTGATCAGTACAAAGTTGTGCAGCATGGGGTTTCTATGTATTTCGGCTCGGCGGAAAAGTCCAACCGCGAACACCTCCGCCGGTTGAAAGAGCTGGTGAAGCGCACGAACACTCCGTGGCTTTCCGACCACCTCTGCTGGGGCAGCGTCGACGGACGCTACACGCACGACCTCCTCCCCATGCCTTACACGTTCGAAGCAGCTCGCCTTACCGCCCAAAAAGTCAGAGAGGTGCAGGACTTTCTCGAAGTTCCCATCGCTGTCGAAAATGTCAGCAGCTATGCCGAATATCATGTTTCGGAAATGACCGAATGGCAGTTCTTAAATGAGGTAGTTGAGCAGGCTGACTGCGGCATCCTCCTTGATGTGAACAATATCTACGTCTCATCGCAAAATCACAACTTTAATCCTTTGACTTATGTGAACAGTGTTCCTGCGGAGCGGGTGGCGCAAATCCATATTGCTGGTCACTCGAAATTCAAAAAATACATCCTCGATACGCACGACCATCCGGTGCTCGATCCCGTGTGGAGACTCTACGAGCGTGCCATCCAACGCGCTGGCCATACTGCGACACTGCTCGAGTGGGACGACAGCATCCCTTCCTTCGAGGAAGTTCACAGAGAAGCCATGAAAGCGAACCGCTTCCTCGCCGACACGACACTGGACGTGGCAGTATGAAGCTCGCCCCGCTTCAGCGGGCTGTTGCCCGCGCCGTCATGCAACCTCTGACGCGGTCTGAGCGCATGCGGCGCACAGCCCCTGGCGGAGGGCGCATGAGCGCCTACGCGGCCCGGTTCATCAAGCCGAATGATCGTCTCACCTCATTTGAACGTTTGGAAATTTACAATCGGCAATACTGGTTTCGCCTCTTGTCAAGCATGATCGAAGATTTTCCCGGGCTGCAGGCCATACTTGGCAGCCAACGGTTTGAATCCATGTGCAAGGTCTATCTCACGGAATGTCCCTCACGTTCCTTCACGATTCGAAATCTGGGGGGGCATTTGGAGACGTGGCTGCGCCAAAATCCGAGCTGGATATCCGATAGGCGCGTGCTTGCCCGCGATATGGTCCGTCTCGAATGGGCAGACATCGAAGCCTTTGACGGTCGGGCAAAGCCCGCTCTTCGCTCCGAGGACCTCCGTGAGATCGACGTACCAAATCTCCAGCTGAGCATTCAGCCGTATGTGCGGCTCCTCGAGCTGCATTATCCGGTGGACGACCTGCTGCTGGACGTAAAACACGGGGACGACACGCCAGATTTTGCAAGCAACGCTGTCCATGAACGGAGAAAACGGAGTAGGGTCCGTGCGGTGGCGAAGCTTGAACCTACGCAAATCTTTCTGGCTGTTCATCGTTTGGATTTCTCCGTTTATTTTCGCCGCATCGAGCCCGAAGAATTTGCGCTCCTCAGTGCGCTGCGGAGTGGAAAGACGATCGAGCATGCCATTGCGTTGGCTTTCAGGAAGAGTTCAGTCCCTGACGCAGAACGCGGAGCATTCGTTCAGCATTCGTTTCAGACCTGGGCAACTCTGGGTTGGTTTTGCCAGCCAGATGAAAACGTGCGCGGCGGGAAACGCCGCGAGAAAAGAGCATAGTTAGAAATCATGAGCAAAATGATCGCAAAAACTAAGCAGTGGCATAACCAATTCTTCGGTTTGGTGTCGTACCTGGAGTCACCATTCCTCCTCTTTGTGCGGCTCTATTGGGGATGGCAACTTGCCCAAAGCGGCTGGGGCAAGCTCCATCATCTGTCCAATGTCGGGGAGTATTTCGCCACGCTTGGCTTGCCGATGCCCGCGCAGATGGCCGTCTTCATTGCCTGCGTCGAGTTCTTTGGGGGTATTTTCCTGGCTCTGGGCCTGGCCTCCAGAATCACAGGTCTTGTTCTCACCGTGAACTTGACCATGGCCTACGTAATCGGAGATCGTGAGGCGCTGCTCTCTTTCTTTTCCGATCCGGACAAGTTCATTGCAGCCGCTCCCTTCGCGTTTCTGATCGTTTCCCTTATTGTGCTGATCTTTGGCGCGGGCAAGATCTCTGCGGACACGGCGATCGCGTTTTTCTCTCGTTCCGCGCGGGTGAAGCAAGCGAATTCAGTTCCAGCCTGATCGCTCGTTCTTCCAGTAAGAAAGTTTTTCATGGTCATTCAATGCTCCGAACCCCTTTGGCAGGCTTCTTCGTCCGGACAACCTCGGTTGTACTATTTTTTTTGGTTTGTTCTTCCTTTGCGATAGCGAGGGGTGGGATGACTTCGAGTCTGCTGATCGGAAACGCTCGGATAGACATCACGATTGAACGAGGCACTCTGCGAGTGCCAACGAAGGATGTATTTCTTTGGGTGAAGTTGGCCGCTGAGTCTGTGACTGCCTATTATGGCCGCTTTCCTTTGCCTCAAGTCGCTATTCGGATCACTGCATTCGAAGGAAAAGGCGTCCGCAACGGGATGGCGTTTGGCGATCGAGGCGGACGGATCACCATACGTGTCGGCAACGAGACTTCTCCTTCAGAGCTCGCCTCCGACTGGATGCTAACCCACGAAATGGTTCACCTGGCATTTCCCTCGGTAGACGAAAAGCACCATTGGATCGAAGAGGGGATCGCTACCTATGTTGAACCTATCGCTCGGATTCACGCAGGACATCTTAAAGCAGAGCAGATGTGGTCTGATCTTATTCGGGACATGCCCCAAGGCCTCCCTCAGGTGGGAGATCGCGGACTTGATTACACACACACCTGGGGGAGAACATATTGGGGAGGAGCGGTGTTTTGCCTTCTAGCTGACATCGAGATTCGCCGCCAGACAAACAATGCGAAGGGGTTGGAGCATGCTCTCCGCGGCATTCTCGACGCCGGTGGCAACATCCAGAAGGAATGGAAGCTTGAGGATGCGCTCAGAGCCGGAGACCTCGCGGTCGGGGTGAATATTCTTCAGCCGCTGTACTCACAGTTGAAAGACAAGCCGGTGAGTGTGGACCTAGATGCTTTGTGGGCCAAACTTGGTGTCCAATCTGATGGTGAGTGTCTCCATTTCGACGACAACGCTGAAATGGCTGAGAACCGCCGGGCCATCACGGCGGGGGAATCCGCAGCGGCGGAGCATTCCCTGTCTTCTAAGCCTCTCGCAGTATTTGCAGGCTGCGTAGTGGGTACTCCGTGATTGGCCCGTCAAACGGAACCGCGACTCGGGGAAGGAAATCTGCGTGATGGAAAAAGTAGGACAACCAACAGCGGATTCGAAACGAGTGCGCGTGGCCATCGCGCAGTCCGCGCCCGTTTACTTGGATAAACGAGCCAGCCTTCGAAAGGTTCTGAATCTTATCCAGCAAGCAGCGAAATCAGGGGCACGGCTCGTCGCATTTGGAGAATCCTGGTTGCCTGGCTACCCTGCTTGGCTGGATGTCTGTCCCGGCGCGGGACTCTGGGAAAACCCCTCCACGAAAGACGTCTTTGCGAAGCTCAGAGATAACAGCATCACCGTTCCCGGTGAGGAAGTGAATGCGCTCAGTGAAGCCGCGAGAGATCTAAACATTGCCATTGTAATCGGAGCGAATGAACGCGTCGATGCTGGTCCCGGAATCGGGACGCTCTACAATTCGCTTCTCACGATTTCAGAGGACGGACGGCTCGGTAACCATCACAGAAAGCTCGTCCCCACCTACACCGAGCGGCTTGTGTGGGGAAATGGGGATGGCCGCGGGTTAAAAGCAGTGCCCACATCCGCCGGGCGCGTAGGCGGACTAATCTGCTGGGAGCATTGGATGCCGCTCGCGCGCATGGCCATGCACAATTCCGGCGAGCACATCCACGTGGCGGTGTGGCCAACGGTCCATGAATTACATCAACTGGCCAGCCGGCACTATGCTTTCGAAGGCAGGTGTTTTGTCCTGGCAGTTGGTCTGATGATGCCCGCTGAAGATTTGCCCCGCGAGCTCTCTGATGGAGCCACATTGCAGTCCAGAGACAGTCCATGGATCGAACGCGGAGGCAGCGCCATTATTGGTCCCGACACTCGCTATGTCCTCGATCCTGTATTCGACCGCGAGGAACTCCTCGTTTCAGATTTGGACCTGGCTCAAATTGACCGGGAATTGATGACCTTCGATGTCTCAGGTCATTATGCGCGTCCTGACCTCTTTCGATTTGAGAAGAAAGACATTCATGCGAAGTTGACCGATGATTGAGAAGCACTCTTATTGAGCCAGGTTGTTTCTGATCCAAACCGCCACCTCGTTAAGGTCCGAATATGGCACTAGTTTGCAATTCCGATGGGTGATGCCCGTGATCAAGAGAGATATCTTGCTTTCGACATCTCGCCGATAGAATAAGACCACTTTCTTTGCGGTTGCCCCCAGAAGATACCCTGTCTCGAAGCCCAAGCCAAACGACGAACCCGAAACCTCGGCAATAAACATATCGCATTGCTCAAGCCAGTTTATATCCCGTAGATATACTTCTTTGGGCGTGATACTCCGGTCCGCCTCCCAAGCGCTGTCCTCGACAAGATGCCGTGTCAGCACTTCGTGGCGCATCTCCTCGAGGATGCCTACAATTGTCCTGGCCGCCATCACGGCCGAGCGGTCTCCCGCTACGGTAAATCCAAAATAGATTTTCATGCCGGTGGAATTATCCTCGCTAAATTGTACTGCGCCCAGAATCAGTGACAAGAGTGAGATCACTGCCTACAAGACTTCCCGTTACCAATCTGGCCAACTTCCTCGAAGCGTTTCTGGATACCTTCATTGTTTCCGACACTCTCCTGAGATGTACCTCATAGCCGGGGCTTCACGGCTCATGGGTCTTCACAGGCAGATCCAGATAGGACGCCCGTTGCGCCTCGCGATATACCGTCAACTTGGGTGTCCCTTCTGCCGGGTACCGCTCAAACAAGCTTGCGTCGGCTCCGGCCAGTGCCACCCGAGTTCGATGCCCTTTTCGCAGCAGCACGGACGTGGGATACATTGACAAGCGTATCGTTGCCGCTGCCGTAGGTGCCAACGGCTCGGCAACTTTGGGGAAGACTGGATGTCAGGGTATTTTTCTGAGAGGCGAAGTTCTTTTCATTGAGGTTGATGCGAAGCGCTCAACCCGCTCAAGACCACAAGTATCCATAACGCAGCTCGAATGGTCGAAAGCTGCACGGCAAACCCGATCAGGGGCGGGCCGGCAAAGAAGCCAACATAGCCAGCCGTCGTGACTACGGCGAGGCTGGGACCGGGTGCACTGCCTTCAATGTTCCCTGCAGCGGCAAACGTATTGGGAATAATCGTGGCCAGACCTGCTCCAGCGCACGTAAATCCCGCCAAAGCCCAACCGGCTTGCTTCTCCAACGACCATTCCTCTTTCTGCGTCGTCAGTCGCCACCCAGCCGCATACCCGCGACGCACCTCCATACACAGGTATTGCTTAATTGAATGCCCATAGGGCCCGCGTCCGCCGCAACCACGGGCGGCTTCGTTCAAACGACTTTATCGAACGCGCCCAGAACACCCTGGCTGCCGCAACTTTCCCGTCAAAGCGCGCGTCCAATAAAGCCCTAACGTCTCTGGATAGTTTCCGGATTGTCGACAATCCCGGAGCCATCTCGCACCCCGACGATGGTGGACACGCGACTTGTACGGAAGGTGCGTTTTTCGTGAGAGTGGATTTTGCCCAAAAAGAGACGCCTGGACGCGTATCCGGACCCGCGGGGCTGCAGTCAAGTTGGGGATGCCGCGGTCTACGCTGGAATCGAAGATTCGGTCGCTGAGAATCGACAAGAATCCCTTCAGGACTTTGTTGTCGGAAATTTGAGGGCTCCCGTCTCCCGCAAATTACTCTTACATAAGGCAACATATTTCAGATCGGCAGGTTGAGCTTCTTCAAGAATGCGACATATCGCGGGTCGTTGTGCAAGCCCTTGAATAAGGGATCCACTTTCGTCGCGATCAGACCGCTGTCACGTTGGGCATAAGCTCGGTCCAGCCACTCGAACGCTTCGTCGGACTGGTTCCGGAAAGCATAAATCTCGGCGATCTGGTACGCGTCACTTGCATGATACTTCGCAATGTACTCGCCCAATACTGCGTCCGACTCCTTTTTCCGACCAAGCGCGTAGTACGTAAGCGCATACAGATGCGCACGGTAGGGAGCGTTGTGTACGCGCTCGATTTCCCGCAACGCATCCTGAGGCCGCCCCTGCATCACATAGATTTTGCTTAACTCAATATGGGCGGCCACAACATCGGGGTTCAGTTCGAGCGCCTTCTTGCTATCCGCTGCGGCTTCGTCTAGCTGCCCCATGAAAAACTCGGTCTCTCCAAGCTGCTCCCAACTATGTGAATTGAGCGGATCCAAGTCAACGGCTCGGCGGGCCAATTGAAGACCTTCGTCAAAGCGGCCGAGCATGGCTGCCGAGAAAGACGCCAATCTTACATTCTCGGGATTTCCCGGTTCGAGTTCAACCGCCCGCCGGATGGAAGCATCCGCTCCAGCCCAATCGAAGTCGACCAGTCGCTTAATCCGTCCCATTTGGGCGTGCGCCTCTGCCAGGTTCGGATTCAGCGATAAGGCTCGCTCAACTGCGTCACGCGCAAGCCGGTGACCTTCTTCAGCGGGAATCTGACCGTTGTTGGCCTGCCGGTTGCGTGTCCGAGACAACCCGACCCAAGCCAAAGCATACGAGGGATCAAGTTGGGTCGCCCGTTCGTAATACTTTGCTGCCATGTCCGCATCTTTGTCGGTGCTCCGTTGAAAGAAGGAATATCCCTGCAAGTAGGCATCAAAGGCTTCCGGATTAACCGGGTGCGACTGAGCCAACTCTGCTTGCTGTTTCGAAGTCAAACGCACCCGGATTTCGTTGGCAACAGCCTTGGCCACATCGTCTTCGACAGTAAGAAAGTCTTTCACCGGATAGTCGTACTCCTGCGACCATACGTGAGTTTGGTCCTTCACCTGAATGAGCTGGGCGGTGAGGCGTAGGTGATCCCCGCTTTCGCGGAGGCTGTTTTCCAGCACGTACTGCACAGAAAGATCGCGTCCTATCTGATCCAGCCGTTCGTCCTTGTGCTTGTATCCCATGACGGACGTTCGCGCGATCACACCCAACTGCTCCGGGTTAAGGCGGCCTAACTGTGAAATCGTCTCCTCGGTCAGGCCGTCCGCAAGATATTCCTTATTGGGATCGCCCGTGAGATTCTCAAACGGCAGTACGGCGAGCATGATTTTTTGCGACCTTGGCGGGGTCATGCCCCCAAAGTGCCGCCAGGATGCAAAACAGACGACCACCAAAAAGACGGCAGACGCACCCACGAACGCAGCTTTCCGCCAGTGCCTTGGCGCTTTTGGAACTGCCTCATCTGCATGACTCTGGACGGCGGGTTGCGTGCCAGCTAGCGAACTTTCGGCGGTCGAGATTTGAACTGCAGCTTGTTTTGCGGCGTCTGCCGCTTCGGCAACCGTGACGTCCGCCGTGAACTGGTATCCTTTTCGAGCGATGGTGACGATCAAGCGGGTGTCTTCCGAGTTGTCACCCAGCGCCTTGCGCAAATAATAGATGTATTGCGTCAGGTTCCCCTCTTCCACGAAGGTGTCGGCCCACACGGCTTGCAGCAATTCCTCCTTGGTGACCAAGCGGTTGGGGTTTTGCGCCAGGAAGAGCAGGACATCGAAGACCTTAGGGGTGAGAGAGATAGGTGAATCGGCGCGAGACAGCGTACGCCTCCGGGAATCCAGCGCAAATTGGCCGAAACGGTACAAGTAACGGTCGGCCAGGCTCGACTCTTTTTCCTTACCGGGATCGCCCATTTGGGATAGCCATTCTGAACGCATTGGTTCTGATCGCTTAGGTAGTACTAGGAAGCCATGAGTTCGTTACACGCGAACAACTCTGAGTTTTTTTTATACTTTCTTAGAGTTACCTGAAGGACTTCCCAAACCCTCTTCCTGGAGAATACGCCCAAGCGAGGTCCAGATTCACCTTAAAAGGGGCCGTTCAGCAAGGGGGATCGGATCGGACTACACAACCATCGTTTTGGACTCGCGAGACGTGAGGCTGGCAGATCGCGACGCAGTGAAGTTCCTAAGGAGTTGCGAGAGGGACGGGATGAAGCTGGAGAACTGTCCAGCGTACGTCCGCGAGTGGGTGGACAGAGAAGAAGAATTCGAACGAAAGGACTAAAGAACATGAAATTCAATTTTTTGCAGAAGCAAACGTCACGCCGCGAAATGTTGCGAGGTTCGGCTACCCTGGCCGGCAGCGCCGTTCTAGCGCATCTTTTTCCCACGAGGTTGCTCCGCGCTTCCGCCGCGGGCTACCCGCAACAAGCGCCTTCGGACGTGCTCGCGGCCACCGAAGCTGGATTGGTTGCCCAGGCGCAGAGTGGGAAGCTGGAGGCTTTCGAAGAGTTGGCTCGTCACCACGGCCAGCTGATTTATCGCACTCTGACAGCAATCCTTGGCAACCCAGCCGATGCGCAGGATGCCATGCAGGATACTCTCTTGAGTGTGTTCAAGCACATCGACCGATTCCAAGGTCGCTCGAAGTTTTCGACTTGGCTGGTGAGTATCGCCAGGAATACGGCGTTTCAACGACTACGACGCGGAAAACATTTTGAGAGCTTAGATGAAGCTGTGTGCAACGAGGAGCGGGACTTTCGCCCTCGTCAGGTCAGGGCGTGGCAGGACAACCCGGAGGAGCTCTATTCTAAATCAGAAATGAGGCAGCTCGTTGAAAGGGGGATATTGGCGCTTCCCCTAAACTACCGCGTCGTGGTAATGCTCCGAGATATCCAACAGCTTTCGACGGATGAGGTTGCGCGGCAGTTGGGACTAAGCGTCCCTGCAGTAAAGACGCGGCTGTTAAGGGGCCGACTAATGCTGCGAGAGTGGTTCTCGCCGCACTTCGCGAATAGAGTCAAGGGGATAGCTCAATGATCACGTGCGAGGAATTCTTCGCTGAATTTGGAGACTACCTTGAAAATCACGTATCGCCAGAGGTGTGTAAAGAGCTTGAGTTGCACCTGTCCCAGTGCCGCGCTTGCCGCGTATTGTACGATTCTAGCCGCGAGACTGTAAAAATCGTGACAGAAAGTATTTCATTCGAGTTGCCTGAAACCGTCTCCGACCCAATCATAAGATCGCGTCATGGCGAAGTTGCGAACAGGCCAAAGCTAGTAAGGTCGAAATCAACTATTATTAGCCGCAATCTATTCCCACCTCCACTGCTGTAAGTTTGTCGAAATTCGGTGTTCAGAGGCTCAACTGGTGAGTGTCGAACATCCCCTTCGGGTCCTTCATAAATTCCCACTCGACCCTAGTGGCTGAACAGCGATCCATGCCTACGACAACGCACGGCTTTGGGCGTTGCCTAGCTATGGCGATTTTTTTGTTCATCCATGCAACTTTCACTCGGCAAATGGCTCTTATCGCCCGTGAGAGTTGAGCGCCCGAGGGTGCTCGTCGAAAACTTAAGGAGAATTAAATGATTGAACCAAAGCAGAGAGAAGGAATAACTCTACCTGGCAGTTCTGGTGCAAAAGGCATACGCCTGATCCGGACAGGCGCCGCCCTCCTCCTGTTCGCGGCATCGGCTACGACTGTCTATGGCCAGGCTTCGGAAACGGTTAGGACCGCGGACACAAAATCCCAATTGTCTCCGCAAGAGCAGAGCGTGCGGCGTGATCAAGTCTACGTGCGCCAACTTCTACAGAGGGGAACTTCGGAGGCGAAAGTCGAAAGTGTTCTCCAACTTTCCAGCCGATTCACCAGTTTCAACCCCACGGGCGAGTTCCATGCGTATGCCGTCAGCCTCATTGCCAAAGAGAAGGCAGTTCTGAAGCAGCAAAAACAAACTCAGCAAGCCGGCGTGGCCTCGCAAGCGCCGGTTGCCGCGGTCGTCTCTGACATTTCTTCTGTTCCAGCCAGCGCGATAGCCCTTGCCCCGTCGAATCCCGTGGGAATCAACAGCGTGAAGAGTTCCCAAGAGAGCAGCCGGGACAATTCCACTGAGGCTGTCACAACCAGCGCTCCCGAGAACAATCAGGCGGCAGTCTCGAACTCATCCCCAGCAGCCTTTGGAGGCGGTCTATTTCTTCCTGCCGCCTCAACTCCATCGACTGGCGGCGGGGCCGCTCAGAACACTTCGGTGGGTGCAGTTTCGAGCTCCAAGGGCGCGGCAGGTTCCGGCGGCTCCTCCGACCACCACTCAGGTTCTGGCGGTTCTTCGGACGGCGGATCCAACAATTCAAATACCTTCAATTCCGACCAAGGCCCTGGCCCGGGACCGATCGGTCCGGGACCTGGGTGCAACTTGTTCCCAGCGCCGCCCTCCGTGGGTGCAGCGGTTCCGCTGTCTTACTTCGGGCCGTCGCCCTCGGAAACCAATCCGAGTCTGGTCGGGCCCGTTCAATTGCTGAAATCCGGCACTGTTGATGCTGCGCGCGGGACCATTACCTTGCCCCTTTATTTGGGCCACATGAAGGGCAATAAGAAGAACGTCTGGTACATCCTCACCGATGTGGACGATCCGAACGTGGCCGCTGAGTTGGGTCTGAACTTTTCCGCGAAACTCACCTTCGCATCCAACGCGGCAAGAACTGCAAACCTCGCCGCGGATGGGACTCTTGTGTTTGATAAAGGCACGGTTGATTTCTCACCAATCCGCAGCATCGTCCCCGGGCCTGCAGGAGCCGAGTTCCCTCCGGTCTCTGCCCAACCCGGCGCGGTGGGTGATGCAGACTACAGTCCCTTCGTTCAGGTCGTAAATGCTGGCGGGGTGATTTACAACGCTTCCATCGTGGCCTTCAACGTAGACGCCAGCCAAATCAACTTCCCCGATGGCAACGTGGACTATACCAAGGTGCATGACGAAGTCGTGGCCATCGATCCGATCAACCAGACAGTGACCATAAATCTCATCAACGGGTTCAGCTTCGGGCGGCCCGTTTGGTACATCTCAATGGACGCGAGCATTCCTCTGAGTGCGGCCATCGAACACAACACCTTCGCTCCTTTGATGGCGCAGCTCCATCTGGGCGGCGATGACAGCTTCTCTAGCCCTATCGAACGAATTTTCATTGGCACGAACGGCGCCGAGTCGGGAGGGTGCAACAATCCTCAACGGCAAGGCTTGTCGGCGGATTTGGCAGATGGTCACCGCCCCAACAATGTCCTGGGTGGAATCCCGACGATCGCGCTGGATTACAGCCCGGCTTGGGACGCCCAACTCTTTGAGTGGACAAAAGACGCAGTCGAGAATGGCTTCCGCGGTCAGGTGCGCGAAGAGTTCCAGATTCTTACATTCGTGCAAGACGGCCTGATCACCGGGCCGGGTGGAGCACCATTTGGGAGTTCCGGTTTCTCCATCAACTGCCCGATTGTTCAGCGTCTCGACTGACCAGACGCTTCATCGTAATCCCAACTTACTTCCGGCTCCGACACCTTGTCGGAGCCGGAAGCTTCAGTCCCGCATGCGAAGCCGCTGCTTGATTCAGTGGGGTTTCCCCACAAATCAGTGCTTTGGATGTGGCCTCCGTGTTGCATCTTCGTCAACCGAAAGCCGCGATGGCAACAATGCAGCAACGCCATGGCTGGTTGGGCCAAACAACATAACGATGACCTTGAGGATCGAGCGATCGGTGCGGCAGGGATTCACGGTTTTTACCCTAAGCGGGCGTATGAAGGCGGAGCGGTCGCGGAGCTGAAAGGGCTTTTCGATACGGATTACAGAACCATCGTTTTGGACTTACGAGACGTGAGGCTGGCGATGGATGGTTAAGGCGGGAGACAGATGGATCGCAAAGCTTGATGGAAAGGTTACATTGGCAACAAGAGCCCGTGAGTACAAAAATTAGAAACCGCGACTTAGCCATTCTTCCGGGCGCGAATTGGAATCACCGATGACAGAACAGAATTGGTCAGGCACTTTTGAGCAGACTGCGCTGCCCCACCTTGACGCCGCCTATAACCTCGCGGTCTGGCTGACGCGCAATGAGCAGGACGCAGAGGACGTTGTCCAGGAAGCATTCTTACGCGCCTTTCGTTTCTTTGGCGACTTCCGCGGCGGAGATGCGCGTGTATGGCTCATGAGAATTGTCCGTAATACTTGCTATACCTGGTTGCATAAAAACCGGCCACTCCAAGATGCTGCCGAACTTGACGAGAGCTTTTTCCCTTCTGATTCTTATGCTCCCAATCCCGAACAAGTTGTAATCCGGAGAGACAACGGCACTCTGCTGCGAAAGGCAATAGAGAAGCTCCCGCACAATTTTCGGGAAGTCCTTATTCTGCGCGAACTTGAGGGTTTGTCGTACAAAGAGATCGCAAATATTACCGGCATGCCCGCGGGCACCGTAATGTCCAGTTTGTCACGCGGCCGAGACCGCCTTCGTAAAGCTCTGACGGCTCTTAGGAACGGAGATTCGGTGCCTAGAATCGCCGGTGGAACGCGTGAATGCATTGCGCCTGGAATCAATTCGCAGAAAGGAGCAACAGAATGAATCATTCAGTGAAAGCAATGCGAGTAGCGATGGCAACAATGCAGCAACCCCATGGCTGACTGGGTCAAACAACATAACGATGACCTTGAGGATCGAGCGATCAGTGCGGAAGGGAATCACGGTTTTTACGCTAAGTGGGCGCATGAAGGCGGAGGAGGTCGCGGAGTTGAAGGCGCTCTTTGATGTGGACTACAGAAATATCGTTTTGGACTTACGAGACGTGAGGCTGGCAGATCGCGACGCAGTGAAGTTTCTGAGAGATTGCGAGGCGGATGGGATGAAGTTGGAGAACTGTCCGGAGTACGTCCGCGAGTGGATGGAAAGGGAAAAAGATTAGGGGCGCCACGAACTGGCAATCCCGATTTGAGAGAGGAGGTCTACCGTAGTGGCGAGTACATTGTTTTCGGCGCGGAGTGATGCCGCGGCGGCTAGCGATCTTCGAGGGTTGAGCGAAAAGCAGTTGATCGCAGCCGCCAAAGGCGGGGAAAGAGCTTCCTTCGGAGAGCTTTGCGAACGTCATATGAAACAAGTCTTCTGGGTGACTCGCGGGGTCGTACGAAACTGTGAAGACGCGGAAGACGCAGCGCAAGAGTGCTTTCTGAATGCTTTCGTCCATCTCAAGGATTTTGATGGAAGATCCCAATTTGCCACCTGGCTGACCCGCATTGCGATTAATGCCGCCTTGATGAAGCTTCGTAAAGACCACGGAGCGCAAGAAGTTCCCATAGACGAGCCAAACCAGTCGTCTGAACCAGTAGCGCAACGAGAATTTCGGTACGACGCTCCCGACCCGGAAGAGAGTTGCTCCCTTCGTGAACGGAAACGGATCGTGAAGTCAGCCATTTCGGGCCTACGTCCGCGAGCTCGCAATGTTGTGGAGCTCTTCATGCAAGAACACTCAGTCAGTGAAACCGCACAAATTCTGGGGATTTCGACCGGCGCAGTAAAGACGCGAATGTTTCACGCGAAAATCGCGCTGCATCGAATGCCCTTGCTGCAAAGTTTCGGCAGCTCCAATTGGGCCAGGCAAGCTGAATAAGGAGGCATCTCAAAGGCAGCAACGATGAAGACCGCAATTTCTCCGTCTAGGCAACCTAAAACGGAGCCCAACGCCAACTCGATTGACTTCCTCGACGAGGATCTGGCTTTGGTGCCGCTTTCTGGCATCCCGGAAGAGTTTCGTAAGCTATCGCGTTACTTGCCGGTGATCGTGCTTGTTCCAAAATCGGCTCTTCATGATAAGACGACCCAGAAAAAGCCGGGACCCAATAAGTCCGTCACGCGCCTCATCGAGACCAGCGATGTTTGCTTATCGTTGGATGCAGCGAAGGCCTGGTTGAGAAATCCCAACGCCACAGACACGTTTGAGTTTGGGGGGAAGTGAAAGGATGTTTTTCAACGATGGAAATTCGTCGTAATGGTCGGCCCGTGATTCTCAGGTGTAAGTAATTCGAAACTCTGGGGTACCTGATCAAAAACCCGCGGACAGTGATCTCACGGGACGAACTACTCAGTGAAGTGTGGGCAAACGAGAACTATCCTTGTACAAGGACTGTCGATAACCACATTTTGAGGTTGCGCAAAAAACTAGAAACCGAGCCTGGCAATCCCAAGCACTTTCATACCGTCCATAGCTCTGGTTACAAGTTCCTACCGTAGGACCAGTATCCGACGGTCTCGAGAGGCCAGCGTGTCACCATTAACATCGCAAAGGCCTTCTCGAGCCCTCTATACGTGAGGAAACAATGCCTGGAGTGCAGCAGTGCACAAAGTGCGGCCAGATTATCGAGAGTGTAGAAGCGTTCCTCAAGTTCAAAAATCCCAATCCCAATCAGCCGCCCCTTTTCTTTCGCCATCGCGGCGGAGGAAATTGTTATTGGGAGTACCTTCGCGACCAAGTTCTCAAGGATCAGGGCCACCGCCGGCAACACATTCAAGTCGCCGCTTGATATAGAGACCGCACATAGCCAAGAACCTTTTTTTGCTGGTGCAAGAAACCGAGTTTTTCTGAAACTTTGGCTGGTCGGACAGCATCAGACGTAGGTGGAAGAAGTGGATGCTTCCGCCAGCTGTAGTCAGTTGTAGTCTATGAAGCTTATTGTTTATTTTCGAATGCTGCTTACTGTCCTTCTGCTGGGGGGGCCGATCATGGCGTGCGCCATTCCAGACGCGCAGCTTAGGGCTGATGAGAAGCAGTGTTGCAAGGACATGGGTGGGGATTGCGGACAGGGTGCGTCAGGCATGCCGATGTCTCATTCCTGCTGCAAAACCGCCGTGCAACCGCCTCATGATTTTCGGCCCTCTTCAACTTTTTCGTTCTCTGCTCCTTCTTTGGCGATCAATGCCGTAGATTTTGCTCCCGCCCTTCCTTTGCCTCGAGAGTCCAACCAATTCACTTCCTGGCTATCGCGGACACCCTCGCCTCCGGCTGAGATTCTAGATGCTTCCGCTCCCCTGAGAATCTAGCTCTTCTCTTCATTCTTGTTCCGAACTACTCACTGGTGTCTCTATTTGAACTGCTCCTGATTGGAGCAGATCTGTGGGTTTTGTATGCACAGATTTAACTTTGTTGGCCGTGTCCCGGTCTGCGGGCGCGCACGAATTCTTGCGTGAGTGTTGGGGGAAGCAACCATGATCGATCGTCTTATCGGGCTTTCGCTGCGAAATAAGTTTCTGGTGGTCATGCTTTGGATTGGAATCGCGGGTTGGGGTCTGTGGGCGATGTTGAAGGCCCCCATCGACGCGATTCCCGATCTGAGCGACAACCAAGTGATTGTCTTCACAGATTGGCAGGGCCGCAGTCCGCAAGAGGTGGAAGACCAGATTACCTACCCGCTCACGGTCAGCCTGCAAGGGCTGCCGGGCGTCAAGGTGGTGCGGTCCTCGTCCGCGTTCGGCTTCTCCATGATCTTCGTGATCTTCGACGACGACGTGGACCTGTATTTCGCCCGCACACGCGTGTTGGAGCGCTTGAACCTGGTGAGCAAACAGCTTCCGGCCGGTGTTGTGGCGACGCTCGGACCGGACGCGACAGGGGTGGGCCACGTCTTCTGGTACACGGTGGAGGGAGGCGGGCTGAATCTGCGCGATCTGCGCTCTCTGCAGGACTGGTATGTCCGCTATCAGCTCAATTCGGTCCCCGGAGTTGCCGAAGTAGCGAGCGTCGGGGGCACGGTGCAGCAATACCAGATTGATGTCGATCCGAACCTGCTGCGCTCCTACGGCGTTCCTCTCAGCATGGTGATGCGCGCCGTGATGGCGAGCAACTCGAATGTGGGCGGTAATGTCATCTCCGAGAACGGTTCCTGGTCCATCGTACGCGGGCTTGGCCTGATCGAAAATCTTGACGATATCCGCAATATCGTGGTCGGTTCGCATAACGGCACGGCTGTTTTCGTGAAGGATCTGGGCACCGTCAAGATCGGTGACGCATTCCGCACCGCCGCTCTGGTCAAGAACAGCTCCGAAGCAGTTGGCGGAGTGATCGTGGCGCGGACAGGCGAGAACACGAAAGAAGTCATCGACCGGGTAAAACAGAAAATCAAGGAACTCGAGCCCGGGCTGCCCCCGGGCGTGCATATCGTTCCTTTTTATGACCGATCGCAGTTGATCGAAGCCACGGTTGATACCCTCCGTCATGCGTTGCTCGAAGAGATTATCCTGGTCACACTCGCGCACATCATTTTTCTGATGCACTTCCGCAGCATCCTGGTCGTTACGCTGCCGCTGCCGCTTGCCGTACTGTGCTCCTTTCTGCTGATGCACTACGCGCATGTGACCTCGAATGTGATGTCGCTGGCGGGAATCGCCATCGCCATTGGCGTGTTGGTGGATGCGGGCATCGTCGTCACCGAAAATGCGTTTCGACATTTGGAAGGCGTCGATACTGACGATCGAGGACGCGTTTTCGAGACGGTCTTACGGGCCACGAAGCTGGTTGGCCGTCCGACGTTCTTCTCGATGGCGATCATCATTCTCGCGTTTGTGCCGGTGTTTGCGCTTACCGGGCAAGAGGGAAAGCTCTTTCATCCGCTGGCCTTTGCCAAAACCTTTGCCATGGTGAGCGCGACAGCCATTGCCCTAACCCTGGTACCCATCCTGTGCGTGCTCCTGCTCCGGGGCAAGTTCCATTCGGAAGACCAGAATCCGGTCATGCGTTTCTTGCAGCGGCTCTATCGTCCCGCCCTGTCCTGGGCGCTCGATCACCGCGCTATCACACTTGGTATCGCCGTCGTCTTTCTCGTTGGCGCGTTGGTTGTGGCCTCCACCATCGGCAGCGAGTTCATGCCACCGCTCAATGAAGGCGACATCATGTTCATGCCGATCGCGGACGCGAGCATCTCGCTGCCGCAGAACACTGAATATGCCAAGCGGCAAGACAAAGTCCTGGAGAGTTTTCCCGAGGTCGCCTATGTGGCGGCAAAGATAGCGCGCGCGGAGACCTCGACCGATCCGGCAGGGTTGAACATGACCGAGACGATTGTGCATCTCAAGCCGCGCGATCAGTGGCGGTCGGGAATGACCCTTGCGAAGCTCAAAAGCGCGATGGACCGCGCGGTGTCTTTGCCTGGTGTGGCTAATATCTGGACACAACCGATCATCAACCGCATCGACATGCTCACGACGGGCATTCGGTCGGAGATTGGCGTCAAGGTCTTTGGGTCCGACCTGATAGAACTTGAAGCGAAAGCTCGTGAAATTGCCGACGCCGTGCGGACGGTGAAAGGCGCCAGCGATATCTATCCCGAGCAGGTGACGGGCGGCCTGTATCTCGATATCAAGCCGAACCGCGAAGCGGCAGCGCGCTATGGCATCGATGTCGGCGAGGTGCAGAACGTCATCGAGACGGCCATCGGTGAAAACAATCTAACCACCACCATCGAAGGGCGGCGACGCTTTCCGGTGCGGGTGCGCTATGCGCCGGAGTTCCGGCGTAATCCGGCAGACATCGCGAACGTGCTGGTGGCGGGAGCGAATGGCGCACAAATCCCCCTGGGACAAGTCGCGGATATCCGTCAGGTATCCGGGCCGGCCCAGATCAACAGCGAGAATGGCTTGCTGGAGGTTTCCGTGCTGATGAATGCGCGCGGCCGGGACGCCGGCAGCGTCATCGCCGACGCGGACAAAGCCATCCGCGCCAAAGTGCAAATGCCTCCCGGCTATTACTACAACTGGAGCGGACAATTTGAAAACGAGGTCCGCGCGAAGAAGCGCCTGCAGCTGGTCCTGCCGGTCGCCGTCGGTATCATCTTCATCCTTCTTTATTTGACGTACCGTTCTTTCTTGGAGGCCGCGCACGTTTTGCTAGCCGTGCCGTTTGCCCTCACGGGAGGGCTCTATCTGCTCTGGCTACTGCACTATAACTTCTCAGTCGCCGTGTGGGTTGGATTCATCGCGCTCTTCGGGACGGCGGTGCAAACGACGGTGGTAATGGTGATTTACCTCGAAGAGGCTGTAGAGCGGAAGCGGCACGCGCAGGGAACGCTGACCATCGCCGGGCTCCGCGAGGCCGTGATGGAGGGGGCGCTGCTCCGTCTTCGCCCGAAGCTCATGACGGTTTCGACCATCGTCGCGGGATTGTTACCGATTTTCTGGAGCAACCGTGTGGGATCGGAAGTCATACGACCACTGGCCACTCCGGTCCTCGGCGGCATGCTCAGTTCCCTCGCGCACGTGCTGATCGTCACACCCATCATTTTCATGTGGCTGCGGGAGCGCGAGCTGCGCCGCGGCCAATTGCCGGTTGCAGGTTTGCAACCGACGCAAGGTACACAAGCATTTCCAACATCACTCTAAGGAGAATTTTTATGAAGACACTCTATGCAATTTTGTTGACGTTCATTCTTGTCGTGGCCGGCTGCAGCGGAGACAAAGTAAATCTTTCCTCTCTGAGACCAGCAGCGACCCGGACGGTCGGAAAGCTCACCATCGCGCTGCTGAATAAAAGCGGCGAACTGATGCAAGGGCAGAACGAATTTGTGGTGCAGTTCAAGGATGACCAAGGCCAGCCCGCCGATGTCGGCGATGTGCAAATCGGCTCGAGCATGTCCATGCCCAGCATGGCTCCCATGTCCGGCGATTCCGAACTCACACCCACCGGCCAAACGGGAGTTTACAAAGTGACTTCCAACTTCGCCATGAGCGGGGCGTGGCACTTCACGCTTTCCTGGAACGGGCCATACGGACAAGGCCACACCACCTTCAACAGCAACGTGAGGTAAGGAACATGAGACGAATGCTATTTGCTTTTCGACTGTGGTTACTGACAATGGTGGCGTTGGCCGGTTCTCTGCCGCTGTCCGCGCAGCAGACCCCGCCACGGCCCGCAAGTGATTTCCTCGATCTCCAGGGTGGAGTTACCGAGGCGGAACTCGTAACGCGCGCCCTCGCTTCCAATCTCACCTTGCTGGCGCAACGTCAGCAGATCGCTATGGCGCGCGGTGATGTGACCCAGGCTCGCCTGCGGCAAAACCCGTCGCTGACTCTTGGTGGACTCAAAGAAGTAAACGGCGGCGATAACGCGATCAACGTCAGTGGATCGTTGCCACTGGAGCTCTTCGGACGCCGCGCCCGCCGCACGGAGGTTGCGGAGAGCAAGGAAGAAGCCACGCAGCAGAGCGTGGCGGATCAGGAGCGCTTACTCGCCAGAGAGGTGCGCATGCGTTTCGGTCAGGCGCTCGCTGCGATACGCGACCTGCAGTTTGCCGAACAGCTCCTCCAGGTCAATCGCGATTTTCTTCGACTGATGGAGGATCGTGCACGCGAAGGCGCGGCCCCCACGCTCGATGCGGATGAAACGCGCGTCGAAGCGAACCGGATCGAAACCCTGCGAATTGACTATCAGGCGAAGGCGGAAGTGGCCTTCCTGGCCCTCAACGAAACAGTGGGTGCAGACCCTGACGAAGTTATTCGGTTGAAGGGACAGCTTGAACTTGCTCCCCAGGATTATGACCGCAAGCAACTTCAGCAGTTGGCGATGGATCATCGACCAGACCTGGCGTTTCAGCGGGCGAACGAACTACTGGCCCAGGCAGAGCTTCGTTCCGACCGGGCAATGGGAAAACCCGACGCCAGTGTCTTTGGCGGTTACGAACGCCCGGATAGCGGCTTCTCTCAACAAGCCTTTGATGCAGCGGGGAATCTTCGTCCGATTCGTCAGACGTTCAACTACGCCACGTTCGGACTCAACATCAATCTGCCGCTCTTCAATCGCAATCAGGGAGCTGTCGCGGCAGACACGGCGGCTATTCATGCTGCACGCAGCAGGATCGCAGCGGTGGATCTGAGTCTTCGGCACGAGGTCGTACAAAACCTCATCCGTTTTAACGGAGCACAGGCACGGGTTACGGTTTACCGCAGTGGTGTGCGCGAGCAGGCAGCTCACAATCTGGATGTCGTCCGCCAGACCTACAGTTACGGCCGCACCACCTTGCTGGATGTCATCGCGGAACAGCGCCGTTACATCGATATCGAAACCGGATATACGGACATATTGCTCGATGCGTATGCGGCGCGCATAAGTCTCGAACAAGCAATCGGTACCAACCTGCCATGAAAGGTGAAGACATGCTGAATACGGATCAGAAGGAAACGACCTCTACTCCACGTCGTCGCATGATTTGGATCGGTTTTGCCGCGATCGCTGTCGTCGGCATCTCAGTCGGGTTGTGGTTCGGGACGCGACCCAGTAGCCGACCCAAACCACGTCAACATACGCCCATGTCGAGTATGGCCGATATGGCATCTTCCTCGAACGATGATGCAACGGACGCAGCTGCGGCCAACGCAGAGTTACAGGTCGAGCTTGGTCCCGACGATCTGAAAAAGGCGCAGGTGCGAACCGTCCATGTGGATGTGAGGGAAACCTCCGGCACGCTTCGCGTTCCGGGGATCGTCAACCCGGACGAGTACCGCGAGGTGCATGTCACTCCCCTCGTTGGCGGTGTTATCAGGCAAGTTCCTGTGGTGCTTGGCGATCGTGTGCGACGCGGCCAGCCGCTGGCCGTGATTTTCAGCAGTGACTTGGCAGACGCTGAAACGGGGTATCTCGCGATGTTGGCGGAGTTGGAAGCCGATCACAAGAAGCTGGAACGTACGCAGAAGCTCGTCAAGCTGGGAGCCGCCAGTCAGCAGGAAGAGGAGGACGTGACAGCAGACCACGCCGCGCATGAAGCACACGTGCGGGCCGCGCTGACGAAGCTGCAACTGCTCGGTGCCAGCGATCTGCAGATCGCCGCACTGAAGCAAGCCGAGCAGATCGATGCGAACTTTTCCGTGCCGGCGCCGATCAACGGCATCGTGCTGACCCGTACTGCGAATCCGGGACTGGTAACGAACATGTCGCAGGAGCTGTTTACCGTGGTGGATTTATCGACCGTGTGGGTGATGGCAAGTATCAGCGAGAAAGACTTCTCGACGATCCATGTGGGCACCACCGCCACGGTGACCGCTCCGGCTTACCCCGCCCGCGTCTGGAAGGGCCGCGTTGTTTACATCCAACCCCAGGTAGATCCCAACACGCGGACGGCGCAGGCTCGCATCGAGGTGGCAAATCCCGAGGAGAGCCTGCGGCTCGACATGTATATGGATGTGGCATTTATGTCCGCGGGCGGCAAAGGGCTGACCGTTCCCGAAGTGGCGGTGCAATCCATCGGCGAGAAGCAATATGTCTTCCTCCCGGTTAGCGATAGTGAAGGTAGCTTTGCCGTACGACAAGTACGGCTCGCCCCTGTCTCAAATGGCTTCTATCCGGTTCTGGAGGGACTCAAGGTCAACGACGAAGTCGTCAAAGACGGCAGCTTTATTCTCAAGGCAGAGGCCATTCGCCAGCACCCCGAATTGCAATGACTTCGCGGGTCGCCAAGGCGAAGCCGGCGAGAGTGGTCCGTTTGCGAACAGCTTTATGGCGACTGCGTCGCGCAGAACCTCAGTATCGCGCAATGGCGACCGAGTTGGCTCTAAATGCGGGCGAACTATGAACGAGCGCGATCAGATCGAGAGAGACGATGAATCGACCTCGGCGGCGGAGTCTGGTCCGAAGCCGGCAATCGATCAACCAGCCGAGCCACCGGGGTCGCTCCTCAAGGCAGAGGGAACCGAACTTTCGAGCGATGCCTCCACCGGGCCAACGAATAGTGCGCCAGAGCCCGCCATCTTCTCCGCCAGCCACGGTGCGGATGACCTGGGCGGCGTGCAGGCGAATAACGTTCGTGGAGAATCTCGTAAGGAAGCAACCATGGGAATGACAATCACCACCGAGTATAAGCATTCGCTCGCCATCCGCTGGATGCACTGGATCAACTTCCCACTGCTTGCGGTGATGATTTATTCGGGGCTGCTCATCTATTGGGCCGATTCGCAGCACGAGGGACTGAATGCACACCGGGTTTATCGCGTCGGGTTCGGTAGCTGGACGCTCTTCCGGCTCTTTCCTTCATGGTTCTACAACAATCTCCATCTTAAATTCCAACTTGCGAAGGGCTTGGGCTATCACTTTTTTTTCATGTGGTTCTTCGCGCTGAACGGAATGGCGTATGTCCTGTACACCATTTTCTCTGGCGAGTGGCGGGAGTTGCTGCCTAAGCAGAATTCGTTTGGTGAAGCTATAGCGGTGACATTGCACGATCTGGGATTCAGGAAGCGCCATCCACCGCAGGGCAAGTTTAACGGCGCACAACGGATCGCTTATACCGGCGTCATTCTTATGGGTGCGGGCTCGCTGCTGACCGGGCTGGCCATCTACAAACCTACCCAACTCCACGTCGTCACGGCATTGCTCGGAGGTTACGAGATGGCGCGCTGGTTGCACTTTTGGCTGACGATCGCCTACGTTGGCTTCTTCTTGATACACGTCGCGCAAGTCATTCGCGCAGGCTGGAACAACTTCCGCGCCATGATCGTCGGTTATCAGATTTTGCCGGGCGAACGAGTGAAGCACGATCAGCATCCTTTATGAACAAAACACTTTCGCGAATTGAGCACGAAACGGTCGCTGAGCTGCAGCGCCGCTCGCGCCGTGGATTCCTAAGCGCAGCGATAGCCGCCGCGGCGGGTGCCGGTATTTGGAAATGGCTAAATATCCGGCCCGAAGTTGAGGGACTCAGCTCACCCTTCCGCAGAGCAATGGAGTTCAACGCTGGAATCGCGCGCAGACTTTTTCGCGAACGAGCGTTGGCGCCCGAATTCGAACAATCCAGGGCAGTACGTTCGTTCCGTCGCAATGGCGATATCGGACTCTCGGAGATCCGCCCCGAGGACTGGCGCCTGCAACTTGTCGGTGTCTCGAACCCTGCGTCCTATGCACAGTACTGCAGAGACGTTTCTTCTTGGACCTACGGAATGAACGCGTCGAGCGGAGCGGCTCCTAACCTCCGTGGCACTGTGGCTCCGAAGAAGCTGGGTATGCACGAGGAGGACGCAAAAGGTGCTGCTGTAAACATGAAGGCGATGGAGATGCCCGAAGATATGTCTGCGGGAGTTCCGGGGCTGCTGCTCACGATGGCGGATGTAAGGCAGCTCCCGCACGTAGAGATGGTCACTGAGTTCAAGTGTATTGAGGGTTGGAGCGAGATTGTTTACTGGGGTGGCGTGCGCCTGCGCGATTTTCTCGTCGCGTTCCCTCCGCAAAGGGCGAGAGACAGTCAATCTGCGTCCACGGAGCGTGCGACTGCCTTTCCGAAATACGTTGGCCTGGACACGCCGGACGGCCAGTATTATGTCGGCATCGAGGGCGAAGTCGCATTGCATCCGCAGACCCTTCTCGCCTACGAGTTGAACGGCCAGCCTCTGACGCCCGACCACGGCGCCCCGTTGCGTCTGGTGACGCCGCTCAAATACGGGATCAAACAGCTCAAACAGATTGGCCGAATGACCTACACCGACACACAGCCTCATGATTATTGGCACGAGCAAGGATACGACTACTACGCGGGTTTATGAACACGGTCAACATGGCGCATCTTTCGCGCTGCGCGATTTTCTTGACTTTGCCACTCGATGGCGAAGCACACGCGGGAGCGACGGGACTCGAACCCGCACCCTCCTGCGTGACAGGCAGGCGTTCTGGTCTCCTTCGCAGATGATTCAGATCCACTGTGCCAAAACTGTGCCAGAAGCCAACGATTTCAACCCATTCGAGTTACCTTTGAGCGAAAAGCAGATTCCCCGATTTGTTGGAAACGTTAGTAGTTATGAAAAATGAATGGAGCTGTTGGAGTCGCGGGCTGTGCGCCCAAGGCAGGCGCGCTACCAGGCTGCGCTACGCCCCGACATCGTGTACACCTTTGATTCTACTGTACGTTTCGGTTTTATTTCTACTCGGGATAATCGTGGTCGTTCGCGAGCTGCGGCAAGGGATTTCGGCGAGGTCGGCTGAATCTCCTGGTTGCGGATGCCCGCGATCACCGTGATCCGCAAAGAGTTGAAAAAATTGCATCCTCCTTCTTCCGCTCAAACTCTAACGCAATGAGGGTGAGAAGGAGGAATGTGGCAGCGAGCTCCAGCTTTCCTGCGAGAGCATTTGTTTGGACCGTGGCGGTCTTAGGTGTTGCATTTCTGGGCATTCAGTTCATTCGCCCCGAACTGACGAATCCGCCCGTTACCGCGGACATGCAAGCGCCTCCCGAGGTGCAGGCGATAGTCCGCAGCTCCTGTTATAACTGCCACTCCAACGAAACAAGGCTGCCTTGGTTTGACCGTATTGTTCCCGCCTACTGGATCGCGGCGCGCGACGTCAGAGACGGACGCAAGCACCTGAATTTTTCGGAAATCGGCAAGCTTCCCCCGGGGCAGCAAAGAGCCACGCTGTTCGAGTCCGTTAGCCAGATTGAGTTGGGCGCGATGCCGCTTCCCGCTTACAAACGCGTGCATCCAGCGTCCGTGGTCACTCCGGAACAGTTGGCCGTGTTGAAGAAATATCTCTCTCCTGCCAATCCGAACCAGCCAGCCTCAGCCGCCGAAATTAGCGCCGCCGACGCCCAATACGACGACTGGATTCACGCAGGCAGCGCGCCGCCGGAAGTGGCCCTCGCGCCCAATGGCATCTCTTTCTTGCCTGACTACAAAAACTGGAAAGCGATCAGCAGCACCGAACGGTTTGACAATCACAGCATGCGCCAGATCCTTGGAAATGATGTCGCCGTCAAAGCCATCGCAGAGAATCACATCAACCCGTGGCCGGACGGCACGGCCTTCGCCAAAGTAGCGTGGTTTCAACAGGAAGACGACAAAGGTTTGGTCCGGCCAGGGGCATTCTTTCAAGTCGAGTTTATGATCCGCGACAGCAAGCAATATTCCGCAACTCTGGGTTGGGGATGGGCAAGATGGCGCGGCGCGGATCTGAAACCTTACGGCAAAGACGCGGCTTTCACTGACGAATGCGTCGGCTGCCACAAACCCCTATCCAACACGAACTATGTCTTCACCATGCCAATCCGAGGGCAACAATGAGTTTGCGAAGAATCGGAACTGCTCTTTTCGGAGTGGTTCTTTCGGTAAGTCTCACTGGTTGCTCGGGTGATGAACCAAGAATTTCGGCGCAGTTCAATCAAGCAGCATCCCTGACCGGAGATCTTCCCGCAAACCCCCTGCAGTGGAAAATCGTTACAGCCGAAATCAACAAAGCGGATTCGAGCATGTCAACTCTCTACGGCAATGATCTGGCCATAGCCTACGCGAGAACGCATTCCCAGCACGACTATCCGGCCGGCTCGATACTCGCTTTAGTGACGTGGACCCAGACCGAGGACACGCGCTGGTTTGGGGCAAATATTCCGGCTCAAGTTAAGTCAGTGGAATTCGTGACAGTAGAATCCGCAGCGGATGGCACGCAATCATATTCCTACCAGAAGTTTGGGGGTGCGCCCTTGAAGACGTTGTCCACTCAGCAAAGCCTCACACCGAGTGAGCGAATGGCGTATCTTCTTTCGCAACGGGCCGCTGTTATGCCCTGAAACTTTCGTCTGAGAAGATTGCAATCATGCAGCATTGAATCCGCGCGATTTAATTCCCAACTTTCCGCCCCACTCCTAGTGTGCTGCGCCGGGTGCTCCCGACCTGATCTTGCGCGTCAAAAGAACCAGTGGCGCCCCGATCAAGCAAGCGCAGCCCAGCATCCAGAAACAATCCAGAAAGCTCAGAAACGAAGCTTGTTGCTGAAGCACGTGAGCCAACTGAGCTTTGGCATGTACAGCCGCGTCCGCGGAGGAGAATCCGCTGCTGGCAAAATGCCGCGACAAAGAAGCGAGCCTTTCCCGGTAGGGTGGGTCGAATGGCGTAGCGTGAGCCACCAGAACGGACTGGTGATACTGCGTTCGCCTCGCGAGCAGCGTCGTAACGAACGCGATCCCAAAGCTTCCACCCTGGTTTCGGAATAAATTGGTCAGGCTCGAAGCCTTGTTGTTCTTGTTTTTGGGCAGATAGGAATACGCCAACTGACTCACAGGAACAAATAGCGGAGCGATGCCAAGCCCCTGGATTGCGCGTGCAAGGGCGATGTGCCGGTAATCCGTGCCTAAATCAAAGCTGGCAAAATGCCACATCGCGAACGCAAAAATGATGTAACCCGTCAAAATCATCGGCTTGATGCCGACTTTCGGAAGAATCCTGACCACCAGCGGCGCTAAAGCCACGATCACAAAGGCGCCAGGTCCAAGAACCAGCCCAGCGTCCGTCGCGGTATAGCCATAAAGACTCTGCAGCATCTGCGGGATCAGTACGGTCGATCCGAAAAGAGCAAACCCAAAAAGAAAGTAATAGAAATTCGCGATGGCGAAATTCCGGTCCGCGAGCAGACGTATTTCCACAACCGGATCGGGATGGTGCCACTCCCAGAACACGGCCGCAATCAGAGCTACAATCGCAATCGAGAAAAAGAAGACAATGAGTCTGCTCTCGAACCAGTCCTCCGTCTGGCCGCGATCGAGAACAACCTCAAGGAACGCAAAACCGAGTGCCACCAGAACGATCCCGAGTCCGTCAACTTTGAGTTTTCCATCCTTGCGTGCGGCCTGCACCTCGCGCGTGAACTCAGGAGGGTCGGAGACCAGCCGGCTAGTCAGGATCAGAGACAAAATCCCAATAGGAATATTGATGAAGAAAATCCACCGCCAACTCCAGTTGTCGGTGATCCATCCGCCGAGCGGCGGCCCAATCACCGGCGCCGTCACAATGGCCATGCTATACAAAGCAAAGGCCGCGGGCCGTTTCTTCGGCGGAAATGTATCCACAAGAATCGCCTGCTCCACCGGAGCCAAGCCGCCGCCTCCAATTCCTTGCAGCACGCGAAAAAAGATGAGCAGTCCGAGAGAAGGCGCCAGCCCACACAGCAGCGAGCTTGCGGTGAAGAGCACGACGCAAATCATGTAGTAGCGTTTGCGGCCGAAAACGCGGCTCAGCCACGCCGAAAGGGGAAGCACCACGGCGTTTGAAACGAGATAGCTCGTCAGCACCCACGTGCTCTCGTCCACACTAACGGCAAGTCCCCCCGCAATATGCGGCAAGGCGACGTTGGCAATGGCCGTGTCCAGCAGTTCCATGAACGTGGCGAGCGTAACGGTGATGGCGATGACCCAGGGATTGACCGCGGGCCGGTAAGCCGCTTGGCTGGAGGCGAGAGCCATGGTTCTCAGGCGCTTCTGTCGAAGGCCAGTTCCTTCGATGCATAAAGAAACCGTTCGGTCGCATAAATTGGGTGCTATACTTCCGGTCGAGACCAGTTAGTCTCTTCCAATAGGCAGGAGGGACCCCTAAGTGCGCAAAGGCGAGCAGACCCGCCGCGAAATCATCCGCAAGGCGGCCCCCATATTCAATCAAAGAGGTTTTGACGGCGCGGCCCTATCCGACCTCATGCGGGCGACAGGGCTGGAAAAAGGCGGAATTTACCGGCACTTCGACAGCAAGCAGCAGCTTGCCGTTGAGGCCTTCGACTACGCCTGGCAACTTGCACTGGATACGAGATTCGAAGGCACAAATGAAATCACCAACGCTGTGGACCGGTTGAAACAGATCGTGTGGAACTTCCGCGATCGGCGCGCCGGCCTGGTGCAAGGAGGATGTCCTTTGCTGAATGCGGCCACGGATTCGGACGACGGCAATGCCGCGCTAAGAACCAAAGCTCGCCGGGCCTTTCATTCCTGGCTCGGTCGGCTGCGATCCATCGTCGAGGAAGGCAAAAGGCGCGGCGAAATCCGCGCTGGCGTCGATCCCATGGAACTGGCCACACTGATTGTCACCACCCTGGAAGGCAGCTTCATGCTCGAAAGGTTGCAGAGGGCACCTGAGCCACTAAACATTGCGTGCCGCCACCTTGAGGAATATCTCGAAACAAATATTCGGTCGAAACAGTCCAAAGCTCAGACGGAGAAAACATGAGTGGCCCCGAAGTTAGACCCCAACCAGATTTTAAGAGCAGAGCCAAAACGAATGACGTGCCTGTGGCCCGCTTGATCGGCTTTGAAGCGAAAGAAGCAGCCAACGGACGTGCTGTGGTGACTCTCGCCGCAGGCCCACAACACGCAAACCCGATGGGCACGCTCCACGGCGGAATTCTCTGTGACATTGCCGATGCTGCCATGGGGATGGCCTTTGCAAGCACACTCGCCCCCGGTGAATCCTTCACCACCATCGAACTCAAAATCAATTTCTTCCGCCCAGTTTGGGAAGCTGCTTTGAAAGCCGAGGGCAAAGTCGTGCGGCGAGGCAGCAGTGTCGGTTATGTCGAGTGCGAAATCACCGACGAAAGCGCGCGGCTGGTTGCCAAAGCTGCTTCGACCTGCATGGTATTGAGAGGCGAGGGCGCCAAGGGGCGTTAGGCGCGAAGATTGTGCAGGTGTTCGATGGGTTTCGTCGTATAAGCGTTGCCAAGAAGCACGCTATTTCGCGGGTACGCTTTCCACGAACAAATCGGGGGCAGTCGAAATGGCAGCAAGCCTGGAACTTACCGCATTATCGAGCCGCGCAAAGATGGCCTCGCCTCAAAAGTGGTCGAGTTTCATCAAGATTGCCGGAGCGGTAGGCGCTTCCCTTCTTTTTTTCTGTAGTCTGACCGGTTGTCAGCGACCATCCCGCCAGCCTGTTACCGTAACCGTTCTGGACCCGGAGTGGTCGCAGCCCGATGAACTTCCAGCCGCCGAACAAGAATCGCAGGAGTTCACACGGGAAACAGGAATCTTCGTCAAGCACCTCCCCGTCCCCGAAACTTCGCTCAGTCAACTAGGCCTCTGGCGAAAGTTACTGCAGGAAGGTGGACCAACTCCCGATGTCCTGGCGATTGATGTTATTTGGCCAGGAATCCTGGACCAGTATCTTATTGATTTGAAACCTTATGCCGCTGCGGAACTCTCTTCCGAGGATTCGGAATTGGTCGCCAGCTACACAGTTGGTGGCAAGGTCGTGGCTTTGCCGTATCACCCACAGATCGGTGTCTTGGCCTACCGCGTGGACCTTCTGCGAGAGTATGGCTACGATCATCCACCCGAGACGTGGGATGAACTCGAGAAAATGGCCCTCCGCATTCAGGCTAGCGAGCGAGCCAAAGGCAAAAAGGACTTTTGGGGCTACCTTTGGCAAGGAGCCGCTGACGAAGGTTTGACCTGCAATGCGCTGGAATGGCAGGCCGCCGAAGGCGGCGGACGTGTCGTTGAAAATGACAGAACGATAAGCGTCAACAATCCGGCGGCCATCCGTTCCTGGCAGCGCGCAGCCCACTGGATCGGCTGGATTTCGCCGCCCGGCACTCTCGCCTACCGCGAATTGGACTCGCTGAACGTTTGGAACTCTGGAGGAGCCGCTTTCAGGCGTACCTGGCAGTCGGATTTTCGACTGTCCCACTGGCAAAGCTCTTCGCTGGGAGCTGTAACTGGTTTTACGAGTTTGCCCGGAGGCCCAGGAGGAAGAGCATCCACATTGGGAGGGACAGGCTTGGGAGTTTCCCGTTCTTCGGCTCATCCTCTTGAGGCGATTAACTTTATTCGATCTCTGGTTCGTCGTGACATGCAGTCCAAGCGAGAGCGCGCTTATTCCCAGCCGCCTGCACAACCCCAGCTTTACGATCTGCCGTTGGAACTGCAGCCCTATGCGCCTCCCGCTGGATCAGGTCAACAGCGCGGCGGTTTAGTTGCTCGGCCTTCCATTGTTTCCGGCCAAGCCTACGAGCAAGTCACAAAAGCTTACATGATTGCGGTGCATTCGGTGTTAACTCGCGAAAAAACGGCGCCGGAAGCTGCCGCAGCCCTCGAGAAACAGCTGGTTGAAATCACCGGCTTCAAGACCGGTCCTCCCCCAACAGCAGGCGCGATTGCACACTAGCCTCGCTCAACGATTTGCTCCATGGCCTCCAAGCTGTCTGTCTTGGCGTCGCTTGGCCCGCGCTCAGGGACATGCTGTAGACTGAGGCAAGCGATGGGGACTCACTCAACCGCAGCTGAACCTTCCGTTAGGGCAAAACGCACCCGTATGAAGATTCCCATCATCGGCCGCCTGAACATCGGTCCTCGTCTGACGTTCTGTTTTATCTTTATCATCTTGCTGATGTTAGGAGGAAACGCCCTCCTACTTTGGCAATTTCATTTAGTCCGGCTTCAAGAAGAGCGTCTCACTGGTGTCGGCCAGGAGCTGATTGCCGTTTTGCGCTTCCAGTCGGATCTTTTGTCCTTCCATGCCAAGCTGGATGAACTTGTACAGTCCCAAGATGTCGACCGCCTGAAAAGAGAAGCCGGACCTCTCCGCGCGGTCCTCGTCGAGGATACAGAGCGGACCAGAAACTCGCTCGCTCACTTAGCGGCCGAGGCGCATCTGGACCCCTCCTTTCTTCCTACTTTGGAAGCAATTGAGAGCGCGTTGCCGTCACAACTCGAGGCCATCACAGGACTGGCAACGTCTGGCGATTGGCAGGCCGTGCGCCTTCGGCTGGCTAACGAAAAAAAGCCGCTCGAAGCTCAGACTTCGGCGCTGGTCAAGAACATTGAACAGGAGGTTACGGAAGAGCAGGCAGAAGCAGTCTTGCAAGTTGCGCGCTTGAGGCGCCGGATTCTCCTAATTGTTCCGCTAACCACTGTCTTTACCTTGCTGATCGCGGCATTCCTTGGTTTAGCCATCACTCGTAGTATTACCGAGCCGCTGGGGTTACTCATGGAAGGCTCGAAAGCGATTGCCCGAGGCGAGTTTCAGCACCAAGTTTCTGTGAAGGGACAAGATGAGTTCGCTGAACTTGGCCAGGTTTTCAACGACACGGCAGGGAGGCTTCGTTCTCTCTACGGAACTCTGCAGAAAAGCGAGGCGAACCTCGTCGAAGCGCAGAGGATGGCCAGGTGCGGCAGTTGGTCTTGGGATGTGCGAACCGGCGCTATCTTCTGGTCGCAAGAGTTCTTTCGCATCTATGAGTGTGACCCGGAGAAAATAAAGCCCAGTTGGTCGTATATGCTCGAAAGGGTCCATCCAGAAGATCGTCCCGGCATCGAGCAGAGAGCGAAAAGGGAGTCCACACAGAAGGACATGCTGGACTCTGCGGGTGATTTTCGAATTGTTTTTCCGGACGGAAGGATAAAGCGCCTTCACTCGATTGCTCGTTCCGTGTTGAATGAGTTAGGCGAAATCACGGAAGTCGTCGGCACCACCATGGATGTGACAGCGCAGCACGAAGCCCGAGCGGCTCTGGAAACTGCCTTCGAGCAAATAAAGGAGTTAAAGGATCAGCTATACAAAGAAAACATTGCTCTTCGCGAGGAAATCGACAAGGTTTCCATGTTCGAGGAGATCGTCGGTTCTTCGGAACCGCTCCGGCGAGTTCTCTCGCAAGTCGCAAAGGTTGCCGCAACGGATTCCACGGTGCTCATCCTGGGTGAGACGGGGACGGGAAAGGAATTGATTGCCCGCGCCATCCACAGACGGTCCAAGCGCGCAAATAGAGCTTTTATCCGAGTGAACTGCGCGGCGATTCCCCCCACGTTAATCGCCTCCGAACTGTTCGGGCATGAGAAAGGTGCGTTCACTGGGGCGACCCAGCGACGGCTGGGGCGGTTTGAGTTGGCCGATGGAGGCACCATCTTCCTTGACGAGATAGGTGAACTGCCGGCCGAGACTCAGACCGCGCTTCTGCGCGTGCTCCAGGAACGTGAATTTGAACGGGTGGGGGGCAGCCATTCCGTCTCTGTCGATGTAAGAATCCTCTCGGCCACTAACCGGAATTTGAAGGCCGCAGTTGAGGCCGGCACCTTCCGCCAGGATCTGTTCTACCGGCTGAATGTGTTTCCGATCCAAGTGCCGTCGCTGCGCGAACGGGTGGATGATATCCCCTTGCTGGTTGAGTACCTGATCGAACGCTACGCGAAGAAGGCCGGCAAGAAGTTTCGGAACATCGATAAAAAGACTTTGGCGCTTTTTCAAGGCTACAACTGGCCCGGCAACATTCGCGAACTACAAAATGTGGTTGAGCGGGCTGTGGTTTTGTGTGATAGCGAGACCTTTTCCGTCGACCAGACATGGCTCCAGCACGAACTACCCCATGAGCCGTCCCCGCGATTGAACATTCCATCGCGGGGACTTGGGCGCTTGGACGAGACAGAGGAAAGGGGAATTATCGAGGCCGCCTTGGCGGAAACGGGCGGCCGGGTTTCGGGTCCCTCCGGCGCTGCCGCCCTGCTTGGAGTCCCGCGGCAAACGCTCGAATCCAAAATTGTCAGTTTGGGGATCAACAAACACAGGTTCAAGTCGGTTTAGTACTTCAAAGAGTGCCCTCGCTTATTTAACCAGATGGTTGAATATGCCGTCCGTATTTCCCGCGCTGTTTGGCTCTTTCGGTCTTTAGATTGAAGCACTTAGCTATTCTTGGTCCCGCAAAGGCCGTGTCCGATAGCGCTCGAACAAAATTGCCGAAAATCAAGAAATGCCGAAATCGGGCATGGCTTTCTCAGTGTAAACCTTGTGTTTTCAATTATTTGAATAAGGCTAATCGTTTGCATCGTGCACTGCACGGGAAAAAAGCATGACCCTAAGAATCGAGAGAACTTCCATCGGCGTTAGGACTGTTCTTCGACTGAGTGGGCGAATTGCATCGGAGCACCTCGTGGAGTTAGAGGTAGAAATCGACCATGCAGGGGAGGGAGGAGTGTTGGACCTGGAGCACGTGACGCTTGTAGACGTGGAGGGTGTGCGTTTCCTAAGCGATTGCGAAGCAAGGGGAATTGAGCTGGTGAACTGTTCAGCATATATCCGCGAGTGGATCGTTAGGGAACGGGATAGATAACAAAAGACCTGGGGGAGATATGGCTTGCCAATGCGTTGTTGCTTGCATGGAAGAGAATCTGGTTGTGGAGAATCTCGCGCTGCGAGATGAGTTCGAGGCGATGGACGAGAAAGACCTGGTCGCTGCTGCGAAGCACGGACATACGGTAGCTTTCGACGTGCTTTGGGAGCGCCTTGCCCCAAGAATCCTTAGAGCGTTATATCGAATAACCAAGAATCGCGACGACGCGGAAGATGCTCTCCAAGATGCATTTCTGAGCGCCTATGTTCACATCGCGGGATTTGACGGCAGGTCCGCCTTTTCCACTTGGTTGACGCGGATCGCGATGAACTCGGCTTTGATGATGCTGCGGAAAAAGCGCACTACTCGTGAAATTTCGTTGGACGATTCCCCCGATTCGGGCGCGAAGGCGGCATCCTGGGAGATTCCGGATCACGCTCCTAATCCGGAGAAGGGTTATGCCCAACAGGAACGGGAAAATATTCTCCATGGCGCAATCAGCACTTTGCGGCCGACTATTCGCAAAGTGATTGAGCTTCATCAACTAAAAGAGCATTCCATGAAGGAGACCGCCGAAATAATCGGGATCTCCGTTACTGCCGCCAAGGCGCGCCTGTTTCATGCAAGAGCCGCGCTGCGCAAAGCTCCAAGACTCAAATCTATCGGTTCTGGCCAGACCAAACGCTCGAATTTGCCCTTTATCGTACGAGCGACGCCGGGCGGCAGTCGCCCAGCGCTGCGAGTGATATAAGGAGTCGCGGTCGAAAGGCAGTGGGCCTCAAAATTTTGTCACCAAATCACATAATTTGGGCATCCAAGGCACAGGACCGAAGGAGAGCCCAAACATGGCGAAAAACAGTACAGGTGCGGTTCAAGCACAGACCAAAACAAACGGCGGTTCCGAAATCACGAGCGGTCTCAGCGGAGAAGGTGTCGCGGAAATCACAACCGAGCTTCGGCCATTGCTCGCAGACACATTCGCGCTCTACGTCAAGACGAAGAACTTTCACTGGCACATGACGGGGCGCCATTTCCGGGATTACCATCTTCTGCTCGATGAGCACGCCGAACAGATATTCGACATGACGGACGATATTGCCGAGCGCGCGCGCAAGCTTGGCGGCACCACGCTTCACTCCATCAGCGACATTGCGAAGCACCAGCGGCTAAAGGACAACAACAAAGAATCCGTCAGCCCGGAAGACATGCTTCGGGAAATCCATTCCGACAATCGCGACCTTACGCGATTCTTGCGCGCGACGCATGAAGTCTGCGAAAAGCACAATGATGTGGCCACGGCCAGCTTGATTGAAAACTGGATCGATCAAACCGAGCGGCGCACCTGGTTCTTGTGGGAAATCGTCAGCCAACTTTGAAATTCTTTAATCGTGCGAGGAACTTCGCCGGTTAATATCTTCCACAATTCCAGGAGGTCGATCATGGCCCCAGCTCCAGCTTCAACTGTAGACAACGGGATGCAGCACCTGAGCAGCCCCTACTCAGTTCCGGAAACTCTCAAGCGCGTGGAGTCCTTGCTGCAAGAAAAAGGTCTGACGATTTTTTGCCGTGTAGACCACAGCGGGGAAGCCGAGAAGGCCGGCTTGAAGATGCACCCTACACAACTCATCCTGTTCGGGAGCCCCAAGGGAGGGACGCCGGTTATGGTGGCTTCTCCGACGATTGCTATCGATCTTCCGTTGAAAGCCTTGATTTGGGAGGATGCGGGCGGCAAAGTGTGGGTGTCGTACAACAGCGCGGAATATCTTCAGCAGAGACACAACGTTCCCGCCGATTTGATAAAGAATATCAGCGGCGCCGGGCCGCTGCTTCCATTGGCCGTAAGATAGGGGCGTTGCAGAACACGCCAGGCTAACTCTAAAAATTTATGTCTGAATCTGCAACGAAGGATTCTCAGCGGCCGACCGTGAGCAATCCTAACCTCGCGCGCGATCATCTCGCGAATGAGCGCACGTTTCTCGCGTGGGTGCGCACAGGCATCGCCGCGGTCGTCTTTGGTTTTGCGATTGGCCGCTTCGCTATCGCCATCCGGCAATGGATGGCGATACAAGGGCCCGGACATGTTGTGCCCACCACGGGAGTCTCGGTGTGGTTTGGCACCGCAGCGATGTTTGGGGGAGTACTGGTTTGCGTGACGGGTCTAGTTCGGTACCGGCGGACGCGCGAGCAAATCGACTCTGGAAATTTCCAGCCCGCGGGTTTCATCATCGACGTCGTCGGAATCGTAACTGCTCTCTTCGGTCTTGCGCTAGCGGCGTACCTGGTCTACATCGAATTGAGCTTCTAGCTAGAGCCTGCAGATCAGCAGTTCTCGTTCGTAAACCATTTCTTTCGGCAAGTGGTCGTGAAGGCCGATGAACAATTCTTCGTGCTCGATCACTTCCCTTCGCCAGGCTTCGCGGTCAAACTTTTGCAGCTCCTCAAACCTCTCTTTGGAGAGGTCCATACCTTTCCATTCCATATCTTCGTAACGAGGCATCCAGCCGATGGGCGTTTCCCTGGCTAAGGCGCGGCCTTTGGTGCGGTCCACGATCCATTTCAGGACGCGCATGTTTTCCGCGAAGCCAGGCCACATGAATTTTCCTTCGGCATCCTTGCGGAACCAGTTCACATGAAAAATTCGAGGCGTTAGCGTCAGCGACCGCTGCATTTTGATCCAATGCCGGAAATAATCGCCCATGTGATAGCCGCAGAAGGGAAGCATGGCCATCGGGTCTCGGCGAACTGTCCCGACAGTACCTGCAGCTGCTGCGGTCGTCTCCGAGCCCATCGTCGCGCCGATGTAGACGCCGGAACTCCAATTGAAAGCTTGGAAAACGAGCGGCATCGTGGTGGCTCTGCGGCCGCCAAAAATAATGGCGCTAATGGGTACGCCGGTGGGGTCCTCCCAAGCCGGATCGATCGTCGGACACTGCGAAGCTGGCGCGGTGAAGCGTGCGTTTGGATGCGCAGCTTTTGCGCCGGTCTCTATCGCAATCTCCGGAGTCCACTTCTGGCCCTTCCAATCGAGGCATTCCGCAGGCGGCGCGTCGGTCATGCCTTCCCACCAGACGCCGCCGTCTGGAGTGAGCGCGACATTCGTAAAAATGGAATTTTTTGCGAGCGTGGCCATGGCGTTGCGGTTAGTCTTTACAGAAGTGCCGGGCGCGACGCCGAAAAATCCTGCTTCCGGATTTATCGCGCGCAGAAGTCCGCGTTCGTCTGGCCGAATCCAGGCAATGTCGTCGCCGACGGTCCAAACTTTCCAGCCTTCAAATCCTTTGGGCGGGATGAGCATGGCGAAATTTGTTTTTCCGCAAGCGCTCGGAAAAGCGGCGGCCACATACGTTTTTTCACCCGCCGGATTTTCGACGCCAAGAATTAGCATGTGCTCCGCCATCCAGCCTTCGTCGCGCGCAATGTTGGAGGCGATTCGCAATCCGAAACACTTTTTGCCGAGCAGTGCGTTTCCACCGTAGCCGGAGCCGTAAGACCAGATTTCGCGCGTCTCCGGAAAGTGGACTATGTACTTTTCTTTGTTGCACGGCCAGGGCACGTCCTTTTGACCTGGCGCTAGCGGAACGCCGACCGAATGCATACATGGCACGACACGCGGGATACCTGTATCGATTTGCTGAAAAACGGGCAATCCGATGCGCGCCATGATGCGCATGTTGACCACGACATAAGGAGAATCTGTCAGTTGCACACCGATCTGCGACATCGGCGAGCCGAAGGGCCCCATGCTGTATGGCAGCACGTACATCGTGCGCCCGCGCATGGCGCCGTTGAAAAGACTCTTCAGCTTCTTGCGCATCTCGTACGGGTTTTCCCAATTGTTTGTGGGACCCGTGCTGTCCTTGGAGAGTGAACAAATGAACGTTCGGTCTTCCACGCGCGCGACATCGTTCGCATCCGACCTCGCGTAATAGCACCCGGGCCAAAGCTCTTCGTTGAGCTTGATTAGCGTTCCCGCCGCGACCATCTCACTACGCAGAAGGTCGATTTCTTCTTTCGAGCCGTCGATCCAATGGATCGCCGCAGGTTTGGCGAGTTCCGCCATTTTTTCGACCCAGCGCAACAGGTGTTCATTCTTGCTTAGCGGCACTGCAGTATTTCGGCCAGGCATGCGTGTGGGGTTCTTTACCGCTGCTTCGTGCATGATAATAATTAATCTCCACCATCAACTTTACTAGGACAGCCAATGAAAGGGAAATGCGGTGCCTGTTTGGAAGCGTTCGTGTGAGCGGGTTTTTAGGTTGCTTTTGCAGGTTCGCTCGCGACAGTCGAGCGGCGTTGCAAGAAGTAATTGATCGCCGGCGTAAATACGAGAGACAAAACCATCGAACTCAGCAGGCCGCCGATCACCGCTATGGCCAACGGCTTGAGCATCTCTGAGCCTGACCCGAGACCGAAGGCCAGAGGTAACATACCCGCGACAGTCGCAAGAGCAGTCATCGCGATGGGGCGCAAACGGCGGCGCCCAGCTTGAACCATGGCTTCCTCGGCAGAAAGTCCGAGATCGCGGAAGCGATGCTCGGCATCGAGCAGCAAAATTCCATTCTTGGCGACGATGCCGAGCACCATGATCATGCCCATGAACGACGCAACGTTAAACGTCGTGCGCGTGACGAGAAGCGCCAGGAAGCCGCCGAAGGTGGAGAGCAACGCGGATGCGAGGATCGCCGTCGGCGCAGAGAAGGTGCGGAATTCGAAAAGCAACACAGTAAAGAGAAGCAGCAGAGCGAGAAAGAGAACCATCAACAAATCGCTGAAAGATTTTTGCTGTTCGGCGTATAGACCTCCATACTCGACGCGGATGGAAGAAGGCAGATGAAGACCGCTAATTGTTTTTTTGACCGCGGCCATGCCGTTGCTAAAGTCCAGTCCTTCGAAACGAGCGGTGACTTGCACCAGGCGCTGCAAATTTTCTCTACGAATTTCGGTTTCGCCGGGGTCGGTCACGATGGTAGCCAAAGAACCAAGAGTAGCAGTCTTCCCCGTAGCGCTCGTGAGCAAGGTGTTGGTCATACGATCCAAGGAAGAGCGGGCTTGCTCGGGAAAACGGACACGAATGGTGTAGGCGCGGTCGTTGAGAATGACGGGTGTGGCCGCGGGCTCCCCCTCCAGCACGGCAGAGGCATCGATGGCGACCTCCTCGGGAGTGAAGCCGGCGCGTGCCGCAACGGTAGGATTCACCTGATAAGTTACGGCTGGGCCGCTAATCGTATTCTCGACGCCATCGAGGACGTCTACGACGCCGTGGATTTTGGATATGGCATCGCCAACCTTTGGAGAGGTTTCATTTAAAAGCTTGCCGTCTTGGGAGAAAAGCTTGATAACGACCGGCTCAGGCGCGCTGGTCAGGTCGCCGATCATATCCTGCAAAAGTTGGATGAACTCGACCTTCGTGCCAGGTTCGGTTTTTTCAATCTCACCTCGGATGTCCGAACTGATTTCCTCAAAGCCGCGCTTGCGATGACTTTTCAACCGGACCGTAAAGTCGCCATTATTGGCTTCCGTGACCGAGGCAAGGCCAAGCTGTAGTCCGGTGCGGCGCGAAGTATTCTCGACTTCCGGCGTGGATTTCAGAATTTCTTCAATGTGCAGCAAGATCCGGTCGGATTCGGCGAGGGAGCTGCCGGGCGGCGTGAAGTAGTCCAGAATGAAGCCCCCTTCGTCCATCTCTGGCAGCAGACCGGTTTCAAGAAAGTAGTAGCAGACGCCGGAAAGGGCAACGATTATTACGGAACTCACAGCGAGAATCCAAGGGCGTTTCAAAACGGACTGCATGACGCGACCGTAAAAGTCGACGATGCGCCCGAAGAAACCGGAAAGGTGCGCCTCTTCCGCGCTCAGGAGTGCAGACATATCGACTTCGTCAGAACCAGTCGCGGGGGCGGCAGAATCCTTGCGTCGCACAAAGAATTGACTGAGCGCGGGAGTCCAAGAGAGGGCAAGGAGCAGCGAAGTGAAGAGAGCAACGGTCATGGTAATGGCGAGCGCGCGGAAGAAGCTGCCAGTCACGCCGGTAATCGATATCAACGGCAAGAACACCACGATGGGGGTAACGGTGGATCCAATCAAAGGTACGGTCAATTCCTTTAGCGCGCTCTGAATGGCCTGGAGGCGGTTTTGCCCGGCGTCGCGGTGCAATACGATATTTTCGAGGACCACGATCGCGTCGTCGATTACAAGGCCAACGGCGGCCGCCAGTCCGCCAAGGGTCATTAGATTGAAACTTTGCCCAGTGAACTGGAGGACGATGAAGGTAATCAGCAGCGTGATCGGAATGACCAATCCGGCTACGAGTGACGTTCCCCAATCGCGCAAGAACAACACGAGAATAATTGAAGAGAGCACGATGCCAAGCAGCACCGCGTCGCGCACGCTGGCGATAGAATCGTGCACAATCGTCGATTGGTCGTAGAAAGGTTCGAGATGCACGCCGGGGGGCAGCGTCGGAGCCAGTTCGCTGATGAGCGCGTGCACTTCGTTCGCGACTTGGAGCGTGTTGCTTTCCGGTTGACGATCCACGTTAACCAGGACGGCCGGTTTGCCGTTGGCGGTGACGATTGTATATGTCGGGGCAACCGATGGAGCAATGGAGGCGATGTCCCCCAGACGAATGGGCACGCCCGCCGTGGAGGTTTTGACAACGATCTGGCCGATTTGATCGGGTGTACGTACCTGGCCGCTGATCAGTCCGAGCACGAGCTGGTGGTTGTTCTCGATCAAGCCCGGAGAGTCAATCAGGTTAGTCCGGCGAATTGCATCGAGAATATCCTGCACCGTAATACCGGCCGTCAGGAGACGTGCCGGATCGGGCATGACTTGGAACTCAGGAACGCGCCCGCCTTGGACGATCACGGTGGCGACGCCGTCTAGCCGGTTGATGCGCGGCTTCAGATCGTACGTCGCGATTTCCCAGAGCTTGTTCGGGGGCACTGTGTCTGAAGTGAGGCTGTAGCCAATGATAGGAAAGACCGCGAAAGTCATGCGGTGGGTCTCAACCTTGGCGGTCGTGGGCAGTTCCGCCTGCAAACGTGCGACGACCGCATCGACACGCTGGAGAGTCAAAATCATATCGGAGTTCCACGCAAAGAAAAGATCGACCTCGGCGGAGCCGCGGCTGGTGATCGAAGTGACTTTCTGCAAGCCGGGAACGCTGTTGACTGCTTCCTCGATAGGGCGAGTGATGGTGACCAGCATTTGGTCAATCGGCATAACTCCGTTGTCCACGCCGACGACGACCCGGGGAAAATCGGTGTTGGGGAACACGGATACAGGAATGCTGAAGGCCAAATACGCGCCGACGAGGGCTAAGCTGATGGTCAGAAACAGAATTGGGCTTGATAGGCGCTGAAACCAGGGCAAGCTTGCCTGGTCAGACGCAGAAGTTTTCGACGATTCGGACCGAGGCTCCATGCGGCGCTACTCCTTGTCCTTGTCGTCAGGCTTCTTCGGGTCACTTGCCTTGTCGGATTTGTCCGATTTGTCCGCCTTATCGTCTGCATCTTTCTCAGCGGGGGCCGCTTCGACCTTGATTTTGGTGTTGTCCGGCAGCGCATAACCGCCAGAGCTGACGATAGGATCGCCTTCTTTTATGCCGCTGACGATTTGCGCATCCTCTCCGTTGCGAACACCGACTTGCACGATCTTCCAGTGAGCTTTCTGGTCCGAGCCTGCGAGCACGACATAGTCCGTTCCGCCTTCCGGGTTCTTGAAGACTGCGCTCGCCGGCACGACAATGGCGTCCTTGACGGTCTTGCCCGTCATCGAAACTTCCACGGTCATGCCGGGCTTCACCGCAGGATTCGCTTTTGCCGCTTCCACCCAGACCTCAATCGTGGTGCTGCCAGGGTCCAACGCGGGGCTCACCAACGTGATTCGGCCTTTGACCGGCTCGTCAAGGCCGCTTACTTTCAACTCCGCCGAGTTCCCCAGTTTCAACTTCGCGGCCTCCGATTGTGGGACGTGAGACTTGGCGATCAGCCTGCTCAAATTCATCACGGTAAGGATCGGCTGATTGGCGGTTGCGAGATCGCCAGCATACAGAGGGCGGTCCGTCACAACGCCGTCAATAGGGCTGCGAATCTCAGAGTAACTGAGCTGCGCTTCCGCCGTGCGCATCTGGCCCTCTGCCGTTTGGCGCGAACCGTGCGCGGATTTCAATGCTTGCGCTTTCCCCAGGCGCTGCAAGTCTGCAAGCTGCTTCTGCGCGACTTCATTCACACTGCGCGCTTGAGCTAAAGCGACTTCCGCCGCATCCACTTCGCGCTGCGGAATCGCACCTTCCTTGAGTAGTTCCTTTCGGCTGTCATACACCCGCTGCTGCGCATCAAACGCGGCCTTCGCCGCCGCGGCATCGAGCTGCGCTTTTTGGACCTGCTGTGGAATTGCCGAATCCACTGAGGTGACATAGCCGGCATCGGCTTGCTCAAAATTTCCTTTGCTTGCCTCCGCCTGACCGGCAAGATCTCGATTCTCCAAGACGGCCAGCACTTGGCCTTTTTTGACGCGGCTCCCGCGCTGCACCTTGAATTCCGTAATCGGCGCTGTGATCTTTGGGGAGATTATGGCTTGCTCAACGGGATAAACGACCGCTTCCGCAGAAACCGTTTCTGAAATTGTGGCTTTTTCCGCGGGCGTCGTTTGCACCGTAACGAGAGGTTCGGCCTCCTTTTCCGAACTGCTGCATCCCGCCGAAAACAGAAGCAATGCAGCAAGCAAGCCGGCGGAGATGAAGGAACTCATGAAAATTCTGGCACAGTGGATCATCGATGTTCTCATGGAGTCGTGAGCACTCCCGTCAAAGTCTGCAAATTCGCGAGGGCCACGCGGTAGCGCACCGCGCCGTCTTGATATGCGGCGTTGGACTGCGCGTTGGTCGTTTGCGCATCAACGACCTCGAGGACTGTAGCCTCTCCGCCCTTGTAGCGCAGCGTAGTCAGCCGAAGGCTTTCGGCCGCGAGTTCGGCCGAGCGGCTCAAACCTGCCAGCTCACTCAGCGCCGTATCAGCCTCGGCGTAGAGCGATTGGATCTCCGCGAGCAGCTTGCGCTGCGTCAGCGAGAGTTCACGCTGCGATTGAGTGCGACGAAGCTCAGCCTGCTTGACGCGGCTCTGGGTCGCGCCCCAATTCCAGATGGGGATGTTGAGCGTTGCGCTGGCAGAAGAACCCAAGTTCGAAAAGGCTTGACCGTTCACCTTCGTCGGAAAGTTCACGCCGAAATTCTGCGCATCAATCCCGTACCAGTAGTCGAGACCGAGCGACGGCAGATAACCGGCGCGGGCTGCGGTAACATCATATCCCGCAGCTTTGACAGCTTCCAGGGCGGCACGGACATCTGGATTTTCCTTAGCGGCGCGCTGCTGGACCTCGGCCAAAGGAGGCATCGGGATAGTGGCGTGCAAATCGTCGGCAACCTCGAAATTGTCGTTGAAGTCGGGAAAGATAAGAACAGCGAAGTCCAGCCGCGCATTCAATAGAGCGAGTTGCGCTTCCTGGAGCTGGCGACGGCGCTCCTGGGCTTGCAGGTCGGCCTTGATCACGTCGGCGTGGGCTACCTCGCCGCCTTTCTCGAGTTCCTGAGTCAGCTTTAGAAAATTGTCGCCCTCATCCGCACCTTTGCGCGCCGTCTCCAGTTTTTGTTGCGCCGCAGCGACGGCGTAGTAGCTCTGAACGACCGTGACGACGAGGCCACGCGAAGCAATCTCTGCGCGAGCGCGGGCAACCGCTGCGGCAGCCGAGGCGCGACGAAAACCAGCTATTCCCGCGACGTCGATGGATTCGTGCACATTTGCCTGGCTGATGTATTCGTGAACCGAGTTGTTCGAAATGAAGACGACAGGCACTCCGGTCTGATTTGCTAACCCTGCGGGTGCGCCCTGCGTATAGAGCGCCTGATTGTTGTACGTCACGCTGGGAAGCAGGGCAGCGCCAGCTTGGTAACGATCCTGATGCGCGAGGGCAGCATCGGTCTGCGCAGCCTGGAATTGCACACTGTTTTTTCGAGCGCGGTCTAACGCGTCCTCTAGTGTCAGCCGTAGTGGTGAGTTGGCCGAAGAAGCGCTGGATTGCTGAGCTGACTGCGCGTTCGGTCCCGTTAGAGACGCAGTTTCTTTTGGCACGGGATTATCAAGTTGCTGGCTGGCGCCTGGAAAGGGGAAGACAGCAAGCCCAACGAGGAGCAGAAGTGTCGAACGATACGAAAGATGACGAGTGTTCACGGGATTTCTCTCGAGCGGCCGCAAACCTTCACGTTCCGCTATTACGAATTTAAAGGCCTTGAGATAAACAGACGATTAATCGGTCCCCGCGAGCGCACCTACGGGTCCCGGCAAATATACTGCGAACTGACTTCCTGTTGCATCGGAGCGGACCAATTCCAACCGGCCGTGATGCGCTTCGGCAATCCACAGGGCTATCGATAGTCCCAGACCCGCTCCGCCCTCGCGCCCCGAACGCGATCGCGCCGGATCGGCCCGGAAGAATCGCTCGAAAATGCGTGACTGCAGGTCCGGGGGTATGCCAGGCCCGCTGTCGGTGACGTCTACCTCGAAGCCCACAGCGGTGGCGCGACAGGCGATCTCCACGCGCCCGCCCTCCGCCGTGTACTTGATTGCATTGTCCAGAAGATTCAGGATCATTCGCCGAAGCAGCGCCTGGTCCCCACGAACTCGGCATTCCGAGAAAGCATCGATACTCAACTCAATATTTTTCTCGCGTGCCAGCGTCCTCACCGAATGCGCGCACTCCGCAACCACTTCCTCGAGATATATATCTTCCGGGGAGAGCAGATACTGTCCCGAGTCGGCTCGCGTCAGCGTGAACAGGTCTTCCACGATCTTAATCAGCCGCGACGTTTCCTCGTGCAGGATCCCGAGCGATTCGAGATAGTCTTCCGCCTTCCGGCCATTTTGCGACATGGCCACCTCGGCCTCTCCGCGCAATATGGCAAGCGGGGTACGCAGTTCGTGAGACGCATCGGCGACGAAACGCCGCTGGCGTTCGAAAGATTGGTCCAGGCGATTCAGTAGGTCGTTGAAAATTGTGGCCAGTTGACCGAGTTCGTCGTTGGCATTCAGTACTGGGAGCCGCTCGTGCAAGTTGGTCGCCCCGATGCGCCGCGCGTGCGTTCCCATCTCCACCACCGGCGCCAAGCTTTTTCTTGCCAGGAAGTAGCCGCCAGTCCCGGCAAGCAGCAAACCCAAGAGAATCATCCACGTAAATGTCAGCCGAATCGTCTCCAGCATTTCGTTTTGCGCATGCAGCGAATGGAGGATGATGAGCAGGTACGTTTGCGTGTTGGCCTTAAATTGGCGAGAGTAGGCGCGGAATCTCCCCCTCGCTCCCGGAATTGTTTCCAGGCTGAATTCTTTACTCTCTGCTATTTTTGCGAAATGTCGAAATTCGCTGGACGCCAGCGTGCGAGCCATCAGCGCGTCGGGTTTTGTGCCTGAAGAGTTGGGCTCGCTCGAAGTAGCAATGATGTCTCCGTCCGGACTCAGAATCACGAAAACGTCGCTGTTCGAGCGGTGTTCAATCATGGACTGTCGCGCCGCCGATAAAACTCCCGAGGCCGGGGTGCTTGGATCATCCGCAAGTTCAGCCTGAAATGTCACCAGAAACGAGTCCGCCAGCACGGCCATGTCGCCATCCGTCCGCTGCATCGACGTCTTTCGAACGATCAGGTAGGTAGTTGTAGATACAAGGACCAACACAACGGCGAGGACCGCGGAATACCACACCGTGAGCCGTACTCGCACCGAGTCAAGCATGTTTCTTGCGATCCGAGACATTCGCTTTGCTTTGCGCGCCTGCCGGCTGCGCGCGCGCTCCCGCGTCCGCATCCAGGATATAACCGGCGCCTCGCCGCGTCTGGAGCAACCCCGAACTTCCCTCCGGATCGATCTTCCGGCGAAGCCGGTTGATATACACCTCGATCAAATTTGAAAACGGATCGAAACTCTCATCCCAAACGTGCTCGGCGATGTCTGCTCTGCTCACCACGCGTCCCGCATTGCGCACCAGATATTCCAGCAGCGCATATTCCTTGTGCGTTAGTGATATCGCGTGTCCTCCGCGTGTCGCGCTTTGTGCCGCTGTATCCAGTACGAGGTCCCCGACGTTGAGCCTCGGCGGATGCAATTCCGAAGAGCGTCGAAGCAAGGCCCGAAGCCGCGCCAGCAGTTCGCGAAACTCGAAGGGTTTCGTCAGGTAATCGTCCGCGCCGCGATCGAGTCCGCTGACGCGATCCTCGACGGCGTCTCGCGCGGTCAGCATTAGGATGGGCATTCGTCGCCCAGCTTTTCGCAGCCTTCGGCATACTTCGAAACCGTCGGGCGCAGGGATCATGACGTCCAGAATAATCAGGTCGTATTCATTGATGTCCGCCTGATACAGCGCTTCTTCGCCGGTCGCCGCGGTATCGACCGCGTAAGCCTGCTCGCGCAGTCCTTTCACAACAAAGCGGCGCACGCCCGGATCGTCTTCGACCAGCAAAATCCTCATGGCTGCATAATACGTGAAACCGCCAGAAAGAGCGCAGTCTTCGCTTTTCGTTTCGAAGGTAACGGCTCTCGGAAAAGCCGGACGTGGCTGAGGGCCGGACGCGATGCTCGCGGTGATTTGCGGTTACGCCTAAATCGTTTTGTCTTTCGAGTAGCAAATCTTCTCTAGGTTGCATTCCATGCACTTCGGTTTGCGTGCATGGCATACACGCCGCCCGTGCCAAATGATTTGGTGCGAAAAAAGGATCCACTTTTCTTTCGGAATCACCTTCATCAAGTCCTGCTCGATTTTTTTCGGATCTTCATTTCGCGTCAAGTCCAGCCGATTCGAAATGCGAATCACGTGCGTATCCACAACGATTCCGCTCGCGATGCCAAACGCCGTGCCCAACACCACGTTCGCTGTCTTTCGCGCCGCTCCAGGCACCGTGAGGAGCTCTTCCATTGTGCGCGGCACTTGTCCGCCAAATCTCTCGATAATCGCCTTGCTCGCTCCCATGATCGATTTGGTCTTGTTTCGAAAGAATCCCGTCGGCCGGATGTCTTGCTCCAATTCCGAGGGATTCGCGTGCGCGAACGCCTCCGGCGTCGGGTATTTTTTGTAGAGCGTCTCCGCCACCTGATTCACCCGCACATCCGTGCATTGCGCGGAAAGAATCGTTGAAATCAGCAGCTGAAACGCGTTTTCATGCTTCAATTCGCATGTCGCTGCCGGATATGCCTCATCCAACTTGGCTAGAATCGCCGCAACGCGTTTTGGATCCGTCCTGGCCACCGCTGATTTCTTCGAGGTTGCCGCGCCCTTGGCGGCTCGCGCTGGCTTCGCTGCAACCGATTTCTTGTTTGTATTTTTTCTCTTGGTCGGCATGACGCGCAAGAATAGCACACACTGTGGGACAGACATTCCTGTCTGTCTTCTTCATCTAGCAAGAGTTTCCCGTGTCACCGCGCGGGCACGGCGTGCCGTCCCTCTGCGAAGCCCGGAGCGAACTCAGCAGCTTACGGAATGCTTTTCCGCGATGGCTGATCTGGTTTTTTCCTGTGGGTAGAAGTTCCGCGAATGTTTTATTCAGGGGAGGGAAGTAAAACACCGGATCATATCCGAACCCGCCAGCCCCTCGCGGCGATTCCAAAATCTCACCGTCCACGCGAGCCGTCACGATAGCGATCGCTCGCCCTTTTTCCGCCAAAGCAATCGCGCACACAAAATGAGCGGCTCGCTCCGCGCCCTCTTTCCCGCGAAGTTCACCAAGTAATTTGGCGATACGGTCAGCGTTAGTTGCTTTCGGCCCCGCGTAACGTGCCGAATGCACTCCGGGCGCTCCACCGAGCGCCGGCACCGCAAGGCCGGAATCGTCCGCAAACACGAGCCCTTCTCCAAGCCGCGAATAGTGCAGCGCTTTCCCCGCAGCGTTCTCCGCAAATGTAGGAGCATCTTCTTCGAACGAGGGCAGGGAATCAAATCTCGGCAACAATTCAATCTCAGCGCGCGCGTCCATCGCGTCCACGATACCCGATCCACCAGCCGTCGCCAGCGCGCGAAACTCCTCAAGTTTTCCTGGATTGGAAGACGCCAGAAACAACTTAACGGGCGCGCGCATTAACGGGCGCGTGCACTGAATTTAACGGGCAGCACCGCGCGCTGCTCCTCCGTCAGCCGGCGAATCCCAGCCGCCGCCAACGCCAGGAGATCCTGCATTTCGCTACCGCTGAATGGCCGCCCCTCCGCCGTAGCTTGAATCTCGACGAAGTGCCCGCTCCCCGTCATGACCACGTTCATGTCCACTTCCGCGCGCGAATCTTCTTCGTACGCTAAATCCAGCAACGCGTGGTCATCGACAATTCCCACGCTCGTGGCCGCCACAGTATCAATCAGCGGCGAACGCTTCAACATTCCCGCCGCCACCAGACGTTCGAACGCCAGCGCCAGCGCCACGAAAGCCCCGGTAATCGAGGCCGTCCGCGTCCCGCCGTCCGCCTGAATAACGTCGCAATCAATCCATACTGTGCGCTCACCCAGCGCTTCCTGATCGGTCACCGCTCGCAGCGAGCGCCCAATCAGCCGCTGAATTTCCAGCGTGCGCCCGGATTGTTTGCCTTTCGTCGCTTCGCGTTGGGTCCTTTCCTCGGTCGCTCGTGGCAACATTCCGTATTCGCTCGTCACCCAGCCCTTGCCGCTGCCTTTCAAAAACCCCGGCACGCCGTCGTCAACGGTCGCGGTACAAATCACGCGCGTACTCCCAAGCTCGATCAACACGCTGCCTTCCGCCGTCGAAATAAAATCCGGCGTCATCTTCAACGGGCGCATCTGGTCCGGGCTGCGGCCATCAACTCGCACTCTTCCTCCTGCTGTCATCGCTTTTGCCATCAGCGCTCTTACAGTCTCGGTTCAAGTAGCGCCAGTTTGCCGGGGCCATCATCAGGTGTCAATGTTCGCGGCTAGGTTTCGTCGTAGGCGTTTGTGCCGGCTTGTCAGTCGCTGGAGCCGCGGGCTTGTCCCCGCTAGGTGCAGTCGCAGGCGCCGCCGGCACTCCACTCGTGTTAACCAGAAAAGTTCCGGTAAGGTCTAAATGCCCCGCCAGCGTTTCCACTTCCTGTCCATGAATCAAAATCTTCAGCCGTTGCACTCGCGGCACATTCGCTTCGAGCGTTTTCGTAATCGAATCCACAGCGAGTTGTTCGCTCTGAATTCCTGATGGTGTCGCGGTCGCCAGCGCCTCAGAAAAATCCGCGATTGCCGTCCCGTTCGGCAGCAAATAAAACGCCAAGAGCACTGCGTCCGGCGGCAGGGTGCGCAAATCGGCGTCCACTGGCCCGGCCAGCAGCGTGTTCAACACTTGTTTCGAGCGTAGCACTGGATCGCTCGAAAGCGGAAATTCCACCGTCGAGTCCAACAACGTCCCATCGCCGTTTCCTGAAGCCCAAAATAATTTCGCCTTCACCCGTGGCTCGCCAGGATTTATCGGAACGGCTTGCGTCAATTCTCTCCGCGCCTGCTCTGCCGTCTGTTGTTGCAGCTTAGCAGCAAGTTGCAGCCGCCGCCGCAGAATCGGAAAATAAATCGCACCAACGAGAACAGCTACGCAGAGCACGCCGACCACCCATCGGATCCACGGCGTCGTCACTGCGTTCCTCCCGCAGTGGTCGGCACCACGTACGATGGCCGGAACGCCGCAACCCCTGCGGCAATCGCGCCCGCCACGCCCGGCGCCATTCGATCCAGGTCCGCGCGGTCTTCCACCACCACGCTCGAAATCTCCACTGCAATCGCTGGCGCCGCCGTAGTTCGTAACTGCCTCACCGCCGCGGTTTGTGCCGTATTTGGCGATCCCTTAAACCGCTGCGCCAGCAACCCCTGCACCAAATCTCCCAATTTTCGGCTCAATCCCTGAAATGGAGTTTGCGCTCGATCCCACGGAATCAACCCGCCTACGTCCGAAGAGACAGGCAAATCCGAGTTGACGTAAACGCGTGCGGTGCCCGGCAATCCCGTCGACGCGATATGCAGCGTCACAAAAACCGCCCCGCTCTGCGCGTTCGCAATCGCCGAGCGGTCGTCAAACGATGGATCTTCATTTCCTTGCCGCGTTTGCACCACCTGAAATCCTTGCGCCTCCAGAGCGCGGCGCACCTGCGCGGCAAAATCCAGCACGATTTCGCTCTCGCGAATCCCGCCCGTTCCCCGCGCACCCGGATCCGTCCCGCCATGCGCCGGGTCAAGTACCACAACGTTCAGCCCTGCGCGTGGCATTGCTTGTGGAATTGTTGGTGGAAGACCCTGCGGCGGTGTTGTCGGCAATGCTTGAGGCACAGGGGATTGCGTTGCGGAAGTAGGCGCCTGCGAAGGTGCCTGTGAAGAAAAGCTCAGCGCCACGGCTCCGAGAATAAGCGAACAGCAAAGCGCGCCGATCCGAAAACCCTTCCGCCCCCAAGCGCGCCTATTCGTTCGAACAATATTTTCCACGTCGAGCAGCATACCAAATCTATCCGACATTCCGTGCTGTTCGAATGTATGGCTCTGCGAAAAAGGGACGGCCACCTGGGCCGTCCCTTTATGCATCTTGATTACAGCGTTCCTTTGGCCGATTGCAACTCCGTTCTTGCGAATCGGACCGCTCCACCGGCTGGCGCCTCATTTATCCCTGCGGCTGGGCCTGTGGCTGCTGTTGCTGCTGTTTCTCTCGACGCGCCGCGCGCAAAGCTCGAACATTGGCCTTCATCTGCTGCCGCTGTTCGGGCGTCAGGAGCTTCACCATCTGCATGCGAGCGCCGTGCCGCAGTTGATGGATCTTCGCTGCTTTCTGATCCGCTGTTAGCGATTCATCCTTGTTCACGGCATCCAACTGCGCTTTCGTGGACTCGTGAATTTTCTTCATCCCTGCTTTTTGATCGTCGGTTAGGTTTAGTCCTTGCATCGCGCGATGCGTTCGTCCTTCGTGCTGCGCTGGCGCGGCAGGTGCTGCCTGGCTCTGATCTTGGGCCGGTGGCTGTGAACTGCTTTGTGCGCGGCTGATTCCCGGCGCAAAGCTCAACGCCAGCAATCCGGCGGCAACCGCAATTTGTTTCGTAATGCTATTCCTAGTCATGGAGGGTCCTCTTCTGGGCTGGCGCCCTTTTCTCTTACTTTTATATAACCCGCGTTGCGCCCAAATGTCGCGTTCCCGCTTCTCCATGATTCTGAAAGGCATTCTCCTTATTTCAACGACGTTCTTGTAGCCCGCCCCTTCAGGGGCGAGGTTTTTCCTCCCCGGTTTTCAAGGCTCGCAAATGCGCCTTTTCTAACAACGAATTCACTCGAGCCAAGTCTTTCGTTTGAATCGCATCCCAACGCGCCATCGTAGCCTTTCCCGCCGCCTCCCATTTTTCGCTCGCCGCCGAGGCATCCGCCGAGGGCGCCACATCCGCGCTCTCGACAATTCCCAGTAGTGAGCCAAGCGCCGCTGACACCTGCCTCAGCGTCGTCGGTTCATTTCCCGGCACTGCAAAACCAAAAAATCCAAATCCGCCGCCGGCTCCCGAACCTGCTACAGCCCCAACTTTTTTCTCTAACTCCGCCAGCGGCGACACGGCCTCCGCGTTACCAGCGGCTTCTTTGCTTCGCGCCGCAATCTGCTTTTGCAAATCATCTGCACGCGCGATAGCCGCAGAAAACTCTCCCACGCCTGTCGCCAACTTCGAAGCCAACTGGAATTGCCGCTCCAGATCCGCAGCGCTCGTCTTCACCCGTGGATCCATCTTGACTACCAACGGCGCAGAAATCGTCTTTCCCGCCGCGGTCAGTTTCACGGTGTACTGACCCGGTACTGCGATCGGCCCGCCTCCGCCCCGTCGAGAACGCCGCCTCGCTCCCGCATACGCGTACCGCAAATCCCACACAAACCGGTGCATCCCCGCCTCAGCTGACAGTGGCGCTGCGTCATGCACCCAGTACATCGGAATATCCAGCTCGTCCGGATTCGTCTTCGGCACTTCGTCAGTGCTCGCAAATCGCCGCACCGACTTCCCCGCCGCATCAAAAATTTCCATCTGCACCGCTTCCGTCTGCTTCTGCTTCAAGTAGTAGTCCAGCACCGTTCCGGTCGGCGGGTTTTCCGCTTGCGGCTCATCAAATGGTATCGGCGTGCCTTCATCCGCACCGGGCCGCACCCGATACGCAGTTTGCGGCTCAAACAGCCATGCGTCAGCGCTCGCGACCTTCGCGCTCCATTGCCGCAGCGGAGTCACGTCATCCAGCACCCAGAACGACCGCCCGAACGTGGCTATCACCAAATCGTCGCCATGCACTACCAAGTCGCGCACCGAAGTGGTCGGCAAATTGAACTGCAACGGCTGCCAGTCGTCGCCATCATCAAACGAAACGTACACGCCTTTTTCCGTGCACGCATAAAGCAGACCAGCGACTTTCGGATCCTCCCGAACACAATTTAAGAAGCTCCCCTCAGGAATCCCGCTCGAAACGTGCTGCCAAGTCTTCCCAAAATCCCTGGTGCGATAAAGATAGGGCCGCAGATCTTCCAACCGATGGCGATCCACCGCCGCGTACGCTTCGCCGGAGTGGAATCGCGAAGCCGAAATGTGCGTCACCTTGCTCCACGGCGTCAGCTCCTTCGGCGTAACGTTGCTCCATGTTTTCCCTTCGTCGCGCGTCAGTTGCACCAATCCGTCATCCGTCCCCACCCAAATTTCGCCAGCCTTCATCGGCGAAGGCGCAATCGTATAAATCACGCCGCGCCGCTTCGACGCCGGAGCATCCGCCGCTGTCGCCGCGTCGAGATTCGCTGGTACGCCCGGGTCTTCGCGCGTCAAATCCGGACTGATCTTCTGCCACGAATTTCCGCCGTCCGCAGTTCGAAACAAAACCTGCGCGCTGAAGTACAGCACATGCGGATCGATCTCCGAAAAAACCAAAGGCAAAGTCCAGGTCCTACGGTAATCTCCGGGATACATCAGCGTCGGCAGTATTTGCTGGACTTCCTCATTGTGAAAATCCTGCCGCGCCACGGACCCCCCAAAAATAATCTCGGGATTCAGCGGATCGGGCGCAACGTAGTCGCTCTCGCCTCCAGCTTCCATCGGCCGCCAGTCTTGGAAATTCAGTGCTCGCCACTTGCTGCGGCTCGGTGTCGCCGCAGCCCCGCTATCCTGCTGCGCGCCGTAGACCCAGTAAGGGAATCGATTATCCGTCGCCACGTGATAAAACTGCCCAGTCGCCTGGTTGTACCAAGAGCTCCACGTCTCCCCGCCATTCCGCGTCACTATCACGCCTTGATCGCATCCCAAAACCATGCGTTGTGGATTGTCCGGATCGATCCAAAGCTGGTGATAATCGTCCCCGCCCGGCGCGCCTTTAATCGCCGTAAATGTTTTTCCGCCGTCGCGCGAACGGTACGTCGATGTATTCGGCACGTACACCGTCTCGGGATCCTTCGAATCGACGCTCACTTCGCAGAAATACCAACCACGTCCCCAAATCCGCGCATCTTTCGAAACGCGCGCCCAATTTTCGCCGCCGTCGTCCGAGCGGTACAATCCGCCTTCTTTCGCATCGGCAATCAAATAAACTCGCTTCGGATTGCTCGGCGCAAACGCGATTCCTATCCGCCCCAACCCCTCCGCAGGCAAACCGTGCCCCGTCAACTGCTCCCAATGCTCTCCGCCATCCTTCGAACGATATAGCCCCGTCCCCGGTCCCTTCGACGGCGGATAGATGCTCCACGGCGGCCGGCGCGTTTGCAGCAAAGCCGCGTATATGTTCTTCGGATTTCCCGGCTCCATCGCCAAATCAATCGCACCAGTATTTTCGTCCTTGAAAAGCACTGGCTGCCAAGTCTTCCCGCCGTCGTTCGAACGAAATACTCCGCGCTCCTTATTCGGTCCATACGCGTGCCCCAGCGCTGCCACAAAAACTTTTTCCGGATCGTCCGGGTCCACAACAATCCGCGCAATTTGCCGCGAATCCACCAAACCGATGTGGCTCCAAGTCTTGCCCGCGTCCGTCGACTTATACATTCCGTTGCCATACGAAATGCTCGAGCGCATGTCCGCTTCGCCCGATCCCACATAAATCACGTTCGCATTGGAAGGGGCTACGGCAATCGCCCCAATCGAACCCACAGGCTGCCCGTCAAAGATCGGGTTCCAAGTCCGCCCCGCATCATTCGTCTTCCAAACTCCGCCATTCACCGACCCAAAATAATAGACGTCCGGCTGCCCGCGCACGCCGGTCACCGCTAACGACCGCCCGCCACGGAACGGCCCAATCGACCGCCACCGCATTTCCCCAAAGAATTTCTGATCGAATTTCTGCGCTTCGTCAGGCGACGCCGAAGCTGTCAGGTGCAGACACAACGCCACTCCGGCGGCAAGCAGGAATAGCAAGGAACGCCGAAAATTCTTCACGGTTTTTCTCCAAATGGAAAAGGGATTCAGAAATGAATTGTGGAGTATACCAGCACCGCGCCTGCCGCGCGGCAGCTTAGTCGCCAGTAACCGCGTTCGGCGTGGCCGCCGGAGCAATCACCGAGCGCCGCAGAGGCTTTGTCGCCGCATACAGAACGACGCCGCCCACCATAATAATCAAGCCAAATACCAGCCCGTTCATCCCGAGGATGGTTTCACTTCCGCTCTCGACCATCGCCAGGCTCATGAGCAGCAGCGGAAATACTCCGCAAGAAATCGCTCCAACAAGCCCTCCGGGCACCTTGAATTCGCGCTTCAATTCTGGCTCGCGAATCCGCAAAACCACCAGAGTCACAAACTCCAGCATCAAGCTCGCGCCATAAAGCATAATGTCCAGAGTCACGAGCTTCTTGAATCCCAAACCAAGGCAAAGCGCCCAGCACGCGGCGCACACCAAAATCGCCACCCACGGCGTCTGCGTTTTCTCAGTCGTCTTCGCAAACACCTTCGGCAGCATCCCGTCTCGTGCCATCGCCAGCGGCAACCTCGAGTAGCTCATCACCAGCGCGTTGAACATACCAAACGCGCTCATCATTCCGCCAATCACAATCAGGAAGCGCAACCACTCGAATCCCAAAATCTTTCCGCCAATCAAACCGGCAATCGCCGCCCAAGACCCATCCGCGCCAAACGTCGCGGCCGGAATCCCTGTAAAGTAAACCGCCAAGAACGGCAGAACGTAAGTGAGCGAAACCAGCACGACCGCTGCGATCATTGCCTTCGGATACGTCCTCTGCGGCCTCTCCACTTCTTGCGCGATCGTCGAAGCGTTGTCCCACCCCATGTAATTCCACATCGCCACGAGCACGCCGCCAAGCAACCCCAGGCTCGTCGCTCCCGCAGAACCACTGGCGCTTGCATTGGCAAACGCTCCTACTTTAAAGGGTGCCATCACCACGATCACCACAAACGGTGCCGAAAGAAAGAAGAACAGCCAAAGCGAAGTAATTCCGACCACGCGAATCCCCGCCACGTTCAACAGCGCGCAGGTCACCACCACAAACAACCCAGCCATCACCGCATGGCTCCCCGACCCAAACCATGGCGACATCTGCTTCAAATAAAACACAAACAATGTCGGGTAAATCGCCATATCAAAGATGCTCGCCGCCAGAGATAGCCAAGCCTCTTGAAAGCCCCAAAAATTTCCCAGCCCGCGTCGCACCCAGGCGTAATATCCGCCCTCGGCGGGCAGCGCACTCGAAAGCTCTCCGATCATGAAGGCCGTCGGCAAGCACCACAAAACCGGCAAGAACAACAAAATCAATATTCCGTGCCCGTAGCCCGCGCCATGAACAATCTCTTCCGTCCCATACGTGCCGCCCGACACCATGAAAAACGTCGCCGCCACAAGCGGCCAGAGCGTCAGCTTGGCGACTCTTTTTTTCGCTGTTGAGATTGCGTGGGAAGGAATCTGGGCAGGCAGGGATAAAGAACTCAATTTTTACTCTCGTCCTCCTAAGCGACTCTCACTCTCGCGATGGGTGAAGTGAGTTCGCATTCGCAGAATACAAGGTTGGCCCCTGCATGCAACAAAAAAATGCGTCTCGCCAAATATTTTTTCATCGCGCAAAACTGTCCGTTCGATTCAGGCCTCTTGGCTCAGGCTTCCGCCTGTGTTCGAGCGATCCCACTCCCGCCCGCCCCCTCGCTCAGATGAAGCGACTTCTCGCCACGCGGCGAGGTTCAGCAGCTGAAATCCCGGTGAGCATGCTTCGCTGCGTTCCAGGACTATCGGTTGGGAAAAATCGGCGAGTGCAACTCTCTCTGAGCGCTTGAATTCCGGCGGCATTACCCACGTGCGCTGTCGTCCACATGCGCTTCAGGCTTTAGCGGTCTCTGACAATGGGAACAGCAGGGAATTTTGCTTTGCCAGGTGACCTCAAGGGTCTGCAAGCAGAATGGGCAGCGGCCCGACCATTCGTGATTGCACTCCGGACAGGCGCTGAAAATAAGCTCCTCACGGCGCAAGAGTTTATTGTCTGCTCGGAGAGAGACCAGAAAGCGGCATTCTCGGTTTTTGCAGATCAAAAATTCTTCCAAGCGGGAAACCCCCTTGCGAACAGACCGTTGACTAGAGCTGGTTTCAAAACCCTTTTCAGGCCGTTTAGAATCAACGACTTGGACTGGTCAAAAGGGGTTTCGAAATGGCTTCCAGTGATGAGAGACGCTGAGGACAGTCCAGAATTTGAGATCCGGCCTCGAACTCGTCGCTTGCTTACAGAGATCAAGTTCAATTCAGTCGAGCGCGTTCGACCTGGCAAATTGGAGAATCAAGGTGCACCGGCGAATCACGGCATTCGCCCACACGTTAAGGTCCCCCGTCTACACTCTTATATGGAACGCGAACCTGCTTGGGTGCAATGCCGAGAAGTACGTACCAATAGTCACGTATTGCCCTGCGGCTCCCGCTTGCTCCGAACACCCCACAGAATCCGCCCAAGTCCAGTGGTCTGACCTAACCTATCCTCCAGGAAATGCAAAAACCGCCCCGGATGGGATGGCTGCGACCCTTTTCCGCGGTATTGGAGTACCATCGGCGCAGCGAAGCGACGATTCCGGAGGCAGTCGCCTCCGATTCAACAAGGATTTAACAGCCGCTTGGACGCGCAAATGATCTAACAATTTGCGGGGGTCGGTCCTGGTGGAGAGAGCAATGAGCCAAACCGGGTCTAATACGCGCCGCGGCGATGGTGACGAAGCATCGATCGTTATCGAAGAACGCTTGCGCCTCATCATTGACACAATCCCCACTATAGTTTGGCGCAAATTGCCTGATGGCTCGGCGGATTTCCTCAACCGAAATTTTCGGGAGTATACGGGCCTTTCTTTAGAGGCCGGTCTTGGCTGGGGATGGATGATGAATGCGTTCCATCCTGACGACCGTTTGCTCGAGGAATGGCGCACGGCTTTGGCGGCCGGCAAGCCCTTTGAGAAGGAGGCGCGTCTCCGAAAGTTCGACGGGCAGTATCGCTGGTTTTTAATCCGAGCCGTGCCGTTGCGAGACGAACAGGGGAACATTGCCCATTGGTATGGAACTTCCACCGACATCGAAGATCTGAAAAAGGCCGAAGATCGCATTCGGCTTATCATCGATACCCTCCCCACTATGGTTTGGACCCTCCGGCCTGAAGGTGCCGTCGATTATGTCAATCAGCGTTGGATGGACTATACGGGCCTCTCTTTGGAGGAGGAGATTAAAGAACCGGTGCGCGTAGTTCATCCCGAAGATCTTCCAAGAGTCATCGAAAAGTGGCTCGCGGACATGGCGGCGGGGGAACCCTCCGAGGATGAAATGCGTTTGCGCCGGGCTGACGGAGAGTATCGCTGGTTCCTGGTTCGCACCGCACCTTTGCGCGACGAGCACGGAAACGTCGTTAAGTGGTATGGAGTATCCATCGATATTGAGGACCGCAAGCGGGCGGAAGAAGCCCTCATGTCCAGCGAGAGGGAACAGCGCCACATAGCCTCGCAATTGGAAAGAGAGCGCACCCGCTTGGTCGAGGCTCAGGAAGTAGCGAAATTGGGAAGTTGGGAAGCTGAGTTGCGGAGCTTGAATGTGACTTGGTCCGAGCAAACACACCGCATCTTTGAGACGGATCCATCTCGTTTCCACCCCACTCGTCCAAAGTTCTGCGAATTCGTTCATCCGGAGGACCGCGCGAAAGTGGACGCAGCCTTTGCAGCCTCACTCGACAAACGCTCGCCTTCTTCGGTCGAATACCGCATCGTCATGCCGGATGGCCGCCTCAAAAGTATCGAGGAGCGCTGGCAAACCTTTCGGGATGAAGAAGGAAAGCCGGTTCGTGTTGCGGGCACTTGTCGTGACATCACCGAAAGTGTGCGAGTCGAGGAGGAGCTCCGTCGCCTCTCCGGCCATCTTTTGCGTCTGCAGGACGAGGAGCGGCGCAGAATTGCCAGGGACTTGCACGATTCCACCGGCCAGGATCTCGTCGCTCTGGCAACGGTTCTCAGTCAGCTCCATGCTTCCATTCCTTCATCCAGCAGGAAATTGCGCAAACTCGCCTCCCAATGTGAGGAGTTGGCGGATCGTTGCATCCGCGAAGTCCGCACGCTTTCCTACCTTTTGCACCCACCAATGCTCGATGAAGCCGGACTTGGAGACGCCATTCGTCATTACGTGGACGGCTTCTCTGAGCGAACCAGAATCGACGTGAAATTGCAGATTTCGCCCCATTTCGGACGAATGCCCCCGGATGTCGAGCTGGCGCTTTTCCGCGTGATTCAAGAAAGTCTTACCAACATCCAGCGGCATTCACAAAGCCTACGCGCGACGATACAATTGGAACGAAGCGCGGAAGAAGTCAACCTGGAAATCAGCGATAAGGGTCCAGGGGCTTCCCGTCGGGAGCTTACAGATACCAAAAGCTCTCCATTCAAGTTGGGCGTCGGCATCCCCAGCATGCACGAGCGAGTACGACTTATTGGTGGGCGGCTTGACATTCGCTCCACCAGCAGTGGCACGACTGTCCGCGTGACGATTCCCGTAAATGGCTAGAGCCATGAACAAACTTCGCATCCTGGTGGCGGACGACCATGAACTCGTTCGACACGGCATCCGGGGCATACTACGAGCTCGACGCGGATGGAGAGTCATTGGAGAGGCGTCGAACGGCCAGGAAGCGGTAGAAAAGAAACATAAGCTGAAACCTGACGTAGCCATCCTGGATGTCAGCATGCCCAATTTAGATGGCCTTCAGGCCACCCGCCAGATTCGCGAAGCAAGTCCAAATACAAAGGTTGTAGTCCTGACCATGCATGAGTCCGACCAGATGGTTCACCGGGTTCTGGAGGCAGGGGCCTTGGGGTACGTCTTGAAATCCGATCTCGCGGCAAACCTCGTTAAAGCTGTGAAGGATGTCTCGGCGGGTAGGCTTTTCTTGACCCCCAGAGTGTCCGACATCGTCCTGAAAGGGTTTCTCAACAGTGCAGATCAGACGGACCCAGCGACGCAGACGCGAGCCAGGCCAACTCCGCGCGAGGTTGAAATCATTCGGCTTTTGGCGGAGGGGAAAGCGAATAAAGTGATTGCTGCCAACCTTGGAATTACCATCAGGACGGTGGAGACGCACCGGGCCAGGATCATGGTCAAACTTGGACTGCATTCCCTCGCCGGGCTCCTCCACTATGCGATCCGCCAAAAAATAGTCACTCTTCCAGACCCCTCAGAATAGCTGCGTCGGCCTCTGTCATCGAGTATTCAAGTACGCTTAGCCGTCTTCCAGTGAAGCGAGGCGCCCCGGACGCCGGGCTTGCGTCTGGGGTTTTTGACTTTTCTTCTCGCCTCCCAGTCTCCGTTCAATCCCTCTAATAGCCGTTCAACCCCCAATTTCGGCTATTCACTGTAAATGTCTTTACTCTCTCGCCAACTCCGTGCTACACTCTTCCATGTTCTCGTTGCTCTCCACCTACGCGGGAAATCATTCCGCTCTTCTCTGTGCCTACAGCGTCTCCGCGTTCAGCTCACCCGACGTTCGCCCTTTCGACTTTAAACTTTCGACTTTCAACTGCTCCTCTCTCGCTCTTCCGCCAGTCACGAGTCACCAGTCACAAATCACTAAGTCTTTTAGAATCCGCACTTACGGAAAATGCGCCGCTAACCCCTTTATAATCCGCACTTCCAAAACACAGCACTTAAAACCCTTTAGAATCCGCACTTACAGAAAAACCCCCGGGGGGAGGCACCCATATCAAGAATGAAACGCATTCTTCTCCTCTGGCGTCACACCCCATGCAAGCAGTACCCTGTGGCGGCTCCATCAAGAATAGACAAGCGAGTTCCGGTACGGAGGAAATTGTGCGCAAGCATGCGAGTGTCTTTGCAGTCCTAGCTTTGCTTTTGGCGGTCGTCCCGATAGGAGCGCAGGCCCCAGCCGTCAACACGTCCGAGCTGGCGGCGATCCATCAAATCCGCGAAGAAGGCTTCGGTGATTCCAAGATCATGGAGACCATCAGCTACCTCAGTGATGTCTACGGCCCCCGCCTCACCAACTCCCCGAACATCAAAGAAGCCGCCAAATGGACCACCGAAACAATGAACTCGTGGAAACTCGCCAACGTCCACCTCGAGCAGTGGGGCCCCTTCGGCCGCGGCTGGTCCAATGAACGCACCTCCGTCCAAGTCATTTCGCCGCGCCCCTTTCCTCTGATTGCCTACGCCAAAGCATGGACGCCCGGCACCAACGGCCCGATAACCGCAGATGCTGTCTTCGCTCCGATCACGAAGGAAGAAGACTTCGCTAAGTTCAAGGGACAGCTCAAAGGTAAGTTCGTTCTCACCGCGCCCATCCCTGAAAGCCCAGAGCGCTTCGACCCCCAAGCTCACCGCTACACCGACGCCGAGTTGGCCGATTTGGCAACGCAACCGGTTCCGGTGCCTCAATCCGGCCAGGAAGATCGCATCGCGCAATTCCGCGCCCAGCGCGAATTCCAACTCAAAGTACAAAAGTTCCTTGTCGATGAAGGCGTGGCGGCTTGGATCGAGCCTTCCCGCAGCGACGACGGCACCGTCTTCGTCCAACAGGGAGGTGGCCGCGACAAAGAGAAAGATCCCCCCGCACCCACGCGCGTCGCCGTTGCCAACGAAAACTACGGCCGCGTCGTTCGCATGATTGAAAAGAAATCTACCGTTACCATGCTGGTCGACATCCAGAACAAGTTCTACGACGACGACCTCCTCTCCTTCAACATCATCGGCGAAATTCCCGGCTCCGATAAAGCCAAAGCCGATGAAGTCGTCATGCTCGGCGGCCACTTTGACTCCTGGCAATCCGGCACAGGCGCCACCGACAACGGCGCCGGCTCCGCGGTCATGCTAGAAGCCATTCGCATCCTCAAAACCACCGGCGTTAAAATGCGCCGCACTGTCCGCATTGGCCTCTGGACCGGCGAAGAGCAGGGCCTCCTCGGCTCCCGCGCGTACATCAAGCAGCACTTCGGCGATCCCAACGCCGAAGACCCTGCCACGCACTTGATTAAGATTCTCCCCGAACACGCCAAACTCGATGCCTACTACAACATCGACAATGGTACTGGCAAAATCCGCGGCGTCTATCTCCAAGGAAATGAAATGGTTGGGCCGATCTTCAACGCCTGGATGGTGCCCTTTCACGACCTCGGCATGACCACGCTCACCATCCGCAACACCGGCGGCACCGACCACCTCTCTTACGACGCTGTCGGCCTACCCGGCTTCCAGTTCATCCAGGATCCGATGGACTACGACACCCGCACCCACCACTCCAACATGGACGTCTACGAACGCATCCAGGAGCCCGACATGAAGCAAATGGCCGTAATCGTTGCAAGCTTCGTCTACCTAACCGCCAACCGCGACGAAATGATGCCGCGCAAACCGTTGCCCAAAGCGCAGCCGGTTCGCCAATTGCCTTGATCGTGATTTTCCCCTAATTCGCTGCAGGGGCGGAGCTTGCCCCGCCTCTACGCCATCGGCCTCAATTACGAGACACGATACTTCGCCATCTCTTGTTTCTTATCGCGACGGAACCTTTGGAGGTTTCCCTCGTCTTATTCAACCAAGGGGTGAAGCATGACCAATCTCTTGCGCGACTTACGCCACGCCTTTCGCCTGCTTCGCCTAAGTCCAGGCTTCACGATTGTCGCCGTCCTGACCCTCGCTCTCGGCATTGGCGCTAACACTGCCATCTTCCAACTCATTGATTCCATTCGCCTCCGCACCATTCCTGTCAAGAACCCTCAAGAGCTTGGCACCGTTCGCATCGCAGACCGGCACTGGGGCTCCGGCAATTTCTCCGGCCAATATTCCCAGCTCACCTTCCCTATGTGGGAGGAGATCCGGAAGCGGCAGGAAGGATTCGCCGAAATCGCGGCATGGGCTGACCAGTCGTTCAATCTGGCCACTGGCGGAGAAGTGCGCTTCGCAAAGGGGATCCGCGTCAGCGGCGATTTCTTTCACGTACTAGGCGTCCCGCCGTTCCTGGGTCGTCTTCTCGGTCCGGAGGATGACCAGCCTGGTTGTCCCGCATCTGGTGCAAATATCAGCTTTGCGTTCTGGCAGCGCAATTTTGCCGGCGATCCTTCTGCGATCGGCAGACGGCTAACGCTCGATGGCAATTCCTTTGAAGTGATCGGCGTCACCGCCCCCGGGTTCAACGGCATCTCCGTTGGCAACACCTTTGATGTTGCCGTGCCGATTTGCGTCGAGCCGATCCTGAATCCACGCCAAAACCGTCTTCCCATGCGCCATGGGTGGTGGCTCGCCTCCATCGGCCGCTTGAAACCGGGATGGACGATCCAACGCGCGAACGCGCAAATGAATGCCGTGACTCCCCAGATCCTGCAAGAAACCATTCCGCCTGTTTACGATGGCGAAGGGGTGAAGAAATATCTCGAGTACAAGCTGGGCGTTTTTTCGGCGAGCACAGGATTCTCCGAGCTGCGCGAGGATTCCGAAACATCTCTCTGGCTGCTCCTTGGAATTTCCGGCTTGGTCCTGCTGATTGCCTGCGCCAATCTGGCCAACTTGATGCTGGCCCGTGCCGGTGCCCGGGAACGTCAGATCACCATCCGGCGCGCCCTGGGAGCGACCCGTTGGCGAATGATTCGCGAACTCCTTTCCGAAAGCCTGCTGCTCGCCGCAGGCGGAGCGATTTGCGGATTGTTCTTGGCGTTCGCCGTAAGCCGTCTGCTCGTGACCTTCATCAGTACGTCGGACAATCAAATCTTCCTCGACCTAGGAATGGACTGGCGTGTGCTCGCCTTCACCACCGTGCTCGCGGTCCTCACAACTGTCTCCTTTGGATTGGCTCCTGCTATTCGCGCAACCCGCGCCGAGCCCGCCACATTGCTCCAGTCCGGCAGCCGCGGATCAACCGGCGGCAAAGAGCGCTTCAGTCTTCGCCGCATTCTTGTTGTTTCGCAAGTGGCGCTATCCGTGGTTCTTTTGATGGGGGCGCTTCTATTCGTCAGAAGTTTGCGCAACTTGACCACCCTCAATACCGGTTTTCAGCAGACCGGTATCCTGGTCGCCGGCGTCGATTTCGAGCGCTTACATATCCCCGACGAGCGGAATACAGAATACAAACGAGACATCGTGAAACGCATACAGGCAATGCCCGGCGTGGAATTCGCTGCCGATGCGCGAATGGTGCCCTTCGGGGGGAACTCCTCGAATGACTTTGTCCTGACGGAGGGTTCCGACGTTGAAAAGGTCGTGGCCTGGCTCAACTATCTCAGCCCTGGTTATTTCCAAACGATAGGGACGCCACTACTCGCCGGACGAGATTTCGACGATCGCGATACTGCCACGTCAGTGAAAGTAGCCATCGTGAATGAGGCGTTTGTGCGCAAGGTTTTCGAGGGCACGCCGAATCCGCTTGGCAAGAGGTTCCGCAAACACGAACCTCCCGGAAAGCCGCGCCCACTCTACGAAATTGTTGGAGTCGTCAAAGACAGCAAATACCAGGACATGCATGAAGAGTTTCTGCCATTCATGTATTTCCCGGCCACGCAAGAGGAAAAACCTGGGCCGTACGACCAAATTCTGATTCGTTCCTCTCTTCCGCTGACGAGTCTCATCGGCGCGCTCAAAGAAACGATTGGCAACGTGAACCCCGGCATCGATCTTGATTTTAGAGTGATGAAGACGCGCATTCACGAATCGCTGCTGCAGGATGAACTAATGGCGACGCTGTCCGGCTTTTTCGGTTTCTTGGCTGCGCTGCTCGCCGCCATCGGGCTCTACGGCGTCATCTCTTACATGGTCGTCCAGCGAACAAAAGAAATTGGCATCCGCATGGCCATCGGCGCGGAACGCGTCGACGTCTTGAGGCTGATCCTGCGCGAAGCGAGCCTGCTGACAGTAACGGGCCTCGTGATTGGCGCCGGCCTCGCGCTCGGCGCGGCCCAAGCCGCCAAATCCTTGCTCTACGGTCTAAAGCCGCGCGATCCGCTCACACTAGTCGCTGCGGTGGTCGTGCTATCCGCCGTAGCCGCCTTCGCGAGCTTCTGGCCTGCGTATCGAGCCTCCAAACTCGACCCATTGATCGCTCTGCGCTACGAGTAGTTCGCGCTCTTCAGATTTTTGCGGATTTGAGGGTTAGCTTTCCGAAACTGGTTGCTAATTTTTCGATGGATGAACCTTGCTAGCTGGATTCTGGAAAATCCACTTCGATCGGCTCGATCAACGGCATCAACCAACTCAATAATTTCTGATGCACCGGATGCGCTCCGTACGCGTCGCAAGCCGCTTTGTCGGCAAACTTCATCACGCCGCCCAACTCATAGCCTTGCCCCCGCGGCGAATCATTCCGTCCCACCGAGGATTCGAGCACTTGGGGAATCGCGCTCCGCAGCTTTCGTATCTCGGTGACGACGCGCTCCTTCTGCTCCTCCGTCACGCCGGCCTTAAACCGAAACGCAAACATGTGTATGTACATGGCTCTGTTTAACCTCCCCTGAGAACTGGCGACTCTCGCTTCCGCCGTTGACCGCTCTGAGTCTCCTGGTACTCCAAAACGTCCTCGGCCTCCAGATTGAGTTGGTTCGCGGCCCTATTGATTCGCGCCAAATCCCGCGCGTGTAGAGCGGTTCTGTTGGACTCGAGCAGGTAACTCCGAAGCACGGCTTCAACGAACGCCGATCGCGACTTCTCAGTCCCCACAAATCGGTCGACCTCTGCCAAAACGCTCTTTGATATCGAAATGGAAGTCTTAACCTTCATACTTGCCATAGTAATGGTCTGTCTTCCCTCTGTCGACTAACGAAACCGCGACAGCGTTTTTTCGCGCATCTTGGGCTAGCTCCTCTGCTACACTTCGCCGAGTCTAGATCTGAATTTTGCCCCGAGGAGTTTTCAGAATGAGAATAGTCCGCTGCTTCGCCTTTGGTTTCTTACTGTTAGCGCTTTCGGTCTGCGCGGCCGGCTCGCATGCCGAGCAATCTCGGCCTGCGGCGTCGGCTGCGGCGCGCAACATTACCATTGACGACTACTTCCAGATTCGTGATGTGAGTCAGCCCGAGCTGAACCCCGATGGTCAGTGGGTCGCTTACACGGTGCGGACCAAAATGCTCAAGGAAGACAAAAACGAGACGCGCATCTGGATGGTTTCGACACACGGCGGCGATGCACTTCCCATGACTGCGGAGGGTGTCTCCTCCGGGCACCCTCGATGGAGCCCGGACGGTAAGTTTCTTGCGTTTACTTCTTCTCGTAACGGTGGGAAAAGCCAGGTCTGGCTCTTGAATCGCCTCGGCGGCGAAGCCGTTCGTCTCACGGACATCCATCAAGGTGTCGGCGACTTTGAGTGGTCCCCAGATAGCACACGCCTCGTCTTGGTTCTCCAAGATGCCAAACCGGAAGACGCAGATGCGGAAAAAGACAAAGATAAGCCTGCTCCCGCAAAACCGAAAACGCAGCCTCCCTGGGTAATTGACCGGCTTCAGTTCAAGGAGGACACCGTCGGCTATCTCGACAATCGCCGCACGCACCTCTACGTCTTCAGCGTCGAGAAGAAATCTCTCACGCAAATTACATCCGGAGAGTTCGACGACTCACAACCCGCATGGTCTCCGGACGGCAAGCAGCTCGCCTTCACCAGCAACCGCAGCACGCCCGATCCTGACGCCTCGCGTGACTCGAATATCTGGGTGGTTTCGGCGGACAACACCGATAAAGGCGCACATCTCACGCAGATCACCACCAATCCCGGCACTGACAATCAGCCGGCTTGGTCTCCTGACGGCAAATGGATCACGTACGTCACGCAGCTCGACCCGCACCTCTTCTGGTACGCAACGCAACATCTGGCCATCGCTTCTTCCAGCGGTGGCGAGGCGAAAGTCCTCACACAAACATTTGACCGCAGTGTGCACCGCCCGAGCTTTTCCGCCGACGGCAAGTACATCTATTTCATTGCGGTGGATGATGGCACGCAAAATCTTTGCCGCATAGCTGTCACCGGTGGCGACATCGTTCGACCCATAGGGGGCCGCGTCACAGTGATGTCCTATTCGCTCGGCAAGGACGGCGCGATTGCCGCGCAAATCGGCACATCCGATCGGCCCGACGAGATTTTTCTTCAGAATGGGTCGGACCTCACTCGATTGACCAAGACGAATGATGCGTTGATTTCGCAGCTGCGCCTAGCCAAGGCCGAATACGTGCACTTCAAGAGCAAGGACGGAACGTCCGTCGCCGGATATCTCTACAAACCGGTCGATTTTGACGCCACCAAAAAAGTGCCCACTCTCTTGCGTCCTCATGGCGGCCCGGTCGGGCAATACGCCGCCTCCTTCGACCATCTTGCGCAACTTTTTGCCGCCAATGGCTACGCGGTCCTGCTGCCCAATCCGCGCGGCTCTTCCGGCTACGGCGAGAAATTCTGCGCAGCCATTTACGCTGACTGGGGCAACAAAGACTATCAAGATGATGTAGCGATGGTGGATTATGCGCTCGAGCAAGGCATTGCTGACCCCGATAAGCTCGGCGTTGGCGGCTGGTCCTATGGCGGTATCTCCACCGACTTCATCATTGCCCAGACCACGCGGTTCAAAGGCGCCATCTCCGGCGCGGGCGTCGCGCTGATTTCCAGCTTCTACGGGCATGACCACTACCAGCGCGATTACGAGACAGAGCTCGGCTACCCCTGGGAGCATCAGGCCGTCTGGGACAAAATTTCGCCCTTCTACCGGGTCAAGAGCATCACGACGCCGACGCTTTTCATGGGCGGTGAAATCGACTCGAACGTGCCGATTCTCGGAAGCGAGCAGATGTACCAGGCCATGAAGGCGCTTGGGCGCGCCACCGAACTCGTGGTGTACCCGGGCGAATACCACGGTTTCACGGTGCCGTCGCACATTAAAGATCGGCTCGAGCGCTACCTTGCGTGGTATGCCCACTACGTGAAAGGCGATGCGACGCCGGCAACCCCGCCGCCACCGGCTGCGCCCACCGTCAAGGCTGGAGGAGAATGATGCAAATCCGGAGAAGAGCTCTTACATCCGCGCTACTCGCGCCCCTCGTTTGCTTTTCGCTGCACGCACAAACCCGCTTTAGTGTCGGCACCGCAGTTGCCGCGCCCGGGCAGAAAGCCAACGGCTTCATCGAAGTGCCTGCCGGTGTGGATGCCGGGACAAACATTCCAGTGGTGGTGGTGAACGGCGCGAAGCCGGGACCTGTTCTGGCGCTGGTTACGGGGGCGCATGGGACGGAATATGTTTCGATCCTCGCGGTGGAAAAATTAATTGGCGAGCTGGACCCTGCACAAGTTTCAGGAACAATCATTCTCGTTCCGCTGGTGAACGTCCTTTCGTTCGAGCAAAAAGTTCCGCACGTGAATCCGATCGACAACAAAAGCATGAACCGTTTTTATCCGGGCAAAATGGATGGGACACAAACGGACCGAGCTTTATTCATGGTCACAAAGGAAGTAGTCGACCGCTGCGACTATTTGATCGACTACCATGGCGGGGACCTGGATGAGAGTTTGCGTCCCTACGCTTATTGGGGAGCTGTCGGAAAAGAAGCGCAGGATCGCACTTCAAAACAGATGGTACTGGCGTTCGGGTTGGATCACATCATTATCTGGAGCGAGCGGCCGACTGATCCCGCAGCCACTCGATATCTGGACAACACGGCTTCCGTTCGCGGGAAACCATCCATCGTCGTGGAAGCGGGGCACGCGGGCACGGTGGAAACGGATGACGTGGCTCTGCTTGTGAACGGCACACTCAGCACGATGCGTTATCTGAAAATGATTCCCGGAGAGCCGCACTACATCGAAAATCCCGTTTGGCTGGGCAAAGTCGTCGACGTGATTTCCGATGGGCCGGGCATTTGGTATCCCCTGGTTAAGCGCGGGACGTACGTTCAGGAAGGCATGATACTCGGCCACGTCACGGACTATTTCGGCAAAGTGATTTTGGAAGCGCGCGCTCCCGCCGCCGGCGTGATTCTTCACGTGAACGCGGTTCCTTCGCTGAAAAAAGGAGACAACATCGCCGACATCGGCGTTGTCGCGTCAAAAGCGCCTTAAGTTTCGCGGCGGCACGGTAGTTTTTCATGCGATGGCTCTCATGATTGTGATGGAAAGCGCGCCTGTATTTCGGCGACAAACCTCCTACGAAAGCAAAAATTCTTGCGGCGGGAGCCTTTTCAGTAGAAGCGGCGTCCAAAGAGCTTAACAGGTAGAATAGGCGCACGTTTAAATCGCTCACTTGGGGAGCTTGTATGCCTTCAGACTATTTATTGAAAACCGAACCCACCGTATATTCGTTTGCTGATTTACAAAAAGACGGCGTCACGATTTGGGACGGCGTTTCGAATCCAACGGCGGTGAGAAATCTTCGCGAGATGGAGCCGGGCTCGAGGCTGGTGATTTACCACACCGGCGATCAGAAGAGCGCGGTGGGGACTGCAACGGTGGTTTCTGTGGATACCTCTAATCCCAAAAATCCAGAGGTGAAGATCAAAGCGGGGAAGGCGATCGCGACGCCGGTGTCGCTGGAGAAAATCAAAGCGAACAAATTGTTCGCGGATTCGCCGCTGGTGCGTATCGGAAGGCTATCGGTCGTCCCGCTTACAAAAGCGCAATATGCGGCTCTAGCGGGCAATTGAGTCCGCGAATCATTCCGGGAGCCGCATTCCGCTTGTAGTCGTAACAAGGATTGTCCACGACAGGTGTGCGATTTCTACAGCGGCTTGGGATGCTCGGCCAAAGCCTCGCGATAGGTTTTGAGATTACTCTTGTCCACGGCTACGGTGCCTGTATCAACTGAAGTAGGCATGGGCGGCGCGAGGGCGGTGCGCCAGTCTTTGAATTGGTGGACCGCGTTGTGATGTAAGTCGTCGAGGAACTTCAGGCCGTAGTAACTCATCACATAGGGCTTTTGCGTGATGGTAGCCGTAATCACGCCGCGGTCGATCCAATCGAGCGTCTCCGGATCGTTGTCGAAGGCGACGATGGGCAGCTTGCCATCCATGTTGAAGCGGTGCACGGAACCTGCAGCGCCGGAACCGCCTGTGGCTTCCAGGCAAAGGATGCCGTCTATTTTTTCTTTCTTCTCTATTAGATCTGAGACCTGGTCGAAGGCACTTCGCGCATCGCCTTTGTCATCCAGGATCTTTGTCAGTTTAAGGGCAGGATAATTCTTCAGCGCGTCCGCCACGCCCGCGACACGATCGTCGATGTTGCGCTGTCCCGAAAGGGTAATCACCGCAATGTTGCCCTTACTTGCAACGAGCGCAGCCATCCGCCTGAGGCTCTCTCTGCCGGCCCTGAAGTTGTCCGTTCCGATGTAGAGGACGCGGTGCGAATTCGGCACATCGGAATCCACGCAGACGACCGGGATGCCCTGGGCCACGGCCCTGTCAATGTCGGCCTGGAAATTCTCGGGCCGCGCCGCGGAGAGGCAGATTCCGGCGGGACTCTGTTCGACAATCTGGCGGAAAATTGTTACCTCACCATCCGGGTCGTACGTCGTAGGGCCAACGAGTTCGGCCTTTACGCCGAGCGCTTTGGCAGCGTCCAAGAAACCTGCCTGGGCCTCTTGCCAGTACGGCAAGTTAATGTTCGTGGCGACGAACACATAACGTTCGTTTTCCTCGTGATAGGGTTTCGCACACGATGCAATCAGCGCTGCCCCGATGAGAAAAAGAATGGATACCAGAGTAGTTTCTTTTCTCCTCATTGGATTTCTCCTTTTACATTCGGGCCGGCCCGCGGGGGCGTTTGCTGGCACCCTCGGAAAATTCAGGGTCCGGTAGATGGATGGCGGGGAAAGTCGGACGAACGGGAGGGGCACCTCCACTTGTACGGCTTGCGCGCATTCGCTTCCCTCTGGGTGAGTTCTCGAAACGGGCTCAATCGCTACGCAAGACCATAGGGCGGTCGCCCTTGTCCTGTCAATGTCCGATCGCCGTTGGCGCCTGAGAGACGGAGCGCGTATGATGCGGGGCGCGACGCAGCGAGGTGACTCCAATGAAACGCTCGATATCAGGTGTTCTTTTTGTTTTGTTCTTTTGTGCGGTTGAGCCGGTTTTCGCGCAGCAGCCGGCCGAGATTCGGTATACGTCTGTTCCGGATTTTCTGAAATTGCCGACGGATATTTATTTGGGAGAAGTGGCGGGCGTGGCGGTCAATTCGAAGGGGCACGTTTTCGTTTTTTCGCGAGGGAACAGCACGGGGCCGGCGTATGGGGCGAGTGGGGCGCAACTTTTGGAGTTTGGCGCGGACGGGAAATTTCTCCGGGAGATTGGGCACAATCTATATGCGTGGTCGTTTGCGCATGCCGTGAAGGTCGATCAGCAGGACAACATTTGGGTGACGGACAAAGGGTCGGACATGGTGATTAAGTTCAACCCGGAGGGGCGCGTGGTGATGGTGTTTGGGCGGAAGCAAGAGGCTTCCGACGAAGGGACTGGGCCGCTGAAACATGTGAAGCCGCCGCTGCCTGCTGTGGATGGGATGTTCCGGCAAGTGACGGACGTGGCGTGGGATGCGGCGGGGAACACGTTTATCAGCGACGGATATATTAATTCGCGCGTGGCGAAAGTGGACAAGGACGGGAATTGGCTGAAATCTTGGGGAGAGCCGGGAGACGGACCGGGGCAGTTTAATGTGCCGCACAGTATTGCGGTGGATGCGGCGGGAAATGTTTATGTGGCGGATCGTGGGAATCGGCGCATCCAGGTGTTCGATGGCGACGGAAAATTCTTGCGCCAGATGACGATTGATGTGCCGGCTCCCCCGGATTCGCGCGCGGCTATCGGCAATAAGCCTACCGCGACGACAGGAACGATGTCGCCAGGTGCGCCGTGGACTGTGTGCATTACGCCGGGGCCAAAGCAAGTGTTGTATACCTCGGACGCGTTTCCGGGGCGGATTTACAAACTCAGCCTCGACGGAAAAGTGCTCGGGATGTTTGGCAGAGCAGGGAAGCAGCTCGGGCAATTCGGATGGATTCACGAAATTGCGTGCCCGTCCGAGAACGAGCTTTACGTGAGCGAGATACTAAACTGGCGGGTGCAGAAACTGATTCTCGAACCGGCCCACTAGAGGCGCCGGGTCACTTTGGTTTGGGTTTTGTCGCGGCTGGAGCTCGCAAGTTGGCGTCGAAAAAGTCGTCGACGCGATGCCAGGCATCGAGCAGAACGTGTTCGCGAGTGAAGTAGTGAAACTCGCCGGGATAGATCATGAAGGAAACGAGGTCGCCTTTGTGTTTCTTTAGAGCTTCGTCCATCAGCCAGACGGATTCCAGGAACGGGACGTTCACGTCGGCGGTGCCGTGAAGGACTAGAAGCGGGCGCTCGAGACGGTCAATGTGCGAGAGCGGGGAAGCGTTGGCGTAGACTTGCGGATTTTGTTCGGGAGTGCCGATGCGGCTTGCGGTCCAGTCGCCGTGATAGGGATCGGAATAATACATGGCGTAGTCAACGACGCCGGCGACGTCCACGCCCGCGCGGAAGAGCTTGGGCTGATCAGTCATCGCTATCAGAGTGAAGAAGCCGCCGTAACTGAGGCCCCAGACGCCGATGCGGTCGGCATCGACGTAGGGGAGAGTTTTTAGATAGTTCGCGCCCATCCAGGCGTCTTTGGCATCCCTGCCGCCCACATCCATGTAGACGCCAGTGCGCCAGTCGCGGCCGTAGCCGATGCTGCCGCGATAATCGGGCGCGAAGATGACGTAACCTTTTTGAAGAAAATACTGATGAATGCTGTAGTAGACGGCGTAGTTTCGCTGGACGTGCCAGCCGTCGTAGTTTTGATTTACGCCGTCGCCGTGAATCCACATGATGGCGGGGTGTTTTTTGGTGCGATCGAGATTTTTGGGAACGAAGAGCCAGCCGGGAACTTGCTGGCCATCGGGCCCGGGGAAATGTACGAACTGCGGCTCGACGAATTGGGAGCGGTCCATTCCGGCGGGCATGGAGTCAGTGAGCCGCACGGGGGGCAGCGCGCCCGGGTTGGTGCCGATGGTGTAGAGATCGGCGCTGTTGTGTGTGTCCGTGTGCTGGTAGACGAGGCGGCCGTCGCCTTCAGACCAGTGCGGCTCGATGTTTGTGCCAGGCGTTGCGGGAATGTAGGTGACTTCGGCGTGTGCGGGATCATCGTCAATTTTGGCGATGCCGAGGACGCGGTCGCCGGGACGGTCTTCGAGGTTGGCATCGAAAGCTATGCGTGTGCTGTCGTGTGACCACGCGGGGCGCCAGGCTTCAAATCGGCCCTTGGTGATTTGGATGGCATCGCCGCCGGATGCGGGCATAACGTAAAGATGGTCCCAGCCGTCTTGATCGCTGAGGAAGGCGATCCACTTGCCGTTAGGAGATGGCCATGGTTGCGCGCCTGCTTCGCCCCAGTCGGGGATACTCCAGAATTTTTCTTCGTGGATTTCGTGAATGGTTTTTGTGGTTCCGCTGGTGGCGGCGAGGTAGATGAAATAGTTTTTGAAGTCGGCGGACTGGCCATCGAAGACGAGATGCGTGTTATCGACCCAGGCTAAGCCGCCGTATTCGCCGGGCTTGGCGATAGGGACAGGTTTTGCGTCGGCGAGTTTGAGCGCGTAGATTTGGCCGGGGACATATTCGGAGACGCGATAGATGAGCTTGGCGCCGGAATACGATGGCGATTCATCGTGATGGATGATTTTGGACCCAGCAGTGTAGGCGATGGAAGCGCCGTCGGGAGACCAGATAATGCCGCGAATGCTCACATCGTCGTGAGCCGTGGTTGATTCGGTTCCATCGGAGAGCCAGCGGATAATCAAATCGCTTCCGTGAGGGGAGTCCTGCCCGGCGGCGCGAGTGCCGCGGTTACCGCGGATGAAGGCGACACGCTTGCCATCGGGCGATGGAACGTAGCCGCTGCCGGGATCCGGTTTGCTCCAGACAGGCTTGGGATCGCCGCCGGATGTTGCGACTTGCCAGAGATCGCCTTCGTGCGGAAAGTAGACGGTGTCGCCGTCCGCATTCCAGAATGCGCCTTCGACTTGGCCCTGGGAGAACGTGGTGAGCGGCTTCGGCTGGCCGCTGCCATCAGCATTGGCGACATAGAGATTAGCGACGCCTGCGCGGTCCCATACAAACGCGACTAGCTTGCCGTCGGGCGACCAAATGGGATCGGAGGGATGCTTGATGTCGATTAATTGCTCGATAGTGAGCTGGGACTTGCTGCCGGAAACGCGCGTCTGGGCACTGCACGTGAATGCCAACGCCATGACCGCGACGACTGCGCTCATTGCTCGCTTCCACTTACGCATAGCGCCCCCTGGAGAAAGCATGAAGAAACTCGGCCCATGAAAATCAGGGCGCGGGTGCACTGAAATTATCATCCGCCCGCTGAATGGGGAAGCTAAACCTCACGCACAGGCGGAGGCAGGAAACTCCGAAAGCGACGTCCCGAGAGAAGTGGACATCAGCAAAATTCTGAATTGGCGCGTGCAAAAACTCTTGCTTGGAGCCCAGCCGTTGAGTACTTGCCGAAGATGGTGTGGCTCTAGCTTGCTGGGAGGCGGTTCACGATGAAGTCCGAGATGCGGCTGGCGGCTGGCGGATCGAGATTCGAAAGCACCACAATCACGAAGCCGGTTTGCGGAAAGATTTGGAGTTCGCCGTTCATACCGGGGGCGCCGCCGCCGTGGCCGAAGTGGCGCATCGCGGTGCCTGCGCCGTTATCCATGAAGCCGAATGCATATTTGTCGCCGCGCGGCGTAGCGACCTTTCCAGTAGTCAGTAGCTCCGTGTTTTGTGCGTTCAACAGCTTGTTATTCGTGAGAGCGTTTGCAAACCGCAGAAAGTCTTCCACCGTGCAGTAGCCGCCGCCGGCCGAGGTGCCGCGATACGGAAGCGTATCCGTGTTCGGCCGGAGAGCCTCGCCGCCGAACTGCGTGTAACCAACCGAACGATTGGGCACATTTTGGTCTTCTGGAAAAGAGCCGCTGGAAATCATGCCTGTAGGCTTGTAGACGTTTTCGCTGACGTAATCGTAATAGCTTGTTCCGCTGACGCGCTCGACCACCACGCCGAGCATCAAGAATCCATAATTGCTGTATTCCCAGCGGCTGCCCGGCTCAAATTTTGGCGCGCGCTCCCCATAGAGTTTCACGTAGTCCTGCAGGGTCTTTAGTTCCAGGCGATGGGCGTCAAACTGCGGGCCGAAAAAATCGCCAGTGCCCCCGGTGTGAGTCAGGAGCTGATAGATCGTGACTTTCGTAGCGATGTCTTTGTTCGGATAATCGGTGAGGTATTTGCCGACTGGATCGTTGAGCGAAATTTTTCCGGCTTGCACAAGTTGGAGGATGGAGACGGCAGTGAACATTTTGTTCATCGAGCCAATACGCAATTTCGTGTCGAGTGTGTTCGGAATTTTCTTTTCGCGGTCGGCCATACCGTAGGCGCCGGTGAATATCGGTTTCCCGTCTTTAGCAAGAAGAGCGGCTCCGGAGAATTTGCCGGCTCCGGAGTCTTTTTCCAGCTTTGCGCGTAGCGCTACGACCAGATCACTCTGGCTCAAGCGCGGGAGAGTGAATTCCGCGGGGCGGTCGATGGCTCGCAGATCAAGATGCGTGACGAGGTAGGGCGCAGCAGCAGCTACCTCGATGGAGAACCGCGCAAACTGATCGGAGTCGCGCTCCTGGACAAGCCCCGTCAGTTTCGTCGCGCCGGATTCCTCGATCTTCTTTAGCTCGAATCCCCCAGTCTGCTGGCGGAAACCGAGCATGTCGTCAACTTTATGCTCTTCGGGTTTCTCGAAGTGGCTGCGGAATTTTTCGAGTTCGGCCTTTCCTCCGCTGTTGAAGGCACTGAGCCATGCGGAGAATTGTTCGCCAGGAGGAGTCTTGGGAATTTCGACCGTGGCGGACTGGCCTCGCGCGGTTTGTGCGTCGCGAGCCACAAAAGCTAGAGCGGTCAGCGTGAATAGTAAGAAGAGGAATCTGCCTGCGATATGCAAAGGCTTAGACATGATTTCTTGAACGTCTCCTTTTCTGTGGTTCGTTCAGGGGATTCTATCGCTATAGACTCCAAAGAGTAGGCGACGTTTGCAGGTGTGCGACTAAGCGACGAGGAACGATTGAATTATGACCATGGTCTAACTATGGTTGGACTACGGTCAGAGTATGATGTAAACTATTCATGGGAATATAGATACATGGAAGAGATTGCTATTTCGAAGTTCAAAGCAACTTGCCTTGCGGTCTTGGAGCGCGTGCGGAAAACCGGACAGCCAATCCGTGTGACTCGCTTTGGTCAGCCCGTTGCCGAAATCAAGCCGCCGTCTTTGCCACAAGCGTCGCGCCGTTTCGGGCACCACATCGGGAGTGGCGTGATTCTCGGAGACATCGTCAGTCCTATCGGCGACGAGTCCGATTGGGAGGCCGCGCAGGAACCAGAGTCTGATGAAACCGAAAATCCGAAATGAACCTGCTCCTGGACACTCACATTTGGATCTGGAATGATCTCGAACCTTGGAAGATCACTTCAGACATCAATAGGGAACTTGCTAGCCCCTACAACCAACTGTGGCTATCCCCTGTGAGTGTCTGGGAAACAGTCGTATTGATTGAGAAGCGCAGAATCAGTCTTAAGCAAGATTTTGGACAGTGGGTGCAAGATTCCGTTGAAGCCCTTCAACTGCAAGAAGCTGCGTTGACCTGGCAAGTCGCCCATGAGTTGCGCTTCACTCCCTTGGGGCACCGTGATCCCGCAGACAGGTTTCTGGTCGCGACAGCCAAGGTTTACGATTTGACGCTTGTCACAGCGGACGAACGGCTCTTGAATGTAGCCGGGTTAAGTGTACTGCCGAACCTCTAGACTGCCGCACAGGGTCTCCTGAGAGCGCCTCGGACTTACTTCGAAGCGCCGCCCTGCAGTTCCGTTAACGCCGCGAGGACTTCCTCGCTATGTTGCGGAGGCTTCACATCGAGATAGACTTTGCGGACAACGCCGTCTGGATCGATCAGAAACGTGTGGCGCGCGGAGACCTTGACGACCCCGAAATTCATCACCGAGTCATAGAGCGACGAAACTTCCTGTTTGGTGTCCGCGAGAAGCTTGAAGTTCAGTCCTTCCTTCGTGCAGAACTTCTGGTGGGAATCCTCGTCCTGCACGCTGACGCCAACGATCACAGCATGTTTTTGCTCGTATTGCGCCAAGTCGCGCTGGAAGTTGTGAGCTTCCACCGTGCATCCGCTCGTGAAATCCTTGGGATAGAAATACAGCACTACCCACTTACCCTTGAAATCGTGCAAGCTGACCGGCTTTGATTCTTGTGAGTTCAGTGTAAAGTCCGGCGCGGGAGTCCCAACGGCAGGCGCCTTGCTATCCGCGTACAATCCGCGGATCCCTATGCCCAATCCCGCTAACAGAAGCACTCCAACCACAATAAGTGTTATTTTCACGGTTTATCCCCTCAGCCATTTACCTGCTCAAGCTCTGATTTATTCCAGGAAGGAAATCATCTTTGTGAATTACGCCGCTCCCTTAGGCTGGACAGCCCCATCATACCGCTCCCGTAGCGGGCATGCTACTCGGAATGGGTAAAACGGCCGAAGCCCAACCGTAGTTGGAGCGTGTTTATCCCGGGATTTAGGTTGGCGAGCGAGGCGTTAGAAATGTGCATGAAGCGAAGCTCGGCGTTCCAGTTATATTTGCTACGCAGAAAATGCACACCAAGTGCGCCGCTCGAGGTGAAATTTACGCGCGAAGTGCCGGGAGGCACATTGTCGTTCGTAAAAAGAGTTCCGCCTCCGAGTTCGAAGTAGGGAACGACCTTGCGAGGCTTTCTAAAATTCCATTTCAGTGCGAAGGGATTCAGCCCGAAGCCGTAGGCGGTGCCGCCCCGCTGAACCACCATGAAAACGGGCACCACATCCACCGCGTATTCGAATTGGCCGCGCAAGAACCCCGGGCCGTGCGGCGCGGTCAAAATCCAGCCGTAACGCGCGCCGACGTTCCACACGCCGGTGTCCGAGGTACTTCCATTCAGTCCGTGGCCGCCGCCGGTCCAGATTTGTAGTTCATGCCCGCCATCTTCCGGGCCGGCCTGAGCCTTCGATGCTGGAGCGCCCAGAAAGGCTACAAAAAGCACGCTTGCGAACACTCGTTTCACCGAGAAATCCCCCTGCGGCTTCGATTCGCTTACTCAAGATTTGGGTGCACGCAAGATACAGAAAAACAACTGCTAACGCGACCGGCTTTTGCATTACTTCAGATAGGTTCGGACGATTTGAATGACGTCATCGGCGGCCTCTTCCGAGGATTTCGAGTTCCGCGGCATGTGATTCCGGATGTGGTCTTCCATCAGCTCGCCCATGAGGCTGTTGATAGCGCCGCGCGCGGCGGCCAGGCGCTGCAGCACATCCGCGCACTGCTCATCTTCGTTGAGGCCGCGGAGGACGCTTTCGAGCTGGCCGATGACTTTCTTGGTGCGCGTGACGAGGTCGAGTTTTTCGCGAGACGTATGTGACATTTATCTTGTCTACCCTATAGGGGTATGGTATCAAAGTTCCTGATGCTAAACAACGACCCAAGCATAGCGGAGAAAAGGGGCAAGCAGGCAAAAACCGGCGCCCGGCGGAGTTCTCGTTCAGAGGGAGCGTGCAGCAGCGCGCGGCAGAACGAGAAGGTCGTAAAGGATCCGCATGTTAAATATAGTGTACAAAAATAGTTTAATATGCTTAACTAGGAATCCTAATGAGTGAGCGTCGCGAAAAGCCGCCGTTCATCTCCCGTTCATTGGTGATGGCTTAGCCTGCAACATTGTCACGGTCGCCTACACCCACAGGCAGAAAAGAGCCGGGATACAAAGAAATGCGGTGCACTAAGTTCCAATTTACTCTGCCGATTTGCGCGATGCTCGGGGCCATCTCGATGGTAGCGGCGGACGTGCAGGCGCAAGATCCGCCGCCGGTACAGGCGCAAACGCCGCCGGGGCAGACGGACGATCCGGCGAATAGTCCCGCCGATGCTGATCCCGAAGCAATGTTCCCGCATTTCAAGGACACGCGCTTTTGGCTATCCGGTCAGACGAACTTCATCTTCCAAGCTCACCCCGACTTTCACGCCGCCTACAGCGGGCCGAACAGCCTCAGCCCGCACTATGAGAAAGCCACGTCGCGTGTGATGACGCTCTACACTGGCGTGCGGCTCAACGATTCCACGGAGATTCTGGTAGACATCGAAGAGGCCGGCGGCGCTGCGCTCAGCACCGGCCTTGGCCTGGCCGGGAATACTGATCTGGACATTGTGCGTAATCCATTGTTGAGCAAAGCACCGTACCTCGCGCGCGGCATCATCCACAAAGTGTTCGCTTTGAGCAAAGATAAGATTGAGAACCAGCGGAGTTTTCTATCGCTGTTCGATGAACTGCCGCGCCGGCGCCTGGAAATTCGCTTCGGCAAGTTCAGCATGCCGGATTTCTTCGACCAAAATTCTGTCGGGTCCGACACACATTTTCAATTCAACAACTGGACGCTGGACAACAACGGCGCTTGGGATTATGCCGCCGATACACGCGGCTACACGGTGGGTTTTGTTGCGGACTACGAGGACAGCAACTGGGGTTTTCGCTTCGCCGAAGTGCTCATGCCGAAGGTCGCGAACGGCATTGATCTGGTGTGGAAGCCGTGGCAGGCTCACGCGGAAGACTGGGAATTCGAATTGCGTCACGGCGTAGTGCCGAAGAAAGCCGGCGTGGTCCGCCTGTTGGCATACACCAACCACGCCAATATGGGGATCTACCGCGATGCGATTGCTCAGTTTCAGGAAGGCCTGGTTGCCGTCCCAGAGATCACCAACCATCCCTGGCACATCACCCTCAAATATGGCGTTGGCATCAACCTAGAACAGAATCTCACGCGAAACGTCACGGCGTTCGCTCGCTGGGGATGGGACGACGGAAAAACCGAGTCATTTGCATATACCGAGGTTGATTCGACCTTCGCCGAAGGCGTGGCGATAAATGGCGCGCAATGGCATCGCAAGCAAGACCGTGCAGGCGTGGCCTTCGTATCGAACGGGATCAAGAAGGATCACCAGGTGTATCTAGCGGACGGCGGGCTTGGTTTCCTACTGGGTGACGGAAAGTTGAACTATGGGCGGGAAAAGATCGTCGAGTCGTATTACACGGCACACGTTTGGCGCGGAATCTATATTGCTCCCGGAGTGCAGCATATTAACAATCCGGGTTACAACCGCGACCGCGGACCTGTGGTTGTGCCCACGTTTCGCCTGCACCTCGAGTTTTAGTTCTACTTAACTGCGGCCGAAGCGCCGTGCTCGTGCTATGTCCCTGTCTGCGCGCCTCCCTGAGACAATCCATGAATTGAAGTAGAGGTGTTGCCAGCGCCTGGGTACGGGAAAATCGTCAGCGATCAAAGAAAACTGGTGCGCATAAAACTTTCGCGTTCGCGGCGCACGTCGTCGCCACGCAGCTCCCGCAAGGCACAGGTCACAAACTCACCAGTCACTTTTTTGCGCCAGCTCATGTCGAAGTCCGTGTTATCGAGCGGTTTGGCGATGCGAGCCGCAAGAACCGCGGCTTCCGCAATGACGTCTGCATTCAGGGCACGCCCCACGAGGGTTTTTTCCGCTTCTGCCGCAACCAGTGGCCGCGACGCAGCCGAACCAATCACAATGCGGGCGTCCTCGACAACGCCACCATCCGTAATACGCGCGGCCGCGGCGACCGACAAGACAGGAAAATCAAACGAGCCGCGTCGCCTCAGTTTCCAGTAAGTGCTCTTCCAACCATGCAACGAATCCACCAAGACTTCCGTCAAAATTTCATTGGGCTTCCGCTTGATGTAATCCAGTCCATCATTGTTATAAAGATCGGCGAGCGAGATTTCGCGCTCTCCGGTTCGCGAGATTAGCCGTACGCGTGCGCCGAGTGCGATCAATGCCGGTGCAGTGTCCGTCGAAGAGACCGCCATGCACTTTGAACTTCCCGGCGCCACCCAGCACGTATCGCCATCTTTCTTCAGACAAAAATCGATCGCCTTTCTCCACTCATAGTTCTGGTCGTAGTAATTGCAGCGCGTATCGAGGCAGAGATTGCCCCCGAGCGTCGCCATGTTTCGAATATGCGGCGTGGCCACTAAAGAAGCCGCCTGCGCAAGCGCTGTCAATCCATTTCGAAAGCGCGGATCCGCCCCGATCTCCGCCAGCGTGACGCAAGCGCCCAGCCGCGATCCCGCATGCTCCAATCGCGCGTGCTTCAAATCTTCGATGTAACGCAGACTCATTAATGTCCGCGGAACCTGTTGCCTGCGTTTCATATTCGGGAGCAAATCCGTGCCGCCCGCCAGCGCCATTGCCCCTGCGCCCTCGCCGTCCAGAATGCGCGCAGCCTCCTCCAGCGTGCAAGGAGCGCGAAACTCGAAGAGCGGCAGCCGCATCATGAGCTGAGCACCTTTTCTTTTTCTGCGTTGCGCTTCGCTGTCCGCGGAGCATCGTTCACCGCATGCCCGTCTCCTCCCTCCCACGGCGGAGGTACGCGCAGCGCCTCCGGCCAATCGACATGCGGAAAATGGCTCGGCCCAAAACGCGGCTCGCGCCCCGCCTTCTTTTCCGCCAGCGCCTTCATAATTTTTTCCGGCGTGATCGGCACCTCGTCAATCCTTACTCCCACCGCATCGTAAACGGCATTCGCAACCGCCGGCATGATTGGCAACAGTGGTCCTTGCCCAACTTCCTTCGCTCCAAACGGTCCGCGCGGATCGGGCTCTTCGATCAACTCCGTAACCACTTCCGGCATGTCTAACGAAGTCGGGCTTTTGTACTCCAGCATCGAAGGAAACTTGTGTACCAGCGCGTGCGAAAGTTTTTTCGGAAGCCGCCGAAACTCCTGCTCCTCCATCAGCGCTTCGCCCAGCCCCATGTACACGCTGCCCTCGACCTGCCCACGCACCAGGGTCGGATTCAGCGCGCGCCCGATGTCATGCGCGATCCATATCTTCGGCACGCTAATCCATCCAGTGGCCGGACTAACGACGACTTCGACGACCGCAGCGGTATACGAGTACGTCGGCGACGGCCCAACGCCACCACCTTTATAAACCGCCGGTGACTTCGGCGGAGTGTACGATCCCATTGTGCCAATCGTGCCAAACCGCGCCTCTGCAAGGCACACCGCCTCGGCAAACGCCACACTTTTCTCCGGCGCAGCCGAATCAAAAACGCGTTTCTCCGCGAAGCACAATCTCTCTTTCGGAATTTCCAGCTTCTCCGCGACCGCTTCCGCAATAATCGCTTTCCCCCGCTCCGCCGCTTGCAAAGCTGCGTTGCCCGCCATAATCGTCACTCTGCTCGAGTACGATCCCAAATCCACCGGCCCCAAATCCGTATCGCCCGTGTACAAACGAATATCAAACGTCTCCAGTCCCAAAACTTCCGCGACAATCCCAGCGAGCACATCATCCGAACCCTGGCCGATTTCTGTTACCCCGCAAAAAACGGCCACGCCGCCGCCCCGGTCGAATTTAATGTGCACTCCCGAGTGCGGCATCTTGTTCCAATAAATTGGCAGCCCCGCGCCAGTCAAATAAGCCGAGCAAGCCAGTCCCACTCCTCGTCCCGAAGGTAACTTGCGGAATTTGTCCTTCCAATCCGAAATCTTCACAACGCGCCGAATGCATTCCGCCAAATTAACCACGCTCAGCCGGAAAAAATTCGCCGTCACCGCGTTCGAAGACTCTGCAATGCGCAAACGCAAGTCCGCGGGATCGATGCTCAATTTCTCTGCAATTTTGTCGAGCTGCACTTCCTGCCCGAAGCGCGGCTGCACTGTGCCATGCCCGCGTTTCGGCCCGCACGGCGGCTTATTTGTAAAGGTTCGGCATCCTTGAAATTTGTATCGCGGAATATGGTACGTCGTCGTCTGCAGCGCCCCCGTATAAAACGTGCTAGCCACGCCATACGATCCGTACGCGCCGCCGTCGATCAGCGTCTGCAGATGCATCCCGGTAATCGTGCCGTCTTTCTTCACGCCCGTTTTGAATTTCATCAGCACCGGATGCCGTCCCCGGTGGCAATAAAAAACCTCTTCGCGCGTCAAACAAATTTTCACGGGCCGGTCCAGCAACAGCGCGGCCTTGGCCACCACAATTTCGTGATTAAACGGATCGCTCTTCCCGCCAAATCCTCCGCCATTCGGCGTGGCAATCACGCGAATATGTCCAGCCGGCATCTGCAATACTTTCGCAAGCGCCCGATGCAGGTAATGCGGCGTCTGTGTGCTGCTCCAAATCGTCAGCTTTCCCTCGGGATCTTTTATCGCGACGGCAGCATGCTGCTCGATCGGCAGGTGGGTGTTCCCCTGATAAAAAAAAGTATCCTCGAAAACCTCATCCGCTTCCGCAAACCCTTGCTCCACATCTCCGAATTCCAGCGACACGCGCTTATGAATATTTCCTGCTTCGCCGTACTCATGAATCCTCGGCGCAGGAGTCGCCAGCGCCTCTTCTGGATCTGCGATCGTCGTCAAGAGTTCGTACTCAACATCAATCAAATCCAGCGCTTCGAATGCCGTCAACTCCTCTCGCGCAACTACCGCCGCCACCGGATCGCCGACGTGCCGCACATGATCCACGCAAAGTGCCTGTTCGTCCTGGCTCACCGGCAAAATTCCATATTCAATCGGAAGGTCTTTCCCGCTGAGAACTAAATAGACTCCTGGATGAGCCGCGGCGCGCGACGTGTCAATCTTCCGAATACGCGCGTGCGGATGCGGCGAACGCAGCAGCTTGCAATACGCCATGCGCGGCAAAAAAATGTCGTCGGCAAACCGCGTTTGCCCCGTAACTTTCGCGCGCGCATCCACGCGTCGCCGTGGCACACCAATCACGCGCATCTGTTTTTCTTCATCCATTTTGTGCGCCCGCGATTCGCACCATCGCTTCTTCCACGGCCTCGAAAATCTGCTGATACCCTGTGCATCGGCACAAATTCCCAGACAGCGCTTCACGAATCTGTTCGCGCGAAGGCTTTGGATTCTGATCCAGCAATGCTTTCGCCGTCACCAAAATCGCCGGTGTGCAATAACCGCACTGGGCCGCCCCCAAATCCGCGAACGCATCCTGCAAAGGATGCAGCTTTCCTTCCGCGGCGAGTCCCTCGACGGTCAGCACAACTGTCTTGTCGCATTCGAGCGCCAGCAGCAAACACGAAAGTACCGGCTTGCCATCCAGCAAAACCGCGCAAGCCCCGCACTCTCCCAGTTCACACCCATGCTTCGTGCCCGTATGTCCCAAATCCTCCCGCAGCACTTCCAGCAAGGTTTTGTATGGCGCAAACGAAACGTCCGTCGCCTCGCCGTTCAACGTCAGCCGAATGTGCGCCGTCTTCTGCGACTCCGTCGGAAATGTAATGGTTACCAAGTCAATTCACCTCTGCCAAAAAATCGCTTCGTCGTCGCTCATCGCGGAAACAACCGTGCCGCATTGTCATACAAAATCTTGCGCTTCGCCTCCGCCCCAATCGGCAGCGCGTGAAACTTCTCGATATTTCCCTTAATCTCTGGCACGCCAGGCCCCGGCCAATCTGTTCCCCACAAAACTTTGTCCGCGATATCTTCAATCCGCGGAAAATATTCCATCAATTTCTGCGGAGGAATCCCCGAAATATCCATGTGCATATTTTTGTGCCGCCGCACCAGAAAAAACGCCTCGTTCATCCACAGTGGCCTTCCGCCGTGCGCCAGAATCACCACGAGATTCGGATAATCGATGCTCACGTCGTCGCACAACATCGGCTGCGCATGCAGATTTCTCGCCCCGGGGAAAATCGAAGTGCCCGTATGAATCATCACCGGCATTGCATTTGCCTGCGCCCGTTCATAAATCGCCGCCAAATCACGGTTCCCGTTCATATACCCATTCGGCGGCATCGCTTGATGCGACGGATGCAGTTTGATCGCGCGAATCCCCAGCTTCGCCATGCGATCCACTTCGGCGCCCGCGTCGGGAACCGTCCCTGGCAGCACGCCGCCAAATGCGATCAATCGATCCGGCGCGGCGCTGCAATATTTCGCGCTCCAATCATTTACCGCGGGCGTGAAACCGATAATCTTCGGCGCAACATAATTGATCAGCCCTGCGCGCTCGATTCCAAGGCTATCCAGGTGCGCCAGAAACGCTTTTGGATCCTCGCAGTAACGCATCACATCCGCGTAGTCCTTCCGCCCTCGCTTCATCAAGTCCATCGCGGACGGCTTCATCATGTGGTACGGCATGATGTGGATATGGATGTCGATGATCGGTTGCACGAATAAGTGTCCTCGGGAAAAAAGCTCGCCGCCCGTCAGTTGAACCGCACATATTCAAAATCCAATGGCTTGCTGTTGATTCCTCGAAGCGGTGGCGCAATCCAGTTCGCAAATTTCCCTGGTTCGACGACCCGCCCCATCATCAGCGATTGCACGAACTTCTCGTCCGCCGGGCTCGGCAGCCATTCGTGCTCGCGCTTCTTCCAGGCCTCCGCGCTCAGAACCTCGCCGGTAATGCTGATGTGGTGTCCCGCGAAATTCCCGATCGCTCGGTGAAATCCCTTGTGCGGCAATGTCAGCTTAAAGGGAATGCCCGCTTCATCGATCACTCGCTGCCATCTCGCTACTCCATCCGCAATCTCCTCGATATAGTCGTCGCGCAAACGCTCGTTCAAAGCGGTCAGCGCGGGAACATTCTTCTTAACGATCTTGTCGCCGATCACTTCGTATACTGGATACTCGGCTTCGCTCAGCACATGGTCGTCCTCAAGCTTCGTTTCGCGAAAGCGCCCTTTCAAACCACTCGTAAAATAATTCGCCGCGTTCGAGGAAACATCCGACCCATATAAATCGAGTGTCACGCTGTAATGAAAATTCAAATATCGCTGAATCGTCTGCAAATCAATCACACCGAGCGCTCGCACCTGCGCCGGATCCTCCAATTTGTGTTCCTTCATCACTTCGCACGTCCGCTTGATGATTCGCGTAACTCCCGTTTCTCCAACGAACATGTGATGCGCTTCCTCGGTCAGCATGAATCGGCAGGTCCGGGCCAGCGGATCGAATCCAGACTCCGCCAAAGCGCACAATTGAAACTTGCCGTCACGATCCGTAAAAAACGTGAACATGTAAAACGCCAGCCAGTCCGGCGTCGGCTCGTTGAACGCGCCAAGAATGCGCGGATTGTCCGCATCCCCGGATCGCCGCGCGAGCAGCGCCTCTGCTTCCTCTCGGCCATCGCGTCCAAAGTAGCGGTGCAGCAAATACACCATCGCCCACAAATGCCGCCCCTCTTCCACGTTCACCTGGAAAATATTCCGCAAGTCGTACATCGAAGGACAAGATGACCCCAGCAAGCGTTGCTGTTCCACCGAAGCCGGTTCCGTATCTCCCTGTGTGACAATCACGCGTCGCAGCGTCGACCTATATTCTCCCGGCACTTCCTGCCACGCCGGCTGCCCCTTGTGCATTCCGAAATTCACTTCGCGCTGCGCATCGCGCGGCTGCAAAAAAACACCCCAGCGGTATTCCGGCATCTTCACGTAGTCGAATTGCGCCCACCCATCCGGCTCCACGCTCACCGCCGTGCGCAAGTAAACGTCATAGTTGTGGCTCTCGTTCGGCCCCATGTCGTACCACCAGCCCATGTATGCCGGTTGCCAGTGCTCCAGCGCCCGCTGCAAGCCGCGGTCCCGCCCCAAATCTACGTTATTCGGAATTTTCTCCGTGTAATCAATCATGGCCTTCTCCTCAGTATTTTTAAAAATGTCCCGCCCCGAATCCCTTGTAGGGGCGGGGCTTGCCCCGCCCTCTGTCCGCGGCGTGCTCTCTAAACTCTTTCCCAATTAAATTTCACCGGCGCGCCCGTTCCGTAAACTTTCAGCGCTCCGTTTGTTCCCACCGCGTTCGGCCGAATAAAAATCCAGTTCTGCCAAGCTGACAATCGCCCGAAAACACGTGTTTGCAGCGTTTCGTTAATCCCAAAACGCAAATTCGCCTCAAGTCCTGTCAGTGCATCCGGCGAAAGCGCCGCTCGCGACTCCAGCGCCTGCCGAATTTCATCTTCCCAATCGAGATCGTCCGGCGCGGCTGTCACGAGACCTGCATCCATCGCTTCATGAACTGTTAGAGTTTTGCCGATCAAACCCCGTAGCTTCTCGACCTGCTCGGAATCCTGGTAGAACCGCGCCGCCATTCGCGAAAGACCGTTCACCATCGGCAACGCGCCAAAATTCATCCGCGAAAGAACGACACTTGCCACATTCTCTCCATCCTGCGAGTCGCGCATATAAATCCGGTCTGCGGCCAGCGCCAATTCGAACAGCGTCCCTGCAAAACACGAACCCGGCTCGACAATCGCGTATAGCGACCGTGAGGAAACATCAATGCGCGCGAATGTTCTTCGCATCATTCCCAGAACTTCTCGCACGAACCAAGTGCCTTGATGATTCAAAAGGAATTCATCGCTTGCCAGCACGGCCTCTGGATTTCCCGTCGCCTTTAGAATCCACAACCCCAAATCAAGTTCCATTGTCCGTAGCGTCAGGATAACGTCATCGAGTTCCCGCGCCATTTGTAGCGGCCACCAACTCGCGCCCGCCGCAACCGCACTCTCGATCGTGTAAGCAGGTACGGATTCTGGCGCGTGAACCGTCAAGGTCACCGTTCGTGCCTCCCTGTTCACCTGCGCATCGACAAATTCATAGTGCACGCCAGCTGCATCCACTGTTCGTTTCACCGGCGTCAGTGTTACGCCTTTCGCGTCCGAAGGACGATCGCTCTTTTCCGCCAGCTGCAACGCCCGCTGCTTCACATGCTCAGCAAACTGCTGCGGCTTCACCACCTCATCCACGAGCCGCCAATCCTTCGCTCTTTGTCCGCGCACTCCGTCCGGATTTGTGCAGAACATATCCGCGTAATCTCGCCGAACTTTTCGTTTGTCCGTAACTCGAGTCAAACCGCCTGTCCCCGGCAAGACGCCGAGCAGCGGCAACTCCGGCAAACTGACCGCCGACGACCGGTCATCCACCAAAATAATCTCGTCGCACGCCAGCGCCAGCTCGTAGCCGCCTCCCGCCGTCGTTCCATTGCACGCCGCAATGAATTTCAATCCGGAGTGCGCGCTTGAATCCTCAATCCCATTGCGCGTTTCATTCGTGAACTTGCAAAAGTTCACTTTCCACGCGTGCGAAGAAAGCCCCAACATGTATATATTGGCGCCCGAACAAAAAATCCGATTCTTCGCGCTGGTGATAACTACCGACCGAACCTCCGGATGCTCAAACCGGATTCGCTGCAACGCGTCGTGCAGTTCAATGTCCACGCCGAGATCGTAAGAATTCAATTTCAATTTGTAGCCCGGCCGGATTCCCCCGTCTTCCGCCACGTCCATCGTCAGCGTCGCCACGGGTCCGTCGAAAGTAATCCGCCAATGTTTGTATTTGCTCGGATCCGTCCGGTAGTCCGGCGGTTCCGCTTTTGTTTGCAGTTGTTCTGTCGCAGCAACGTCCACAGTGCCCCTCCTACTCCTGCTTGGTCTGCAATGCGGCTTTCAATTTTGCAAAACTCTCTTCCACCGAGTTCCCGGAAGTGTCGAGGTACATATCGGCCTTCCGGTACAGCGGCTCGCGCGCCTCGAGAATCCGGCGCAAATCTTCCATCGCTTGATTCCCGCCCGCGATCGCCCGCAAATCCCCTTGCGCGATCACGCGCGCCATGTGCTCTTCCGGCCGCGCCTTGATCCATATCGTGTAGCAATTCGAAAGCAGGTAGTCGTAGGTCTCTTTTTCCGAGACCACTCCGCCGCCGGCGGAGAGAATCGCCCGCTCCTGCTCATGCAGCACGCGTTCCAGCGAGCGTCGTTCGATGGCGCGATAACCTGTTTGCCCGTAAAGTGAGAAAATCTCTCCGAGTGGCATCCCCGTATCTTTTTCAATTTCGCCGTCCAACTCGATGAAGGGGACATTCATCTCGTGGCCGAGCCGCAGTCCCAGCGTCGATTTGCCCGCTCCACGCAATCCGATCAGCGCCACGCGCTTGCGCCGCGCCGCTTCTTCATCGCCAAATTCGCGCAGCAAACGAAACATCGCTTCCTCTACGCGATGAGCCGGAAGCCGCTCCAGAAACCGCTGAATCAAAACTTTTTCATGCCGCGTTTCCGCTTCCGCCGCGAATAATTCCGCGAGAGACACGTGGAGCGCTGCCGCAATCCGCCGCAGCAAAACAATCGATACATTTCCTTCGCCGGCTTCGAGTTGCGCAAGATGCCGCTCGGATACCTCCGCTTCGCGCGCCATCATTTTCCGCGTCAACCCGCGCCGATTGCGCAATTCCCGCACTCTCTTGCCAAGCGACAGGAGAAATCCGTCGTTCGAAACGGGTGCGACACGCTGCGTGGTGTTCTCTTTAGAATGTGCGCTGGTCTGCATCGGCTTTATTTATACATTAAGGATAGTTCGAAACTCACATGCAGTATATCGCATGCCGCCTCTCCGGCGTCAAGAAGAAGGAACCGACTTCTAACTCCCCTCTTTAAGGTCTTTGTCGTTTCTCCGTGGTCTTTTGTAAGCATTTATTAATCATATAGATGCGGTCACTACGGGCCTTGCTCAGCCGTTTGCAGTTCCAGGAGGCTCGGGCAAGAAGATGCACTATTATGCCAACGACGTGATACCATCTCCCATTCTTGCGTTCGAATGGCCCCAGATTTCGCACTTGCTTCGAACTGTGCAAAAATTCAAATCGCCGTCGAACCCTACCGGAGGATCGCTGATGAAGCTGCCGAACTATGTATCTGGTCAATGGAAAGAAGGCGCTGGCCCGGGAGAGCCGCTTGTCGATCCTGTCACCGGAGAAGAATTGGCGCGCATTTCTTCGCAAGGCATCGACGTGAAAGCAGCACTCGACTTCGCCCGTTCGAACGGCAGCCCCGCGCTTCGAGCGCTCACGTATCGCCAGCGCGCGGACCTGCTCGGCAAAATCGCCGAAACGCTCGCGGCAAATCGCGATGAATATTTTCGTATCTCGCTCCTCAACTTGGGAGCGAATCAAGCCGATGCATCGTTCGATGTGGACGGCGCGATTTACACGATGAAGTATTACGCAAAAATTGGGCAGGCGCTTGCCGACGGAAAAATACTCAAGGAGGGCGCGCCGGTTTCCATTTCAAAGACGGGAGTTTTTGTCGGGCAACATTTTTTGTTGCCGGCAAAAGGCGTGGCGGTTTTTATCAATGCTTTTAATTTTCCGGCGTGGGGAGTGTGCGAAAAAGCGGCCCCCGCGCTGCTCTCCGGCGTGCCCATCGTGATCAAGCCCGCATCGCCAACCGCATGGCTGGCGCACCGAATTGTGGAAGACATTGTGAAGGCGAATATCTTGCCGCCGGGCGCGATTTCCATTCTGTGCGGCTCCGCGCGAGATATTCTCGATCACGTCGGCGAGTGCGACATCGTTTCGTTCACGGGCTCGGCGGATACGGCGGCGCGCATTCGCTCGCATGCAAATGTTTTGCGGCGCTCCGTTCGCGTGAACATCGAAGCGGACAGCATCAACTCCGCGATTCTGGGACTGGACGCTGGTCCAGGAACGGATTTGTTCGAGCTGCTCGTCAAAGAAGTCGTGCGCGAGATGACGCTCAAGGCCGGGCAGAAATGTACGGCCATACGGCGCGTGCTGGTTCCGCGGCAGCATCTGAAAGCTCTCGGCGATGCGATAGTCGCGCGTTTGAGTTCCATGAAAGTGGGCAATCCGCGAAATGCAGAAGCCCGAGTCGGACCCGTCGTGAACAAAGCGCAGCAGGCTGCGTGTTTTGAGGGATTAAGACAGTTGAAAGAAGAGTGCGCGGTTTTGTTTGGCGGGGATGAGAATTTCCAACCTGTCGATGCCGATGCGGGAAAATCCGCGTTTGTGCAGCCGACTCTGCTCTCTTGTGAAAAAGGTCTCGACGCAAGATTTGTGCATGACGTCGAAGTGTTCGGCCCGGTGGCGACGCTCGTAGCGTATGACGGAGTGGAAGATCTCATCGCGATTGCGCGTCGCGGTCTTGGTTCGCTCGTCGCTTCGATTTTTGCGAACGATCCCGCGTTTCTCCAAAGTGTCGTGCTCGGCATCGGCGATTTGCACGGCCGCATCATGATTGTGGATTCCAGCGTCGGCACCCAGTTCACTGGGCACGGCAACGTTGTGCCGAGTTGTTTGCACGGAGGTCCGGGGAGAGCGGGCGGCGGCGAGGAGCTTGCGGGGTTGCGTGCGCTGCTGCTTTATCACCGGCGATTTGTCGTTCAGGGACCAACGAGTTGCACGAATGATCTTGCGGGGTTGTCCGCCGATACTGGTCTTTTTTATTCGTAAATCTTTTTTTCGAGAAACTCCTTTTCACAAAAACATACGCTCATAAAAAGTCTTCTCGCAAAAAGTTATCGGATGCTACGAAGGGTCTTTCGTCCAGCGAGCTTGCAGTTCGCGGAGCTTGAATCGCTGTAACTTTCCCGTAGCTGTCTTTGGTATCTCGGATAAAAACTCGATCCACCGGGGGCGCTTGTAGCCGCCGATTTTTTCTGCGACCAACTCCTGCAATTCATTTGACAGCTCTTCGCTAGGCGCGAACTCCGCGTTCAAGACCACATAGGCCGCGGCTTTTGTGAGGCCGTCGCCATCTTCACGAGCGACTACCGCGGCTTCGCGGACCGCCGGATGCGCGATCAAAACACTTTCGACCTCGGCGGGACTCAGCCAGAGGCCGTGGACTTTGAAAACGTCGTTGGAGCGGCCGGCGTACCAGAAGTAGCCTTCGTCGTCCTGATAGTATTTGTCGCCGGTGCGGAACCAGTCGCCGACAAAAGTTTCCTTGGTCTTTTCGTGCTTGTTCCAGTAGCCGGAACAGGTCGAGTCGCCTTTGATGAGGAGATCACCAATTTCGTTGGGGGCGACGGAGTTACCGTGCTCGTCTACGATGCGGGCTTCGTAGCCGGGGATGATTTTTCCACTGGAACCGGGCTTTGCTTCGCCCGGGCGGTTGGCGATGACCATTTGCAAAGTTTCCGTGGAGCCGAGCGAGTCCAGGATTTCGAGGCCGAAGCGTTCTTTGAACCGGTGAAACAGGGACGCGGGAAGCGATTCGCCCGCGGAGATGGCGTGGCGGACGCTCCCGAGATCGAACTCTCGTCCATCTTCGCGCTGATGCGCAAGGAGCGCTGCAAAATTTGTGGGCACGGAGAAAAAAAGCGTGGGGCGGTAGCGCTCGATGTCCGCGTAGATTGTGGCGGGAACGGGGCGCACGGGGGAGAGGATGGTTGTGGCGCCGCAGCCGAGAGGGAAGTAGCCGGCATTGCCGAGGCCGTAGGCGAAGAACAAGCGCGCAACGCTGAAGCAGCGGTCGCTCTCGTTCATTTGGAGGATACCTTTGGCGTAAAGCTCACAGCATACGACCATGTCGTGATGAAGATGCACGCAGCCTTTCGAGGCGCCGGTGCTTCCGGAGGAGTAGAGCCAGAAAGCGGGCTCGTCTTTGCTGGTAAGCGCGGCTTGCAGTTCTGGAGAGGCGGAGTTCATTAGGTTCTGCAGAGAGTGATGTGGGTGCGAACTCTGACCTTGAGATGGCACGTACTGCTTTACATCGCTGACCACGATCTCTTGGAGATAGCGGAGTTTTTCTTTCGGGATGGATTGCAGATACGGCAGCAGCGGTTCGCTGACCAGGGCGACACGGGCGCGGCAGTCCTTGAGGATGTATTCGTAATCTTGCGCCTTCGCTTGCGTGTTGACGGGGACGGCGACGGCGCCAATCTTGATCGCGCCGAAAAAGGAGTAGAGGAACTCGGGCGTGTCGAGGAGCAAAAGAAGGACGCGCTCTTCGGGACGGACGCCGAGAGCGAGAAGGGAATTGCCGGCGCGGTTGGTATTTTCCAGAAGTTGCTGATAGGTGACCCGTTCGTCGCCGCACTCGATGGCGACCTTCGCGCCGCGGCCTTCCTGGACGTTGCGATCCACGAAGTGAGTGGCGACATTGAAATTATCCGGCAACGTGATCAAGAGATTGGCTGCCTCCGGCTGGTGCGTGCGAGGAACTGGGAGATTCGTTTGCGCAAACGGGCGGGAGTATAGCACGGAGAAATTCTGTGACTGGCGATTGGTGACTCGTGGATTTTTGGGGCCGTGTTCCGTGGCGCTGGGCACCCCCTCCCCTGTTTTTTGTAAGAATGTGATTCGATGGGGGTTAACACGTGGGGGTCTGCAAAAGATGTGATTCTAAAGGGGATAGTGGCGAGTGACGAGTGGTGAGTGGCGAGAGCGGCATGACGTGTATGACGTGGACGCATCGATCGCGAATAGCGGGTAACGAGTTGCAAAACTTTGGGGCTCGGAGGAGGGCCCCCCTCCCCGGGTTTTTTGTAAGTGTTGATTATGAGGGAGTTGAAGTGGAGCAGAATCAACACTTGTAGAAGTGTTGATTCTGAATGGGTTAGGAGAGGGTCGATTTTATAAAGTGGTAATCTAGACGGGACGGAAGATTTTGAGGGAATTTGAAGGACGGCGGGGCGGGCGCACATAATTTGCGGGACGCGGACAGGCCGGGTGCCCGAAAATAATAGGAAACAGTATAACATATTGTTACTATTTGTCAAGTATAAATACTAAGTCTTTTGTTTGGTGCGAGTTGGCGGGACGGCGAAGGCAAGGCAATTGGCAGATCGAGGAAAAAACAAAACCCGCACCCTTGAAAACCACAAGGGATGCGGCACCCTCTGAGCCTCTGCGCCACCCGACCTGTAAAGGCGCGGCCAGCTGCCCGCACAAAACGGGCAGCCGGCCAAGTGCCGGGACCGGCTGGTGTAAACTAAAACCAATGGAGAGGCCGCGATTGTCCGCGTGGCCGCTAAGCATACGTGAACGAAACCCAACGCATCGCCGATTCTTACCGCGCCGCGACGATTAAAGGCGCTTGGTACGGGCCTTCGCTCGCTGAGCTGTTAGCAGGGATCTCGCCTGAACTTGCGGCGACGCCACCTGTTCCGGGGGCGCATTCCATTTCGGCGCTGCTTCAGCATTTGCTGCTTTGGAATGAAAGAATTCGAAACACTTCCGACAGCAATCCGATGCCGCGTTGGGAAGCCGAAAAGGAATGGGCCGAGCCGCCGATTCCCTGGAAGGAACTTGTTACTCGCTGGAACCAAAGCCGCGACCTGCTGCAAGAGAAGATTCGGAATTTTCCCGCCGAGGATTTGACGAAGCAAGTTCCGGGGCGCGGCTATTCCTACGAAACGGTGTTCCACGGAATCGTGCAACACGCGATTTACCATTCCGGGCAGATCGCAATGGTCTTGAGCATGTTGCGGTCGCGATCTGTGTAGTACCTAGCTCGCGGGCGATGTGCTGCGGGTCCTGGACGACGGCGAGTGTCGGTCCGCTACGATGGAAGCTGGAAAAAAAGCGAGAGGCGAGCGAAAGGCAGCTCCACCCTTTCTGCAAGGATGCAGAAAGGGTGGGCCACCCAAAAACTTCTTGCGGATTTAAGGATCGGCGACCCGCCGACCTCCCTTCCAACCTTTCCCTTAACCCGCTACGGCGGCGGCTGACTTCTCGCCTGCCAGTGCTTTTTTCTTTTCCGCATACGCCTTGATCGCGGGTCCTAGTTGCGCCATGACCGAGTCCAGGTTGAACGAGGCAGCCTTCTGGCGAGGCGGGTATTTAACGTAGTTGTCGATTTGCGCCGCCACGATGGCTTGCACCAGATAGAGTTGAGGAATGTGATCGAACATCCAGTCATAGTAGGTGTTCGAGTTATCGAGCGCCCGCTCGAACGGGTCGCGACGGAGGTGGACAATGTACGGCAGACGAAGCTGTACG
>Ga0210409_10000217_pt1 | contig 115200 bp, 105 predicted proteins | sample IncBWH17MmetaG_FD_161649 | JGI IMG/M metagenome (GOLD analysis project Ga0210409, IMG submission 161649) | Forest soil microbial communities from Barre Woods Harvard Forest LTER site, Petersham, Massachusetts, United States - Inc-BW-H-17-M | ecosystem: Environmental > Terrestrial > Soil >...
GCACCAATCCGTCCTCGCAAATGTACAAATACCGCGATCCCGAACGGCAGCGCCAATCATGCTCTTTCCCGCGCGCCACGTTGTGCTGAAAATCATTAAATCTCGAAAACGACCGCTTCCCCAGCTTCATCACCGCTTCAAAAATCCCCTGCTCGTGCGCTCCCAACGGCTTTAATTGCCCGTTATTGTCGTGAATGATCCCCACCGTGCTTGTAAATCCCAGCTGCACCGCCCGCTGCGCAATCTTCAGCGCATCTTCCGGATCCTTCACCCCGCTGCCCAGCACCGAATTGATGTTCACCTGAAACACCGCGTGCTCCGCCAGCATTTCCAGCCGCCCATCCAGCGTCTTCAAGCTTTTCTTCGACACGTCATCCGGCACCACGTTATCAATGCTGATCTGCAGGTGCTCCAGCCCCGCCTCATTCAGCCGCTCGATGCGCTCCTGGTTCAAATAAAACCCATTTGTGATCATCCCCGCGATCATCCCCCGCCGCCGGATGTACCGGATTACTTCGTCCAGCTCCGGATGCATCAGCGGCTCGCCTCCGCTGATGGTAATAATCGACGTCCCCATGTCCGCCAGCAAATCCAGCCGCGTTTTCATTTCCTCCAGCGGCACTGGATTCGACACGTCATCGAACTCATTGCAGTACGTGCACGCCAGGTTGCACCGCCGCATCGGAATCACGTGCACCAGGATGGGATGCTTCGTCGAAGCCAGCGCCTTCCCAATCATCCGTAATTCGCGCGCACGCGTCCGCATAAACCGCAGCCGTCTCCGCAGCAGCGTTTTTGCGCTAGCCCGCACTACCTTCGTTTCTTCAGCCATAAAAGAAGCAGAATCCCCTGCCAAAAATTATACATGACCCCGCCGCACCCCGCTTCAGCCTTTGCCTAAACCGTACTATGCCGGGCCGCAAATCAGAAAATAAGCCGGCTTTGCATTTGGGGAATTATCCGGTGGGAGTGCGCCAGCTCTCTTGAGGCTAACCAGCCGCGCCGCCGTAATTAGGATCGCGCGCGCAACTCTTCGGCAGGAACCGCAACCACCTTGCCGTCCCGCCAGATATACAGCGGCAATCCTTCGCGGGCGTGCTCTTCGATGACTTGTTCCATCGCGGCTTCCATAGCCATTGCAGCCCGCTCTAAGAGAGGTAAGTTAAGTACGTCTGGTGGCGGTTTAATCATGAATTTCCATAACGCGCTACGATTTCATTGTACAACTTTGTGTCGAGTAGGCGAAGCCTACCTTGTTCTTCCGTGGCGACAATCGAGAGTGCTGTGGTGGAGGCATCAAACAAGACCCACCGCTCCCCCAAAGCACAATAGTGTTTAAGGAAGTTTGTAATCGAGCGGTCGAACCGCCGCCGCACCACTTCTTCAGGTACATCACGGCCGCCGCGTAATACTCGCTCGCTGATTCTCGCTAGCGTAAGTTCGACGCTAGGTACCCACAAATAGAAAAAATGCACGCAATAGCCGCGTTTCTTCAGGCGCCGAATCACTCCCAAATGGCTTCGCCCTGATAAAGTTGTTTCAAAGCCAAAATCGATTCCGCGGCCGGCAGAGAGTTCGATTTCTTCTAGCATCAGCCGGCCCGCGCGAATGGCCGCTGACTCAGGAGCGAAGGGCGACATACCCAGTGCGATCATATGGGCGTTGATAAACTTCTGCAATCCACGAAGCTCGGGAGGAATTCTCGCGCAAACGTAGTTTTTCCCGCCCCGTTTGGCCCAGCGATGTTGTAGACATTCGGACTCACGCGAATTCAAGAGCCTACCTTTCACCACTGTCCTTCGCAAGGCAACTCCGGTCTGCGTCCTCTGGGTCTCTGCGTTCGCTCCCTCTCTTCTTGGTGCCCCTCCCTGCTCCAACCTCCTCCAGGGTCTCCGTGTTAAGTCCCTTCCCCTTCTTTAGTCTGCTCCTCCGGCCGTCCCACCCCTAACCCACTCCATTCAAACCACTTATAAGTAATCCTTGACTAACTATACCGATGTGTTATACTCTGCCCATAGGTTGGCACGATCCTCCGTGCCCCTCCGATCATGGCCGCCCGCCAGGCAGTCCTTCTAACCCATCCAAAACCTCCCATCCCAGACACCTCATTACCTCCTTTCCTCCTTACTGCTAAACTCAAACCATCAAACTTTCCAGGAGCTACCCATGTCTGAAGCCGCGAAGCCCTTACCCTCTGTCCCGACTCGCACCGAGTCCGACTCCATGGGCAAGATTGACGTCCCCGCCGACCGCTACTACGGCGCGCAGACCGCCCGCTCGCTCATCCATTTCGACATCGGCAAAGACGTCATGCCGCCCGAGCTTATCCGCGCTTTCGGCATCCTCAAAAAAGCCGCCGCGCTCGTGAACCAGGATTTAGGAAAACTCTCCCACGAAAAGTGCAGCCTCATCTCCCGCGCCGCCGACGAAGTCATCGAAGGAAAACTCCACGACGATTTTCCGCTAAAAATCTGGCAAACCGGCAGCGGCACGCAGACCAACATGAACGTCAACGAGGTGATTTCCAACCGCGCCATCGAAATCGCCGGCGGCGAACTGGGCAGCAAGAAGCCCATCCATCCCAATGACGATGTAAATATGTCGCAATCCTCTAACGACACCTTTCCCGCCGCCATGCACATCGCCGCCGCCACGGAAACCGCGCGCCGCCTGCTCCCCGCCGTGAAAAATCTCCGCGACGCCCTCGACGCCAAAGCCAAAGAATTCGCCGGCATCGTAAAAATTGGCCGCACCCACCTGCAAGATGCCACTCCGCTCACCCTCGGCCAGGAATTTTCCGGCTACGTCAATCTTCTCGACCGCGACGGCGGACGCGTTGCCGTCGCTCTCGATGGCCTCTACGATCTCGCCATCGGCGGCACCGCCGTCGGCACCGGACTCAACGCCCATCCCGAATTCGCCGAGCGCGCCGCGCGCAAAATCGCCGAGCTCACCGGCCTCCCCTTCCGTTCGCATCCCAATAAATTCGCCGCGCTCTCCGCCCATGACGAGATCGTTTTTGCTTCCGGGGCATTGAAAACTCTCGCCGCCTCGCTCATGAAAATCGCCAACGACATTCGCTGGCTCGCCTCCGGCCCGCGATGCGGCCTCGGCGAACTCATTCTTCCCGAAAACGAGCCCGGCTCTTCCATCATGCCCGGCAAAGTAAATCCCACGCAGGCCGAAGCCCTCACCATGGTCGCCGTCCAAGTCATGGGCAATGACGCCGCCATCGGCTTCGCCGGCTCCCAGGGCAACTTTGAACTAAATGTTTTCAAGCCCGTCATGATTTTCAACTATCTCCACTCCGTCGAACTTCTCGCCGACTCCTGCAACAGTTTCGTTAGCCACTGCGTCCAGGGCATCGAAGTCAATTACACGCAGATCGAACACTACGTTCACAATTCCCTCATGCTGGTCACCGCCCTCGCCCCCAAAATCGGCTACGACCAGGCCGCCCAGGTCGCCAAAGCCGCCCACCACTCCCGCATCAGCCTCCGCGAAGCCGCCCTCAAGCTCGGCTATGTAACCGCCGAAGAATTCGACGCCCTCGTCAAGCCCGAGGACATGACCCATCCTTAGCCCACACGCTGGAAAAAAATAAAAAGGAAACTTACACCTCCGGAGAAGAAAGAACTCGCATACGACAGAGATCATCGTACTCACACGGGCGAGTCTGACAGAGCAATGAGTCGCGTATGGGCAAAACGCAAAGCGCGCCTTAATCGCAAATATCGTCGTTTGACGGACCAACTCCTTCGCGAGGCGATTCGTCCTGACGTGGTCGACACAGTCTTGGCAGAAGAAGATGGCACCACACGCGAGCTGATCCGAAAAGGTCTACCGCGCGAAACGAATTCAAAGAAGCGGGGAGTGGGTACTCTGCGGGACTCGGTCGAGGCGAAACTGAAGTCACGCAGCAGACCAAGAGAGACAAACCGTGAACGTAGAGAGCGACTATCCAGGACCTACATTGGTTTGATCCTTTCCCTTGAACGCGACCCGAACGGCACGGAGGCTGCCCGGTTAAAAAAGATTCTCCGGTTTGGAGGAGGAGAACTTTGGATATTTCTTAGAGACCACCCAAAATGGAAAGCGAGATTGCTCGAAAAGCTCACGGAGCTACAAGAAGAGGAACAACGGCATCTTGAGAAAGAGAGATTGAAGGCGGAACAGAAGTGGAAGTGGAGGAGCCCGAAGCTTCGCGTACCGCCGGGCAGCTAGAGCATGGAGGGTGAATGATTTACCGCGTCTTTATTTTTGCTTTTGGGGCTGCCCTCGCCGCTCCATATATTTTTGTGCAGCAATCCAGCGCGCAGACGACGTACACGTTGAAGCCGACGCCGAAGACTGTGGCTCGGGACTCTTACGATACGAAGGCGGCGCCGGTGCTGCGCGTCAAGTCGGGCGACACGGTGGAGATTCAGACGTCGCTCGCATCGACGGCGGCTGAGGACGAGAAGCGTCCGCTCATTTACGTGAAGCACTTGGTGCCGCCTAGGGGCTATCCTCCGCTTGCACGACAAACGCGGTTGGGCGGAACAATCGTGATTAAACTCATGATTGCCTCTGATGGAACAGTCCTCAGCACGCAATCCGCACCTGGAGATAAAGATACGACGGGATTCCAGCTTCTGCGGGATGACGCGGAAGAGCTGGTTAAAAAGTGGACGTTTGGCTGTGTCGGGTGTCCGTCGAATTCCGCTTTCGAGCATACAATCAAGTTCAAGTATTGGCTGGACAACGAGGACATCTTGCCGGACAACTGGATCACAATGGACCTTCCGGATGAAGTCACAATAACAGCCAGCCCTCCGGTGTGTGACCATTGTCCATTGCCAAAATCTTCGAAGAAAGGCAATCACTGACTTGCGAGTACAACCGCTCAGCCTCGGAGCTTTAGTCTTCACAATCTTTCTTGGCGAACAGAATATGTTTTCGCAAGCGACGTATCAACTCAAGCCGACGCCGAAGACGGTGGCTTGGGGCTACTACGACGCGAAGGCGGCGCCGGTGTTGCGCGTCAAGTCGGGCGACATGGTAGAGATTCAGACGCTGATCACCAACAGTCCGAAGGGTCTGGAAGAGGCGGGCCTGCCGCCAGAGCAGGTCGAGCAATCGCTGCGCGACATCACCGATCAGGTGAAGGACAAAGGACCCGGCGGGCACATTCTCACGGGGCCGGTTTACATTGAAGATGCGCAACCCGGCGACGTGCTGGAAGTCAGAATTCTCGCCATCAAGCTCGCGATTCCTTACGCCTACAACGCGTTCGGCCCAGGCCGCGGCTACCTCCCCGACGATTTTCCTTATGCGAAAATAAAAATCATTCCGCTGGATGAAAAGCGCATGGTCGCGAAATTCGCACCGGGCATCGAGATTCCGCTGCATCCCTTCTTCGGCAGCATGGGCGACGCGCCGCCGGAAACCGCGGGCCGCTTCAACAGCGCTCCGCCGTGGATCATGGCCGCTAATCTCGATAACAAGGACCTCGTCGCCGGCACCACGCTCTACATTCCCGTGCACGCGCCCGGCGCGCTCTTTGAAGTCGGCGACGGCCACGCCGGGCAGGGCGACGGCGAAGTGGACATCACCGCGCTCGAAACTTCGCTCATCGGCACGTTTCAATTCATCGTGCGCAAGGACCTGCGCTTGAAGTGGCCCCGCGCCGAAACGCCCACGCACTACATCACCATGGGCCTCAACGATGACCTGAACGCCTGCGCCACGCTCGCCGTCCGCGAGATGATCGACTTCCTCGTCACCGAAAAACATCTGTCCCGCGACGACGCCTACATGCTCGCCAGCGTCGCCGCCGACCTCCACATCACCGAACTAGTCGACGGCAACAAAGGCGTCCACATGATGCTCCCCAAATCTATTTTCGTTAGTTTTGCCAAATGACCGATACACCTCAAATTCGAGAAACGCTTGCGGGAGAATTTGGATCGCCATCCGATTCATCGTATTTGGCGTCGGCGGCTTCATTGCGCTGTGGATATCATGGCTTTCGCTCATCTTCGCTTTCGATCCGCCCAGCCAACGATTGTTCAGCCCTTTCGTGGCCGTGCCACTCGCTTTGGTTGGTGTGCTGATGATGTTGTACGGAGGAGGACAGTGGGGGCGCTGGGCTTACCTATGGGTGTTCGTGTCCGTGCCTATTGTGATTACGCTCTTGGGGATGCTCTCCGGGGTTTATCTCGCGTTGGACTTCGTTTTCGCTAAGCCGTTGCTGCTGGTCGGAATTCCATTGTCAATGGTTGTCAGCTATCTGCTCGTGAGGAGGTATTACAGGCTACAAGATAAGCAAAAACTGCGTCAGCAGTCATAGACACTGCGACTGGATACCTCGGCTGGCGAGGCTCCAGAAGTTCTTGAACGGTAGTTGCAAGACGATCACTCGTAACGCAGAGCGATCATCGGGTCGACGCGCATCGCGCGGCGCGCCGGAATGTAGCAGGCGAGCAACGCAACGCCGGTTAGGAGAACGGCGACGCCGGTGAACGTGATGGGATCGGACGCGCCCACGCCGTAAATGAATTGGGCCATCAGCCGCGTCAGTCCAAGTGCAAACGCGACTCCGACGGCCACCCCAACGAGCGTCAGCTTCATCCCTTCGCCGAGCACCATGCGCAGCACGTCGGCGCTCGAAGCGCCCAGCGCCACGCGAATCCCGATCTCATGCGTGCGCTGCCCGGTGAGATAGGAAATGACGCCGTAAATTCCAATCGCGGAAAGCACCAGCGCCAGCGCGGAAAAAACGCTGAGCAAGATCATCGCTAAGCGTTGCGTCGCGATGGACCCGGCGACAATGTCCTCCACCGGCCGCGCGCCGTAAACGACGGAGCTCGGATCCGCCTTCGCGGCCGCAGCTCGAATCGCGCTCACGACGACGAGCGGCGATGACATTGTGCGCGCGACGTAACCCGAGCCGTTCGCCAGCAGCGGCCAGAAACGGTCCGGCACTTGCCAGACGGACAGGTAAAGCTGCGACTGCAACGTTTCGTGCTTTTTGTCGCCCAGGCCCCAATGCTCGACGTGGCCGACGATCCCCACGATTTCCGGCTGTATGTTCAGCAGCCCGACGTTGATGCGCTTGCCGATGGGATCGGTGTTCGGAAAATATTTGCGCGCGAAGGTGGCATCGATCACCGCGACCGCCGGCGCATGCTCGTCGTCGCGGTCGTTGAAGAAGCGCCCGCGCTGAATCGGAATGCGCAGGGCCTGCTGATACGGAGGCGTCACCAGATAAAAAAGCGCAAACGTCATATCATTTTGGTTCGCGGGCGGCGCCTCGCCTTCGTGCCAGAAAGGAACTTCGGAATCGCCGGTCATTGGCAGTGAGCCGCCAACTACGGAGACGGATTCCACACCGGGCACACCCGAGAATTGCCGAACGCTCTCGCGATATTTCGCGCGCAGCTGATCGGCGGTGACCGAGGGATCGGAAGTGAGAGAAGTTTGGAATGAAAGCGCATTGTGCGAATCAAATCCGGGATTGATTCCCCAGAGCGCGGCCAGGCTTCGAATCATCAGCCCCGCCCCAACGAGCAGAACCAGCGCCAGGGCCATTTCGACGACCACGAAGACACTCTGCGTCCGATTGCGCGCGCCGCTCGATCCGCGGCCTCCTTCTTTCAACGTATCGCTGAGCTGCGGCCGCAACATTTTGATCGCCGGAGCAAGCCCGAAAACGACGCCCGTGAGAATGGCCAGCCCGCCGGTAAAGAGCAGCACGTGAGAATCGAGCGAGATCTCATCCGCTCGCGGAAGGACGCCCGCAAGCGCGCTGAGCATGCTGCGCATCGCGAGCTTCGCGAGCAGCAGGCCGAGCGCACCGCCGGCTATGCCAAGCAGGACGCTCTCCGTCAGTAACTGCCGGACGACGCGCGCGGGACTGGCCCCGAGCGCCGAACGAATCGCGAATTCGCGTGTGCGTCCGGTCGAGCGCGCGAGCAAGAGATTCGCAACATTGGCGCAAGCAATCAGCAGAACAAATCCCACAGCGCCCAGCAGCACGAGGAGGATTCCCTGCACATTGCCCACCGTGTCTGCCTTGAGCGGGACGAGCGTAATCCCCGTGCCTTTGTCCACTTCGGGATACGCGTTGGCGAGATTCTGCGCCACCGAATCCATATCCGCGCGAGCTTGCGCCAGCGAGACGCCGGGCTTTAGGCGCCCGATCGAATTCGTCCCCATGCTGATGCGCCGATCGAGAAACGTGGGGTCCGTCCACTGGCCGAGCGGGACGTAAACGTCCGAGGGACTGAGCCCAGGCAAAAGGCCCTTGGCGACGCCGACAATCGTGTACGATTTGCCGTTGAGGGTGATGTTTTTGCCGGCGACTTCCGGTGACGAAGCAAATTTGCGCTTCCACAGCCCGTCGCCAAGGATGGCCAGCGGGCCCGCGCCGGCCCGGTCTTCTTCCGGGCGGAAGTCGCGGCCCACGATGGGAGTCAGGCCAAGGGAAGGAAAGAAATTCGCGGAAATCATGTGGCCGTGCAGGCGTTCCGGCTCGCCCGCTCCGGTCATATTGAAATCGTCGGCGCGGAACGCGCCCAAAGCGGCGAAGGAGTGGTTTTGTTTCTGCCAATCGAGAAAATTCGGGTAGGAAATCGAGCTCTGTTCGAATGATGTTGTCTTTGAGTAGACCGCGTAGAGTTCGTCGGGATTCGGGAACGGCAGCGGATTCAGGAGCACGCCGTTGACGATGGAGAAGAGCGCGGCGTTCGCGCCGATTCCCAGAGCCAGCGTCAGAATGGCGATAGCGGCGAATCCATGGCTTTTCGAAAGCACGCGCAACGCATGACGGATGTCTTGCCAGAAGTTGGTCATCGGAACCTCCCGAAGGCACACCTGTTCTTAGGGATGGACTGCTGCCGGTAGATACGGCAGGCCTCGGTGATTTGTTCCGTGGGAAATTGCCGGTGGGCGGGGGACTTCAATAGTCGTAGATGTGTTCGATTTTGGGACCGGCGGCTGCGAGATGGTTCAGGACGGAGTGCAAGGATCGGGCAGGGCATTCGAACGCGAGGCGCTTGAGGTTGGGCTGGGTCAGGATGTTTTCGGTGAAGAGCAAGGTGGCTTCGTTGGCGGGCAGATCAAAGGTCCAGTTTTTTGGCGCGACGACGGTGAGCATGATTTCGTCGTTGCCGGCAATTTGCGCAAAGTGGACGTCGCGTTTCGCCATTGCGACGGCCAGATCAGTGAATTCCTGATACCGCGGAATCGACACGACGTAAGATTGCCGGGCGGTCTCCTGAATGATCTTCACGCGCGGGAATTCCCGGAAAACGCTCTCCGGCGCGCTCTCCAGCCAGGTGTACGTCTCGTCGCTTTCTGCCCCATACGTCAGGTGACTGGCTGCTTGCATGGCCTCCGCGTAGAGCGCTTCGATGCCGTAATCCACGCTGAGGATGAATTTCCGCTCCCATTTGCGGATCGGATGTTTACCCCAGAGCGGCGTTTCTTTCCAAAGCTGCTTGAGCGCATGCGCAAAGTGAAATTCGTAAAACGGGTGAATGTAAACAAAATCGGCGTATTCGCGGGCGACGCGAGCGGCGTAGGCGTCTTCTTCCACCAGTTCGTGCGAACTGGTCCATTCGCTCAAGCGCCCGATAGTTTGTTCGTACGCGCCGCGAATCGCGTATTCCAAGGCAAAACTTCCGCCCAGCACAAATGAACTCAAATGGCCGCCAAAATTAAATTGGTGGCGGCTTTGCGTCAACGCACAAATAAAGCAATACGATTTCCAGTACTGGCCAATCGAAGCGAAATACGGAAATCCGCTGGGCAGATTTTTCGGCAGGTATTGCGCGCGTTCCTCGTAACTCCAGACGATGTACCACTCGGGATAGGAAAAATACGAATCTTCGACCGGCCGCCGATTTTCCCCTCCGACGTCAGCCGCTGGATTTTTTTCGCTCAACGCTATTTGCGGCAGCGGCCCGACGGCAGGCTTCACGAAAGCGCACTTCAACCAAAAAACCGCGACGAACAAAACCAGCGCGCCGAAGAAGACCAGGAAAAACGGGAGGACTCTTCGCTTCAGGAAGCGCTTCACACCTTCGCGCATCGCGGGCTCAGGCTTCCGAGAGATTGCGGCTCACGGTGGCGGCGATCCAGAACGCAGCGATGAAGATGAGGATGTGCGGCAGGTTGACGAGGATATTCGTTTTCAGCGAGACCTGATTCAGGTGGGTGACAAAATAGACGACGACGTCGATCAAATACCAGGTCCCCAGCACATAAAAGTAAACTCGCGCGCCCCGCGCTGAAGTCAGCGCCCCGATCACTCCCAGCGCGCCCGCGGCAAGATGGCCGAGGTCCACGATTCTGGTCATGTGGAAGAGGCCGAACATCAGTCCGTTCGAATCCATGATTCCGGGAACGTAGTCCAGGAGGTAGACGCCGAGAAACAGCGCCGCAAATCCCCAGGCACACTTCTGAATTGTCGTTATTTGTTTAGGCATGGAAAGCCCCCGGGAAGCTTGGTAACAGCATAGTTCCCCCTATACTTCTCGGGGAAGCACCATCTTCGGCTGACTTATGCAAAAGACAACGTCCCCTGCCCGAAGGAAGCGCTGGCTGGTTGCGCTGCTCTTTGTGACGTCGCTGCTCGTTGTAGCCGCAAAAAAGTTTTTTGACTACGCGGCCCCGCCGGCCAGGGAAAAAGAATCGGATTTCGTTTATCCGCCGAATGCCGACCAAACCAAGCCGACCAAGCTGGTGCTGCAAATTCCGCCGGCGTCGCAGGTGCCGTTCGAACAGGTCGGCGGATTCATCAATGATGCGAGCCACCTGAACAAGACAGCGGTCTACGGCATCGTCAGAGTCACAACGGTGCAGGATATCGAGAATGCGGTGCAGTTTGCGCGCGAACACAAACTGAAAGTGACGGCCGCAGGATCGCGACACAGCATGGGCGGGCACACGTTCGTCAAGGACGGCCTGGTCCTGGATATGCGCGGATTCAACCAGATGCGACTGGATAAAGAGCACAAGATTCTCAACGTACAAACCGGAGCCACGTGGAAACAGCTGCAGCTGTATCTCGACCAGTACGGGCTTGCGGTGAAAGCCATGCAGTCGATCAATATTTTCACGGTGGGCGGGACGCTGAGCGTGAACGCGCACGGGATTGCGCACAATCCGGGGCAGGTGGCGCCGACAGTGCTGTCGTTTCGAATCCTGCTGAGCAACGGAGAAATCAAGAATTGCAGCCCGGCGGAAAATGCGGAGCTGTTTCATCACGCGCTGGGCGGCTATGGATTGATGGGCATCATTCTGGATGTGGACCTGGATGTGGTCGACAACGAGATGTATCTTTGGAAAACGCATTACATGGATTACAAGGATTTTGCTGACTACTACAGGACAAATGTCGACGGTAAGGACAACATAGGATTGGCCTACGGGCGCCTCTCGATGTCGCCTTCTTCGTTTTTGAAGGAGACGGCGATCCACACGTATGAGAAAACCGACGCGGCTGTGCCGTTAGTTCCGTTGAAGTTGCCGGGGTATGTGTGGCTGGACCGGTTCATCATTAATTTTTCAAAAACGGGTGACACGGGCCGTCGCTTCCGGTGGGTGATGGAAAAATATGGAGAGCCGCATTTACATGCGTGCATTTCGCGCAACGAGGCCATGAGCCGCGAAGAAGGCTGCCTGGTTTCACGCAATCAGGAAATGTACGATTCGATGGATTACCTGGAAAACCGGCTGAAGGACACGGACATCCTGCAGGAATATTTCATTCCGCGGGACAAGATGCCGCAATTCGTGGACGGTCTGCACAGCATCGTGAAATCGAACGGGGCCAATCTGATCAATGTGACCATTCGAATCGTCCATAAGGACGCCATCACGGTGCTGAATTACGCGCGAGAGGATATGTTCGCCTACGTGCTGTACTTCAATCAGAAATTCAATGAGCGCGAAGGGCAGATTCTGCAGAAAACCACGACCGACCTGATCGATCTCGCCTTGGGACTCGACGGCACGTATTATCTTCCTTACCAGCTTTTCTATTCGAAAGAGCAGCTCCGCAAGGCCTATCCGCGCGTAGACGAGTTCTTCGCGACGAAGAAAACGTACGATCCGCATGAACTATTCACGAACAAGTTCTACGAGAAGTACGGCAAGTAACTCGTTTTTCTCCAAACAAATACAGTTGGAGAGTTTGCGAGTGGACCTGCTCCGCTATACCATAGCCTTCCGCAGGGGCATCCGCGGCGGGAAAAGAGTGGAGGAATATTGAAAGTCGGGAGATCTCTATCAGGCACTATTTTGTTTTTCCTGCTGCCGGCGCTACTGGCGGGACAGCCGAAAGAGATTCCGGAATGGTGCCGGCCGCTCCCTCGGCCTGAATACAAAACACTGGAGCGAGTGCTGCCCACTGAACCATGGTTTGAGGTCTACAAAGTTGCTCCTGGAGTATTCGCCATTTACGAGCCGCATCAAGCGGAAGAAGTAATCTCCTATCTGATTGTCGGGCACAAGCAGGCTCTTCTCTTTGACACGGGCATGGGTATGGGCGACATTCGCAAAATCACTGCGAAGCTAACCTCGCGGCCAGTCGTCGTAGTGAACTCTCACACGCACGACGATCACGTGGGCGACAACTGGGAATTCTCTTTCGTGTACGGCATGGACACGGAATTCACACGCACGAATGCAAAAGGTTCACGCGAAGACGCACAAGCGGAAACCACGCCAGACCAAATCTGCGGTGATTTACCCAAAGGATTTAATGCGAAAGTTTATGCTACAAAGCCGTGGAAGATCTCGCACTTTATTCACGACGGATTCAAAATAAATCTGGGCGGCCGGACGCTGGAAGTTCTTGCAACCCCTGGGCACACTCCGGATGCCATTTCGTTGCTCGATAGCGCCAACGGATTGCTGTTCACCGGCGATACTTATTATCCGGCGCCCATCTGGCTTTTTCGTCCAGAAACGGACCTCGATGCGTATGTCGCCTCCGTGAAGCGGCTCGCGGCGCTGGCCCCGCAAGTCAAGACGGTCCTTGGGGCTCACAATATTCCCGTCGCGAATCCAGATGTTCTCCCCAGGCTTGTTGTGGCAATTCAGACAGTTCGCGAGGGGAAAGTACCACCGGGAAAAAGCGAGGACGGGAAAACTCTGTATACGACCGACGGCATCACATTTCTGATGAAGTCCGGGGCTGTGGGAATACACTGAAATCCGCTGAAAGATGGGAATGGGCCGCTTCTTTCCAAGAAATTCTTTTTTCGTCCTCGCCATACTGCTGTTGCTCGTTCCGGCGGCAAGCACGAGCCAAGCGCAACAAAACCAGAAGAAGAAAGAAAAGCCACTCCGGAAAGAAGTGCTGAATTTTGACGGCGGCATTCTTTTCGAAACGGATGGGGGGCTCTCCGAATTGACGTGCTTTCGCGTGTCTGGCCGCGCGTACGCCCCCGGGTTCTTCGACGAGTTCAAGCGCATCGATGACGATAACGGGACGGAGTTCAAAAGCGGGCAGCAAGTTGTAAACGAGTTTCCCGAGGAACTCCAGGTTTCGTTTGTGATGTTTGATATTTCCTGCGACACCCGGCTGCAGCGGCCCAGCCCGAAGAAATATCTCACGCAAGAAATGATGAAGTCGCTACGCTTTTCGTTTTACTGGAAACGCGGGATCGAGCTGCGGCACATCGAAAATCTGAAACCGGAAGCGGCGATCGCCGAAGCTCTGGAGCCTTATAACAAAGCGAGCAAAGAGGAATTACCAATGCGCTTCCAGTGGTATCTGCGATTCACCATTCCCAGCGCGGGTGTGCCACTGACGGATCGGCTGGTGCTGATCATCCGCACGGCGGATGGGCGGACGGCGGCGCGGGTGGCGGCCCGGCTGTAAATTCTGAGTTGTTCGTTCTTAGTAGTTAGCCGTTGGTCTTGGACAACAAGTCGAACTTTCCAGTTTCAGCCCGTATGGGCCGGTTATCCCATGGAGCTGACTTTTTCCGGTTCGATTTTGTAGGTGACGCGAACTTCGCCGGGTTTGCGGAAGGGATAGACGGGATTGCCGAGGTATTTTTTGGATAGTTTGTTGATGTGGTCGTCGGCCCCGTTTTCGGTAATTTCCACGACCTTTCCGCGGATTTCCAGATAGCGGTAGGGATTCGCTGGGTCCTGGATGGCGATGGAAACGTGCGGATCGCGGCGCATGTTTCTGTCCTTCACGCGGCCTTTCGCGGAATTAATGCGCACATGTTTTCCATCGTAGTCCACCCATACCGGGGTGACTTGCGGACTGCCGTCCTTCATCAATGTTCCGAGATTTCCGAACGCGGGCTTCTCCAAGAGATCCAAATAGCCTTGTGGAATTACCTGAGTCATTTTTTCCTCCTTGCACGATCAACCCAAAGTCATGTCTGGTATGCGTCCTTTGGCGATCAGCGGAGCGCCAGTGACGTTCTGGACTTCCTCGGCCGTCCATCCGGGGGCCACTTCGCGGAGCACCAAGCCTTCGGGCTTCACGTCGATCACCGCTAGATCGGTGACGATGGTGTCCACGCAAGCCAGGCCCGTGAGGGGATAGGTACACTGCTTCACAATCTTGGGCGCGCCGTCTTTTGTGGTGTGTTCCATGCAAACGATCAACGTTTTCGCGCCGGCGGCAATGTCCATGGCGCCACCGATACCGCCGGAACCTTTGGCGCCAGGGATTTTCCAGTTGGCCAAATCGCCCTTTTCGGAAACCTGAAAACCACCGAGCACGGCGACGTCGAGATGCCCGCCGCGGGTCATGAGATGCGCATCGGCCTGATGGAAAAAAGAGGCGCCAGGGATCAACGTTACCGGGACTTTCATGGCGTCGACTTGATCGAAATCTTCTTCGCCGGGGCGCGCGCGACGGCCCATGCCCAGGATCCCGTTTTCGCTGTGAAAATAAACGGTGATCCCCTTGGGTAAATACTCTCCCATGAGATTTGGAATTCCCCAGCCCAGATTGACGTAGGCGCCGTCGGTCAATTCCTGCGCAGCGCGCTGGGCGATCTGCTCGCGGCTCAAGCGCTGCTTCTCCGACGCAACATTTTTCAGAATGCCGTCACCCGGCATATCGGAGTCCTTTCGCCTGCACGATGCGGTGGACAAAGATTGCGGGGGTGATTACATTTTCCGGATCGATGGAGCCTACCGGCACGATCTCCTCCGCCTCGACGATAGTCATTTTAGCGGCCATGGCCATGATGGGATTGAAATTCCTTGCCGCGAGCCGGTAGGTCAAGTTTCCCAGTCCATCGGCTTTTTGCGCTTTGATAAAGGCGTAGTCCGCGTGGATGGGCATTTCCAGAATAGAGCGTTTTCCGCCCATCATGCGTTCTTCTTTTCCCTCGGCAACTTCGGTGCCCACACCGACGGTGGTGTAGAAGCCGGTGAGGCCGGCGGCAGCAGCGCGCATGCGTTCACAGAGAATCCCCTGGGGCACGAGCTCGAGGGTTACTTCCCTGGCGGCGTAACGATCCTGAAAATGATTCGCATGCGGGCCGGGGAACGAGGCGATAACGTGCTTGATCTGATTGTTCTTGAACATCAGGCCGAGCTCACCTTCGCGGGTTCCGCAATTGTTGCTGATGGCGGTGATGTTCTTCGTTCCTTTTCGTGCGAGCGCCTGAATCAGATTATTCGGAAAGCCCGCGCCGCCGAAACCGCCGAACATGATTCGAGCGCCATCGGGAATACCGGAGACCGCCTCGTCGAGGCTGGCAAAAACTTTCTGCTTCATCACGCTCCCATTGCCCCTGCCTTGAGGTGTGACCGGAACCGCGTTTCCACTCCACTCTCGCGAAGCCATCGGCCCGTTTCGGTGCCGCTCAAATCATTTTTCAGCAGCAGGCGCAAATCGGCTTCGTCATCCACATCCATCTCCAGCCGTGTGTTTCTCCGGAAAATCACGCGGGCGCCGATGCGTTCGGCTTCGCCGACGTGTTTCGCAAAACTGCCCATGCCAAAATGCGATGGAAACAACGCCGGCGGCATCCGCAGAATCGCATTGGTTCCCATGCCATCGCGCGACGGAACGATAACCAGAGCTGGCGCTTCACATTCAACGGCCAGCAAATCATCGATATCGCCGGCTTGCACCAACGGCACGTCCAGCGGCACACGGAGCAGCCCGGCGACTCCGCGCAGCTCGCAGAGCCGTGAGGCAGCGTCGACGGAATCGCTTTCGGAAACCTGGCGCTCTTCGCGCAGAATCACCCAGCCGTTTTCCTCGGCAACGAGCATCGCGGGTTCGTAATTGGTGACTACGAAAACCTTCTCCGCGCGGCGCACGCCTCGAACGGCGCGAATCGTATCGGCCAACATGGCTTGCGCCAGGCCAAATCTTTCCTCCGGGGTCAACACGCCGATTAATCTTTTTTTGGCGTTTCTTAAATCTTTGATCGGCAGGAGGAGAGCGCGCATGGAAATAACTCAGTAGGCGCCTTCGGTGTAGGGCGCATGGCTTTCTGTTTTCAGCATTTGCAATTGTGCGGCTGCCGGGATTTTCTCTTCCGCGAGGTCAAACGTCCGGCGAATCTTGTAGGTCGTGGTGCGCTCGGCGGGGATTCGCCCGATGGAGCGAATCCTGGCGCGGAACTCTTCCGGGGAAACGTACTCGCCAAAAGTGGCGCCGGCGGCTTTCGAAATGCTTTCTTCCATGAGCGTTCCGCTGAAATCGTTTGCGCCGGCTTGCAAACAGGCTAGGGATGTTTCGAATCCGAGTTTGACCCAGGAGACTTGCAGATTCTTGATCGCGCCGTGCAGGAGCACTCGCGATAAAGCGTGGACGCGCAAGTGCTCGTCGCGCTTTGCTCCGGGCCGCGCGCCGCCATGGCGGTAGAGCCGGGTATTTTCATGGATGAAACCGAGCGGAACGAATTCCGTGAAGCCGCCGGTACGCTTCTGAATCGATCGCAGCAAAAGAATATGGCGCACCCAATCGCCGGGTTTTTCGACGTGGCCGTACATCATCGTGGAAGTTGTGGGGATGCCGAGTTGATGCGCGGTGGTAATGATTTCAACCCAGCGGGCCGCCGGCAACTTGTTGGGACTCAGTTCCTGCCTGATGCGGTCGTCGAGAATTTCCGCGGCGGTTCCGGGGATGCTGCCGAGCCCTTCGTCTCTCATCATTTCGAGATAATCGCCCAGCGCCATGCCGGTTCTGGCGACTCCGAAATCAATTTCCATCGGGGAAAAGGCGTGCACGTGCATGGCGGGGATCGCGCGCTTGATGGCGCGCAAAAGATCGCGATAGAAAAATCCGTCGAGATCGCGAGGCAAACCGCCCTGGATGCAGACTTCGGTGGCGCCGCGGTCCCAGGCTTCGCGCGCCCGGCGAACCACTTCTTGGAAGGAAAGCGAGTAGGCATCCGGGGCACCGGGGCCGCGGCCAAATCCGCAAAAACTGCAGCCCACGAAACAGACATTCGTGAAATTGATGTTGCGATTGACGACGTAGGTGATGGTGTCGCCGACGGCTTCGCGCCTCAAGTGGTCGGCAGCGGCCACCAGGGCCTCCAAAGCTGCTCCTTCTGCCGTCGCCAACTGCAATCCTTGCTCAAACGTCAGCTCGGCTCCGTCCATCACCGCGTGGAGGAATTCGCGAGCATCCGCGGGGCAGTTCTCGAGGGCGGCCAAAACGCGCTCGTTTTTTCCATTCGTAGGCATTTCCTGCGTATCCTACCAGAGGAAGGCGCTCCCGTGTTTGCGGCTGGATGAAATTTCTTGTTCCTGGGGGCGAGCTGCGGGCTGGCTCGCGCAGCCAGCATCCTTTACCATACATGGAGACCATGAAACGCGGCACACTTCTCATCGTGATCGGCCTTGCGGTACTTGGCTTCGGAGTAGCGGTGGCGGCCTCTATGCTTCATGACGGGCTCAGTTCCCGTGCGACTCCGACCAAGCTGGAGACGGCGATAGCGCGAAGTTCCCATCGTCTGGCAATCCCCGCGAGCGCGCGGGTGGCGCAGAATCCGGTGCTTGAATCACCGGAGGACATGCGAGACGCGCGGCTGCACTTCGCGGATCACTGCGCCATTTGTCATGGCAACGACGGCAGCGGCCACACGATGATCGGCGACGGCCTTTATCCGAGGCCGCCGGACCTGCGACTTCCGGAAACGCAGAATCTCACAGACGGCGAGATTTTCTGGGTGATTGAAAACGGCGTGCGATTTACGGGAATGCCGGCGTTTGCGAACGGCGGACAACATGGCGGAGATCAGGACAGCTGGAAGCTGGTTCATTTTATCCGGCATCTTCCGCACCTCACCGCAGAGGAACGCGCCGAGATGGAGCGGTACAATCCCAAAGGGCCGGACGACCGTGCCGAAGAGCAGAAAGAAAACGATTTCCTGAACGGACCGGCGCCAAAGGCTAAACCGGAATTGAAGGATCATCACGTGGAATGAGGCGGCGCGATGCTCGCCTGTTATTTTCCTGGGAGGGGCTGATGAAGTTTCGTGCGACAACGTTTGCAGTATTGATGGCTTTTGCGGCGGGAACCAGTTTGGCGCATGGCAATAAAGTGCACGTGCTCGGCACGCTGGAAAAAATTAATACCGACTCGGTAGTGGTGAAAACGAAAGAGGGGAAATCCGTGGAAGTGAAGCTGGTTGCGTCGACGGTGTACCTCTTGCACGTGACGGAAAATCCGGCGAAGACTATCGACGCGAATGAAAACAAACCGGCGAAGATTTCGGATCTGGCCGTCGGAGACCTGGTGGTCATTCATGCCACTCCCAAGAAGAGCAGCCTGGAAGCCGACGAAATCAAGTTTTCGATTCCCACTGCGCCCAAAGCCGCCGCGCCCGGCACACCAAAACCGAAATCCTGAGCGAGCGTCGGGGAAACTGAGTTTGAGAGATTTTTTCCTACTCCACGAGATGACAAGAATGGGTTTTCAGCACTAGCCAAACTTTGCGCCCTGCTGCCAACTCCAGTGCCCGAACCGCTCCGGGCGTAATGTGCACGGCGAGAGTCACACCACAATCCACACGGGCAGTCACCGTGGTGCCCCGTGATTCCAGCGAAGAAATACGACCTTCGATTACATTGCGGGCGCTCAGTCCGCGCGGGTGCTCGGTGGCCAGCAAAATATCTCCGGCCCGGATGGCCACGCGTACACGGTCTCCTGCCGCAGCGTAGCCTAAGGGGACTTCGAGTTCGCAAGCGGTTGCACCCAGTCGCACGCGCATTACTCCATCGGCTTCTCGCAAGTCGAGGACCGTGCCATCGAGAAGATTTTCGAAGCCCGCGGCTTGCGCAAGACGCTTCCGGCGCGGCGCATCGAGCACATCCATGGGGGCGCCGGCAGTAACTACGCGTCCATGGTCGATGGCGATGACGCGCTCGCCCAGCGCGTCCACTTCTTCGCGGCTGTGGGTTACGTAGAGAATCGGGATGCGTTTTGCTGCATTCCACGATCGCAAATCGTCCACAATCGCGGATTTCAGCTCCGCATCCAGGCCTGTCAAGGGTTCGTCCAACAGCAAAACACAAGGGTCCGTCACCAGCGAGCGCGCCAGTGCGATTCGCTGTTTCTCGCCTCCGGAGATTTCGCCGGGCTTCTGCTTATCCAATTTTTCCACGCGAAACGCGCCGAGAATTTCTGCAACCCGCTTCGCGCGTTCGTCTGCTTGTAGATGAGTCAGACCGTAAGCAACGTTTTCTTCCACGGTCAGGTGCGGAAAGAGCGCGAGGGTCTGGAAGACATAGGCGATTCGGCGCTTTTGGGATGGGAGATTCGCTGCACTTGCGGAATCGAAGAGAACCTCGCCGCCGGCCACGATGCGTCCCTCGTCGGGTAGTGCCAGACCCGCTATGCAATCGAGGAGGGTTGACTTCCCCGCTCCGGAGGGACCGAACAGAATCGTAATGCCGCGGGGGACTTCGATGGAAATATCCAGAATAAATGGAGCGGCGCCAGCGTTCCAAAGCTCCTTGCGGATTAGCGCCGTGAGCATCGCGGATTTTACTTCGCCGTCCAAGGGGTCCACACGCGGCGGTTCACCGCATACACGACGGACAGCACACCGAACGAAATCGCCAGGAGCACGAGTGCCACGCGATTGGCTTCGCCGTATTCCAGCGATTGCACGTGATCGTAGATGTCGATGGAAACGGTTCGCGTCACACCGGCCAGATTTCCCCCAACCATCAGCACTACGCCGAATTCGCCAAGAGTATGCGCGAAACTCAGAACGATGGCGGTAACCACTCCGGGCAGCGATAACGGCAGGATCACGCGCCAAAATGTGCGCAGGCTTCCAGCGCCCAGGACAGCCGATGCATCGAGCAATTTACGATCGACGCTTTCGAACGAAGCGATCAAAGGCTGCACCGCAAAGGGAAAGCTGTACAGCACCGACGCGAGAATCAGTCCGCTGAAAGTGAAAGCCAGACCGTGGCCGAAGAGCGCGGACCACAACTTCCCCAGGGGCCCGCGAGGTCCCATGGCCACCAACGCGTAAAACCCAAGTGCCGTAGGTGGTAGCACCAACGGCAGAGCAACAACCGATTCCAGCAGAAATTTTCCGCGCCAGTTCGAATACGCCAGCCAGTACGACACGGGCATTCCGATCACCAATAGAATCGCCGAAACGCAGCACGCCAATCGCAAAGAAAGGAAGAGAGCCTCCATATTCATGATGGGAACGCATTCCTGTTGATTGGCTCGCGAGTCACAAATCCATACTTTTCCAGAATCGCCCGGCCTTCCCTGCTCCTGACAAATTCCAGAAACGCCCGCGCAACATTTTTATTCTTCGCATCCTTCAAAATAATGGCTCCCTGTTCGATTGCGGGATGCATCTCCGCGGGAATCTCCCAACTCTTCCCATCTTTCATCGGTGGAGAAATCGCCAGGGAAAGTGCGAGGATTCCCGCCTGGGCGTTGCCGGACTGCACGAATTGCGCCGCCTGCGAGATATCCTCGCCGTAGACAAGCTTGGCCTTCACCTGCTCGTAGATTCCCGCTTTTTGCAGCGCCGCAATTGCAGCGCGTCCGTAAGGCGCATGCTCCGGATTGGCGATGGCGATCTTTTCGACTCTTTCATCCAACAAGGTTTTCCAACCCTGTTTGGTGACATCCAATTTCGAATCCGCAGGAGTCCAAATCACGACTCGCCCTACAGCATACTCGTAGAGGGTTCCGGGCTCCCCGAGTCCCGCTGCTTCCAACTTCCTCGGATATTCGATATCCGCGGAGAAGAACAGGTCGAACGGCGCACCATTCTGGAGCTGCGAGAAAAAATTCCCGCTGGAGCCATAGGTTACATCCACCTTTGTTCCCGTCTGTTTTTCAAACGATGCCGCCAACGCTCCCATTGCAAACTTCAAATCCGCCGCGGCGGCAACGCGCACTGCTTCGGATTGCGCGTTATCTCTCGCAGCAAGGCAAGACGCCAGAATCAGTGTCAAACAAATACGGGCCACTAGCCTCATTCGCTGATTTTGCCTCAGACTCGCAGAATCATCACCTCAGTGGATTTAATGAGCGCCGCCGCGCGTTCTCCGGGCTTCAACCGCATCTCTTTTGCGGCGTCCGCGGTGATGATCGAGGTGATTTGTTGCTCGCCGATGGCCAACCTCACCTGCGCCAGCAGGCCGCTGTACTTCACTTCGAGCACGCGCCCGATGAGCTGGTTTCGTCCGCTGATCTTGCGCAAGTTTCCACGGCGCGTCTCGATGGTGCCGCGCTCGAATTTCTTGGGGAACAGCCGGTCGATCTCGCTCTCCGGGACGCGATGATGGCCTCCAGGCGTCTTCACCGACTTGATCTTTCCGTGGTAAATCCACTGCTTCAAGGTGGGATAACTGATGCCAAGAATATTCGCCGCTTCCCGCGGCGCCAGCAGTTTCTGCACGATCCGCCTCCTGCGAATCCGCAGAATACCGCATCACTAATCGTTATAGCAATACGGTTTTATACGAACGCTGGATTCTGTGAGGCAGCGAGTAATCGAAGGAGAATTGCTAGTGCCACCTTTTGCAGAATGGACGTCCAGCGTAGCGCTCAATTCCGAAGCGGCTTGCCGGTTTTGAGCGTGTAGGCAATGCGCTCTTGGGTTTTTTTCTCGCCGAGCAGGGAGACGAAGGCTTCGCGTTCGAGGTCGAGGACGTATTGCTCGCTGACCGTTTGTGGTGATGAGAGCGCGCCACCAGCAAGAATGTTGGCGAGCTTGCGGCCGACGTGGGCATCGTACTCTGAGGCGTAGCCGCCGCGCAGCATCATGTGGATAGCCAGTTTCGCGCCGGCGAGAAACTGTTCGCCGAGTACTTTGATCTGCGTGGTTTGCGCGCCTTCTTGCCAGGTCGCCGCTAGAGGTTTGTAGCCGCCGCGGACAAGCGCAAGCGCAGCTTCCTTGGCATCCGCCACCAGCCGGTCGCGATTTATGGAGACGCCATCCTCGCGGCGCAAGAAGCCCAGGTCGCGGCACTCTTCGGCGCTGGTGCCAACTTTTGCCATGGCGATCGCTTCGAAAACCGGCTTCAGTGCGTGGAAGAGATCCAGGTCTTCCCCGCTGGCGGCGTGTTCGTTGGCGCGAATGAGCATCTCTTTCGTCCCGCCGCCGCCAGGGATCAAGCCGACTCCCGTTTCCACTAAGCCGATGTAGGCTTCCGCGGCGGCTTGAATTCTCGCGGAATGAAGGCTTACCTCGCAGCCGCCGCCCAACGCCATGCCTTGCGGCGCGGCCACCACCGGCTTTGGCGCGTATTTGAGGGCGAGATTAATGTTCTGGAACTGCTTCACGGCCATGTGCAGTTCGTCCCATTCCTGTTCCTGGGCCCCCACGAGTACAAGCATCAAGTTCGCGCCGACGGAAAAATTCACGGCCTGGTTGGCAATGACCATGGCGTCGAAGTCGGTCTCCAGGCGCTTCAGGCCTTTGTGCATCATGACGATCAAGTCGGCGCCGATGGCGTTCATCTTGGCGTGAAATTCCACGCAGGCCACGCCATCACCGAGATCGATCAGGCTGGCGCCCGAATTCCGCTCCACTTCGCGCCCGGCATCTTTCAGGAATTTCAAAATGATGATGCCTTGCGGCTCTTCGACTTTTTTCGCGCCGCCGGTGCCAAGGTCGAAAACCGTCGTGGCGCCTTTCGCTGATTCGTAAAACCCAGCGCGCCCGCTCGCCAGCACCTTTTCAATCACCGAGGGGAGCAAGCGTCCTTCCTTCTGCACTTGCGCAGCGAAGGCCTTTACACCGATGGCATCCATCATTTCGAACGGGCCAAGTTCCCAACCGAAGCCCCAGCGCATCGCGCGATCGACATCCACAAGGCTGTCGGAAATCTCCGGCACGCGACGGGAAGCGTAGAGACAAGTCTCGGAAAGGCCGCCCCACAAAAACTGCTGCGCCTTGTCGCCTTTCTGGCTTTCCAGCACGGGTCCAACCAGCGCACGCAGCCGCTCGCGTGTATCCTCGATGGCTTTGCCTATTTCGAGCGAAGCAAATTTCGCTTTCTGGCGCGGGCGGTATTCCAGTGTGTTGACGTCGAGCGTCAGAATTTCTTTTTCGCCCGAGCCCTTTACTTTTTTGTAAAAGCCTTGGCCGGTCTTGTCGCCCAGCCAGCCGCGCTTGGCCATCTCCTCGACGAGCGTGGGGACTTTGTACATTTCGCGCGACTCGTCATTTGGAGCGGTGTCGTAAATGTTTTTCACGACGTGCACCAGCACGTCGAGGCCCACGATATCCGCCGTTCGAAACGTCGCGGACTTCGGCCAGCCAACTGCCGGCCCGGTACAGGCGTCGACTTCCTCCACGGTCATTCCGAGCGTGCCCATCAAGCGCAGGGCGTTCAGCATCGAGAAGGTTCCAATGCGGTTGGCAATGAAGTTGGGCGAATCCTTGGCGATCACCACGCCTTTGCCAAGCCTCCGATCGCAAAATTCGCTGAGGGTCTCGATGACTTCACTCGACGTTTTGGGCCCGGGGATAACTTCCACGAGTTTCAAGTAGCGCGGCGGATTGAAAAAATGCGTGCCTGCCCAGTGCTGCTGGAATTCTTCGCTCATTCCTTCGGCAATCAAATGGACGGGCAAGCCGGAGGTGTTGGTGGTGACAATCGCACCCGGCTTTCGAAACTTGGCGACGCGAGCGAGCAGATTCCGCTTGATCTCCAGATTCTCCGCGACCACCTCAATGATCCAGTCGGCCTCGGCGCAACACGCGAGATCATCCTCAAAATTTCCAATGGCAACTTTTTCCGCGAGCGATGCAGTGAAAAATGCCGCTGGTTTGGATTTTTTCGCGGCCTCCAGCCCTGCGCGCACGATTTTGTTACGGTCGCTCAGCGGCGCATCTGGCGGCAAATTCGGCGGAACGATATCGAGAAGAATGCAGGGGAGACCGGCGTTGGCGAAATGCGCGGCGATCCGCGAGCCCATCGTTCCTGCTCCCAATACGACTGCCTTTTCGATGCGACGTTTCATGGCGCGCCTTTTTACCGGATTTGCACGGAAGGACAGGTTACAAAACCAGCATGCGGCGGTCAAACGGCTGCGTGGACTTTGGCGAAGGCACTAGAATAGAAGGATGGCACAAGAAGGCAAGGTTTCGGAAGCGCTTGGCTGGCTGCGCACGGCGAAAGACAAGCTGAATGCGTTTGGCCGCGGCGAGCAGGACGAACCTGCGAAACGCCCGCGCGTCGGACTGGCGCTGGCGGGTGGGTTTGCGCGCGGCATTGCGCATATTGGCGTGCTGCGCGTGCTCCGTGAGGCAGGTATCCCGATCGATTGCGTCGCCGGAACGAGCGTCGGCGCGTTGATTGGCGCGACGTACTGCGCCGGGACGTCGCTTGAGGAGATGGAAAGGATTGGCCTGACCACCAGCTTCACAGATTTCGGGCGGTGGACGCCATCGTGGCTTGGCCTGGCAACAAATCAACGCTTGGAAAAGTATTTTGCGCGATTCACCCCGGCAAAGACTTTTGAAGAATTGAAGACGCCTCTGGCCATCGCCACAACCGACATCAATGCGGGAGTGTCAGTTTATTATTCCCATGGACCGATCATGCCGCCGATGCGTGCTTCTTGCGCCTACCCGGGCCTCTTTCTGCCGATCCAGTACGATGGACGAACACTTGTTGATGGATTCCTGACCGCGCCCGTGCCCGTCGAGGGGGCGCTACTTCTGGGGGCCGACGTCGTCATTGCGGTGTACCTTGAAGCGGGCAGCCTCGAACAGCCGCGCACATTCACGGATGTTCTCAGCCGGTCATTCACGATCGTACAGCGCCACACGGACCTTGGCTGGCGGGCGCAGGCGGACGTTACCATCGAGCCGGATGTGAAACCCTTCGTTTGGGACGATTTCAGCAAGACTCCGGAAATGGTTGCGGCGGGCGAAGCGGCTACACTGGCCGCGCTGCCGCAGATTCGCGCAGCGCTTCGCGGGGAGAAGCGCGATTCGGCAGCGTAGAGCGATGCGTTTTCTATAGAGGAAGATTTCTTCGATCGCTCAATTCCAAAGATTCCACAAAAATTATTCGCGGGAGACCTGGACAAGAACGGGCTGGCCTTCGCCCTTGCCGCGCTGCGTGAGCCACGCAGCGAGACCTTCGGCAAAGCGCTCGGGCGTGAGTCGGAAGCTGGCTTCGAGTTTGCCGTCGGCGACGGGGAGGGTGTCGTCGAAGTCGGCGGAGTTGGTGAAGTTGCGCATGCAGAACTGGTCGAGCCAGTCGAGCGGGCAGGCGCGTGATTCGCCGCGGATTACGACGGTTACGTTGAATTTCTGCGCGTACATGCCAGAAGAATAATCAGAGCCGCCGCGAACCGCGGAGCGAATTAAGAAGTGCGCGGACGCTTGACAGAATGCGCCAGGCCAACGGCTTCGAGCATCCAGATGAAGTACCAGCCGATGTCGGTCTGGTACCAGCGCAGGCCGAGGCGCGCGGAGCCGGCATGGGAGTGATGATTCTGATGCCAGTTTTCGCCCCAGGCGGTCAATTGGAAGGGGCCGAGCCACCAGACGTTCATGCTGGAGTCGCCTTCTTCGACGTGGTTTAAGTGCGTGAGGCTGTTCACAAGACATTGCATGTGCAGCGAGTAGACTAAGCGAATCGCACCCATCCAGAAGAAACCCATCCACCCGAAGCCGAGAATCAGGCCAACGAAAATCGAGAAAACGATGACAGGTGTTTCAGCCCAGCCCCAGATTTTGTAAACACCGCCAGTGAGCTCGGGGGCCCAGCGTTTTTTGTCGGCGGGCTGTGTTTGATAGAGCCAGCGAAGATGCGCCCACCAGAAACCGCCCTGTTTGGGACTGGAGATGTCGTCGGGGGTGTCGGTGACGGAGTGGTGGAGCCGATGATAGGCGACCCAGCTTGCGGGGTGGCCGGAGCCGTTAAAGACGGCCCAGAAAATCAAGATTTGCTCGATGAAGCGATTGGTCTTGAGGGTCTTGTGCGCGAGCATGCGGTGGTAGCAGACGGTGGTGCCGAGGCCGCCAAAGGCGATGCTGAGAATCGTCATGCCGACAACTTTGAGACTGGGCAGCGGGAATAGAATCAGCCCGATGACCGCGAGAACGTGGATCAGGACGAGATACGTAAAGACGCCTTCTTTGCCGTGGACGGGTTTCCAGAAGGGCCGATCCCAGGGGCGCTCTTGTCGCGTTGCTGTTAATTCCATGTGTTCTCCGGCGAGTTGCGTAGTAAATTGCGCGAGTGCCCGGTGTGTGAAACCTGATAGGCAGTCATAACGATACCATTTTCTGGCGCGGGATGCGGGAAAACTGTACAACAGTGAACATAGTTGGTGAATGGGGCGAAACGCTCAACAAGTGCCAATCGTGTGCCAAATTCCTTGACCGGTGAGGGATAGTGGATTTCCGAAACATCCGGCTACTTGTGCCGAATGTTTGCGGGGGCTCGGGTACGATCCAGCGGGAATACGTGCAATTCCCATTTGACCGGGACGGAAGCTGGCAGGAAGCAGATGGTTTTGTCGCAAGCCTGATACTCGAGCTTTCCGGTAATCGTGAAGACTTTCCCATCCTTCCCAAGCGAGCCCCAGAATTCCGACCCGGAGTTCACTTTTAGATCCTGGCTGATGCGGAAAGTGCCGTCGAAGACAGAGACCTTTTCCTTGATCGCGGGCAAATACAGAGCTTTGGACCGCGGGTAAACCGCTGGTTTGAGCTCCAGCTGTGGGACCGGTTCAATAACGAGCTGAATGGGCTTGTAACCCTGAGTACCGGGGGCATAAACGTGGACATCGGCGGGGAGACGCACTTCGGCTACGAGGGTGATACGCGTGCCGGGAACACCGGTGGTGTCGGATTGCTCGAGCGCCAGTTGAAGATGGGGAGCATCGACGGTTTCTGTTACTTCCTGGCCTAATTCTGGGAAGAGCTTGGCAATGATGCTATTTCCTGTGAGCCGCTCCCGGTATTTCGCCTCGAAGAATTTTTCGCGAATCATGCCGTTGGGATCGATAAAAAAATATCCAGGGCGAGCAAACCCTTTCTGCATGCCCGTCGCTTCCCCATTGAAACGCCGTAGGCTTTGATGGTCTTGGAGTCCGGGTCCGCGAGCATGGGGTATTCGATACTATGGCGGCCGGCAAAGTAATTCAGGATTTCTTCGGAGTCATAACTGATAGCGGCAAGCTTGACCCCTTGCTTTTCGAATCGCGGGATGGCGCTCTGCAGCTGGACCAGCTGCCCTTTGCAGAAGGGTCACCAGTCGGCGGAACGGAAAAAAAGAAGAACGGTGCCGTTCTTTCCTTTCAGGGAATCGAGAGTTTGAACGCGGCCCGACTGGTCGCGCAGCGAGAACGCGGGAGCCTTTTGACCGACCGCGAGTCCAATGGACATTAACTCGACGGAAGTCAATTGAATGGTGTCGCCATCGAATGTGCCACGGACGGTCAGCGTGTCTCCGAGGTGCGCGTTTACCGATGCCTGCGGCTCAAGGCCATACATAACCCTGTTGGTATCGTCGTAGAGCGCGAGCTTCGCACCCGGCACGACTTTCATGCACTCAGGGGACTCGGCAAAGGCTTCGTCGGCGTTGCAACTGCTGGACACCAGGATGCCGGACCACGAAGCGGAATCTGTTGTGTTGTTCTGCGCCGCAACGGCGAGCGGGGCAAGAGAAAGCAGCACTACCAGAGAGAAAAAAAGACATTTCGCTGTAGAATCAACTCCGACGAACAGCATCAAGTGGGAAGCCTCAAATTATTATTGAATGCGCCCGTACTGTACGCCTGACCATATCGGCGCACAAGCGGTCTTTGATCTAAGGTGCCAGGCTAGTCTGCGTAGGTAGCTTATGGGCCACCCTAATTCTCTTCTCGACGGCAACGCCGGCGAGTGGGAGGAACCACTGCAATCCGGAGCGCGGAGTTGGCACTACGGCTGAACACACGATAGTTTTGAGTTAAGATGCGGGCGAGCACAGATGTGGCAGGGGACGTCGATATTGCGTGGATGGAGTTCGAGGAGAACTGAGATGGCTAAGGCGATTGCCAAACGAGCGATGGGGATGGGCCTGGTGCTGGGGCTGATTTCGGGCGCGGTAATCGTGCGAGGATCGGGGGCGCAGCAGGGAGTGCCGGAGCAACTGAAACCGCCGGAGGGACAGGCGCTGGCGGCGGAAGCGCATGCGAAGGGTTTTCAGATTTACACGTGCAAGAACGACGGAAATACTTACAACTGGACGTTGAAAGGCCCGGATGCGGAGCTCTTTGACAAGACGGGCAAAAAGGTGGGGCGGCACTTCGCGGGTCCGACATGGGAATGGAGCGACAAGAGCCAGGTAACAGGAAAGATGATGACAAGCTCCCCTTCGCCGGATGCGGATTCGATCGCGTGGCTCTTGCTGGTGGCGACGGCGCACCTGGGAGAAGGCGTTCTCGCGAATGTGACGAATATCCAGCGTCTGAACACCAAGGGCGGCAAAGCGCCAGCTGGAGGATGTGACGCGGCGCACGACGGACAGGAGAGCCGCGTAGCCTATACGGCGGACTACTTTTTTTACGGCAAATGAGTTCAGTTGTGCTGGCCGCCCCCTTGACCTGCCGGCGTGGTTTTGGAAAGCATCTTGACTAGCTCGTAGAGAAAAGCCTGGCCTTCGTAAAAAGATTGAACGCCCATGCGCTCATCGCGGCCGTGAAAGCGGATGTCATCACGGTTGAAGAAAAAACCCTGAATTCCGTAAGTTGGAATTCCCGCGATGCGAAGTTCCCTGCCATCGGTCGCGCCCATAACCATAATCGGGACTACCAAAACACCGGGCCAAAGAGCTTCCGTTGCATGACTGGCGGCGGCCAGCACATCCGGACGCATTGCAGAGGCGGGCCCAGGAGTTGGCTGACCGAGAAGTTTTACGCTTACCTGATCGTCAGCGACGACCTTTTGCAATGTGGCTTCCACGAATTCGACGGAATCTTCGGGGAGGACGCGGCAGTTGACGGTGGCGGCGGCGAGCTGAGGCAAGGCGTTCATGGCGTGGCCGCCTTCCAATAGCGTGGCGACACACGTGGTGCGAAGCGTGGCGTTCCAGGCGGGCGATGTAGCTGCAAGGCGCTGCATGGCCTCCTGCGAAGCGTTGGCGGCGTCGGCAAGGTCTTTTTTCATGGGACTGGTTTCAATTTTCGCCATTTGCCGGAAATAGGCGGCGGTGACTTCGTTGGTCTTGAGCGGAAATCCAAAACTTGCGAGCCGTTGCAACGCGGCGGCGAGCCGATAGATGGCGTTGTCTGCAACGGGCATGGAGCTGTGGCCGCCATTATTGCGCACCTCGAAGCGGAAATTGATGACGTATTTTTCGCTGACCTGGAGATCGTTGGAGACGCGCTTACCGCCAACGGATTCACCCCAGCCACCTTCGTTGAGAGCGAAGTCGGCTTCGATGAGATCGCGGTGATTCTTGAGGAGCCAGGCCACACCATTGTAGGGGCCGCCGCCCTCTTCATCGGCGGTGAGAGCCACGATGATGTCGCGATCGGGTTTGAAGCCTTCCTTTTTGTATTGAATCAAGTTGGCGATCCAGACGGCAGCCTGGGCTTTGTCGTCACCGGTGCCGCGGCCGTAAAAGTAGCCGTCGCGCTCAATCAGTTGAAAGGGATCCATGCTCCAGTCTTCACGCTTGGCTTCGACGACGTCGATGTGAGCGAGAAGGAGAACGGGCTTGAGGGCGCCGGTGCCGTGATAGCGAACGACGAGATTGCCTTTTTTGGGATTCGGGCCGCCGAGAAAGATATCGGATTCAGGGAAGCCGGCGGCACGCAAGCGAGCGGCGGCAGCTTCGGCAACGGGAGTGGTGGCGCCGGTAGTGAAGCCCGACTGGATTTCGACGAATTCCTTGTAGATATCGTGGGCGAGCTTTTGTTCGGCTTCGGGCCGCGCGGTCTGGGCGCGGACGGAAGCGCAAGAGACAAAAAGGGCAAGCAGTAGGTGAAGCAGGCTTTTTGTTTTAAGCATGCTGGCATTCTTCCACGAGGGACTGGATTCCCGCAACTTGGCGATGGCGGGCGTGGCCCCACTCCGAGCCGCTCCCAGCGCGAGGGAAGCTGCGCTTTGAGTTCGCTTCGCAGAAGCCGCTCTGGGTGTACCAGAATGGGAATTGTGGGAGTGGGTGACACCCCGGCAGTTTTGAGAAAGAGTGCGGAAGCAGTTGATGGTAAAGGAGTTGTGAAACACTCTTGATGCAAAGAGCGACAAAAGAGCGGTTGAAGAGTGCAAGAGTCGAAGGGGTACAAGAGTCGAAGAGTAGAAGAGTGCAAGGGTCGAAGAGTCCAAGGGTCGAAGAGGCACACCCTGCCCCCCTGTGGTTTTCGTAAGGATGTGATTCGATGTGGGTTATGGGGTGGGGGCTGCTAACGATATATGTGGTAAGGACTTAGAAGGAAGACCGTCAGGAGGTCTCATAAGGTCTGAAGCTCGAGACAGAAAGAATGGCGGGAGGTGGCGGCTGTCAATAACGACTAATGTTACTTTGTGAGTATCGTACTCGTCAAGTAAAATAACTAAAGGGCTGATGGGAAAGGGGATAGGGCTAAAGCACGTTGGCAGGTTGCCCGTCCCGGAAAGACCTCCGGGATGCAAAAACGCGCATTTGAAGGTTTGAAAGTTTGCGCACGGGAAGAAAGGTAGCCCTGCAAAAACGGGGCGGAGCAGGGGTGCGGATGGGTCAAGAGGTGGCCTTCGAGGAATAGGATTGATTCGCGATGACGCCTCCATCCTCGGTTGGAAAGGACACGTGCTCTTGCGCCGCGACGAACGGCGCGAGCAGGAGAGTCGCCAGCAGTGCCTTGAGGACGAGCATCCAGGAATTGTACAGCCGGAGAAAAAAGAAGAGCCTACCCTTTCATGAACAAACCCGAAAGGGTAGGCCACGCAAAATCTTATGGATGCGCCACTCCGCCGCCTACAAAGGCACGGGTCTGAAGGCCCGCCACGATTATCTGCTTACGGAGTACGAGCCGTCGGACGCGGGGCGATAGTCGGAATAGGTGAGGATCCTTTCGACGTCGAGGCTTTTGAGGAAGAGGATGGTGGCGCTTGCGCGCATTTCGAGGCGCTTGGGCACCCAGACGGCGTCACCAACGCAAGTCTGCTCCAGAATGATGTGCGAGCCGCGCTGCACGCGGGCAACAAATAATCCCATGGAAAACGATTCCGTAACCTCGCCGTCCACTTTGACCCATCCGAAATCCTGTTTGTCGACCCACAGCTTGCCTTGCACGCGGGAGAACAGCTTGCCGTATCTGCCGTGCGCGTGGTAACCCGGGTGGGGCGTGGCCTGAAGCACATAGGCCGGCCTGCCGCCCACATTCTCCTCGCCGATGAGTTGGAAATCGAAAGCTTCGAGCAGGTCGCGGAGGTAGGATTGGTTTTCCTGGTCCTTGCGAAGCCGGGCAGACTGGTCGTCCGGCGTTTCATGCTTCAATTTCTCGAGACTTTTGTCACTTTTTTTCTGTTCCTCTGCCGATGGAAGCTGCCCGTTGTGTTCGATAAGCTGCTCAAAACGAATGCCGTTGACGAGAATCATCCGGGTGACGTCGATATTCTCGGATTTTAGCTGCCCGAGTGCGTCGAGACGCCGATCCTGATCACGCTCCATGAACGTGTAATGCGCACGCGCCTGCCAACTACGCTCCGTGGCGGTGATCGATTGCTTCACAATTTGGCGGGCTTCGAGTACGCCAGATTGATCCTGGGGTTTGTCCGTCCCGACGCTTTGAGCGAAAAGCGCAGAGGAAACCGCGAGCATGACCGGGAGACACTTCAAACAGGACTTAGCTTGTAATTTCATTTTGACACGAGAGCGGCTGGGGCTGAAGACCCGTGAGAATCAGGATCCGAAACTAGACTAACGCATCGGAAGTTGTAAGTCTGTGCGAATAGGAACAGGTTTAGTCGTGTGGTCTAACCGCAGGGTCGTTGCCGGAGCGGGATTTCCAGAGAATCTGGCGGAGGATGCCGAGGGTGAGTTCAGCGTCGGTGGGGGAGAGGTTGAGGCGGTGGACGAGGCGGCGAATTTTTTCGTCGGTGGGTGCGGCGGAGCGGCGCTTTGGGGAGTTGGCGGCAGGGGATTTGAGGTAGCCGCTGGCGCGGAGGGCGTCGAGCAGCACGGTGGTAATGCGCTCGAGATCGGCGGAAGTGGCGGCGGTGTGTTTCTCCAAAGATACGGCGGCTTTTGGATCGCGGGAAAGTTCGTAGAGGCAGACAGCGACGGCCTGGCCGAGGTTCATGGAGCGATACTCTTCGCGAGTGGGGATGCGCAAGAGCCAGTGGCAATGGCTGAGGTCTTCGTTCGAGAGGCCGCGCTTTTCCGAGCCGAACAGAAGAGCGGCACGGCTTGCGGCAAGGCGCTTGCGGATAAGGCGGGCGGCTTGTTCGAGACGTTTGACGGGATGCTGCAATTCGCGGTGGCCTACCGAAGTGGTGCCAACGACGAGGCTACAGTCCGCGACAGCTTCAGCGACGGACTGAAATTCTTCGGCGCTCGCCAGCAGGGGTGAGGCTCCCACGGCGGAGCGCGCTTCACGAAATGCCAATTCGTAGGGATTCACCACCCGAAGGTGGAAGCAGCCGAAATTGCTCATGGCACGTGCGGCGGCGCCGATATTGAGAGGGTTGCGCGTGTTGACGAGGACGACGCGCAGGTGATCGAGTTGGGAGTGGGTGGACAAGGAACTTAATGTATTCTCTGCTGCGAGATGGAAAAAGGCGAGTGCAAGTGAGACGAGGGATGGCAGAATGAGCGGCGCGATCGGAAGGCAAATGCGATGAGAGGGTAATCAGGAAAAAGGGATGATCGAGGTGAAACAGAAAATGAGACGTGGCCACAGTTTTGGAGTGATTGGCATTGCCGGAGCGCTTGCTTGCCTTTTGCTGGCGACCACTTGGGGTCCGGCGCGCGCGCAGATTACTCAAAAGACGGGTGTAGAGCGCGCGGCGTTCGGAAAGCTGGACGACGGTACGGTGATTGAGGCTTTCACCCTGAGGAATTCGAGGGGCGCATCCGCCGAAATCATCACTTATGGAGCGACTCTGGCTGGGCTGTGGGTGCCGGACCGCATGGAACAGGAAAGGGACGTGGTGCTGGGATTCGACAGCTTGAAGGGCTACCTGGGAGATCACCCGCATTTCGGAGGAATTATCGGGCGATTCGCGAATCGCATCGCCAAAGGGAAATTCAGCATCGATGGGCAGGAATACCAGCTGGCGACGAACAACGGTCCGAACACGCTGCACGGTGGCGAAGTGAGTTTTGACCGCCGGGTATGGAAAGGCGAGCCGCTCTCGGTTGCGAACGGGGCCGCGGTGCGGCTGACGTACGTCAGTCCGGACGGCGAAGAGCATTTTCCAGGCACGCTGACGGTAAAGGTGGTGTACACGCTGATGGAGGACGACGCGTTGAAAATCGAGTACACCGCGACGACCGACAAGGCGACTGCAATCAACTTGACGAATCACAGCTACTTTAACTTAGCCGGCGGGGGAAACGTTCTCGGGTACATTTTGATGCTCAACGCCAGCCGATACACTCCCGCTGATTCCACGCTGATTCCGACGGGAGAACTGGCGCCGGTGAAGGGCACGGCGTATGACTTCACAAAACCAATGAGCATCGGATCGCGAATCGCCGAGCTCGAAAAGGTGAAGGAAGCGGGCGGGTACGACATCAACTACGTCGTGGATGGACAGGACGGAGCACTGCGTAAAGCGGCCAGGGTGGTGGACCCGGCTTCCGGGCGAACGATGGAAGTGTGGACCACGGCGCCGGGCGTGCAGTTGTATACGGCGAACTGGCTGGACGGGAGCATTCACGGCAAGCGGGGCGTGGTGTATGGGAAGTTCGGAGCGGTGTGCCTGGAGACGCAAAATTATCCGGATGCGATAAATCATGCAAATTTTCCGAGCGCGATTTTGCGGCCGAGCGCGACTTATTATAGCGCGACGATCTACAAATTTTCAGTGAGGTGAGGTTCCGGGCGACCAGCTCGGCATGATGGCTGGCAGCCGCGTCGGCTTGCGTGGGCGGCGATGGGTAACATAGACTGTGGCCGGGTAGAAAGAAACTGCCTGCCAGTCTGGCCGGAAGTTCCCTCCTCTGCAGGGCCAGCAGGCATGGCGAAGTCCATTCGTTGCACGGCTTCGACCCCGTCGGGACCATTATCCGGGGTAAAAGTGTCGCCGCCAGCGGCCGGTGCGGCAAGCTTTGGATTGCGTGGCAACGAATTGGCGGACCGGCAGGGAGAAGAGCGTGGCAACTCCACTGGAAACCTGGGTGAATGAAGCGGCATTGCTGACGAAGCCGGACGCGGTGCTGTATTGCGACGGGTCGGAAGCGGAGTACCAGCGAATGATCGGGGAGATGCTGCGGGGCGGAGATTCCTACGCGCTGAACGAGAAAACCTTCCCTAATTGTTACCTGCACCGCAGCAGCCCCAACGACGTGGCGCGGACGGAGCACCTAACATACATATGTTCGTCGGATAAAGATGACGCGGGACCGACCAACAATTGGATGGACCCAGGCGCGGCAAAGCACAAATTGGGCGCGCTGCTGGACGGGGCCATGCGCGGCCGAACCATGTACGTGGTGCCGTACATCATGGGGCCGGTGAACTCGCCGATCAGCAAGGTGGGCGTGGAAGCCACGGACAGCCCGTACGTGGTGGCGAGCATGCATATCATGTCGCGAATGGGCAAAGTGGCGATGGACCGGCTGGGTACTTCAAACGATTTCGTGCCGGGGCTGCATTCGCTGGGCGATTTGGATCCGATGCGGCGGTACATCGTTCATTTCCCGGAAGAGAAGCTGATCTGGAGCGTGGGCTCGGGCTATGGGGGAAACGCGCTGCTGGGGAAAAAGTGTTTTGCGCTGCGGATTGCGAGCGTGATGGCGCGCGAGCAGGGCTGGATGGCGGAACACATGCTGATCCTGGGGCTGGAGTCGCCTGACGGAAAAGTGACGTACATGGGAGCGGCGTTTCCAAGCGCTTGCGGAAAAACGAACCTGGCGATGATGGTGTCCGCGCTGGAGAGCCAGGGCTATCGCGTGTGGACGGTGGGCGACGACATTGCATGGATGAAAATTGGCGACGACGGGTATTTGCACGCGATCAATCCGGAAGCGGGGTTTTTTGGCGTGGCGCCGGGTACCGGAATGCGGACCAATCCGAATGTGATGGCCGCGCTGCATAAGAACACACTGTTTACGAATGTGGCGATGACGCCCGAGCGCGAGCCATGGTGGGAAGGAATCGGAGACGAACCGCCGGCGGGATTGATCAACTGGAAGGGCGAGAAGTGGGATTCGTCGAAAGGCGCGGCGGCGCATCCAAACGCGCGTTATACCGTTCCGGCGCAGCAGTCGCCGAGCATTTCGCCGAAGTGGGAAGCTCCGGAAGGAGTACCGATCTCGGCGTTTATCTTTGGTGGGAGAAGAGCGCGGGTGGCGCCGCTGGTTTATGAGTCTTTGGATTGGCAAAACGGCGTGTTCATCGGCGCGATGATGGCGTCGGAAACGACCGCGGCGGCAACGGGTGACGTGGGGATTACGCGGCGCGACCCGATGGCCATGCTGCCCTTCTGCGGTTACAACATGGCGGATTATTTCGGCCACTGGCTGGAGATGGGGAAGAAAATTCCAAAGCCGCCAAAGATTTTCCATGTGAACTGGTTCCGTAAGGGCGCCGATGGGAAATTCCTGTGGCCGGGATACGGCGAGAACGTGCGCGTACTGAAGTGGATTCTGGAGCGGGTAGAAGGACGCGGCGCAGCGCAGGAAACTCCAATCGGATACGTTCCGGCGAAGAACGGGTTGACACTCGACGGGCTGAAGATTTCGGATGAGTCGCTGAAGGAATTGCTGAGTGTGAATTCCGAAGACTGGGATGCGGAGCTGGAAGATTCAAAACAATTTTTTGCGAAATTTGGCGACCGGCTGCCACGCGAGATTCGCGAGGAGCACGAAAAACTGGCGCGGCGGTTCCAGCACGCGGTGCCTGCCTAGAAAACAACTACAACTTCAGTGATGGCCGCCGACGCGGCGCGGGTGCGAGCTGACGGGCGGCGAATCCTCGGCGTCGAAGGCCGCGGGGCCGCGATCAAAGTGAAAATCAGGCCGGCTTTCGAGCAGCCGGACGCAGCGATTCCAGCGGAGAATGCTGTCGTCATTGCCTACGGGGCGGATTTTTTCCGCTTCGGCGAAGCAGCGCATTGCTTCTTCGATAAGAGGGAGAAGGATGTGCGCGGCATAGCCGACGACGAGCTGGGCTTTTGCGCGGCGCTCGTACAGCAAGCCGGTGTAGTAGAAACGTTCGTACGGGTCGCGCAAGCTCTGGAAGAGAGAGAGCACCTCGGGATAGCGGTCGCCGGCGGCGCCGAGGAATTGATCGGTGATGGCGAGGCCGAGCATGCGGAGGGCGAGCTGGTGGTCAGGAACGATGGAGAGAATGTCGCGGCAAATGGATTCGGCCTCTTCGGGCTCGTTGATGTAGCGATAGAGCTCGGCTTTCGCGACGGCTTCGGGTATGCCTGCTTTGGAGATGGATTTTAGTTGGTGTGGCATGGAACCTCCGGAAAAAGTAATCAGCGATCAGTAATCAGAGATCAGTTCCGAGAAAACCGAACGCGGTTGCTGGACCTCCCGCTTCAGAGCCTCAGTGATCCGGCAGCCAAGAAGAAATCTTTGCGCCACGTCCGGGGCCATTTCATTTGCCGCGAAGCTTGCGAAACAGCATGGTCAGCGGATCATAAAACTCGTCCACAACGCGTTCCTTGAGCGGGATGATGGCGTTGTCAGTGATGCGAATCTCCTCGGGGCAGACTTCCGTGCAACATTTGGTGATATTGCAGAGCCCGAGGCCGAGATCGTCCTTGAGCAGAGCGTTGCGGTTGCGGCCGTCGAGCGGGTGCATTTCGAGGCCGGCAATTCGAACAAAGAAGCGCGGGCCGCCGAACTTTTCTTTCTGGTCGTGTTCGCGAAGCACATGACAAACGTTCTGACAGAGAAAGCATTCAATACACTTGCGGAATTCCTGCACGCGATCGACGTCGAGCTGAGAGATTTTCCAGTCGGCGCCGGGGCGCGGTTCGAAAGCAGGGATTTTCCGGTTGACACGGTAATTCCAGGAAACGTCGGTGACAAGGTCTTTGATGCGGGGAAAGGATTTCATGGGGAGGACGGTGATGGGCTGGTCCTGTGGGAGTTCGTCCATGCGCGTCTTGCAGGTCAGGCGGGGACGGCCGTTGACTTCCGCGGAACAGGAGCCGCACTTCCCTGCTTTGCAGTTCCAGCGGACCGCGAGGTCCGGCGCGAGGTGGCCTTGAATGTGGTGGAGCGCGTCGAGTACGACCATGCCGGGAGCGATGGGCACGCGGTAGTCCACGGTTTGGCCGGCGTTCGAATCGCCGCGAAAAACGCGCAAGGTTGCTTCGGCCATGAGTAGTCTCCGTTGCCTGTTCTCTGCCTTCGCCCGCCGGGGCTAAAGCCTCGGTGTAACACAATCTCTAATCTGCGGCCAGAATTTGCTGCAGCTCGCCGGGCATCTCCTCAACGGGAGATTCGCGGCGTTTCATGGCGCCAGCTTCCTTGACGATGATGTTGTGCTTTTTCTCCCAGAGCGGGTCGAGCTTCGGGAAATCGATGCGGCTGTGGGCGCCGCGACTCTCCATACGCGCCAAAGCGCTTTGTGTGACTGCTTCGGAAACGGTGAGCATAGACTTCAAGTCGTAGGAAAGATGCCAGCCGGGATTGAATAGCCGGGAGCCTTCGACACCGGCGCTGGCAGCGCGGGCTTTCAATTTTTCGAGTTCGACAAGCGCTTTCTGCAAATCTTCTTGGGTTCGGAAAATTCCCACGAGATTCTGCATCGCTTCCTGCAAGTCACGATGGACGGCGTAGGGGCTTTCCGTGCCGGAATTGGAAAACGGGGAGAGCAATTCTTTTTCGGCAGATTCGATCTGCAAGTTATCGATCGAAGGGGCGGATACGCGCTTGGCATGCTGGGCAGCGGCGAGCCCCGCACGACGTCCGAAGACGAGGAGGTCGGAGAGCGAGTTGCCACCGAGACGATTCGCGCCGTGAAGACCGGCGGCCGCTTCACCGGCGGCGAAAAGTCCGGGCATGGTGGATTCTGCGGTTTCAGCGTCCACGCGAATGCCGCCCATCACGTAGTGGCAAGTGGGGCCGACTTCCATGGGACCTTTGGTGATGTCCACGTCGGCGAGTTCCTTGAACTGGTGATACATGCTGGGGAGTTTTTTCTTTACGTATTCGGGGGGCTTCTGAGAGATGTCGAGATAGGCGCCGCCGTGTTCGGTGCCACGGCCTTCTTTAACTTCGGTGTAGATCGAGCGGGCGACGACGTCGCGCGTGGAAAGCTCCATGCGCTTGGGGTCATATTTTTCCATGAAACGCTCACCGAGTTTGTTGCGGAGGATTCCGCCTTCGCCGCGAACGGCTTCGGTGACGAGAATGCCTTGCACGCCGGGCGGCCACACCATGCCGGTCGGATGGAACTGCACGAATTCCATGTCCATGAGTTCGGCGCCCGCTTCGTAAGCGAGGGCCATGCCATCGCCGGTGTACTCCCAGGAATTGGAAGTGACGCGCCAAGCTTTGCCAATGCCGCCGGTGGCGATGACGATGGATTTGGCTTTGAAAATAATGAGGCGGCCGGTCTCGCGCCAGTAGGCGAAGGCGCCGGCGATGCGGCCGCCGTCCGTCAAGAGGCGCGTGACGGTGCACTCCATGTAGACGTCGATGCCCTGCTGCACGCCACGATCCTGCAGCGTTCGAATCATCTCGAGGCCGGTGCGGTCGCCAACGTGGCATAGGCGCTTGAACGTGTGGCCGCCGAAAGCGCGCTGGAGGATGTCGCCCTTCTCGGTGCGATCGAAGAGTGCGCCCCACTGCTCGAGTTCGCGGACGCGGTCGGGAGATTCCAGGGCGTGGAGCTGGGCCATGCGCCAATTATTCAGGAATTTTCCGCCGCGCATGGTGTCTCGAAAATGAGTTTTCCAATCGTCGGCGGTGTCCACATTGGCCATGGCGGCGGCGATGCCGCCTTCGGCCATGACAGTGTGGGCCTTTCCGAGGAGTGACTTGCAAACCACGCCGACAGAAGCGCCTTGTGCCAACGCTTCGAGCGACGCGCGTAATCCCGCGCCGCCGGCGCCAATGATGAGAACGTCGTGCTCGCGGGTCTCGAAGCTGGTGGTCACAAGAGCCTCAGGTCACGGATCGTGCCACTGGCGACTAGGCGGACGTAGAAATCGGCGAGGCCGACGGAGAAAAGGCTGCACCAGGCGAAGAGCATGTGGCGCTCGTTTAAGAATGTTGAGAGGCGCCAGGCGGCGAAGCGAGAGCGGCCGAAAGTAGCGCAAGAGAAGCAATCGAGCTTGCCTCCGGCAAGATGGCGAAGGGAGTGGCAGGAAAAGGTGTAGAGCGAGAGCAACGAGACATTGAGGGTGAGGACGAGCGTGCCGACGCCAATGCCGAACTGGCCGTCGAAAAAGAAAGCGTGGACGGCGTCATACCAAAGGAAGGAGATAAAGAGAACCGCGAGATAGAAAAAATAGCGGTGGACGTTCTGGAGGATGAGAGGAAACTTTGTTTCTCCGCTGTACTTGCGGCGGGGGGGTTCACCGACGGCGCACGCAGGCGGATCGAGGAGAAACGCGCGATACAGAGCTTTGCGGTAGTAGTAGCAGGTGGCGCGAAAGCCAAGCGGGCCAGCAAGAATCAGCAGCGCTGGTGAGAGCGGCCACCAGTGATGCTGCGGGTCAATGAGTGGCGAATAGAACGGAGAGAGGTAGGGACCCCAGGAATAATAAGCCCCCTCGAAAGCGCGTAGCGTGGCGTAGATGCTAAAACCGCCCATCACAATAAAGATGGGAAGAATCTCGATCCACCAGGGGTCGCGGCGCAAAGTGCTGCCGAATCGAGACTCGGGCAAGAGAGTCGGGGAACCAGCCATCGGAGGACCTCCGGCGAGGTGTAGGGTAGTCAAATTGCAGGTTTTTTCAAATGAAATTTATGTGAGCGGGCTGGGGCGCGAATCAGAGGATGGATTCGATCTCGGCGTCGAGGGAGACGTGGGTGGCGGGGAAGCCGTTGATGGAGAAGATGGTGCCGCCGGCTTCGGAGAAATGAAAGAAGCGGCTGATGTGATAGTCCTCGTCATACCCGGAGAAGAGCCGTTCGGTTTCGGCGGGGCCGAGCTGGAACGCCGATAGCGGAACGGGCTGGCCGAATTCACCGGCGAGGGCGCGGTAGTGATCAACAAGCTTGCTAAGAGGCATCATGGGAGCTCGGCTTGTGGCTTCGGAGGACATCACACTGCTCAGGAAGAGAGTGTACAGCGGTGATGCAGAGAAGAAAAGAATTTGACGGAGCGCGCGTCTATTTTTCGGACGCGGATCAGCGTAATTTTTCCGTGAAAATGTTCAGGCTGGCTCAGGCCGGCGGCGAGTCGCTACGAAAGGGGCGCGAAAGCAACTTGAAGATGAGCAACGCCATGCCGCGGGGATGCGACCAGGCACGTTTGACGACAAGCCAAGGATGCACGTAGCTGCGCGAAAGCCCTTGCGCCGTGAGGCGGTGGGTGGCGTCTTGCGTGGTGTGGAGGTGATACCACTCGCCGATGAGCTCGCGATTGCGCTGCGCCTCCGGCCCGGTGAATACGCCTTTCGAACCGTCGGGATGATGCGAATAGTCGTGGTTCTGGTGGAGGACCAGAACTTCGCGCGAAGCATCGATCACCGCGGCTTTTCTCGAACGCGCGTGCCACAAAAACCAGTTGTCCCAGCCACGACGCCCGAGCGCGAGAGGAAGCAGATTGCTCCCCAGACCTTTGGTGAAAACGAAGTAATCGATGGCGTTGGGCGGGCGCAGCTTTCCAGTCGTGCCGGTCTGGCGGCGCAGATTTTGTTCCCAGTCCGGATGAGAAAAATCAATCGGCTCTGTGATGTCCACGTCCATGCGTTGGCCGACCATGAGCAACAAATGCCGTTCACGAGCGATCCGCTCCACAGCGGAAGCGAAATCCGACAACAGCAGGATGTCTCCATTCAGGTAGCAGAGCAAGTTGTTCTGGGAAAGCTGTTCCGCTTGGGCAAACAGATCGTGTACCAGCGGAGCGCCGGAATCGGTGCGCGCCACCTTGGGGATATGCCGCAGGCCGAACTCGCGCGCCACTTCCGCCGTGCCTTGATCATCGCCAAATAGAATGATTTCCGGCTTGATGGGTAGAAGGGACCAGCTCTTAATGGCGTTGCGCTGGATTACCTCAATGTGTCCGCGGAACGCTTTTGGCGTGGCGAAGATGGTCAGCATGAGCGGGTGGCCACGCTGGGAAGGCGGTCTCGATCAAAAGGTCTATCAAACTCTTTGCCAGTAGGCATTGGTTCCAAAGTTCGTTGCGCGGGCGTGCATGGTCCGCGTGCAGAAATATTGTATACCGCCGGGCCCTTCGAATCGCGCGAACGGGCGGCTGGCGAGACCCAATTGGCTGGCGCGGCAGGATTGAGTAGAATGCTTGGCGGGACTTGAGAAACACAGGGAGGAACGACAATGAGCATTTCAGTGGGAGAGACGGCGCCGGATTTCATGCTGCTGAATCAGGAAAAGAAGGAAGTGAAGCTCTCGGATTTCGCGGGGAAGAAGAATGTGGTTCTGGTCTGGTATCCGCTTGACTGGAGTCCGACGTGCACGAATGAGCACGTCTGCATCGTTAACGAGATGAAGGCCTTTGAAACGCTGGATGCGGAAGTGCTGGGCATAAGCGTTGACAGCATTTGGTCGCACAAGGCGTATGCGGACAAGATGGGCATCAAGTATTCTCTGTTGGCGGATTTTCAGCCGCGGGGAGCCGCAAGCGAAAAGTATGGCGTGTTCCTGTCCGATAAAGGGATCACGGGCCGGGCGATTGCTATCGTCAACAAGGCGGGCAAAGTGGCGTGGTTCAAGAACTACGACATTCCGGTTGTGCCGGACTTGAAGGAAGTGGCTGCGGCGCTGTCGCAGGTGAAAGCGGCGACGGCATAAAGAAGAAGTAATGAGGTAAAGAAACAAAGAAGTAAAGAAAAGCAAAGCGGGCCGCCCAATCGGATCGGGCGGCCCGCTTTCGTTTTGGGCGAGTTGAGTTTTGTGCGGCGTGGAGCGGGGTTAGTTCCCTTCTGGTTTGCCGGCGTAGTCGTTGCGGACGACGCTGCCGCCTTTCATCACAAACTTGACGGATTCGAGAACGCGCACGTCGGACGTAGGATCGCCGGTCACTGCAATTAGGTCAGCGTAATGGCCGGGCTCGAGGGCTCCAACCAGATCAGCCCAGCCCAGCAGTTCTGCAGCGTTGATAGTCGCAGTCTGAATGGCGTCGACGGGTTTCATACCCCATTCGACCATCTTTCCAAACTGTTTGGCATTGTCGCCGTGCGGATAGACGCCGGAATCTGTGCCGAAGGCCATCTTCGTGCCGGATTGAAACGCGTGTCGGAAATTCTCGCGCTGCAGGCGTCCGATTTTCTTTTCCTTTTCGATGGACTCGGGAAGCATTCCCGCTTTCGCGCCTTCCTGGAGAATGTAGTCGTCGTTGTAGATATCGAACACAAGATACGTACCGTGCTGTTTGGCGAGGGCGATGCCTTCGTCGTCGATCAGGCTGGAATGTTCGATGGAATCGATTCCCGCGCGGGTGGCGTCCTTGATGGATTGCGTTCCGTGTGCGTGCGCGGCGACTTTGCGGCCCAGCTTGTGCGCTTCTTCGGCGATGGCTGTCATTTCTTCCAGTGTGTATTGGGGAGTGCCGGGCTGATCTCCTTTGCTGAGAACGCCACCCGAAGCGCAAATCTTGATGACGTCGGCGCCGTATTTTACGGTTTCGCGGACTTTGGCGCGCGCGGCCCAGGGACCGTCGGCAACGCCTTCCGCCTTGTGGTGAAACTCAAACGGAAGCAGGTTGTCGTCGCAATGGCCTCCGGTGATGCCGAGGGGCGGACCCGAAGCGCGCATGCGCGGGCCTTCCACGTCGCCGGCGTTAATGCCGTCGCGGAGGGCAATGTCCGTGTAGCCGCTTGCGCCAACGTTGCGGACGGTCGTAAATCCCGCGTGCAGCGTTTTGCGCGCGTTTTTTACGCCAGTGACAGCTTCGCGGGGAACCGAAACGCCGAGGCCGGCATAGCCATTGTTCGTTGGGTCGGAGGTGAGATGTGTGTGCACATCGATCAGGCCAGGCAAGCAGGTAGCATTCGAAAGATCGATGGGGAAGACGCCCGCCGGAAGCTTCGTGGATACGACGGCGCCGACGGCGATAATCGTGCCGCTGTCATCAAACACGACGACTTGATCGGTCAGCGTGCGGCCGGAGCGAACATCGAGAAGCTTGCCGCAGCGAACGGCGCCGGGAGCGGAGAAAGCCATCGGCGAGAATGAAAAGGCACAAAGAAGCACGAATAGAAACTTGCGCATGGGTCTCCTTAATAGTGTGAAAAGAACTTGAGGAGGATATATCCGGAGGGTGTCGATTGGGAAGCGCGACCTCGGGCGAAATCAGTTTGTCGCGGCTGTGCTGGGTGCGGCGGACTTTTTTTCGGCCGGCGGCAGCGCAAACGACCGGATGAGGAGAACCAATTGCCAGCGCTGGTCTTCGGTCATGCGCCTTTTGAAAGCGGGCATCGGTTTTCTGCCCTGGCTGATCTGGTAAAAGAGCGCTCCGTCGGTGACGCTGTTCATGTGTGGCGCGTCGGTGAAATCGGCTGGTTTGGGATCATACCGGAGCGCTTCGGAGCCGTCACCTTTTCCGGCGTCGCCATGGCATTGGGCGCAGTTTTCGCCGTAAAGGTTCCGGGCGGACCTGAGCGCGGCTTCTGAGGGCTGGAGGGGGTTCTTGCGACTTTTGGCTTCTTCGGGGATGACCCAAGGTTTGTTTTCTTGATACGCGGTGTAGGCAACCGCGACCAAGATGATCAGGAGAAGCGAGACAAAAAGAGTTTTACGCATCCTGAGATTTGGCGAGGCGTTTGCAGGCATGATCACCAAGAAAATTTTCGCACATCACAGCGGGCAACGAAAGACCGGATGCATGACGCGGTTAGAAGAAAATCCCTTAACCGAGGACACTGAGAGAAAAGAGTACGCAAAGGAGATCAAATCGGAGCAGTGGAGAACTTGGGCTTAGGCGGACCGGAAGATCAGCCAGAGGAGTTCGCCGTTGAAGAAGAGGATGGCGGCGGCAACGATCCAGGCAATAACGATGGTCAGGCGGGAATTGACGAATTCACCCATTTTGGCCCGGCTGCCGGTGAACTGGATGAGCGGAATCACCGCAAAGGGCAGCTGAAAACTGAGAATGACCTGGCTGAGAATGAGGAGTGAGGTGACTTTGTTTTCGCCGGCGATGCCGATGACCAATGCGGCGGGAATGATGGCGATCGAACGCGTAATAAGGCGGCGAAGCCAAGGCTTGAGACGAATGTCGAGAAAGCCTTCCATCACGATCTGGCCGGCAAGCGTGCCCGTAAGTGTGGAGTTCTGGCCGGAGGCGAGCAGCGCGACTGCGAATACGGTGCTGGCGAGGCTCACGCCGAGCACGGGGCTGAGAAGTTTATAAGCGTCGGCAATTTCCGCGACGTTTTGGAGGCCGCGCGTGTGAAACGCAGCGGCACCGAGAACGAGGATGGCGGCGTTGATAAAAAGCGCGAATCCGAGGGCGAGCGTGGAATCGAAAATGGCGTAACGCACGGCTTCGCGGCGATCGCGAGTAGAAGCTCCGAACGCACGCGTCTGCACGATGCTGGAGTGCAGATAGAGATTGTGCGGCATCACGGTGGCGCCGAGGATGCCGATGGCGATGTAAAGCATCTCGCGATTGCGCAGGATTTCCGCGCGCGGGATGAAGCCGATGGCCGCTTCGCGCCACAGCGGATGAGCGAAAAAGATTTCGTAAGCGAAGCAGGCAGCGATGGAGGCAATCAGCGTGACAACGAAGGCTTCGATCAATCGGAAGCCCCGGCCTTGAAGCGCGAGAACAATGAGCACATCGAATGCGGTAATCAGCACTCCGGCGAGTAGTGGCAGGCCAAAAAGCAGTTTCAGTGCGACGGCAGAGCCCAGGACTTCCGCAAGGTCACAGGCGGCGATGGCGATTTCGCAGACCACCCAGAGAAACAACCCGGTGCGGCGGGAATAGTGCTCGCGGCAAGCCTGGGCGAGATCGCGGCCGCTGGCGATGCCAAGCTTCGCGGAAAGCGCCTGAAGAAACATCGCCATCAGGTTGCTGATCAGGACGACACTCAGCAGCGTGTAGCCGAATTTCGAGCCGCCACCGATGTCCGTCGCCCAATTGCCGGGATCCATGTAGCCGACTGCAACGAGATAGCCGGGCCCGGCGAAGGCCAGCACCTTGCGAATCCACGAGGCGCCTGCGGAAAAAGGGATAGTGCGATGCGCTTCCGGCAATGAAGGCGACAAACTCCGGGTGCGTGCTTCCGTGGAGGTATATGCGACGTCGGGAGTTTCGCTGGCGACGGGTGGATCGGTTTCGAGTTGTGGCGGGAGCGCGCGTGTCATGTTTGGAGTTAACTATACTAAATACGGATTATAAACTACATTTAATAAGCCCGGCTGTCAATAGGACTGCGCTTTCTTCGTAGTACCAAGGCCAATGAGTACCTGTGGCAACGCGCCGGGATGAGCGAACCGCAGGCGCTTATGGTAAGTTCGAATCGGCATTCAGGGAGAGGAATGAGATGGACCAACAGCAGCCGGTGCAGGGCCAGGTACAGATCAAGGCGGACGAAAAGGAATTGCAGGGCCAGTACAGCAACCTGGTGATGATTCACCACAATCTGGAGGAGTTCACGCTGAATTTTATTTACATTTTTCCCAACGGTGCACAGGGCAAGCTGCTTACCAGCACAATCGTGAGTCCCGGGCACGCGAAGCGAATCTGGCGAGCGCTCGGAGAGAACCTGGCGCGTTACGAAGCGCAATACGGCAACATCAAGGAATCGCCAGAAGGAAGCACGCCGGCGCCGACCGTAGGTTTTGTGCAGTAGGGGGCCGTAGTTTTCAAATGAGTCGTGCGACGGCCAGCTTGGAGTTGTGCCGGGTATCGTCCGCCTGCTAGAATTTTAAAGTTGTTCCTCGATTTGGGCCTGTAGCTTAAGAGTCTGTTGTTGATTCTGCGTTGCTTAGGTCCATTTTCAGGCCCTTCAAACCCGCCTTCTTGTACACAAGTTGCACACAACGCTTTCCCACTGAATTCCACTTGGACGATTAGCGCGTTTATCAGGACTTGCTGAGAACGAATGGCGTCACGAAGTTCAGTCGCGGTTCACGTAGAAGGTTACGTAGACGTTTGCCGGTGCCTTCTCCAACTGAACCACGACCGGCCGTCGGCGCATTGGTACCGGGCATTTGCTGTTGACTCCTCCACTCGTCCAGATGTCTCCGTTGGGTCGGACCGAAGGTTCAACGGGGAAAGTGCCGTTGGCGTCATCAACGGCTCGGAGCAAGTAAGTCTTTCCCTTTGATTCGTCAAAGATGAATTCCCCGGTAAGGTCGCGTGCCTCTTCGATTGTGACCTGCACCACCGAATTCGTCTGTAGCAGCATCCGGGCTCGTGACAATCGTGATTTCGAAACGCTGCGCCACCTCGTTATTTCCTTCCAGTCATACCTTCCTCTCCATCCATCGGTGACCCACGTCCGAGCCTCGTCATTCTCTTGTTTCGCGGACGGACCAAACGGTTTGCAACAACCAGACGCCCAGCTCCAGAAAGCACTGACGGACAAACACGCGGCCAGAATGTAGCGCTTACGCATGGGTGCCGCTTTAGGCTAACTTTCTTTAGCGCTCCAGGGAACGGTCTTGCGGTTCGGGTGAGTTCCAGCGTCAACTCCTGATTAGTCGCCTTACCGGACAATGGGATCTGGGCCGATTTCACTTGTACGATAAGTGCTGTCAGGCACTGAGAACGTCCCGGCTGCACCCCATCTCCGGATTTGAATCTCTCATGTTGCGGCATCGCTGTAAAATCCCTTCAGTCACTTCGATTGCGCCTACGCCCGTGTCCTTCGTTGCGATACATCACGTTAAGTAAGAACTAGGTCGCCGACAGGAAGACGACCATTCACTGGAGGTTTTTGATTTTTCGTCTTCCTGGATTCATCCACAACGCGCAAATCGCGACATGCACTTTGGGTTGCTGCGACCGAGTGCTCCTCCACAAAGTGATGAAGACTGCTCGTAGGCGACTCAGGCTTGCAAAATTGAGGGGCATCGTTTTGCGCCACTATGTCAAGTCCGGCGGGACAGGTGCATTTATTCACTAGTCGAAATCAAGCGATCAATAGATTTGGAGCGCTTGATTTGATCGCCGATGACTTCAAAATAGGGAACCCTCCCCCAAATGGCGCTGAACTTGCTAAAGCTCGAATAGTACGTGCCCACCACTTGGTGGCAACGCCCCAACAGCCACATTTCCGAAAGTGCAACTTCCATGGGAGTCGCGCGTAGTTTCGTCAAATCGTATGTCTTAGGAAAGGTTATTAACGCCGGAAATCTCTGCTTGAGCGTGTTTTCCAGTTCCGGATCATCCGTAGCGAGAAATACTGGGTGGCTCCTGATGTTGGCGCCGATCACGTCGATGAATCCGGCAACAGTAGAGATCTGTTTCGGATCGAAATCGGAGGAGTGTTTCATCCATTCAGCGTAAGTAGCGAGATTGTCCGTGTTCCGGATATGGACCCCAATTGCATCTGAAAGGCTATGGCGATGGTGAAACTCGGCGACTTTTTCAGCGAGTTCCAGCTGAGGGGTGAGTGCCCTTAGACAGTCGTGCACTTCTCTAAGATATGTAACCCAATCGATACCCATCCCCCATCGCTTCCAGATGTTCTCAAACGAAATCGCCTCCTGATAAATGGCGCGCGGACTAACTGACCGAAGGGCTTGCGGATACATCAGATTGATCGGCGAGTCGAATAAGTCCCTAAACTCACTGGGACAAAAGGGGTCTGCCGTCCATGTCAGATAGAACGGTAACTTGTGAAGACGAGCCAACGCCTGATAGCCCACTAGCGCACGCAGTCGATTCGCCAATCCGCATCCTTGGGCTCGAAATACAATTTTCCGGGAATCGCGGCCCAGAATGAAATCCTTTGCGCGGCTCCCTACTCTCCTAACGAATCCCGCATGAGATTTTCCCCGTGTGGTACTCATTTGCTGCGATTATATTTGAATTGTACTCGACTTGGAACTGCGCCGTGGCGGTCATCCGCCTGACGCTACTCCAAGAACGGTTAGCGAGTCTGGACACGATTCATGAGGCTCGGCGTTGCTGGGAAATTGCGGCCCCCAACTCCTGATAAGTCGCGTTACCGGACAACTGGATTTTGGGAGATTTCGCTTGTCCGGTTCGGCTATTTATCAGTTGGGGAGACCAAGGTGTGGTCATTTGACTCCCCTCTAACCGTGGACTTAACATTTCCCTCTAATGAACCACGAAGAAGCAGCGGTCAAGGCGTTTATCCGTTCAAATCGCCAGGAGCGTTACCTGAAATTCCTTAGCAACCCAAAGCAGAGGCACAGGTTCACGTCTGAACTGGCCCATTTCAAAGCTCTTGACCCGAAGTGCCTTGTCAGTATTCCACCGAACCAACGGAACCCATCCTCGGTGGCAGAGTTGCTTGCCACAAAGGGTGCTGGCTCCAGATGCTGGGTCATTTCAGAGAACTCTGAGTTAGATTCACGGGAGCTGGCCCTGAAGGATGCGCTTGATGAAACTATTGGGAGTGGAATGGGCACAATCATCTCCTGCGTTGCGGGCAAGCTTGGTTACTTTGAGGACGAAGACGTAAGCTACATCCTTCAGCAACAAGTGCCGCGAGGCTGGACAACTCCCGATTTGCCGGATTGCCTCACGTTCATTTTCTGTCGTCGTTCCTCAGTGCTTCTCGCGCTTCTTTTGCAGCTTCTTAACTTCAGTGGCGATGAATTGGCTTACATGTTCAAGTTGTTTAGGACTCCCATTTCCGGTAACGCGCAGGCGGCATCCTTCTTCACCATCATTGCCCTTAGCAACGTCTACATGAACCTTTAGGAATAACCCACCCGATGTTGTTTGATACTTCTCGGCATATAAGATGCGAGCCTTTTCGTCCTCAGTCACGGCATAGCTATTTCGACGCACAATTTCCTTTACGTCTAGCCAGCACTGGTCCGGGTCACCCTTGACGAAAACACTGTCAGTCTGGGCGAAACACGATTGCCCGACAGCAAATATTAGAATTGCAAGAACTGCGATGCTGAACAGATGTCTCGTTTTATTTCTCCTTTGCATATCTTGCAGTTTGTCTCATGCGGTCAAGCCTCATTCTTATCGCAGCGACCGTCGTTCGTCTACATTCCAGCTAACTCCTGATAAGTCGCCTTACCGGACAATGGGATCTGGGCCGATTTCACTTGTACGATAACCGCGTTTACCAGGACTCACTCCGGATTGTCCATTCAAAATGGCCCTGATACTCTAGATCAGCCGGACCGTTCCCTCGCTTCGCATTCGACGTGCATGGATTTGCGAAGCAGATCGGAGCACGGACATGAAATCAGCAATTGTGGCAGTGCTGTGCGTCGCCGCGTTCGCAATACGGACTTCCGGCCATGCGCAGGCTCGGACGGTGCCAGTAGTAATCACTTCCGATTACTACGCGCAGCCGAAGGTGCTTGTCCTACATGCCATCAACAACTCAGGAAAGGACATCACCGGCTACACAATCATCATCCGGCACAAGAAAGCGGATGGGGCGCTTGACGAAAATGGCCGGTCGGAGTCGATGGAGGATATGCTGGGCGTGCTAATCGCTAGCCAAATGGCAAAAGACCCCGGCGCATCGGAAAGCATACGGCAGCAAAATAGTGCCAACGCAATCTTCCCCAAAGGCTACGGCATCTTCCTCGCAGGCGAAACACGCGACAAAACTCTGACGGGAATCGACAGCGCCTCGGACCTGGACGTGATTGCGGGTGCGGTTTTCTACACTGATGGTACATACGACGAGCAGGATGAGGATGCCTTCAAGCGGGCGCTCGCTAACAGGCAGGGGTCATTGCAGCAGATGAAGGAGGAAGACGAGCTGATACGAAATGCCCTCGCGGATTCAACGAACGATCATCCGGTCGCAGCGGTATTGACCGAATTGAATAAGCGACGCGTCGAGGCGATGGACAAACCAAACCACGGATTCTTCCCTCCCATGAACCTTTCAAACTTGGAGAACATGCAACGCCCGCAAGCCCATGGACCACAAAAGGGCATGCCTGAGCGTGAGCGCCTGACCCAATACGTCGAGGAGCAGGAGAAGAGAGTCGAGTTGATGACGCCGCACTGCCACCTTGAGATTGCGCTGAAGCAGTAGCACAGGACTCTGCCAAATAAAAACGCGGCTCCAGTTGAATAAGGAAATGTGGTCAGTCCCGGTAAGTCGCCTTACCGGTCATTGAGGATCGGGCCCCCCTAGAGGGAGCGATGAGGTCAAGTCCTGGTAAACGCGCTTACCGTCCATGTGGATTTCAAGTTTCCGATTACGCGATTTATCGGCAGGTTCAAGCTGGCAACGCGTTCAGTAGTAAGAGAGCGTGCGATATTCAGCCGAGAGTATGTCCAGGCTCTTGCGGAGTACACCCCGCGGGAAACCGCTACTTCACGGTGAACGGCGCCGACGCCGTCACATTCTCCCATTCGATGAGCAGTTTTCCCTTGGCGTCGCCGGCGCCCGACAGCGTGATCTTGAGGGTTTCGACCGGAGATGACGGCTTGCCCATGGCGAGCGAAGCGCGGCCCAGTTCGGTGGCCGGATCATCGGTGGTGGCGCCCTCGCGAATGCCGTCCGGTGATACCCCCACGCCCCAGATGTGGCGGGCACCGGCCATCAGGGTTTTGTTGACGATCAGCTTCCACTGGCCGTTGTCGAGGTCCGCGTACAGAGTGTAGTCTCCCTTGGGAATGGCGAGGCCATTCAGGTCGAGGTCGGCGTCGGTGTGCAGAACAGTGGCGTAATCGGCGCCCAGACGCCATACGCTGCCATCCGGCTGGAGCGCGCCCGCGCCATTGAAGATGTGGCGACCCCTGACGGAGGGGGCGTGGTAGTAGATCCAAATGTTCTTGCCGTTGACGGTGACGCTGGTTTCGGCGCCCGGGCTGGCGGTGTTCTTAGTGGCCAGGTCTTCCTTCTTCACCTGGGCGACGGCCAGCATCGAGCCTAACAAAAGAGCACTCAATAGGATTCGTTTCATTTCCGATGTCGTTCCTCTCTCAAGGCAGTATGCAACTCTCAAGGGAGTATACAACGTGCGTTGCGGGCCGCTCCCGCGAGGTCCTGATAAACGGTAACCGGACATCAAATGCGAATCAGTGCGAACTGTGCTCACTGGAGGTATTTACATTCTCTGATTATTCCGCTGTCATCGCTGACCCATCCCAATCCGTCTCTGTCGCTCGCGTCATTTAGGAGCAGAACATAGCCTTTGCCGTCGGCCTGCACATTTAAGCGCAGATTCCATTCCGGCAAGATTTCCGGCGCGTCACGGAATTGAACGTTGGGTTCATTCGAGGAATAGAAACGCTTGAGCCATGAGTTGAGACCTTCATGATGGTGTGCAAGGAGAATTGGCCAGGGCTCATAAGAACCGTATTGACTAGTCTCCGTCACTTCCAGTGTGTTGATTGTCCTTACGAGGCCAACCATACTCGCATGTCGACCGCGTTTATCAGCAGCGGTGGGAGCATTCTGTGCGGACTGAGAAGCTACAGTTCCGAAAGCCAAAACAAGCAGCATAGTGCTCAAAATGATTCGATGTTTCAACGTGAAATCTCCTTTCCTCGCCGAATAACGCGAGCTTACTCTTGGCGCGTACCTTTTAACAATCTCGTCAGTTAGTACGCCCTAGGTCCTGGTAAACGCGCTTTAAGCTTTGCCCACTCGCTTCCGCTAGCGCTCACTGCATGTCGAACACAGAAGTCTCAATCCTGCCAATTTCCAACCGATTTGGATTCCTACCCTCCCGCGACCAAAAAACCCAATACTCGTGGGGTAACGCCGAATCCCGCCCCAACGTCAACTCCAGCACACTCTGGTTCCTCCGTATCGCAACCGGTATCTCGTGGTCTGCGTGCGTGTGATGCGCCATCCGCAAATGCACTCCGCGAATCGCTCCCACCACTGTGCCAACGTTGGGCGCGGGACGCCCATTCACCGTCACCATAAACTCACCATCGGGAGCATCTAGCAATTCCCGAATCGCGCTTCGCGCTCGCCAGGCCTCCACATTGCGGTACGCCACGAGCAACATCATACTGCCCCAACACAGGACGAAGAGCACCACCAACCATGGTGGCCACTGCCATTTCTTCGCTATTTCGGTTTTCTGCGCCAATTTACCCCCATCGCTGCTTCTGTCCATTATTCTCGCTCACATTGCTGGACCCGCGTTTCAGGGTTGTTTGAGAGGTCACGGACGAGATTCCGGGCGGAACATCTGATCTCAATGATGTCCGGTTTCGGCGTTTACCAAGCATTGAGTTGATCGGTTGGCTGGAAACCCATTTTCACAGCTACTATAATAGATACGACGACTACCAGCATGATCTGGCTGCTTAGCTGAGGTTAGTTGAATCTGGAGAGATGGAGTGACCATGCCTGGATGTTGTGCTACTCCTCTGCTCACAATTAACCTGCGTCAACCCTCCTGTTAAGGGTTCTATGACTCACAAACCTTGTCGCCTAACGGAATGAGTGTTGACATAAGTCGGCGGCGGGTGTAAACGTTTGCGCTTCGATGAAGTTGACCTTGGAAAATCCGGTCATAATGGAAATTCCTGGTATATTCGCATGGCGCCGGAAGCCAAAATGGAAATCCCGGCTCAATCCAGAAAGAGGCGCACGATGAGAACCTACAAGGCTCTGGCCATGGTAGCGGCAGTAGTCTTGACTTTCAGCCTGGCGGCACGGGCTCCTAGTGCAAGGCAGGTAGGCTCGTTCGTATCCCCATCTCTCAGGGTTGGCCCGCAAGCAATCCCAGCCGAAACCGCAGGTCCGGACTATGGCCTCTTCACCTGCCAGGTGATAGGCCGCAGCCCAGGTGTGACCTGTTACGACCCTTATCAGATGCGGCATGCCTATAACATTGACACTCTCATCGCCGCAGGCTTCGACGGTAGGGGAAAGACGATCGTCATCGTGGACGCATTCCAGTCCCCGAACATTGTGCAGCAGCTGAATCACTACAATGCCTTTTACGGCCTTCCCAGTTTGAACGGGCTTGGCGGCCCGCCAAACCCCAGCGTCGGCACGTTCACCCAGGTCGCGCCGGATGGCCTGACTCCGTTTGTACCCGGTGATCCCAACATGACCGGGTGGGCTTCGGAGATCTCGCTGGACGTCCTGTGGGCGCATGCTATCGCCCCCGGTGCCAACATCGTGCTGGTGCTGGCAAAATCGAACGCTGATGCCGACATTCTGAGCGCCACAAAGTATGCGGTGGATCATAATCTCGGCGACGTCATTTCCCAGAGCTTCGGCGAGAATGAGAGTTGTATGGATCCGAACCTGCTCGCGCAACAGCATCAGGTGTTTGCCGACGCGACGATGAAATTCATCACGATCTTCGCCTCCGCAGGTGATTTAGGCGCGGCACAGTCTACGTGCGACGGCTCATCCTTGGTTCAGGCGGCCTCCTCACCTGCCAGTGACCCACTCGTCACCGCCGTGGGCGGTACCGAGCTGCACGCGGCTCGCTATTGCCTTACGGTCCTTGGCTGTGATCCGAGCGCGAACCCGGCTCCCGGAACCTATGAGGGCGAGATTGCGTGGAACGAAGTACCCATCGGTATAGATGGGGCCACCGGCGGCGGATTCAGTGTATTGTACGACGAGCCGTCGTATCAAAAAGGAACGATACATGGCGGCAAGCAGCGGGGAGTACCTGACGTGTCGTACAACGCCGCTGTGTTGCATGGTGTGCTGACGTACCTCAACATCCCTGGCATCCCGGCTGGCTTTTATCTCTTCGGCGGCACCAGTGCTGGCTCGCCACAGTGGGCAGCCATCCTAGCGATTGCCGACCAGCAAGCCGGAAATAACCTGGGATTTATCAATAGGGCGCTCTACCATATTGGCCAGGCCCAGAAACACTACTCAGCGTCTCTCTTCGACGTGACGAGCGGCAATAACTCGTTCTTAGGAGTGCAGGGCTTCAATGCCGGGCCGGACTGGGATGCCGCAACTGGTCTCGGTTCCCCAACGACTGATCAACTCGTCAGTTACCTGATCCAATTCGTTTCGCCGGGTGATGGCACCGCCGCGGTTGCAGGGTCGAAGCCGCATATGAATGGCAATCCATCTGCGCCCGGACAGATGAAGCCGCATTAATCGGTTCTAGCGGTCCGAATGCGTGCATCGGTCCCAGCGTAAGGTCACCAGTTACGCCTGTATAACGGCGAGGTAAAGTTTCCGACCGCGGCCTTCGGCCACAAAAAGGGCCGGGGCTTCACGCTACTGATCGGCGGAAAACGGTACGAGGCAAAAGCACCCTCTTCACATGTAATGGTTTCCAACTCTTCTGCTGGATGGTAGCTACCCATCAGAGATGTGATGTGGGTGAGGTATCAACCAAGCGCAGCGTGGACGAAATGAAGCTAAAAGTGAGCGACAAATTCTCAGCAGTGATTAAGTCCACTGAAGTGATGCTGGAAAAGGGCTGAAGCTTACTTCAAGCCCCATGCTCGAAAGAAGTCACTCGACAATGCATCGCAGAATCTTGGCATTCATTCCAATGTTGGTTGTTGCCATTCTGGCGCAGCTGCTTCCCTCTGTACCGAAAACTCCCGCTCAAACCATCTCAGCGCCAGCAGAACTCCGAATCAGCGGAGTTGCTTCCACTCCTCTCGTGTTACTGGCTCCGACCTGCGAAAGATGCCACGCAAAACGCTCTCGGTCGTGAATCCCCACAACAAGAAAACGGAAAAGCACGAAGGTGTGCTCCTTGAAGAACTCCTCCGCAGAGCCGGAGATCCGCAGGGCGAACAACTTCGTGGTGCCTCGATGGCCTTTTATGTAATCGCCGGAGCTGAGGATGGCTATCGCGTCGTTTTCTCGTTAGCCGAACTTGATTGGGGGGTTCTTGAATCCGAAGTGACCGTTGCGGACACCATGGACGGTGCGCCTCTTCCGGCGAAAGACGGCCCATTTCGGCTTGTAGCGCCACATGACAAGCGCCCTGCGCGCTGGGTCAGAATGCTCAAGTCGATTACGGTGGTTGGCCCTTGAGGAGAACTCGTGCAGAAATGGCTAAGAAACAGTCCGACCCTGTAAAAACTCGCAAACCACGACTGCCACGCAAGAAAACAAAGCCGAAAAGGCGGAAGCCGAAAGATCCGATTGCGACGATTTCTTGGTAATTCCGCTTACCTGATTCGCACGACCAGTGCTCGATGCCGACCGCTGCGGAAGTGTTGTCAACTCCTGGTAAGCATAACCGGACATCTCTAACAATGTCGGCCCTGTCAAACTCTTTTTGAACACACTTCTTTCTTTTCACCTGAAAGAGTTTTTCTCTTTCGTTCTCTTTCGCTTTCTTTCTTCTCGGCATCGACGACCACGGCTCGTTTGTAATCTAGCGGTCGGCTTCAGTCCGACCCAAACATCTCTTCGATCAAAACTTCGACCACGATTACTTCTTCAAACTCCCTTTTCAGGGAGCGGGATGCCCAATCAAGTCCGCGGCGTTCTACTTCGCGCCATGTCCGGTAACGAGCTGTCCCGCGTACGAACCGAACTCTAACGACTGCGAATACTCACATCCATTCCGCCACATCCAGTACAACCGGATCGCCAGCCTGCGTCCCATCGCTACTTTGGCGATGCGTCGAGACAAAAGCATCGCCAAAGTAGCCATGATTCAGGGGGCGAGTTGGAACAGATTCAATTTCTGCTCGGCCACGTATCTGTGCAAACGACGGAAAAATACCTGGGATGTAAGCAGCGATTCCGACACGCCGTGAATGATCGGCTTGGCATCGAGCCGGACTCCCCAATTGAGTCATAGACCCCAGCACGATTTTTTTGGTTTCCAGGATCAGCCAGTATGGCTGCGAGATTGAAAGCTCGCCTGGCCGATCCACGGAGTGACGAATAAAGTGGCGGCAGAGCGAACACTGAGGAGTCGGAGTTTCACAGGAGATTACCGTCATCACGCTCGAGCGCGACTCCGCCCGAGCAATGTGTGATATTAGAATGGCCGGACGGGAGCCCTGTGCAACCTATTTGCAGATCGCTAGAGGTTAGAGAAACGTCAGATGGACAATTCTGAGAAAGACCGCCTGGCAACAAGGGTTGTCGATCTATGGTGTTCGTTTCGAGTGGCGCTTACGGAATGCAATCGGAGGTACGCTGCACGAGAATTCTTTTCGTTTGCCGCTGCTGCTCGCAAATATATCGAGTTGACCCGCTGCGATCGTCTGGTGCGCAGAGACGTTGCTGTGGTCATGAACGGATTGACGCAGTCGCTAGAACTGGAGAGAAAACGAGTGCCGGGCGAAATCCTCTATGAGGCGGACCGGCTGGAGAGCCTGTTTTTTGCTGGATACGATCCGCACTTCGAAGGAGGCGAGCCTCCTGGTTTATAGAGCGAGCTGAAGATCAGTCTGTGTCTTCGCATATCAGGTGGGTGTGCGCTCGGGAGGCTGATAGTCCTGGGTATTAACATGGACGATTTTGCGACTTATCAGGCACCAACAGTTTTTCCAAGTCATCCAGCTTCCCTTCAATGACCTGCAAATGGTCTGCGACTGAGACTACGTCGCAGTTCGGGGCAACTCTCTGCGATGAAAGAGGAAGAAGAACACTATGAAGTAGAAGACCGAGTTGACTGGAACGACCAACCAGGAGAAATCATCGGCATCATGCCCTCCCTGTGGTGAAAAAATCATAGCAACTGCTACGCTAAAAAAGACCCCCGGCATGGCCAACAGCCCCCCCTGGATAAATTACCCAGTGCCTGGTTTCTTTTTGAGGCACCAGATGCAAAGCCGCCCAGCCGACGAACGTTAAGACAGAAGCCAGCAAGGCCGAAGGAAATAGCCCCGCCGTCATTCTAGAATTCTTTCCGATTTGATGGTTTTGCATGTTTTCCGCACTCTATCAGATTCTCAAACGGTCGGTTCGATTCCTCAATGCCTGGTTAACGTTAGCGCTTTACCGGAGAAGTGGTTTTTGGTAGTCGCTTGCCAGCAGGAAAGCACATCTTTTAAGGGTCGCGAAGTCCCTGACTATTTTATGTGATTAGCCGCTCGATCCAGCCGCCAAAAATGTCCGACCACGCGTGAGCGACGATCCCCGGTCGCAGGTTCTTTCTCCACCATGCGAGTAGCCCATAGAGCAGACCCAATACAGTGATCACGACAACCTGTTTCGCTCCCTGATACGCGTGCCCGACGCCAAAAATGATTCCCTGAGCGAGAACGGAGATGATAGGGCTGCCGGTCAGCGCCAGAAACTGTCTTTGCAAATAGCCTCTATAGACAATCTCTTCGCAGATTCCGGCCGAGATGGATACTCCCACCCAAAGCAGGATTTCTAGAATCGTCTGGGGCAAAAGGATGTCAATTTTTTTCGCCTGGTCGGGCCCCAAAATGAAGTGGGTAACGCGCCCGGCGGCCTCCCAAGCAATCCAGAAGGGAATGGCGATAGCGACATCGCGCACAATGCTTTTCCCATGGCTCCATTTTTCTCCAACTACTTCCCCGACGGTGGTCCCGCCTCGTCTAAATCCGAATCGGACGAATGCGAACAGCGCCCATTCCATGAGGACGAGAGAGACGTAAAGCGGCACGACGCCGGAGTGACTCGAAGCGATCGCCGAATCAGATCTGTTGCGATGCTGGGACCACATCCCGAAAAGAGTGACCGCCAATAGAATTAAGAGAAGTAGCCAGGTGTGCCACCAAGGGGCGACTTGTCTGCGAGAGGTTTCGTTAACGGATCTAGAAGCATCAGTGGCCATAGTTCCTGCACATGCATCGTGAGGAAGAATCTTGAGTGAACTCCACCATATACCCGACACCTACCTTCGCGGCATACCTTTCTCGCGTAGAGTCCTGGTCCAACCAACGTCTAGCTCCTGATTAACGCGCAAACCGGACATCTCTAACAATGTCGGCAATGTCATCTCTAAGAATGTCGGCAGTGTCAACACCTTTTTGAGCGCACTTCTCCTTCTCCATTCACTTGAAAGAGTTTTTCTTCCGCTTTCTTCGTTGTCCTTCTGATCGGCCTCGACAAGCACGGTTCGTTCGTAATCTAGCGGTCGGTTTCAGTCCGACCCAAACATCTCTTCGATCAAAACTTCGACCATGATTATTTCTTCGAACTCCCTCTCACGAGGGAGCGGGATGCCCTATCAAGTGGACGACGCTTAACTACACGCCATGTCCGGTACCGGGCTGTCCCGCGTACGAACCGAACTCCGGCTCCTTCTTCCCGAGCGTATCAATCAAGGCTGCTCGCGTCGAGAGTAGCCGACATTGTTATGCAATCAAGTACCGAGCAGCGATTCCACTTGTACGGTAACGTGACTTACCAGGAGTTGGCCTCCCCTCCAGAGCGGTGATACAAATTCTCGAGCTTAAAGCGTCGGTTTCTATGCGAGTGTGAGCCATCGGAGTGGTACCATTCGGTCGTGCGAGTCACGAAAGGAGATGTGTCGCATGAACTCACATTCAGTTCGGACAACGTTTGCGACAATAGCTGTGATGCTCGTTGCGGTTTGCGTCTTTCAAACTCGATCAGCACAATCCAGTTCCGCAACCACGTCCCAGGCTGCTCCAAAATCCCTCCTGCTAGAGAAAAATGAGGGTGAGCGGCGGATATGGCGAGAGCCTCCTCCTGGGGACTTCATGCTGAAGGTCAGCCCAAAGAACAATGGTTCTCAGCACCTTGTTATGGGAACCGAGGACATTGTTCCAGGGGACGAATTTCCAACGCACAAGCACCTCGGGCAGGATGAAATTGTGTATATCGAAAAAGGAGCCGTTCACGTTCATCTCGGAGGCCAGGAACGCGATCTGCACGCAGGAGGAACGGTGTTCATTCCGGCGTACACCTGGGTAAGTGTGAAGAACGCGGGAAGCGAGACCGCCAGTGTGGTGTTCGTGTTTTCAGCGCCCGGGTTCGAGAATTACATGCGGTGTGACTCTGTGCTGCCAAACGAAAAAGTGATACCTCTCTCGCCAGAAGAAATGAAAGCGTGCGAGCACGAAGGGCACGTCATCTACAGAGACCTCGAAGTGAACCCCAAAAAGTGAAGTAAAAGCCGACAGCACGAAGGCTTGCCCGTCGCCTTTTTATCAGACCCGCTCAGCAGATACGCATCCGCCGATTCTCAAGTCACTCCCCTGATAAATCTGTCTCTTGTTCCATTCATGGCATGTTTGATAGCATCGGCCCTGCTTGCTCGGTTAAGACCCGGAAGCTGCTAAATACTGTGAAGTTCAGTGAAGCAAACTCCGGGAGGAGGTTCTTGTGCCAAACACCAGTGCATCGCGTGCCAAAGTTCGGTCACCCAAAATTGAAGTCGACAACCTCAGCAGTTTTCTCCAACCTCACGCCTCTCCGCGAACACCAAACCCTGCCGCCCAAAAAGCTATGGCAGAAATGCTGAAATCAACACTCAAGTCTGCCGGCTTCGACCTGAACAAATTTGAAAAGTTCAATAAACAAGCGGAAGCCGAACTACGTGACTGGGCAGTCAAACGTAAATCCCACAACGACGCGGAACGCGCCGCAATGCAAAAGACCATCGCACAGACGATCGCCAATTGGAGGGACAGGGTCGTCCGCCTCAAGGATTATGTGGCTCCTCCGCCCTCGCCTTTCAAGTACTACCTGCTCGACACTTCCACGGGAATATCCGCCACTCCCAGAATCAATTTGGCCGCCCAGAACATCGCTCCCACTCAAAACTGGGCGGAATTTCAGTTTCAGACTGGCGAAAGCGACACCCAGGAGGTGACCTTCGAATTTTCCTGGCAGAATGCCACTGCTAACGATCAGGTCATTAACATTGACGGCTATCTAGTGCTCAACGGTGAATGCCAAGCGTTGGCGGACTCGGGGACAGCAGGTATTTTCCCCGGCGGTTCCAGCGACGTGTATGTATACGCCAACCTCTACCTGTTCGAGACGTGGCAGCCCATGGGCAGTACCTCACGCATCCAAGCAAATAGCGAGCAGGCGTTGCACCTTCACGCCGACGGCGGTGGCTGGTTTGAAGCCGTGGGCGCCATTCTTGACCAGAAGCTGTTCCGGGGTTTCGATCTTCAGTATCAAACTCTGGTGATACCGCCGGGAGCAGTGTTGAACATCCAGGTCGCTTGTTCGCTCCAGTGCACCGTTGACGGTGGCTCAGCGAATTACATTTTTAACACACTCGGCCGTCAGGTGCTGACACCTGGAGTTCTTGTCACGGTTGTGAGCTAACGAGCCTCGGCCGCACGAGCATAGCCGTCAGTCTCCTAAACCGCAGGTCCTGATTACGCGGTTACCGGTAAAGTGGATACCGGGATCAAGACTCTGAGACGAGAGCCACTGCGTCGGGATTCCCTATCTTCGCGGCATTGTGCCTTTGCGGAAAGGCTCGGCTACGAGTTGCCATTCGTCATCGTAGATCACGTAGCCTGGTCTGTCTGTTCTGATTTTCTTCACGTAGATACCATTGCGTTCGAGGATGTTGACCATCTCCCAGATGCGGGAAATGTGCTCGGTCGAGCCAGTCTTGAACCAGCAGATGCCGAGGCGAAGCTTGTCGCGTCCGAATGAGGTTGGCCTTTCCAGATTCTTGCTGAACCACGCTCGCACTTCATTCAGTTCGTCGGCGTCGGACCCCGTGATGCTTTGCCACTCTAAAGCCTGGGCTGCTGCCTGGAAAACTCCTTGCTCGACTTGGCTGTCCTCGTCTTTGCGGCCGATGACGAAGCGGACGTATTCCCGTTTCTCTAGCGGATCGTGACGCTCAAGGATGAAGCGTTCGTCCTCTGTCTCAACGAAGGCTAGGCGGCCCGGAATGCAGGAGAGGACGGTGCCCATGCCGCGCCCGACGATCTGCTTGAGAGCCTCGACGAGCGGGAGTTCTTTCTGGTCGAGCGTTGGGTCTTCGGAGATGGCGAAGACGATTCTGGGACAGCGCCGTTTCTGCAATTCTTGGGCGATGTTGTCGACGAAGAGCTTGTTGCTGGGAATGGACAAGCGGAACTTGGGATCGAAGTCTGCGAAGTGCGCGAGTTGGTTGGTGGACTTGTGGCGCAGGCGTGGGTTCGAGAGTATCTCCCGGTAACGGTCGCGTTTGCTGCGTTTCACGAACGCCGCGATGAGTGATTGCTCGTTGTGCACTGGGTGAGTGTAACGCAGAACCCCAAACGGTCGGCAAATCGGAGACAATCCTGAACGAAACAAATCAAGCCGGTCAGGTCCTGGTAAACGCGCTTACCGGAAAAGTGCGTACTGAACCAAGGTGGAGTCCGTTTCAGCTCGCGCTGGACCGCCGTTCGCGGCCCAGAAAACGGTATGCAACTCCGAGTGACAAAATCAACGCGCTGCCTACGGCAACTTTCACGAAGCCTCCCCGTGGGATGAGCAGAGGGAAGCGTTGGGTGCTCTGATTGCTGCTGCCGTTTGGCTGAACGGGAGCAAAGTCAACCCAGTCCAGGTGCAGTTCGATCCAATACGGAGCTTGCGGTGGTGGCGGAAAAGGCGTCGCGTTTTCTTGCTTGAATGAATACAACTTTTGGCCTAAACACGAGACAACTGGTCCCATCGATTGAATCCGAATGTCCTCGACCGTGCCCTTGGGGCCCAAATTGGTCAATGTCTTGAACTTGCCCTGCCATTGGGTCACGCTGCCACCGTCCGAATGCACACATTGCTGCACCAATTCCCGGTACGTTTTTTCGAAAGCCGCCTTGTAGCGGACGCCCTCGGGCCTTTGCTCATTCGCCGCCGCGGTCTGCTCTATCTCGCTAACCTTCGCCGCGGCCGGAGCAACAACAGAGACCCATTGCTTCATTTGTTCAAAAGTTTCCTGACTGCCCCAGGTCTCCGCGTCCCACTGGTCCCCAATACGCGTCAAAATCTTGTTCGCATAAACCGGGTCGCGCTCGCCAAAATAGGATGCCAAATAAGCTATGCGATTCAAGTTCTTCATCGACACCCCGTAGCGTTTCTCCGAGGCTTCGAAACCTCGCTTAATTCTGTCCCAGGACAGGTCCGGGTTGTCGTCACAGCCGCAAATCACGTAGTCAGCGGCTGCCACTTGAAAATAAAGGATGTCCCCTTTGTCTCCACCGATACGATCAGCGGCCTCCTGGAGAAACTTTTCCGTATCCCCCGCCTTCCCGCTCCACTTGGGCAACAGATAGTAGGCAAGGTCGCGCGCATAAGTGTAGTATTCGGGCTCGAATTTATTTGCCTCTTCGAAAAGAGCGCGTGCATCAGCCACGGACCAGCTTTGATTTACGGATACCATTTGCATGGCCACATACCATTCCGGGCATTTGCCGGTCAGCTTCGAGGCTTCCTTGAGAATTCGCTGGGCTTCCGCTGTGCGCTCCCCAAAGAGCTTCCACCCGCTCTCGCTCACGGTATTGGCATAACCAGTGCCTCGCGCATCAGAGGCATAACCGAGGTAAGCCAAAGCCCAAGCAACGCGCGCGGTGATGGATTCTGGACGGGCCTTTACCCAGCGCTGGAGCAGCTGAAGATGACCAGTCCAGTCCTCTTGTGTGGCATGCACTGGATATAGGACTGGATAGCGCAATCCCTGATATAACAGATGAATTTTCCATAATCCGCCGGGGAGTCTTTCCTTGCCGGATCGCGCGCGGTCAGCGAGGCAATCGAGCACCACAAATTTCTCTTCCTTCAGAATGCGGGAGGCTGTGCCCGTGAAGTTTTGGAAGGCATGGATATCAACACTGAAATCGCCGTTGAACCCTGCGGCATCCGTTTCACTGACATTGCAGGGATTGGAATTCGCGTTCTGTTCAGCGGCGCTACTTAGTCCGCTCCACGCAAGTACCAACGACATGAGAATCCAGGTCTTAAGGACAATGCGAACCACGGGTCACCTCCCCATTGGAATGAGTCCCTACCACCGAGTGCCTTCCACTCCGGTCCAAGCTCTTTAGAGGATCGAGCCTCACTCTGATTCGATGTTAGCTTTGCGTTGCGGATCTCCGAAGGACTCGAAGCAACTTACGAGACCAAGCAGTCACCTGTTCGCAAGGACGGGTGCAATCCAAACGGGGCAAGGTCCTGATTAACGCGCTTGTATTGACTGGTCTGGTCACATTCCGGGTGGTCAGCAAGAAGTAATTCAGTTCCTTCCTATTTCCTTGAGTTATAGGCTCAGGTGGCCTTAATCTCGGCGTCGTTCTAAGCTCAATTCCCTAACTGTAGGGCTCGTTCCTTTTTAGGAGTTTATCTTCGAGGACCCGCATTGTGGTTCTGTTTGTTGATCGGAAGTACGCCAAAACACTGCACTTCCTGGCTGAGCCAGTACATCTTGACGCTGCGCGGACTGAACCCTCCGCGACAGGCGGAACTCTGATTCCGAGATCGTGCACAGTAAGTGGACCGGAGAAGTTGCTGTCTTGTACCGAAGCGCAGATTCCGCACAATTGCGAAATACGCTAAACCACCGTACAATGAGATAGTTGTGAACGTCCCCCATGCGATGTTGGGGCCTGTAGCTCAGGAGTCTGTTGTTGATTCTGCGTTGCTTAGGTCCATTTTCAGGCCCTTCAAACCCGCCTTCTTGTACACAACTTGTACACAAAATCGCCGCAATGAACGTGCCACATTACTTCTGGGTTGCCCGTTATCCGGACAAGAGCACTTCGTTTCGCTCAGGCAGAACAAGGGTCAACGTCTATACTGTTGCGCGAAGCAGCTAGGACGCCTTCTGGAGCACATTCGCGTTCTTGTACTCGAAACTGTCCATCAAAAGGCCGTAGCTGTGGCATTAGACGAATGCAATGCGATCAAAAGCCAGGGATTCGGCCACAGCGAGTTGACATCCGGCTGCTTCTTGCGATCGACTTCCATGGTTTCCCGCGCATGAAGAAAGCCCACGCTAGTTCCGTCTCTAATAGCCGTAAACTCTCTCTGTCTCCGTTGACTCGCTCATAAGCGAGGTCCTAACATGAGAACGAGGTCCTAATATGGACCCCATGATCGGCCAGGCGCTGGGCCACTACAGGATTGAAGCAAAACTCGGCGAGGGCAGCATGGGGGTGGTCTACCGGGCCTTCGATACTCATCTCGACCGGCCCGTAGCCATCAAAATCCTGCGCGCTGATGCTACCGCCAGCCCCGAGCGCCAGCGCCGCTTCGTGCAGGAAGCCAAGGCCGCATCGGCTCTGAATCACCCCAACATCATCCACATATACGACATCAGCTCATCTGGGGACACGGATTTCATTGCCATGGAGTTCGTGGCGGGCAAGACGCTCCACCAGTTGATCGGCAAGAACGACCTACCCTTGAGAGACACACTGAAGTATTCGATCCAGATCGCCGACGCCCTGGCCCGCGCGCACTCGGCCGGAATCGTGCACCGCGATCTCAAGCCGGCCAACATTATTATCGACGAGGACGGCCGCGTGAAATTGCTGGATTTCGGCCTGGCCAAGCTGACCGAGAAGACTGTCGATTCCGAGGCCGCCACGGCGACGATGACCGCTGAGGACGCCCCGCTGACAGAAGAAGGCTCGATCGTCGGGACCGTCGCCTACATGTCACCCGAGCAGGCCGAAGGCAGGAAGGTGGATGCGCGTTCCGATATTTTTTCTTTTGGCTCGGTTCTCTACGAAATGGTCACCGGCCGCCGGCCATTTGAAGGCGCAACCAAAATGTCCACAATTTCGGCAATCCTGCAGAAGGAGCCGCCGCCACCTGGCGGCCTCGCGCCGAATCTGCCGGCTGAGCTCGAGAAGATCATCCTTCGCTGCCTGCGCAAGGACCGGGACCGCCGTACGCAGCACATAGATGATGTCAAGTTGGCGCTGGAGGAACTAAGGGATGATTCTGCGTCCGGCACGCGATCGCTGGCCTCGAAGGGCAGCGACCAAACTCCTGCCCGCGATTCGGACTCAGTAAAAACCGCGAAACCCGAAGAGACGCCCGCCTTGGTACGGAAGCTTTTCGGATCGGCGGGCCCCAAACCATACCGGCTTTGGGAAATTCTGCACATCAAGATCTGTTTGCGCTGTGTATTGCTCGTGTATCTGGCCTGGCGGTTTAAAAACGTGACAAGCGGAACGTGGAGCCTGGCGCTGTTCTTCGCGATCTTATTCTGCGGCACGATTCAATCAATCATGGCCGCGGTTTTGCTCTTTGCGGGCAGTATGGACAGAGAATTCCTTCGTAGCCAGGCGCGAAAGTTCGCGCCCTGGCTTCGCGCGTTCGGGCTGGCGAATGGCGCGCTGGCAATAAGCATGGCGGTATGGATGGCCGAAGGGCACACGATCCTGGCCGCGCTGATCGCATTCCTCGGGATTGCAATAGGAGTAACCGCGCTGACCCTCAAGCCCGTGATGGACCGGGCAGCGATCTACGATTCAAACCGCTGATAGCCAGTAGCTCCCGGCCCGGTCCGGGTGCTCGGGGTAGCTACAAAACCGGCTACAGTTTCGGACTTTTTTATTATGGGGCAGGTCCGCCGGGCGGTGCCGTGTGACGCCGGCCCGCACCGAGTAGGGCGTAGCAAAATCCCCTCAATGCGTAATACCCCGTCAACGAATTGCGCCTCTGGTCCGAGCGTGCGGAGCCTGTAGCCCTGCCTCACAACTGGATAGTACAGACGATAGCTCCTGGCTTGTCGGCAAACCGGAAGTGACTTTCATTCCTTCTCTATGGTCGGCAACTCCGCAGGAATTCGAAGAACGGATGAGATGAGTTCTGGAGGGGAAGAATCTTGATGGCTACCGGTGCGCTCCAGCCGTGTATCCCGCGCACGATACACCTCGCCCATGCCCCCCGCACCGAGGGGAGATTGAATCTCATAGGGGCCGAGTTTTGTGCCGGTTGCGAGTGTCATTTGTTCAGCTTTGCTGTCCAGTTCAGAACGATCGACATCGGCGCGCTCTCCGCCTGTTTGACTTGCGTGTTGATCAGAAATCGCTGCCCGTCCCGGCTCACGTCATAAACAAAGAGGTCATAAATAGGGATTGCCTGCCGGGGGGCGGCCTGGAAAAGTGCAACAGGCGTGCGGGCTTCGAAATTGGCCCCGGCCGTCACGGGAACGGCCATCATCTTACTATCCGAGGAAAGATAGAAAAGTTCTTTTCCGTCCCCCCGCCAACGCGGTTGTTCGCCTCCCCCAACCGAGACTTGCCACTTGCCCTGTGGTTCCGGGAAGGAGGTTACGTAAATTTCCCATTTTCCGGTTTCGTTGGAGGCGTAGGCCACCCACTTGCCGTCAGGCGAGAATTGTCCGTTTCTAAGGACGGAGGGCGCTTTCAGAAACAGGCTTTTCTCCAGTTTCGGCAGATTCTCGAACCACAAGTCCGTGTGTCGAGTGTAAAGAATGTAATTTCCGTCTCTGGACCAGTCATTTGGGAATTTGTCGATGTCATCGTGCAAGACATTCTTCTCTTCTTGGGCGCCATCGGAGTTCTTCATATACAGATCGTTAAAGGACAGCCGGTTAGAAGCGAAGACCAACCGCGCCGCATCGGGGCTCCAGATGGGCACGGAGTCAGCGGAGGGGTCGAAAGTAAGCCGCTTGGCCCTGTCGACCTGCAAATCATAAATCCAGATGTCGGTATTCTGGCTCGCGATGTCCGTCATACTCACTGCCACCGATTTTCCATTGGGGGCTATGAGTACGTTTCCATACACGTCGGGCTTTCCCAACGCTCCCAGTTCTTTCCCTTTGCGGTCAAACCAGATGAGTTGCGAAAGGGCAACACCGTTCCCGCTCTGAGCAACCAGTAGGCCGTTTTCGGAGGCCCCAAACACCGCCCTCTTGACCTGCGGCTGGTACTGAATATCGTTCAGAATCGTTGTTGGTTCGCCCGTCAAAGCGAAGCGCTTCAGGTCGAATGGTTGGGCGAGCAATGCCTTGTCTCGATAAAACAGCAAATAGCCTGGCGCGGCATAGGCGGCGTTCGCAGATGCCTCCACCACGAATCGTTTTTCGTTGGAGTCCAGTGACCCCACGAAGATGGCATCTACACCTTTCTGCCCGGCGAAATTGGTTGCCATGTACAGGTAGTGCGTTCCGTCGGGCAGAAACATGGGCCAGCGATGGCTCAATTCTCCACGACTCTTATCCAGTTTGCTCACCGGCGTGACTGTTCCACCCGAAGCCGTGACGCGAGACAGTCCTATCCCCGACCGTGCATCAGGCGTGAAAATGATCACGCCGTCCTTGTTCCACGTGCCCCCACGGCCCGAAGGCGCATCGCAGACAATCTGCGCTCGACTTCCCGATAACTCCAGCTTCTTTAATTTTCCGTCGGCAAAGAACGCCAGGGAGCGCCCGTCGGGCGACCAGAACGGATAGCTTGCGCCCTCGGTATCGTCGAGGTTTCTTCCCCCCTGTGACCCTAGTTCGTAAATCCAGATACCGTTTCGCGTCCCCACAATTTCCCGCCCAGATTCCTCATAGGCGATGACAGCAACCGTGTGTCCATTTGGCGACAAGGCGAGCTCGCGCGCTGAAAAAGGCATCGAAGCGTAAAATTGCATGAGTTGCGTCGGCGGCGTGGAACTTTGCCACCAGATGAAACCAGCAGTCAGGGCGAGTACCGCTACGCAGGCAATCAGCCAAGCTATCCTTTCCTTCGTCTTCCCTGATTTTCCCCGCGCTGAGGTACCAACTGCTGGCGAGCCGCCCTCACCGATCCACTTCAGTTCGCTCGCCAGATCACTCGCACTTTGCCACCTTTCATCGGGGAGTTTTGCCAGGCATTTCTTAACCGCGTGCTCCAGCGCCGGTGGCGTCATCGGTTTCGCTGCGCTGAGCGGCTCCGGCTCCTTCTCCAGGATTGCCGACGCCACGCTTAACTGACTCTTCCCCTCAAACGCTAGCTTTCCCGTCACCATCTCGTACAGCACCGCGCCCAGCGAAAAGATGTCGCTGCGTCCATCGAGTTCTTTGCCTTCCACCTGTTCCGGCGACATGTATTGAAACGTCCCTACTATCGTCCCTTCCTGCGTCACCGGCGTGCTTGGCACCGCGGCTGTCAGTGTCGCTCCGCTCACCAGCGGCACGGCAGGCTTGGCTAGGCCGAAATCGAGCAGCTTCGCGCCGGTAGGAGTAAGCATAATGTTTCCGGGCTTCAAGTCGCGATGAACTACGCCGCTGCGATGCGCCTTGTCCAGCGCGTCGGTGATCTGCGCACCGTACTTCAACACTTGCTCGACTGGCAGCGGTCCTTTTTCGAGACGCCTTGCTAGGGTCTCGCCCTCGACGCACTCCATCACCACGTAGTCCACACCATCCTGTGAACCAATGTCGTGTAACGTGCAAATGTTGGGATGATTCAGGCTGGAAATGGTCTTTGCCTCTCGTTCGAAACGTTGCTTTCGAACAGGATCAGCGGAAAACTGCGCGGGTAGAATCTTGATCGCGACGGTGCGCTCCAGTCGCGTATCCCGTGCTCGATACACTTCCCCCATCCCGCCGGAACCTAACGGCCCGGTAATTTCATAAGGGCCAAGATGTGTGCCTGGAGAGAGAGGCATAAGTTGCCGCGATTATAACCCCGAGATGGCTTCGCAAGTACGCGCTAGCCAACCTGGCACTGTGGGGCATATGCAGCGAGAAGACCGTGCTCGCCATCTCAATTCGAGCTACTGGGCGATAACTCCCGGATCGTCGGCAAGCCGGAAGTAATTCGGTTACTTCCTGTTTGCCCGTCATCCGTACACAATCAGGGAGCCCTTCCGTGTGTCGTATGCAAATGCCTTGACGTGATGCAGCATTAGTATCACAATGTGATTCTAATCATGCTTGGCGAATTCGAATATTTGTTGATCACGGCGGCTGCTGGGCTTGGAGATGACGCCTACGGCGCGGCGATGCGTGAAGAAATCGAAGCGACGACCGGACGAAAGTGCTCCATTGGCGCGCTCTATACAACCATCGATCGTCTCGAAACAAAAGGTCTGCTGAAAACGTGGATGGGCGATGCCACGCCGCAACGGGGTGGCCGCGCCAAGCGCATGGTTCGCGTGACGCCTAAGGGCGTGTTAGCCGCGAAGGACTTCTACGATGCGGTGACGCGTGTGAGCCGCGGAGCGTCATGGGTGGCGAACCGGACGGGGAGCGCCTCATGACGAGCACCGGCTGGTCGTTCGTCGAGGCTGCTGCCCGACTGCTGGCGCGCGACGAGCGCGAAGCCGTGTTGGGCGATTTGGTGGAAGCGGACGAAAGCGCCTGGCAAGGATTGTTCGGCGTACTCGGCCTGGTTTTCCGGCGGGAAGCCGTTGTTTGGAAAAGCTGGCGGCCATGGCTGGCAGGATTTGGAGTGGCCCTTCCAAGCAGCTTTCTCCTAATGGGGTTCTCGCTGTCTGTCAGTTGGAGTTATCTGACCCTACGATGCCCCGAGCTTCTCCAGAGGTCGTCCTTGACACTGAGCTCCGCGTCTCTGGTGTTGCTGTGCCAGGCACTCCTTCTGATCGGCTGGTCCTGGGCGGGAGGTTTTGTAGTCGGATCGTTGTCGCAGCGGACTCTTTGGGCTAGCACGTTACTTTGCTATTCGCCGTGTTTGTTTTGTTTGTCGAGATTCCGTGTCGAGTCCCTATCGAGGTTTTGCCTACTTCTCTTTTTGGTGCCTGCGATCTGGGGAGTTCACCAGGGTTTGCGAATTTCAAGGATGAAGTTGAGCTGGGCCATAGCGTTGGCAATAACCATCACAGCATTGATGCTTCCGGGCTGGAGCAGCGGAGATCATCACTGGTGGGCGCCGCCTCGGTGGACTCTGGATTGGGTTTTGTGTTGGCCAGCGTGGTATCTGGTCGCAACAGCACGGCGAGCGGGATCAAAGGCTGGATTGGGAGGCAGCGACGGCCTGTGGAGCGGGCAGCGGGAACAACAAACAAGAATGTCGTAGCGGCCAAGACATCAGAGCCCGCTTGATGGACTGGTGAGATCTTGGCCAAGGAGGGAAAAACATGGCGAGTGAACTCACCCTATCTGTGAACGGCGCGAAGCAAGTTGTGTCCGCGGCGCCGGAAACACCTCTGATTTTCGTACTTCGCAATGAACTGAAATTGAGCGGTCCCCGGCTGGGCTGTGGGATGGCGCAGTGTGGCTCGTGTTCCGTGCTACTCGATGGAGAAGAAGTCCGCACATGCATCACACCGGTTTCGTACGCCGTGGGCAAGCAGGTGACGACCATCGAAGGGCTGCCTGCGGCTTGGGCGGCCGAGAAAAAGTTGAGCGCGGCAGACGCTGCGAAAACACTGCATCCCGTTCAGCAGGCGTGGATTGACGAACAGGTGCCGCAATGCGGCTACTGCCAGAGCGGGATGATGATTGCCGCCGTGGAACTGCTGGCCAAGAATCCGAATCCGACCGTGGCGCAAATCAAAGATGCGTTCACGAACAAGCCGCCGTCACCGCATTTGTGCCGCTGCGGCACTTACGCAGCGATCATCGATGCCGTGCAACGCGCCGCCAAGGCCATGAAGGCCTGAGGGGAGTGCATGCCATGACGGTGAAAACAGAAACGTCCAGCGATTCCCCTCTTGCAACGACGCTCACGCGGCGCGGCTTCGTCAAAATGGGCGGCGCTTTATTTGTTTCATTCGCCCTTCCAGCGGGATTTCGCGCGCAGACTGGCGAAAGCCAGGCTTCGCTCCAGACAAACCAGCTCGACCCGACATTGCTGGGGTCGTGGCTTGAGATCCGAAGCGACAACACGATTCTGATGCGCACGGGCCGGACCGAGACGGGTACCGGGATGAGTGGATATTACACGCAGGTGATTGCCGAGGAATTGAGCGTCCGGCCGGAAACGATCTCGCTCATCATGGGCGACACGGACAAGACACCGGACGGCGGATACTCTGCTGGTTTCCTGAGCGGAATGGCCAACGTTCGCAAGGTCGCCGCGTACACCTATCAAGCGCTGCTGGGGCTGGCGGCAACGCAACTCGGTGTTCCCGCCGAAAACCTTAGCGTCGTCGATGGTGTCGTGTCGGGCGGCGGAAAGAGCATCCGTTACGGACAACTTGTTGAGGGGCAGCACCTTGATTTGAAGATTCCGGTTACCGGCGAGTTTGCGAAGGCCGCCCCAGGAAAATGGGTCGGCGTAGATGGGCTGGGCGGTCTCACGGTGACTGGCGACCCGCCGATGAAGCCGCTAAATCAGTGCAAGGTGATGGGCACGTCTTTTCCCGTGCCCGGCATTCCCGACAAAGTGACCGGTAAAACGCAATGGAGCTGCGACGTCACGTTGCCCAGGTTGCTTCATGCTCGCATGATTCGTCCCGCAACGCTTGGTTCAACCCTGATTTCCGTTGGTGCAGTGGACAAGAAACAGTTTCCAACCGCAGAAATTGTGAAGAAGGGCAATCTCGTCGCCGTCGTTTCTCCCAACGAATGGGAAGCCATTAGCGCGGCGCGTGCCGTTGTCGCTGGAACGAAGTGGACTGCCTGGGCCGGGCTACCGGGTAGCGAGAACGTCACGAAAACGCTTCGCGCGTACAAATGGAATACGCCCGCGGAGAGCCGCGGAAAAGCGGCTGACGTTACCACCGCGCTGGCGAAAGCTACGAAAAACATTTCTGCGTCCTACGAACAGCCTTATGTGAGGCACGCGCCGATCGGCCCGTTCGTCGCTGTCGCTGACGTTCGCAGTGATGGCAGTGCGACCGTGTGGACGCACTCGGCGCAGTCGCAGGGCCTGCGCGCGCGCATCGCGTACATGCTGGGAACCACACCGGAGCAAGTCGTGGTTCGCTGGCTGGATCATTCCGGTCAATACGGACGCACGACGTTCGGCGGCGATGGCGCAGAAAGCGATGCAGTAATTCTCTCGCAATTGACCGGCAACCCTGTGCGCGTCCAATGGACCTTGCAGGAGGACATGATGTGGTCGAGTGTCTCTCCAGCCTGGGTATCCGATATCCGAGCGGGTCTCGACGCGAATGGCCGTGTGATCGCGTTGCACAGCTCCTTTTACTCGCCCCATATGTTCGATCCGCGCCCTATCGGCGCTCTGCTTGCTGGAATGCCTTGCAGCGCGTCAAAGCCGGGGGGATGGGTCGCTACGGAGTGGCCGTACGACAAAATTCAGAACCGGCTCGAAGATGCGTATGGAATGCCCAACCTTGGAGCGGAATCAACATCGGGCGGGCTGCGCGGCAACATCATGCGTACTCCTGGGCAGCGCCAGCAGAATTTTGCGCTGGAAGGATTGATCAATGAAGCGGCAGCTGCGGCAAATACGGATCCCATTCAATTCCGCCTGGATCACACAACCGATGAGCGGTTGATCAATATTCTCAAAGCCACCGCCAAAGCCGCAGGCTGGGAACCTCGATCTTCGCCTCACTCGCAGGCGCGAAAAACGGGAAGCACTCCCGTGAATGGTCGCGGGGCGTGCGTCATGCTTCGTGAAAACGCGTATTGGGTAGGCATCGCCGAAATTACAGTTGTTCCGGAAGCGGGTGTCGTACAAGTATCAAGGTTCACCATCGGTGGCGAACCAGGAAAAATTATTAACCCACGCCAATTCGGCCTTTGCATGAAAAGCGGCGTCGTCATGGGCCTCAGCGAAGCGTTGAAAGAAGAAGTCACCTTCGACAAATCAAAAGTGACCAGCACCAATTGGGATCGCTACAAAATTCTCACCATGGAAGAAATGCCCGAAATTAAAATTGTCCCTCTCTCGCGAGACGACAAAGATTTCGGCGGCGGCTCGGAAGGTGCCAATGCCGTCTGCCCTCCAGCAGTTACGGCGGCGTTCTTCGACGCAACTGGGGTCCAAGCTCGCAGGATTCCGCTGACCCCCGCGTATGTCACGACTCTGCTCAAAGGCTAGTCTAGAGCACCGCAATCGGCAACTGAACTTCTGAGAGTTAAGCAAATCGCTTTCAGATAGTCCGGCAGGTTCAATTCCTAGCGGGCTAACTCCCGGTTAGAGTCGGCAATTTGGAAGTTAGACGGTCGGTACTCCCGATCGCGGTCGACCGGATTCAATGGAATTTCGAGCCGATGAGGGAAGCAGGCCGAGAATTGTTTTGAGTTATAGGCTCAGGTGGCCTTGATCTCGGCGTCGTTCTAAGCTCAATTCCCTAACTGTAGGGCTCGTTCCTTTTTAGGAGTTTACTTCGAGGACCCGCATTGTGGTTCTGTTTGTTGATCGGAAGTACGCCAAAACACTGCACTTCCTGGCTGAGCCAGTACATCTTGACGCTGCGCGGACTGAACCCCCCCGCGACAGGCGGAACTCTGATTCCGAGATCGTGCACACTAAGTGGACCGGAGAAATTGCAGTCTTGTACCGAAGCGCAGATTCCGCACAATTGCGAAATACGCTAAACCACCGTACAATGAGATAGTTGTGAACGTTCCCCCTGCGATGTTGGGGCCTGTAGCTCAGGTGGCTAGAGCGCGCCCCTGATAAGGGCGAGGTCGGTGGTTCAAGTCCACCCAGGCCCACCATTAAAATCACACGCCAGTAAATATGCGGTTATTCTCAGTTTGTCCTCAATTGTCATCAAAAAACCATTTTGCCAAAAATTTGCCAAATCTTCGCATAGGCCGAGGTCGGCACCATTCAGCGCCAACGCCGGGGCAATAATGCCACTAGACAGCCAACCCTCTGCCAGCTTGAAGAAGTTGACCAGACCAACCAGACGTGTGACAGCCGGCTCGGGAAAGAGTTCTTCACCGTCCCTCCAAGAGACGGGACAGGTTGGGATGCAAACTGTGAGATTATTCCCGGTCCAGTGACAGATGGTAGACGGCGACGAAGGCTCACGTGAACGAATCTGATCCCAAGCTCATGGATCTGCGGGCGGCTCTTGCTGAGGTGCAGCGCTTGCTTGAGCATCAAGCTCCCAAAGAGCCTTCGATCAACGGAGAAATATGACGAGACGGAACAGTCGCCCGGCGGTTCTGCATCTGCGGAAGCTGAAAGGAGGACCTGGGACAAATGTCCCTTCACTCAGCAGGGCTAAACTGATGCAACTGATCGAAGAAGCGGTGTTGGATGCTTACACCGAAGGAGAACAAGTAGCCGGGTTCCTCACGATGATTGAGGAGCATCTGGCGTTGCCGTTCTCTGTGAAGATCCTTGGCCTCGACGCTGACGTGGAGAAGGTCGACATGACACTAGATGGCCAAATTGTTGGCATTTGCCGCCGAGGCAAAACGCGGCAGAAGATCCCAATCCTGGACTTGCCTTTGCCAACGCCGACTCCGGCAGGCGCGGAATGGATTGCCGCTTATCGCCATTGGTGCCGAGGTTTTCGGTGAGCGAATATCAGTACTACGATTTCCGTGCCCTCGACCGTCCGTTGACGAGAAACGAGATGACCACGCTACGTTCCATCTCCACGCAGGCAGCAATTACCGCCACGAGCTTCACGAACCACTACGAATGGGGCGACCTGAAAGCCAATCCGAGCAAGCTTTTGGAGAAGTATTTCGACGCTGAGGTTGCAACACAGGCTTCAAAACCTCTCGCCGCCGGACCGAAACGCAGAGAGCTGTCCGCATGGATTCGGGGCCTGCCGGAAAAGGACAAGAGCGAGTTGCTGATCACTGCGGCCGTGGATCAGGACGAGCGCTGGCGAAACCACCTGGTGCGGCGTTTTCGACGTACGAACTTACAGCAGACTTCCGACGCGCTCGCTGTAAGCGAACGGCGTAAGGTAGGCGATCTCCTGGCAGCGGCTCAGAAGCGCGCGAAAGAGAGAGCCCGGTTGCTGAACGAACAGCGCACAGCGGATGCGGCAAAACGCAGAGCGGAAGATTTGGCAAGCCGGGCGCTGTATCTCGATCAATTGGGACGACGCCAACCGGAAATCTGGAAACAGGTTGCGGCGCATGTCCAGACGCGGCAGCCTAAAGATTACGACAGAGCGGTCAGTTTGCTAATCGACCTGCATGACCTCGCCGTCTGCCGTGGCCAGACAGCCCGATTTCAAGCGGCTCTGGAGAAGGTCCGGCAAGTACACGCCGCCAAGGAGGGTTTCCTGCGCCGACTCGCCAAGGCAAACCTGTAGGCACAAGAAGTTCACGCGGCCGTGCCAATGGCGCGTTCCGAAGTGGCTCGATCCGAGGAATATAACGTAGGGCGCGGAATCTCAGTTAGCCTCGGGTTTCAACGGTTGCTTCAGTTTTTCGCTCCAACCACTCACGTAACGCCTTCTCAGTTAACAGCCGGCAACGGCCCACTCGGACCGTAGGCAGATCTTTGCGCTGGATCGCATAATAGAGGAAGCGAAGAATGTTACTTAAACTTCCGGAAGTGAACCGCAAAGAGATTGAAGAATCGACCGATTTATATATGGATGCTGGAACTGGCACGAAGAAAGAGCTCTACCGGCAAGCTCTATCGGCCGGTGAAGAAGGATCCCTCCTGGCGGCGCGACTCGACTCGACAGTCGATGGCGCTGGGGGCTGAATCTGGTTAGAATAAACGTATGCAAAATTGGCGCGAGCGAGTCAGCGTAAACCCGGCCGTCTGCCACGGCCGAGCGTGCATCCGCGGAACACGTGTCTTTGTGTCCGTCATAGTGGATAACGTTGCGGCAGGTGTACCGCGCGAAGAGATATTACGGAGCTACCCGGCGCTGACAGACCCGGATATCGATGCGGCATTGGCGTACGCGGCTGAGTTGACCCGCGAGGGCACTGTGGATTTGCCGCTGGAAATCAAAGCTTGAAGTTTAAAGTCGACGAAAATCTTCCAACAGAATACGCGCCGATCCTTCGCGAGGCAGGCTTCGAAGCAGATACGGTCTCCGACGAGAAACTATCTGGTGCTGGCGATTCGGTGCTCTCCGAGCGTTGCCGCGCGGAAGATCGTGTGTTGATGACGCTGGACCTGGACTTCGCGAATGTCCAAGCATACCCTCCAAAATCCCATCCGGGAATCGTGGTCTTTCGCTCTAAGTCCCAGGACAAGCCAACGCTTGTTGCTCTCTTGAAGCGCTTGGTCCCTGCGTTGCTTCAATTCTCGCCAAAGCATCAGCTTTGGATTGTCGAGCCGGACCGCATCCGATATCGCGAAGAATAATACTCTGGGAGCAAAGACCTCAATACTGATAAGGGCGAGGTCGGTGGTTCAAGTCCACCCAGGCCCACCATTCAAATCCTCAATAAATACGCGGCGATTCTCACTTTTCCCCTTTCGGGGAATATCTCTCAAAAAACCGATTTGCCAACTATTTGCCAACTTTACGATTGGCCGGACAGCACTACACTCAGGGCTTTAAGACCGTTCGGGTGAGGGCCAAACGGCTAGCATCGATTCGGCTATGTCGAGAACGCTGCCCTCTCACGTCGAAGGACGTGGATGGCAGTGCAAGACACTGCAAGACTGTGCAAGGAGCGGGAAGTCATTTTTAGTGAGTTTAGAACGCCTGCCTGTCACGCAGGAGGTCGCTCTTTGAACGCCCACAGATTTTTTGAATGGATTATGTTTTTATGGCACGCACCGAAGTCCAGAGCGCACCTGGATTCACCCAATCAGGGTAGAGTTTAAGTATTTGCTCTTATAGTTCCCGCGCGGTCGTCGTACGCATTGCAAGGCGCTCGAAATCGCGGATGTATTTCCGCGTTTCTCCAAGGATCCCAGGGCTATCATCGTTCCCGACGCGCTTATGCCCGGCGATCACTGCGCGCGGCTTCAGCGACTCCATTTTATCGAGAGCAGCGATCCACTCTAGGCGCTTCTGCTGATCGGGGGACTCTGACAGATGTAGATGAACGCCGTTGTAGGCGGCATCACCCGCTACGATCAAACCGATGGACGGAACGTGAAGGCAGGTTGTGCTAGCGGTGTCGGTGAATCCGAGTGGCACACTGAGGTGCTCGATGCCTTCCTAGACTACTCACGCCATCTTAATGGAGAGGATATTTGAGCCGAACGCGACAAAGACTCAGTTCTTCACTCCCAGAACTTTCAGCTTGATGCGGTACACACTGGTGCTGGCCGTAATGTAGAGCGTCTTGCCATCCTTGTCGCCCCAGGCCACATTGCTCACGGTCTCGGGGACTCTGATTGTGCCGAGGTGTTTCCCTTCGGGAGAAATAATCCACACGCCGCCGGGACCGGCGCCGTAGAGGTTTCCTTTCTTGTCCACACGGATACCGTCTGGCCCCCCAGGCGCACTATCATGGGAAGCATCGAGAAACAATGCGCCGTCCGTAACCGATCCGTCAGGCTGCACCCGATAGCGCATCCAGATCTTCTTGCCGGAATCCGCGATGTACAAGTACTTCTCGTCCGGAGAAAAACAGATACCGTTCGGCCGCGGAAGGTCCTTAATTACAAGCTGGAGTTGGTCCCGCGCCGGTTCTGTCCCAGGCTTCTGGTGCCGTGCTCCAGGAATGCGATAGACACCGTTGACCTGCAACTCCTTTTGCGGATCATTGTCCTCCTGGGTGGGCAGACCGTAAGGAGGATCAGTGAAGTACAGCGAGCCATCAGATTTGTACACCAGATCATTGGGGCTATTGAACTTCTTTCCTTGATAGGAGTCGGCCAGAATCGTGATTTGTGCTTTCGGGTCGAGGGACTCCATGCGCCATACATTGCGTCTGGCGTGTCCCGCCACGCTCACTCGACCATCAGGATCCAAGATCATTCCATTTGACCCTGGCTCCGGCCCCTTGAATGGCTCTGCACCTGTATATCCGCTGGGGTGCATGAAAACGCTCGCGCCATTACCCGGGATCCAAAGGTCGATGTTGTTTGCAGGGATCTCCGCAAACAGGAGAGTTCCTTCGTGCGTCCAAACTGGGCCTTCAGTCCACTTATTGAAGCCAGTGGCTATGCGCTCCAGCTTGGAATCAGGGCCTACCAACTGCTCGAAAGCGGGGTCGAGCTTCTGAATGTCCTGCGCCAATGCGGACACGGTGAAAGCCGTGACAGTCACGATCAAGAGAAAGAACCTGTGTATCGCGATCGAGGTCATGGTGCGGCGAAAACCACAGCGTACTGGAAATGTGTTCATGTTTCCTCTTCGAGACTTCTCTACTGCATCGAACAAAAGGGTCTGCTCCGACCTGGCGGCCTTTGCAGCGTGCTTAGAGATCAGCGAGAATCTGCGTAAGCCGGGCGAGTAGACCAATCCACTTGTCGAAGCGCGCCGACAATAAATATCCAGGACAGCGAGCCCAGCAAGGCGATGACCACAGTGATGATGAAAGCCCAAAAGAACCGTCCCGTCTTATCCACGACCAAGCCGGTCACCACAGGCGCGATCCACCCAGCCAGATTCCCTAAGAAGTTTTGCAGCCCGGTCCACTTGCCAGCCGCTTGCGGTCCCGCAAGCGTTTGAGTAATTGCCCAAGTATTGGAAGCGCTGGTTCCCCAAAACGCCGCCGCCAACAGCAGACATACTACCGAGAGCACTGGCCCGCTGACGACGCAGGCAGCAAGTGAGATCCCAGCCCCCACCTGTCCCACGACCATAAACGTTTTGCGAACCAGGGTTGGAGTTTTTCCTGAGGCAATGCAGCGGTCGGAGACCCAACCTGCAGACATGGCTGCGACAGCCATCAAAAAATAAGCCAACCCAGCGATCTTCGCCATCGCGGCCAAGGAAAAATGACGTTCGTGCATGAGGTAGTACGGCATCCAGGTCAGGAGAAAGTACATCAAGTAGTTCATACAGAAGAGACCTATACACGTTCCCCATGCTGACCGCTGCTCCAAAATCTGCAACATGCCGGGCGCGGAGAGTCCCGATTGCGAGCGAGAATCCCCATGGCCTTTTGGCACCCAGCGAAGCCATGGAAGCAGCCATAACAGGCTAGTCAGGCCCACCAGGAAAAAAACTGGGCGCCATCCAAATCGGCTCATCAGAATTCCGCCAGCGAGCGTGCCTAGCGCTGGCCCCAGGGCCATGCCGGCAACTATGCTCGCATTGGCGAAGCCACGTTTGTGCTCCGGGAAATACCGCGACAAAATGGTCGAGCATGCTGGATAAGAAACCGATTCTCCTGCGCCCAGCGTCAATCGCGCGAGGAGCAATGTGCCGAATGCATGCGCCGCGCCGGTAGCCGCGGTTGCTGCGGACCAAAGGAAAAAACCGCTGGCGAGGACCCATTTCACATCGAAGCGATCAACCAGCCAGCCGGAAACCGGCAGAAAGAATGAGTAGGTCCAAAAGAAGGACGACAACAGAACTCCGAGCTGCGTCGCCGAAAGTTGGAACTCATTCTTGAGCAGCGGCGCTGCAATCGAGAGATTGCCGCGGTCCAAGTAATTAATGAAAACGGAAAGCGCGAGCAGGAACAGCACGTGCGAGAGCCGGATCTCGTCCACTGCCGGTTTGGCAGTCATAGTGTCACAATCACGATTCGACAATTGTGCTTCGCCGACAGGCTGCAATCAGGCAACACTAACACTCAAATCTCGAATATCTCTTCAACATGTACTTCACGCATTCCAAACGTCTGCCGATTGCAGGCGGAAAGTAGCATCATTGTACGAATCGGCGGCTCATTTCACGGTACTCAGTTCAGCAACTCGGGATCCCTCAACCAGAGTAGGCCGATAGCCGCGCAACGCGAAGTAGAGCACATAGGCCTGGCAGATTAGGGGCACTATGAAAGCCACGCGAATGTTGCTGTGGTCAGATATAAATCCCATAATGGCGGGGCAGATGGCGCCACCGAGGATCGAAGCCACCAACAAGGACGACCCTAGTTTTGTGTATCGCCCAAGCTGCTTGATGCTTAGGGCAAAGATTGTTGGGAACATGATCGAATGAAAAAAACCGATCAGGACGACCGCCCACAGGGGGGCCACGCCGGAGCTGAGAAGAACCACGAGGAGACCGATCAGAGTCGAGAGCGCAAACAATGAAAGCAGCCTGGCAGCAGGTACGCGCTTCATGATGTAGGAACCGGAAAACCTTCCGAGCATGAATCCAATCAAATGCAACTTCAAATAGAACGAAGCATCCTTTTGGAGCATTCCAGGAATACTATGCTGCGCGAGTCGAATGACGAAGCTGCCCACGCCAATTTGAGCGCCAACGTAGAAGAATTGTGCAATAACTCCTTTTACCAGGTGGCCATAACGCCAGATATCGCGCAGCTCTTCCCCGGTTGACTCCTGCTTCACAGCTCCGTCAGCTGCGCCGACCTCTGGCAATTGGGAAAGAAAAATCACAGCAGCATAGGCGAGAAAAAGTCCTGCTATGACGAGGTAAGGCATCCTTACGGTGCTGACCACGGCCGTGCGATACATAGCCGTCTCTGCGGGCGTCATGGCCGTCAACTGCTCACGCGAATACTCGAGAGCCGAGAGGATAAAAGCCGCGCCAATGAACGGCGTCACCACTGCGCCCACCGCATTGAACGACTGTGCCAGATTTAATCGCCGCTCTGAGCTATCTACTGGCCCCAGCAGTGTCACGTAAGGATTAGCAGCCACCTCGAGGACCCCTTGGCCACACGCCATGACAAATGAAGCAAAAAGAAATAATCCATACACCTGGATTGAGGCTGCGGGAATAAACAGTAGCGCGCCCGCCGCGCATGTAACCAAACCAACGACTATTCCATTCTTGTAGCCGATCCTTTCCAGCAGCCGTCCTGCAGGCAACGCGGAAAGGCAATAACCGCCGAAGAATGCCACCTGGATGAGCGCCGATTGAAAGTCGTTCAGATCGAAGACTTTCTTCAAATGTGGGATGAGAACATCATTGAGGTTGACCCCCAGCGCCCAGAGAAAAAACAGGGTGGTGACGAGAATTAGTGGGGCGACATACCGCCGCTCGGTGATGGGTGCTGAGGTTGTCATTTCTTAAGTCAGCGCTCGATCGAGGTGCACGTAGCCGCCATCCACGAACACATGCTGGTCTGTTATGTGCGCGACGCGGGCAGAGAGCAGAAATACTACTATTGCCGCCATCTCGTCGGGAGAGGTCATTCTTTTCTCCACAGGGTTCTTGGACAGGACGGACTGAAGCTTCTGTTCGCGATCAGGGAATGCCCCGTCGTTATTGTGGTTTTTGGGCCGCCGAGCGCCGGCAAAGAAACTCAGTCCAGCATGTTGGCTAACCTTTTGCGGGCTCCCCTTGGCTCGACACAGAGCCTGCTGGTCTTCCATTTCGGAGGATAGGGAAGCTAGCCTGTGCACGGCGATCTCAAATAAGTTTAGCGTATAAAATCCTATATTTGGTAATAAAACTACTCGAATTGTATATTGGTCTCGGTCTCTGCTTGTCAAGCAGTTTTTATTGCATGCCTGGCTGCATTAGGTCAGCTGCGCAAGACTTCAAGGCGGAATGAATCCTAAGAAGGATGTACGCACAATGAACAGGAAGCGAGGAAGTTGATGGTTGGGACAGCCGATCAAGGCCGGCAATAGCTAGCGTAGCAAACCCGTGACCTATCGTAGTAAGTTAACGTGAGGGCAGACTTGATCGGTTTCGGTCGGAAGACTTTGATAATTCCTTCATTCGACGGCTGCTGGCAAAGAGGGCATTGAAGGTACGCCCGCACTGCTCAAAGCGATCACAGAATAGACATGCTTGGCGCCAAGTTGGGCAGATATATCAACGTGCCTCATCTGAGGGAGCGGTGCGAATGGCGTGTCGTGATATGAGAGCCCCTGGAAGAGTGGGCGTCCATACACTGCTTCTGGAGGTTGCATCGGAAGCTTCGCTATCCCACGCCCGTCTCGAAGCACAATGAAGCCACCGAGTCCACTGACGATATCCGCCTCGGCTTCCCATGTGATCTCATTGCCGTGATTTGCATCAGCGTTCGCTCGCACATTGACCGGAGCGGTGGGTGCACCTGCGTCGGTTACGGTTCCTTTTCCAACATACTCCATCCAGATTTTCGCTATGGCCTCATTTGGTAACCACGCGGCCTTGTTAGGATCCCCTTTGAATTCCGCTGCAGGCATGGCGGTATCCCCGAACGGAGTTGCCAGCCATGCACGACTCAGGTCCGCCGGCCTCAAGATCTTGTTCCATTCCGTTAAGCGCATTTGAAGGCAAGCGTCGAAAAACGGGATCGCGAGATAGCGGGAATCCCCACAGAAGTGTCCCGTACGCGGATCGGGAGCGAACCCAATGGGAGCGCCCTGGGCTCGATACTCCTGGAAAGTGGCAATGGAGCCGTCCCAGGGATGGTTTCCTCTCTCTCCGATCCCGAAGTTAACAATCGTGGGAATCTCATAGACCGCGGGCGGAACTTCAGGCTGAATGAATTCGTGCCTCGGACGAAACATCGCCGCCGTACCCGAACGAAGAAAGGCAGCGAGCACTCGGTCGGGGTGGAGAATGCTCATTACATTGGCCCATATCCCGCCACCAGAATGTCCCCAGAGGCACCAAGGGACCGTGGCCATTTCCGCGTGGCCCGACTTTGTCGCAAACTCATCCAGGGCCCGAAGGAAAACCCGGTCAGAACCCTGTCTCGGGTCGAACCACAACTCGGCGCCTCCTGGAGTTAAGTCAATCGCATCGTTCAGAACATGATAGGAAGGCCCAAGAAGGGCGCAGTTCCATTTTTTTGCAAGAGCTTGCCAGTGCAAATCGTAAGCAGAAGTTGCGCCCGCCTGAGCGGCTGGAATGCTTGCGCCGTGCTGATGAACGATCACGGCCCTCACGGTCTTGATATTGTCAGGGATCCATAAAGTGTATACGACACCAATTTGCAGCTCCCCTTTGGTTGTGGCCGGCGGGTAAACAAGTTGGAGATATCGACCTTCACCGCTCGATGGAGTAAAAGGTCCCCACCCACCCTGGACTAGAGAATCCTGATGGCCAAGAGTTTCCGGCTGATGACTCTGATTCTGAGCAGCGATAGCCGGAGAGAGCGAGGAAGAGGCAAGCGTCGCACCAAGGCCTGCCATCCCTTTTATAAGTAAGCGTCGCGCCGGCGACTCCAGATTCTCGTTCATTCTCTCTTCTCCTCATCCGGAACTTGTGTCAGTGCACTTCCGCACTTGAACATGTGCGTGGCGCACGTCACGCGCTAGTCGTCGCTCATCCTCGGGCAAAGATTGCTATTCCAGTGCAATTCTCACCTTGACCACATCTAAAGTTGAACCACCTTAATGACATTCAGGGAATCTTGGAGCCCTTCTTGCTGATAGTTTCACTCAGGACTGTGCCATTAGCTTCAATCCTTCTCCTTCAGGATCGTTGCGCACTTCGCAAGGCGTGTTGAAATACATGGTTGCCTGGTGTTCAGCCGTGTATGTAGGCCAATGCGGCAGGCCGTCATGATTAGGATTCCCCGTTCGGGCAAAGTTCGCCCAGGCAGTACTGATCTGCTTCGATAGAGCGAATGCCTCGGGAGTGCCTCCACTGTAATGGTCGCAAATTTCAGCATTGTCGAACGTGAACGCGATCTCACAAGCGTGGAAAGAACCGGGGCGATTGTCCAGCACGGGCGTCCGCCAAGAAAATATATAAGAGTATGCCGGCGCGCTACCCAAAGCAGCCTTCCTGATAGCCTGCTCGAACGCAGGGCGGCGAAAGGAAGCGGCGGCAATGATGGCATAGAGGTCAAATGGAGTCGCTTTAGGGTAATCGCGTTGGTAGGCGTCGATGATAGTCTGGCTGCCGTCGCCAAATTCTTTCTTAACCAATCGGCTAAGTTCTTCCACTCCCATCGCATTGGGATCGGGACGGTCTAGCCCACTTACAGCCTCGTGAAGATTTGTGCCGGTTAACAATGGAACGTCCGCAGATATTTGTGGAGCTCTTGGATCGAATGGATGACGAGGAAGTATGCGGCCGTCTACTGTCGGGCCCCAATCGTATTCGCCGTACACTCTGCGAAGGGAAGATTTGGGCCGAGGCATTTTCTTCATGGCTTCCGCCGCAGCGCCCGAAAGCCGATCAACCGGGATTAGTTGCAGTTCGCTTATCTGCGATTTGGATAAACTGAGCTCTGTGAGCACCAGCTCAGCCAGTCGTCCTGAGTAATCAGGAGAGAGCGATTTAAGAAAAGGTCCGCTCTGCACAATCGCACGGTGAAACAAGCCTTTTGCCGCTGGCATCGCCATAAGGGCAAGGACCTTCCCACCGCCGCCCGACTGGCCAAAAATGGTTACCCTGCCCGGATCTCCGCCGAACGTTGCGATGTTGTCGCGAACCCACGCCAGGACCGCTACGAGGTCGAGCATGCCAACGTTGGCGGAGCTGGCATACTCTTCTCCCCCCAAGGCTCCAAGGTTGAGATAGCCATACACGTTCAATCGATGATTGTGAGTCAATACCACTACATCATGATTGCGGGCGAGACTCTCGCCGTCATAGGAAAGAAGATCATGCCCGCTGCCGCCGGAAAATCCTCCGCCGTGCATGTAGACCATGACCGGGCGCTTACGAGAGGCATTGATCTCCTGTGTCCAAAGATTGAGGCGCAGGCAGTCCTCGCCGGCAACCGTCGCGGCTGCGCCACGATGCAGCACGAACGCATCTTCGTCGGAGTTCGCCAGGTTTTTCCCGTCAGTATTAAAGTGCGCAGAGTCCTGGTTCGGGCACACACGCCCATATTGCAGCGCGTTCCGGATTCCCTTCCAGGGTTCGGGCTTTACTGGCGGCATGAAGCGCCTCGCGCCAGCGGTTGAGGCACCATAGGGTACACCTTTGAAAATGTACACACCGTTCCGCTTGAAGCCGCGGATCTTCCCAGCGTTTGTTTCTGCAACCGTTGCCGCGTCGGAAGCAACGACCGTGCTGCTTCCGCAACCACTTGCTGTGGATTTTGTTTTCGGGAGGGTTTCCCGCGGGGGCTGTGCAACCGCGGTTGTGCCTAGGATGACCGAACTAGCTAACCCTCCCCCGAGGGTTGCCATGCCGCCGATGAAGGAACGTCGCCCCTTGGAATTAGGCGCTGACTCGTGATTTAGCTTCTTCTGCACGTGAGGATCATTCATCGAACGCCTCCGGAGGCTCATCCTTCGCCCGTCCTGTTTTCCGACCATCCATCCGCACCTAGATCGGATCGAGCCTCAGCTGGACGAGCTGGTAGGGCAAATTCTTGTTCACTCCCGTTCCTTTGTCACTGCACGGCGCAGATTCTCAAGCGTATCAATCGCCTTCTTCGCATCAACATCATTCGGGTCTAATTCCAGCGCTGCCCGAAGCTCCTTTACTCCATCTTCGACATTCCCGGTGCGGCAGTACATCAATCCTAGGTTCCTGTGAAGGTGAGCGGCCTCAGCGCACTCCCCACAAACGGCAATGGCTTCTTTCATTTGTGCCAAAGCTCGCGGCCAATTTTGGGCGTTGGCGGACTGAATCGCGGAATTTCCCAAGTTGGCCACCCGGTCAGTCGTCTGCTCATTCCTTTGCAGTTTGTCGTATCGGTCCTGAAATTGCTGTGCCTGGGGGTCGTGCAACTTATTCAAAATTCTGGCCAGGCTGTAGAGAGCTTCGGATTTATTGGGATCGGCCTTAACAGCCATTTTCCAGTGCTCGATGGCTTCGGTTGTTTTTCCCATGCGGTCAAGGTTTTGCCCCAGAAGATATTGTGCGTCCGCATTGTTGGGTTCCAGCGCGACAACCCTTTGCAAGTTTTCGATCGCGCGCTCCACGTGATTGTCTTGTCCCTCTGTAAGAGCCAGGAAATAGTACGCTCCCGCGAATTTCGGCTCCAAACGAATGGCTCGTTCGAGTTGCTTGCGTGCTTCATCGTATTTGCCGGCATCGTAATAAAACCGGCCGAGGTTGTAATAGGGTCGGGATGAATGAGGATCGAGTTGGACCGCCTTGGTAAACTCTTCAAATCCACCCGTCCGATCGTACTGGTCGACAAGCGCAATGCCCAAGTTCAAGTGCGCTTCGGCGGAATTCGGCCGCAGGGCCACGACTTTTCGGAAAGTTTCGATGGCTTCCTTTCCTCGGCCAGTTTTACCTTCCAGCATCCCGAGTGACGTATACGACTCCACATTTTCCGGATCGATTTCCATAGCCGACCGGAACTCTTGCTCTGCCGCGGCAAACTCACCGCGCTTCGCCAATGCCAGGCCAAGATCTACATGGGCTGGCGCGTTTTTGGGATTGCTCTGGATGACCTCTCGAATAAGGTCTTCCGCTTCCGAGTCTCTCCCTTGCTGCGCGTATAGGATGGCAAGGCTCAGGTACGCAGATTCGAATTTGGGATCAATTTGTAGGACCGCCACGAATTCCTTTGCCGCTGCGTTCAGCTTTCCGTCCTCTTGCAGCAGGCTAGCCAGAGCGAAGTGGGCAACAGCTGAATCGGGCTTCTGTCGGATCGCGGCCCGCAATTCGCTGGCGGCCCGAATCCGATCTCCGTTCGTTTGCAAGGCAAGTCCCAGGTTATAATGCGATTGCCAATTCTGGCCGTCCAGCCGCAGCGCGGCTTGGAAAGCGGAAATGGCACATTCCGTGCGAAGATCCCGAGCGTACAAGGTCCCAAGCGCATTGAAATCCCCGGCCGAGGGATGTTCACGGATCGTTTCCAGCAAAGTCTTCATCTGCTCTGCTGCACTCTTCAGAACCAGGCAGGACTCGGGAAGCTGCCCTGCATAGCTCCGGCTAGGACTCCCGCTCTGGCCCGTGGTCGCATGACTAGACGGGATAGCAAGAATTGTGCTCGCGACAAGGATTAATTTGTTGAGAACCTGCAAGCGCACTCTTCTGCACCTCCCGTAGGATCACCGCGTCAGAGTTTTCATTCGCAAGGAAGCCACAGTGCGGGTTTGTTTAGAGTCGACCCCGCTGCCTTCGCGCACAGCGTAATATCGGTTTGCCTCAAGATCCGTCAACCTTTCGACCAACCCACTGGGCCAGCGTATTACAACTGTTTCCGCCTTTTCGGCTTTCCCAAGACCGAAGTGAACTCGCAGGTCGCTCTGCGAAATAAAGCCTTCACCACTCCGAATCTCTTTTTGGTACCTGCGGCCATTTTGCTCTAGCGTCACCTGTGCTCCCAAAGCGGCGCGGTTCGATTTCACGCCGATCAACTGAAGGCTGATGAAGTTGCCCACGGGGGCCGTGTTGTAGTAGAGCGAAGGAGTTTCATTCAGGTTATTCACGAGCGCCTCTTCCCGGCCGTCGTTAAACAAGTCGCCGATGGCCAGGCCACGGGCCGAATGCAGTTCACTTAGGGTGTTTCCGGCCTGCGCGGTGATGTTGGCAAACTGTCCGTTGTGCAAATTGTAGTAGAGCACTTTCGGTTGGCGATAGCTCGTTCCCAGATTCTTTCCGTCCACTTCCGGGTAGATATGGCCGTTGCATATCAAAACTCCGGGCCAACCGTTGTTATCGAAATCGTAGAACTGAATTCCCCACCCGAGCCAACTTCTCAGCCTTCCCAGGCCGGCTGTCCGTGTGACATCGTCAAATTGATTGTCGCCACGATTTAGGAAGACAGTTGGTGTATCGTCACTGAAGTTTGTTTTCGCGATATCCTGCTGACCTTCGTGCGTGTAGTCACCTGCGGAGACGCCCATACCGGCCTGCATGTCCCCCCCTTCGTTGTAAGCGACGCCTGAGCCCTTCCCGATTTCGGTGAAAGTGCCGTCGTGATTGTTGTGGTAGAGAAGATTGGGCGTCGTATCACAGGCGACGTACAGGTCGGGCCATCCGTCATTATCGAAATCCGCCGAAATCGAAGTAAACGCATAGCAGCCGGACGCATGGGTAATTCCGGAAGTCTCCGAAACATCGCTAAATGTACCGTCTCCATGATTGTGGTATAACGCGTTGACACTCAATTTAAGACCGCGCGGTCCGCACATAACGTAGATGCCCTTCCATCGACACCATTCTCCCTCGCCAGGCCTAGGCACCGTGTCATAGCTGAAATCCACGTAACGCGCCACGAAAAGGTCAACCTTGCCGTCACCGTCGTAGTCGAGAAAACTGCATCCCGTGCTCCATTCATTTTTGTTGGTTTTCAGACCTGCCGCTTCGCTCACTTCACGGAAAGTCCCGTCGCCGTTATTGTGATACAGGACATTTTGCCCCCAATAGGTAACAAACAAATCCAAATACCCGTCGTTATCGTAGTCACCGACACAGCCGCCTTGGCCCCACCCTGGATGCGCGAGCCCAGCCTTCTCGGTTACGTCCGTAAACGTGCCATCGTGATTGTTGTGGTAAAGGTGTCCTGTCGGCTCCTGACCTTTGGGAAATCCTTCCACGCGAGTGCCGTTCGGCAGGAAAATGTCAGGCCACCCGTCGTTATCGTAGTCGAAGATTACAGCGCCAGATCCAACACCTTCCGGCAGGAAGACGTTATGTTTGTCGTTTCCGTTTACGTTAAGTGCAGTCAGGCCCACCTGACGCGCGATATTCTCAAAGTGCACTGCATTCGGTTTGACGGTCGACTGAATGTTTTTCGATGCGTTCGGCGCCTGCGCGAAAGCGAACGCGGTCGCCACCAAAATACCAGGAAACAGTAACACCCCTAAACCCCTCGTCCATCTCTCCGCCCGTCCTCGAAATGGGGGCCCCGCGCTTGTCCTGTTTGTCCGTCGATTCATATGCTCTTAGGAGAGGCATGGCAGGCGACCAGTAATGTAAGCGCTCATTTGCCTACCAGTACCTACCAGCGCGTTATCCTCGCAGCGACATTTTCGCATATAAAACGATGGTTTCAATCGTAAACTTCTATCAGACACCCGCTGAAGGCTTTTCAGTATTTCGGCAAATCCGATCGGTCACCTGCTAACTCTTGTCGTCTGGTTATGGACATATATCCTCCTCTAGTTGCGCTGTCTCCAGGCAGTCACTTCCTGCCGGGATGTTCCCAGGCCATCGATTCCCAATGCCACGACATCTCCTTGTCGCAAATATGTTGGGGGCTTCATTCCCAGGCCAACCCCTGCGGGAGTGCCCGTACTGATGATGTCACCGGGCAAGAGCGTCATGAACTCGCTCACATAGCTGACGAGTGTAGGTACGTCAAAAATCATTTCAGCCGTGGTGCTTTTTTGTTTGAATTCGCCATTCACGGTCAGCCACATCCCCAGCCGATCGGGTGTCGGGATTTCATCTCTGGTTGCCAAAAACGGCCCGAGCGGAGCGAACGTGTCCGCGCTCTTTCCCTTCATCCACTGACCGCCCCTCTCCAACTGGAAGCTCCGCTCGGAATAATCGTTATGCAGCGCATAACCCGCTATGAATTCGCTGGCTTGTTCTCTCGGAACATAGCTGGCTTTTTTTTCGATAATCACAGCCAGTTCCACTTCCCAATCCACTTTCTCCGCGCCCCTGGGAATCACGAGCGCATCATTTGGCCCCACAAGCGAAGATGTGGCTTTGAAAAACAGCACTGGCTCGGAAGGAAGCTGCATGCCGCTTTCAGCAGCGTGGTCGCGATAATTGAGACCGACACAGACCAGCTTGCTCGGGCGACGGATAGGGGGGCCCAAGCGCTCTTCCGGGCTTACGCGACGCCTCGTGGAGAGGTGGCCATTCATCAGCCACTGCCGCAGCCGTGCCAGGCCGCCGTTGCCGAAAAACTCTTCGTCATAGTCGGAAACAAAGCTCGAGACATCAAGCCGGGTCTGATCGTCCAATAGCACGCCCGGCTTCTCCGCTCCTGGTTCGCCAAATCGAATGAGTCTCATGTTCTGAGCGTGTGTTTATTGCAGCACATCGCAGTCCTCCTGTATGTAACCGGCCATCATTTCGATCAAACTGCCTAGTCTTGTCTGGCCCATGTGTTCCACAAAATTGTCTGGAAGGCAGTTTGTATGGCTCGCATTCTTGAACTGCAATGACGCGATTCGCTTACGAGAAGTCGGTGATGCCGTTTGCTGCGGCAAGTGTGTTTTCCTTCCTGCATTCAGCAGGCTCACCAGTTTGGAGGAGCGCTCACGTACGAACGATCCAACGCGTCGATCGAATTGCACCCCAGCAGCCGTAGCGTGCGCTCGACGTCGGCGCGCAGGATTTCTAAAGCCTGCATTACACCGGCCTCACCCGAAACGGCCAGCCCGTAGGCGTATGCGCGCCCACATAGAACCGCGCGAGCTCCCAGACAGATTGCCTTTACGATGTCAGCGCCGCGACGAATGCCGCCGTCCATCAGCACCTCCGCTCGGCCATTCACGGCTTCAACCACTTCCGGCAGCGCTCTCAATGAAGCTGCTACGCAATCAAGCTGACGTCCTCCGTGGTTCGAGACCACCACAGCCGCAGCTCCTTCGTCGACGGCCCGGCGCGCGTCGTCACCGGTTAGGACACCCTTCACCACAATCGGACCGTGCCAAAGATCGCGGATCCAACTTAAGTCCTCCCAACGGACCGCGGAGGTCGCCAGAGCCGCGCTGACGTCGACAAGCGGCATTGGTCCGCGGCCCGGTATGACAACGTTCGGCAGTTTTGGCACGCCACCATCGAGCAGGAAACCGGCGAGCCAAGCCGGATGCGTGACAATCTCCGGAAGAAAGCGCGCTTTTGCCAAGAGACTTCCACTGAGCAACTGCTTCACGCCATTACGCGAGTCCCGCTCGCGCATTCCGGCTACAGGTGTGTCGATGGTCACAACTAAAGCCGAGAATCCTGAGGCTTGTGCCCGTTCTATCGCACCTTCGGCGGCCCCTCGCCCGCCCAACAGGTAGAGTTGGTAGAAGATAGGTCCGGAGGAACTTGCTTTGACGTCTTCCAGGGGGTGTCCAGAAATGGTGGAGAGAATGTAGGCGGTGCCTGCAAGACCGGCCGCTCGCGCGGCAGCGACTTCGCCACCGGGATGCATCAGCCGGCTGTAGCCTACGGGCGCCAGCAGGGCAGGAAAAGATAGTTCTAAGCCCAGGAAACGCGTACGCAACTTACACCCAGGCACAGTCACGGCCTGACGTGCCCGAAACGTGACGTCCTCGAACACGCGGCAATTCTCGCGCAGTGTGACCTCACCCTCGGCACCACCGTCCAGATAGTCGAAAACCGCCGCCGGCAATCGGCGGCGGGCTAGGGAGCGGAGATCCGAGATGCTCACGACATGGGACAGCTTAGTCATCGGTGAGGTCAATATCTGTTCCACAGTGAATTCGTACCGAGCCTTGGTTTCGACGGATTTGTTTCAGAAACCTGAATCGCCCTCATAACAAAAGAAGGTCAGCTCTCCAATTCGAAAATTTTCTCCATCAGCAGCCATTTTTCTCCGGGTTTCGCCTGGGGCAATGATTGTTGGAACCTCCACATCAGATTTTCCCACTCCTGCACTTTCGGGTTGGATTGATCGGCCCTGCCTTTGGCTTCGAAGGAGAAATGTTCATTCACCTCCATGATCATGAACATACGCGCGCCGAACAGATAAATCTCCAAGGCTTCAATGCCAGAGTTCTTGATGCTCCGCGTGATTTCGGGCCAGATTTTTTCGTGATATCGCCTGTATTCCGCGATCAGTTTCGGATCATCCTTCAGGTCCAGTGTCAAACAGAAGCGCCGGTTCATTTGTTTGTGCTCGCTCCAATTTCGCGCCTTGGTCTCTATTCATTCCACAACACGCACCCACCTTGGAACCTCGGAAACCATAGTAAGCAAGGGATGAATTCGCATTACGTTAACGCACGGTCCAAGTGGACATAACCACCGTCCACGAAGACATGCTGACCGGTGGTATGCCCAGATTTGGCGGAAATCAAAAATACCGTCATTGCCGCGATTTCCTCAGCTGTGGTCATTCGTTTACCCAGCGGGATCTTCGCAACGATAGCAGCCAGCTTTTCGTCGGGGTTTTGAAAAGTGTCGAGCCATTGTCGGTAAAGGGGCGTCATGACTTCCGCCGGGACAATAGTGTTGACGCGGACGCCATTCGGCAATAACTCTGCGGCCCACTCCCGGGTCAAGGCAAGGATTGCTCCTTTTGATGCGGCATAGCCGGAGGTGCCGCCTTGACCCGTGAATGCTACCTTGGAGGCGATGTTGACGATAGCTCCCTTTGCGGCCTTGAGCGAGGGCAGCGCATAGTGCGCCATATTGTAATAGTGCAGCAGATTGCGCCTGAGCGACGCAGCAAATTCCTCGGGTCCACCCTTTTCGAGGCCCACCCCATCGTTGACGCCGGCATTGTTGACCAACGCATTGAGTCTGTTGGCTACGCTGAGCGTGCGTTCGATTGCCGCGACGCAGTCGGCCGCCGAGCAAAGATCAATTTCGATAAAGTGGCTGACCGAGCCATTGCGGCTCAACTCTGTGCGCAGACTCTCGGCCGCGGCAGTGTCGCGGTCCAGAATCACAGGGACCGCACCTTCCTGGGCCAAGGCACGCGTAATAGCAGCACCGATCCCTTTTGCGCCACCGGTGACAATCACGACTTTATCTTTTAGCTGCAGGTCGATGGGTTAGCCTCGTAAGTTAAAAAAACCACCATCCAAGGGATAATCCGCGCCGGTGATGAAGGATGCTTCATCCGAACACAAAAAGAGGGCGAGCGAGGCCACTTCATCCGGCTCAGCCATTCTCCCAATGGGTTGCGCTTTGGACAGTTTCTCGAACATCTCCTTCTCTCGTCCGGGATAAGCATTTCGCAGGTAGCCATCAACAAATGGCGTGTGGACCCTGGCAGGAGAGATGCAATTGCAGCGAATGTTGTAGCTCAAATAGTCTTTTGCAACGGAGTACGTCATAGCGATCACGGCGCCCTTACTCATCGAATAAGCAAAGCGGTCGGAAAGACCAGAGGATCCCGCAATGGAAGCCATATTCAGGATCACGCCGCCGCCGCTGGCTTTCATGTGCCCAATGGAAGCGAGCATGCAATTATAGAATCCCTTCACGTTCACTCGGAAAATGCGCTCGAAGTCCGCATCCGTCGTGTTTTCCAGCGATCCGATGTGCGAAACACCTGCGTTGTTCACAAGAATGTGAATGGGCCCTGAGCCGGCGAGTTCATCGAATCGAGAAGTCACTTCTTTCTGGTTCGTTACATCGCATAGAAGTGCCGTCGCCTTTCCGCCCTCGGCAGTAATTTGTTGGCAAGCTGTTGTCGCATATTGTTCATTGAGGTCCAGAATGCGAACTGTGGCACCATTCGCCGCGAATCTCAGGGCGATGGCTCGTCCAATGCCGCTACCGCCACCGGTTACGACCGCGACTTTGCCGTTTAGTCGAAAACTCTTCGTATGGGTGTCTTGATTTGTCAGAGAGAGACGCCTCTTTTCCATGGGATGAAGTCTTCTTGCCCCTTTAGCTCAACCCTATTTTTCATTACGAGCGCACCCTCGTTGTGAAGCGTCAGCGGCATCATATTCGCGTTTGTTTTTGCCATTGCCAAATGTGTGCTGCGATTCGTGGCTTAGTTGCTTTTGTCGCATCCCTAACTTCCAAAACTGCTGCGCGTTTCCACCCAATATAGCCTCTTGCACCTCGGTCGCGTGCTGGCTGAGGTAGCTCTCCACCAGATTGATAGCGCGCGTATATGAGGCGGCTAACGTGCATACGGGCCAATCGGAACCAATCATCAGCCGACTGGGTCCGAAGGATTCGAAGGCGACATCCATATATGGAGCAATATGCTCAGGCTTCCAGGTCTGCCAGTCGTCTTCCGTCACTAATCCAGATAATTTGCAGAAGACGTTCGGAAATGTCCCCAACTCCCGCATTCCACGCTCCCAAGGACGGAGGTTTCCGCTCTTGATCAGCGGTTTGGCAAGATGATCCAAAACGAAGCGTTGGCGAGGGAAGCGTCTCACGAATTCCGCCGCCACAGGAAGATGCTTGGGATAGATTAGTATGTCGTAGGCGAAATCAAACTCTCCAAGCAAGGAAATGCCCCGGAGGAATTCCGGTTGCAGCAGGAACCGATCGTTTGGTTCGCTTTGCGCGATGTGGCGAATCCCAACCAGTTTGGGGTTTCCTGCAAAGGCTTCCAATTGCGAACGGACGTCGGGGGATCGTAGATCAACCCATCCGACCACACCAAGAATGAACGAAGCGTCTGTGGCCAGTTCGAGAAGCCATCGAGTCTCTTCCAGCGTCTGCCGCGCCTGAACTACCACAGAACCCTGAAATCCGTTGCGCTCTAGTTCAGGCTTTAGATCATTCGGAAGGAAATCACGACGCAGCGATGCCATCGAATCTTCAATCCAACTATATTCGTGTTGGTCGTAAACCCAGAAATGCTGATGAGCATCAATGCGCATCATTCATCGCCTATCCTTTAGCCCTTGCACCGGAGGCCTCTCCGATTGTCAATTGGACGACACTTCATTTCCCACCAATCCTCATGTACGGCTCAGGACAAAGGTCCTATAACTTTCAGCACGTTCGCGTAGCGTCCAGGAAGAGTAGCGGGCAAACTGACCTTGATGGCCTCGCCCTGTTGAGACCAACTAAGTGGAGTTGCGTGGCCGAGCAGGTAAATCTGCGAGCCGACCTTCAGGGAGAGAGATTTGAGCGTGATATCGGTTGTTTTCGGCTGGCCGAGGAGAGTCGCATAAACTGCAGAATCTTTTTCGGTGAAACGGACGGGGATACCTTCAGCGGTCTCGCCAGCAGCTCGTTTCCACGGATGTGTGCCATAGATGGCGTCGCCATTCATCTGAAGCCACGCACCGAGTGCAAGCAAACGATCCATTTGGACCGGAGGGATGGTGCCGTCCGCTTCCGGGCCTACATCGAGCAGAAGGTTGCCATTCTTGCTCACAATGTCCACCAATAGATAGATCAGATCGGCTGGAGCGATAGTCTCGGCTTCACCTTCGGCGCGGTTATAGCCAAAAGAGAGGCCGAGTCCACGGCACTCCTCCCACTTGGTGGGACTGACCTTGTCCAGGGTCACATACTCCGGAGATACAAAATCAGAGTGTTTGACGCCGAAGCGGTCGTCGATGACGCCGTCCGGGACCGCGTTGTAGTACTCCGCCATGATCTGTAGAGGATGGCCGGACTTAGGGTAGTCGATGTCGTTCCAAAGCACCGCCGGATGGTAGCGCTCGATGAGCTCACGCATCTGCGCGTCAGCGTATTTGCCATAAGCCTCGCTTTGCGGCTTCACCGCTTCATAATCAGCTGGATCACGGATAGGACCAGGGACAAATGTCCAGTCGTAGCCGCCGGAGTAGTAGAGGCCCATGCGCAAACCCTGTTTGTTGACAGCAGTGGTCAACTGGCCGACGAGATCGCGTGTGGCGTGCTGCCTATCGGGTGGCAGTTTGGGGTTTGGCGTCGAACTGGGCCACAGCGTAAATCCTTCATGATGCTTGCTCGTGAGCACCACATATTTTGCGCCGGCGTCGTGGAAGATTTTCGCCCAGACATCGGGATCCCACTTTTGTATCTCACGGTCGAAGACGGGAGCGAAGTTGTAGTAATCATAATCAGCGCCATAGTGCTCGCGATGGTAAGCCTGCGTCGGCGATCCATCGAGTCGCATGGTGTTCAAGTACCATTCAGCGTAGGGATTGTTTTTAATGTAGTCCTGCGAGGCGAAGTCATGTTCAGGATGAATGAGCGGCGCCCAACCAGGAACGGAATAAAGACCCCAGTGAATGAATATCCCGAGCTTCGCGTCGGCATACCATTGAGGAAGCGAATGCTTGTTGAGCGATTCGAGACTCGGTTCGAAGTGCGAAGGAGACTGCGCCTGCAGACGGGGGGGAACGAGAAAACACAGCAGCAGAATGATAGCGGTCCTGCTCGATCTAAAGACCCGAAATAGAAACATTCTGTTCTCCTCACTGAACAATTCACAACCGGAAGATAAAATCTTGCGGCCCTTTACCGCTGGCTCCCGGGAGATCGGGCTTCGCATCATGTGATTCAGCGCGATCCCAACATAGAAAAATGCGAATACTAAAATCAGCGTGATGTCTAGGGTCATGGCTTCCCCCACAAACAACAGCAAGTGGCTAAATATTATAGTGACCGCTTCCGCCGGTCACTTCCCTCTGATTGCCCGCCGCAACTGGCGCATCATGTCCACGGAGGTCTGTTCAAGTGTGCCATCCTGGTATATTCCGATATTGATCGTGGTGACCGCCTGATGCTCGATGTTGGCCTTGACATAGGCGATCAGGGCCTCCGCGGTAAATTGAGGCGCGGGAATCGGTCCTGGTTTACCGTGGACCCACGCGTCCAGCATAGACAACAGTCCATGCGCCTGAAATCCTTTGCCAGCGCCCCGTTGGATGTAGCGAGAAGCGAACGGATTCTGCAGACTGTTGAGTTCGCCTGCCCAATAATCCTGGTAAGGGGTTAGGACCGGGAAGATCCAGAAGTTAAAGCAGGTGATCCGGCTGGCATTTCCCACTTTGCAAGCGCGGTAAACGGCATCAATCGGAACATCCGGATAGGCAGCCAGCGATTGATACCAGGAATCGAACCAGTACCCAGCGAGTCTTTCCCCGTAGCGGGCACCGATTTCACCCAGAACATCCCTGTGAATTTCCGCAAATTGCTCTTCACTGAAAGTCAGCTGGTAGAGCCCAGTTGGCCCGATGTTCCCAAGCTTCGTCAATGTCGGAGAGTTGATATAAAGGAGGAATCTGATACCGCGCGCCTCCAAAGCATCGGCGAGATCACCGATTAGGTCGCGCCGCGTTGTCCATCCTGGATGAATAGCTTCCCAGGATCGGATGGGAGCAGCGCATGTCGGATGCGCATGGTTCAAGGTGAAAACGACGTAACCCGCTCTCATCTCCTCTACCGTATTCGCAAAAGCTTTGACGTCGAAAGCATCAACCGCCTCTTTATAGGGCTTCTTTTCGCCCTCTCTGGGTTGGGTGAAGTCCGTCCAATGAAACATCACCCCGTAACCCGCCTTTACAAACCAATCGGTATTCGCTCGATGGCCGCGGACAGTTTCTTCCAAAGAAATGATTGCGGCACTGCCAGAGGCGGGAAAAATCTCCAGGCATCGGAAGCGAACCATTCCACTCTGCTCTTGTCCGGAGACCTGGACGGTAACAGGGTTTACCCCCCGCGTCAGATGCAGCTTGCCGTCCAGCCTGATCCTTTCAAAATTAAAAAACCAGCCGTCCTCCGTTTGTTGATAAACACCTTCCGTGACTTTGAGCTCGACTTTAATGGAACTGGACCCGGAGCGAATCTCCAATTTAAAGCCTGGGACGGACACTGCGCAGGAAAGGAATAGATCGAAGTCACCTTCCTCCGGAACAGTAACATTCCACTTCATGCTGCTTGAGTCGCTACACTCCAGTGAGATCCTCAGGCCATCTAACTTTGCCTTGCCGCCAATCTCCACGGCCGTTGAGCCGTAGAGACGGGTATCTTCTGTAAGTCCACGGACAAGAGGTTTGGACTGGCGGGAATCTAGTGATCGAAATGATCGCGCGGGGGCACTGCCGGCGGACAGGGCGCCGGTGGCTCCAGATAACATAAGCTTGAGAAAGCTTTCTCTGCTCAGGGTATCGGATTTATTCGGTGTTTTCGTAGGACTCTCCTTATGCTAGAGGTCAGTCCGTAGCGACGGTTGGAGGTGCCAAGGTGGCATCGACGGTCGAGGCCGTTGTTATGCTTGCCGATCTCCGGCTGGTCGACCGCACGTTTCTTTCCAGGTTTGGAGTAGAACGCGCGTTCAATGCTGGCGAAGAAGACGAGCTCGCCAAAAAAGGCCAGCTCGTCTTTTCTTTGCCAGGGGTGGCCGAAAGTCGCCGACTCAGAACGTCAGTCTCAACGATAGCTGCAACTCACGCATATTGGCATTTGTACGAAGACCGATGACTCTTCCGAAGTTTAGATCACCGACGGTTGCATCGGGTATTCCGAGATTTGGATGATTGAACAGGTTAAAGGCGTCCGCGCGGAACAGGACGCTGAACTTCTCCTTGATAGGGAATGAGCGAGCGATGGTCAAATCCACATTGTTGAATCGACCGGCGCGAAACGCGTTGCGGCCCGTGTCGCCAAACGTAAATGCAGCGGGCACGGCAAAGGCAGAGGTGTTGAACCAGCAGCCAACGGAACCCACTGGAATAGGCGCACCCCCAGGAACGGAACTAGGACAGGATCCAGTATTGGGATTTCCCGTCAGATTCGCCCGCTCGCTATTGTACGGAGGGCTTACTCCACCGTTCACATTGGCAACGTCCCCGGGGACCGTGACGGTAAAGGGTTGACCCGAAGTGAAGGTATATATAGAACTAAGCTGCCAGTTCCCTAGGATATAGTTGACCGCCCCATTGCTGCTGGAGAAGCGCTTGCCCGCGCCGAATGGGGAATCAATCGTAAAGCTGACTGAGAGGATGTGAGGCAGATCGTAGCCCGCCACACTTCGGTCTGCTCGTATGTTGTAAGGGTTCTGAACGGACGTGTTTTCAACACCAAAGAAACCATCACTTCCTTCGTCAATGGTCTTCGAATAGGTGTAAGACACGAGGTAAGTTAACCCATACCGCACATTATTCCCCCGCGCCGAGAGTTGCAGTGCATTGTAGGTCCCATTCCCTATCCCGCGATCGTAAAAAGTGGGGGAGATACCGTGCCATTGTTGCCTGAGTGCAAACGCGGCAGCATTGTCAGCAGGGGTCGTAGCCGGCGTCCCGTCGGGGTTCAGATTTGGACCGGGAGTCAATGCAGTATTGTATATACTGCCGACCACAAGCCGATGGCTCTCGGAGCCAACGTAGTTGGCGGTCACAACGTTGTTCGCTCCGATCGCTCGCTCGAGGCCAAGATTCCACTGCTCCGAATAGGGATTTTTCGCTTGCGGATCTCGATAGAAAGCGATTTGCTGGAATGGAGTAGGAGCGGGAGCATTTGTAGCACTTCCTGAAGCCGCCAGTGGATTCTGCCAAGCTGTCGATGGAACTTGGCCAAGCTGATTTAATGCGACGATCGGCTGTGAATTAGACGGCCAATCCCCGCCGATCCCTTGTACTGTCTGCGTAATGCCGGCCCAGAGATCATCAGTGATTCCGAATCCGGCGCGCACCACCGTGTTGTGGGTCAGACGATACGCTAGACCGAGCCGGGGTTGAAAATTGGTATAAGTGTTTCTCCACAAACGGTTGTTCGGAGAAATAACCACGTTTGTTGGGAGAGAGGTTCCAGGGATACAGGGGGCAATATTTCCAGTCGCCGCGCAGCTCGCGACCGGCCGCTGGAGGATGTACGTTCCGTTGTTAAAGTCAATTTCCCCAATGGCACTGGTACCATTCTTGAGGTTGCCGTAAAGAGGGTACAACTGTAGGTCGTAACGCAAGCCGAGATTAAGGGTAAGCCGGCTGGTGGCCTTCCACTTGTCCATGAAGTAGCCGCTTATGCCCCTCTGACCAGATACCTCGGCGACCGTGTCGCGCCGAGAACCTCCAGACGCGGTCCCTATTAAGAAACTCGCCAAAGCATTGCCTGTGTTGCCGCCGGAGTTTACCGGATCGGCCGTTTGATCGGAGGCAAATGTGACACCAGCGCTCGTGCTTTGGACGGTGAAATGGCCTGTTTCGAAGCTACCGCCAAACGTAAAAGTCTGCTTGCCCACAATCTTTGTAAAGTTCCCTCTCCACTCGTAAATGTCAGTGAGCGCCGTGATGCTGGTAAATGCTCCCGCATTTGTATAGTTGGGTATGTTTAGATCCGGGACCAGGCAAGAAGCGCCTACCGTAAATCCGCAGGCAAAATCAGTCGGAAATCCGACACCGGTGATGACATTGGACGTATTTCCATTGAACGAACCCACTGAGCTGTTGGTGAGCTGCACATGGCCGAATTGGAAATCGAAAGTGGTGACCGGGCTGAAGGTGTGATAGAAGCTGGCGACGTATTGACTGGAGCTGATCGTCGTCGTGTTAGAAAAATTAGTGGTGCCCCCAGAGCCCACATTCGGTTGGTTCGCGCTGGAATAGCGGAAGAAGAGAGAGTTGGAGGGATTGAAGATCTCATCCACACGCCAACTATATTGATTTACCGTCGTCCGCGCAGAGCGAAAATCGTAGCCGTTAAACCCGTTCAGCAGTGGCAGGGGTGCAGGAAACACATCCTTGGCATAGGCCTGAGCACTGGCATTCAGCACGCTCGAAATGTTGTTGTTCAGGAATGGAGCACGTGTGAACGTTCCGCCGGGGCCGGCCGTGGTGGTGAACGGGTTGTAAAGCTGGTTTAGTATTGCACCGTTGGCACTACGGTCATTACAAATACCGGCGGTGAAGCCGGTTTTACAGAGACCAGAGAAATCGCCCGCCAACTGGTCGCCCGTGGGGACGTTATAGAACGTGTTCGCCGAGGGCTGGGAACGCCGAAATCCCTCGTAGCTGCCATAGAAAAACGTCTTGTCGTGTCCGTCATAGAGATGCGGCACGAGCACCGGTCCGCCACCGGCGGCCCCAAACTGGTTTTGTACCAATTGCGATTTCCCGCTAAACGGGTTCTTGGCGTCAAAAACGGTGTTCCGCAAATACTCCCAAACCGTGGCGTGGTATTGGTTGGTGCCCGACTTTGTTACCACGTTGATGATGCCGCCGGTGACCCCGCCGAACTGAACCTCGTCATTGTGAGACTGCACCTTGAACTCTTGAATATCGTCCAGGATGGGCGCCACCGCGTAAGTGCTGAACACCATCTCATTGTCGTCTATGCCGTCCAGCATGAAATAGTTACTGCGATTTGATTGGCCGTTGACGGCAGGAAACGTAAAGCTTCCGATCGGAGATGTCTGCGCTCCCCTGATGTTCTGCGCGGTGCTGATCGGGCTAACTCCCGGCGTGAGGGTCAGAAGTTGTGAAAAATTTCGCCCGTTCAGGGGCAGAGTGTCCACCTGCTGCGTTTGAATGACGGTACCTAAGGTCGCATTTCCGCTCTCAATACCAAGGGCGTCGGCTTTCACAGTTACAGTTTCCTGGCTCGATCCAACGATTAACGTGAAGTCTTGAATGGCGGCATGATTGACGAGCAGAGTTAATTGCTCCTGCGTCGCAACTCGAAATCCAGCTTTGGTCACGGTGAGTCTGTACTCGCCCGGCGGCACGCTGACGAACACATAGATTCCGGAATCGTTGGTGAGAGTATGTCTCTCGAAGCCTTTCTGGGTGTCGCGAAGAGTTACGTCGGCGCCAGCAACCACGGCGCCTGTGGAATCGTGAACGGTTCCGCTCAGGCTGCCTGTTGCTTGAGCCCAGACGCTGCGAGGTATCACAAGTACCAATGTAATTAAAACAAGAAGTGAGGCCATGCTGTTACGCAACCGGGCCCACGAGAACGAATCTATTCTTCCAGTCGCTTCGGTCATAACCTTCTCCTCCGGCATTAATTTGCGACCCCCCACCCACCATCTACCCGGAAATGCTTTGCACCGGCACCCTCGACAACATCTGGTTTGTCACTGGCGAAGCCCAATCTGAGAAGGGGCGAAAGCACACCGACTTGCTATCCAGATTTTTTATATGTAAAATCAATATTTTACACATCAAATGTGCACCCTTATAGCTACTCTTTGCGAGGCTTGTCAAGCATTTTTTTGTAAATGAAAATTGTTTTTCAGAAAAGTGACCACTTAACCAGCACAGTTTCCGTAGAAACGGCGTGCGGATGTCATTCCAGGTAGCCCGTTGCGAGCTGTTGGGGACTTCGTCTGGTTCTATGCGTCGTGGGTCGCACCGCAGGGAGATACCCGGTATGGGCTAGATCGAGTAGAACTCTTGCGTTGCAGGCCATTTCCTGTAACATTTGCCGCCACTGTCGAAACATCAATAGCGCGGGGCGAGAACTGGAGGTTATTGCTTTGACCAAAACGAATCTCTCGCGTGACCAGCTAATGCCCACGAAGCCGGCTAAAATTGTGCTCCGTTATCCTACCCCTGCCCTGGAGAAGGGCTTGGATATCCTAGAACTCCTTGCCAACCACCCCACGGGACTCACGAAAAGTGAAGTCGCCCGTAGCCTGCATCGCACTGTATCCGAAATCTTTCGGATGCTGTTGTGCCTCGAAGAGCGCGGTTACATCTCCCAGTCGAGGGATGGGGAACGCTTCTGTTTGACATTGCGGCTGTTTAAGCTGGCGCACGAATATCCGCCAACCAAGCGGATGATTACCGAAGCCCTCCCGATCATGCAGCAAGCTACGCATGAACTTAACCAGTCTTGCCACCTTGGCGTACTCGATGGCGGCCACGTCGTGATTATTGCGCAGGTCGATTCTCCCATCAGTCCCGGTTTTTATGTTAAGGCTGGCGCGCTCGTCGATCTTATGCACGCCGCTACTGGGCACGTAATTCTTGCGCATCAAACTCCTGAAGTTACTTCGAGGGCGGTGCAAATTTGGTGCCGGCAAAACAACGCGCAGGTGCCTCGCGACCTGGCCACACATTTGACCAAGATCAAGCGCCAGGGATACGAGGAAAGAGAAAGCTATGAAGTCAATGGCATAGTTAACGTCTCCTGTCCAGTATTCGATGATCGTGGAAACGCCATCGCCGCTATGACCGTTCCATTCATCCAAAGAATTGGCGACCAGACGACTCCGGCGACCGCAAGAAAAGTTTTGAGACAGGCCACTTTGCTGCTTTCGGAAGCAATTGGCGGGGTGGCCAAACCTCTGACAAGTGATTAGGCCGCGTTTGCCGGCGTCGAGCGATCCTCTGATTTTTCCTTCCCCAAAACACCTCAATTCAGCAAATTCTGATGTCATGAATTGATTTTTATTGACAAACATAGTCTTTCAGGAATAGAAATGCATGTCGGGTCTGCGCCCGGACGGCTGCCATACCCTTGCGGCAGGAAGTTCTCTAACATTGAGGAGAGTTGATCCAGTTTGCGAGACCCTAAGATCGCTAACGTTCGCGTAGTTGACCTCCGCTTCCCCACATCCAACCAGCAGATTGGATCGGACGCCGTGAATCGCGATCCCGACTATTCTGCGGCGTACTGCATCCTGGAAACGGACGCCGGTGTCGAGGGACACGGACTGACGTTCACTCTCGGCCGTGGAAATGAGCTGTGCGTCTCTGCACTCAAGTATTTGTCCCGATTCGTTAAGGGCCGCTATTTGTCATCACTGACGGTTGACTTGGCGGCCTTTTCACGGCAACTCACCGGCGATACTCAATTCCGGTGGCTTGGGCCCGAAAAAGGTGTCATTCATCTTGCTGCTGCTGCTCTCATCAACGCGGTCTGGGACTTATATGCACGCGTCGAAGGTAAGCCGCTCTGGAAACTGCTCGCGGACATGGAGCCGGAGCAGATCGTCCGCGTCATCGATTTCAGCTACATTACGGATGCGATCACCAGAGAGGAGGCCCTCGATCTTCTGAAAGAGCGGGCCTCTTGCAAGGACACACGCCTGCTGCACTTACAGCAGAATGGCTACCCAGCTTATACCACCTCGGCGGGATGGATCGGCTTTAGCGATGACAAGATTCGCCGTCTATGCGGCGAGGCTCTTGCCCAAGGATGGACCCACTTCAAGTTGAAGGTCGGCGGGGAGCCGGCCGACGACCTGCGACGGGCTCGTTTGGTACGGGCAGAAATTGGCTCCGGTAACAAACTGATGATGGATGCCAATCAGAAGTGGGACGTGCTCGAAGCAATCCGATGCACGAAAGAACTAGCCGAACTGGACCCCTGGTGGATGGAGGAGCCGACCAGCCCGGACGACATCCTCGGGCACGCCCGCATCCGCCGGGAAGTTTCCCCGATCCGGATAGCTACAGGAGAACATTGCCATAACCGGGTAATGTTTAAACAGTTTCTGCAGGCCGGGGCCATCGATGTTGTTCAGATCGACAGTTGTCGGCTCGCGGGCGTCAACGAAAACCTTGCCGTGCTACTCTTGGCGGCAAAATTTAATATTCCAGTCTGCGCTCACGCTGGGGGTGTCGGTCTATGCGAATGCGTGCAGCACTTGGCGGCCTTTGATTACCTTCGCGTATCCACGACGCTGGAGAATCGTGTAACGGAATTTGTAGATCACCTGCACGAACACTTCGTTGACCCGGTCCGAGTGGTCAAAGGGCACTATCTTCTTTCCGAAAAACCAGGATACAGCACGGAAATACGCCCCGAAACGTTGTCAACCTACACTTACCCCGATGGTCCGGTTTGGAGCGACAGGTGAACCTCATCATATTTGCGCACCCAAACGCCACTGATGCAACTCCGGTTGTTGCCTGATATCTGCGATTTACGGACCCGGCTTCTGCTTGTGTGAGGATGGACGAATACAAGGATCTAGCTTGGATAGAAGAGAGTTTCTGTGGGAAGCAACTAGCGCGGCCGTGGGATTAACGACGTCCGGGAAGATCGCTGCGTCACTTGTGCGCGAACCACTTGACGCCCCGTCGCCGGACCATCCAACCCAAAGCATTCTTGTAAGTACCACCGGAGATGATCAGAATCCGGGAACGATATCTAGGCCGCTAAAAACCTTTCAGGCTGCTCAAAGCGCCGTTCGCGAGCTCAAGAAGCACAATCCCGGAACTATATCTGTTTACTTCCGGGCTGGCACCTACTACCTACCAAACACGATCGTCTTCAAACCTGAGGATTCCGGGGAGGCCGAAGCACCGATCATCTATGCGCCATACCCAGGCGAGCATGTCCTACTAAGTGGCGGGGCGCGGTTGTCCCCAAAGTGGACAGCCTATCGAGACGGAATAATGAAGACCTCGGTTCCAGTCGGCACCACTACCGACCAACTCTTCGTAAATGGTCAGCGACAAATCTTGGCCCGCTACCCGAACTTCGATCCGAATGCCAAATATTTGGGCGGCTGGGCGCCGGACGCGATCAGCCCAGAGCGTGCCAAGCGTTGGGCTGATCCACAAGGGGCCTACATTCACGCAATTCACCAATACCTGTGGGGCGACATGCACTACGTCATCACGGGCAAGAGCGCAGACGGCAACGTGCTCTACGAAGGTGGCTGGCAAAACAACCGACCTAAGCCGATGCACGCTCAATATCGTTTTGTTGAAAATGTTCTTGAAGAATTGGATGCTCCCAGTGAATGGTATTTGGACCGAGCTAATTCGGTCTTGTATTTTTATCCTCCCGCAGGGCTGGATCTCGAAAACGCGGTTGTCGAGACCGTGCGTTTGAAGCATCTCGTGGAGCTTCGCGGAAGCCAGGACTCTCCCGTGAAATGGATCGAGCTGCGTGGATTTACGTTCCAGCATGCTTCCCGGACGTTTATGGTAACTCAGGAACCGCTTCTCCGCGGTGACTGGAGGATCTATCGTGGCGGCGCCCTGTTCTTCACCGGCGCCGAAGACTGTTACGTGGACGATTGTTTCCTCGATCAGCTCGGTGGGAATTGCATTTTTGTGAGTGGATACAACCGCCGGATTCGCATTTCGCGCAGCCACATCGCTCGCGCCGGAGCCAACGGAATCTCTTTTGTCGGCGAGCGGAAGGCGGTGCGAAATCCACTGGACAGCTACGACGATAGACTGGGCATCGGGGATCTCGATCTTACTCCCGGACCGCGTACGGCGGACTACCCGGCAGAGTGCCTCGTTGAAGATACGTTGATTTACCAGACGGGGCAGGTCGAAAAACAGACTGCTCCTGTTGAGATCGACATCGCAAGAGCGATCACCGTTCGGCACTGTTCCATCTACGACGTACCTCGCGCGGGAATCAACATAGGAGACGGTTGCTGGGGAGGGCACCAAATCGACCGCTGCGACGTCTTCGACACCGTGAAAGAGACCGGCGACCATGGCTCCTTCAACTCTTGGGGTCGCGATCGCTGGTGGGGGGTCAAGGGTCTCGACCTGGACACCGTGCTACAAGGCCCTTATGCAAAACTTCCCGTGCTGGATGCCGCAGAGACTAATATTCTGTCGAACTCGCGCTGGCGCTGCGATCACGGCTGGGATATCGATCTGGACGACGGCTCCACTAACTATCAGATCTACAATAATCTCTGCCTTAACGGTGGGTTGAAGCTACGGGAAGGCTTCTACCGTTCCTGCGAGAACAACGTTCTGGTAAACAACTCACTTCATCCGCATGTCTGGTACAACGACAGCCATGATATTTTCCGCGGCAATATCGTCTTTACGCCTTACAAACCGATTCAAATGAGGCAGTGGACGCAGGATATTGATTTCAACCTGCTCCATCACCCGGCGACGCCACAAACAAGCCCCGCCACCGCGCTGCAAAAACTAAGCTCACAGGATGCCCACTCCCTGCAAGGAGACGCTCTCTTTGTGGATGAGGCCACAGGCGACTACAGAGTCAAATCGAATTCTCCCGCGTTGTCTCTCGGATTCGTGAACTTCAACATGAACGATTTTGGCGTCCAGAGCCCAAAGCTCAAAGCCATTGCCCGGCAACCGATGATGCCCTTGAGGGCAAGCGAAACCACGCCAACTCTCAGTGAAACTCGAAGTCGAGAGGTTGCGGTTTGGGCAGGCGCGAAGGTGCGCAACATTGTTGGCCTCGATGAGGTCTCAGCCGCAGGGAGTCCAGGTGAAACGGGCGTGATCCTGCTCGAAGTACCCGACACAAGTGATGCAGCCAAAGCCGGCTTTTCTGCCGGTGATGTCCTGCTGGCATTCAATGGAAAGCCCATCAAAGAATTGAAGGACCTCTTGCAGGATACGCAACAAAATGTTGCCGGGAAGGCCGCGAGCGTAACGATACTCCGCTTTCAGCAGGAGTCTACCATCATGATCATGCTGAAGCCCTGATCTCGCTATGGGAAAAACGGTCGGATATGCCATCCACTGGGAGTACCAAAGTTGTCGCGGAATTTTGCACTTTCGCTCTGCTGCTCTTTCTGTTTGTCCAGCCAATGGCGGCAACCCCAAGCCAGCCGAGGATCAGAGTTCTCATCCTGGATGGCTTCAGCAATCACGATTGGCATCAGACAACGGCACTGTTGCGCGGCATCCTGGAAGCTTCGGGGCTGTTCACAGTTTCGGTTTCGACGGCTCCATCCACCACCGCGTCTCAGGGATGGGAACAGTGGCGTCCGAACTTTAGCGACTACGACGTGGTCATTCAAACCTGCAACGACATCGGCGGAGGCCCTTCCTGGCCGCGTGAAGTCCAGATTGCTCTTGAAAGCTATGTTAGGAACGGCGGCGGAGTTCTGGTTTTCCACTCCGGCAATAATGCATTTCCGGACTGGCCCTTCTACAACCAGATGATCGGACTCGGTTGGCGGAATAAGCAGCAAGGCGACGCAATCACTATTAATAGCCGCGAAAGGCTGCTGCGGATTCCCTCCGGCCAGGGCGAAAACACCGGGCACGAAGGCCGCTCCGACGTGGTTGTCCACCGCCTGGGCGACGATCCCATTCATCACGGCATGCCCCGCGCCTGGAAAACCCCTACCCTGGAAATTTACTATTACGCGCGCGGCCCGGCGAAACGCATGCATGTGCTCTCCTACGGATATGACCAACACACCCGAATGAACTGGCCTCTGGAGTGGACAATCCGTTTTGGCCGGGGACGTGTCTATAGCTCCACCTTCGGGCACGTTTGGAAAGGTGATGTCCAGCCCCCCAGCCTGCGCTGTGCAGGAGAGCAGACGTTGCTTCTGCGAACCTTGCAGTGGCTGGCTAGGCGCCCGGTGACCGTTGCGATCCCAGCCGATTTTCCGACTGAGGCGGCGACTTCAATTCGTCCGGAGATACAGATTCCTGCTTCTGCGCAGTAAGACACAAATAGATTAGTCATTATCTAACTACGGAGACCAACTACATGGGAATTCGTCTTCTCGCCGTTTTCTTAACCGTAATTTTTCTCCCCCTTTCTTTCGGACTCGCCCAGACTACTGCCAGCCTCGATTCCATTCCTGCACGCATGCACGACGTGATTGTCGCCAACGAAGTTCCAGGCGCGGTCACGGTGGTCGCGACGCGTGACTCTGTGCTTCGGATGGACGCTCAGGGTTGGGCCGACCCAGAACACAAATCTTTCATGCGCGTGGATTCGATCTTCTGGATCGCGTCCATGTCAAAGCCGATTACCGCTACAGCGGTGCTGATGCTGATGGACGAAGGCAAACTCTCCCTCGACGATCCTATCGCCAAATACGTTCCAGAACTTGCTGGACTCAAAACTGCGGATGGCAAGACTTCGCGAATCACGCTGCGGCACTTGCTCACTCACACCTCGGGAATGGGAGAAGCAACCGACCAGGAGGCGAAAGCCGCGCGCACGCTGTCCGACCTGATACCGGCCTTTTCCTCAAAGCCGCTTGCGTTCGAACCGGGGAGCAAATGGAAGTACTGTCAGTCCGGCATTCTCACTCTTGGCCGGATCGTAGAAATCGTTTCCGGTGTGCCGTTTGAAGTCTTCCTGCGGAAGCGTATCTTCGACCCGCTAGGCATGAAGGACACGACGTTCTACCTGAGTGAAGCCCAGATGCCACGCTGGGTGATACCCGCCAAGCGCGAAGGCGAACAACTGGTGCCGGCGGAAATCGGGCTTCTGCACGGCCATCCTCCCACCTGGGGCGACCACTACCCGGCAAGCAACGGTGGCTTGTTCTCAACTGCTCCCGATTACACGCGCTTGGCCCAAATGCTGCTGAATGGCGGCGTGCTCGATGGCCGGCGCTACCTCACGGCCGAGTCGGTGCGCATGATGTCAACTGTTCAGACCGGCGATCTGGTCACCGGCTTTACTCCCGGCAACGGCTGGGGGTTGGGAGTATGCATCGTCCGCCAACCTCAGGGTATAACTGAAATGCTCTCGCCCGGAACCTTCGGCCACGGCGGAGCCTACGGTACTCAGGTCTGGATCGACGTGAAAAGGGGCGTCGCATTAATCATGATGATCCAGCGGTCTAATTTCAAGAATGGCGACGACTCGCCGGTCAGGTTGGCCTTCCAGAAGGCCGCACTGGAGTAAATAGAAAAGCGGAAAGTTGGGAGGACCAAAGGCCGAGAGTTGTTCCCGGTCATCGTTGCTTTGCGCCAATGGGGAGAAAGTTATCTCTTCTCCCGCGGCGAGAAACGTTTTCAGGTTCTGGACAAACGGACCCGAAAACCCGTGCGCAGACTGGAAGTGCAAAACGCGAAAGGGGAGATCCTTACAGCGAACGATCTGGAACTGGTTACTGTTACGAATTGAGCCGACGTTTACGGCGTCCAATCTGACGCTAAACTTCCGAATGACCATGATACTATGCATATAGCACCATAAATGCCCCTGATAAGGGCGAGGTCGGTGGTTCAAGTCCACCCAGGCCCACCATCAAAATCACCAGTAAATACGCGGCTATTCTCACTTTTCCCCTCTCGGGGAATATCTCTCAAAAACCCAATTTGCCAACTATTTGCCAACTTTAGGATTGGCCGGATGGCACTACACTCAGGGCGTTAAGACCGTTCGGGTGAAGGCCAAACGGCTAGCATCGATTCGGCTATGTCGAGAATGCTGCCCTCTCACGTCGAAGGACGTGCAAGGCAGTGCAAGACACTGCACAGCTGTGGAAGGAGCGGGAAGGTATTTTTAGTCAGTTTTCGAGGGCGTAGTTCAGTTGGTTAGGACGCCTGCCTGTCACGCAGGAGGTCGCGGGTTCGAGTCCCGTCGCTCCCGCAAATTTCAACCAATAATTACGCGGTGATCCACTCTCCCGGTCGGGGGAATTGTCATAAAAATCCATTTTGCCAAAATTTGCCAAATCTCGCTTTGACCTAGTTGGCCATTGTTCGGGGCGTTCCGCATGGAAGCAAGAAGTTCTGAGCGGTCCGCGGCGTTCGCCAACATCCGGCGGCGGTTTGCTAATTCACCCTGACCTGTTCACATAGACCGATTTTCGTTTCTTTTGTTAGCGTTACAACCTTCCTAGTTGCGCTGGAAGCTCTCATTTGCAGTCTATTGTTCAGCAAATGTTCAGCAAAAAACGATCGGCTTTCCCTCATTCTGACAGAGGAGTACCAGCATTTATTTCTGGGTTGCCAACCATCCAGTAAAATTCCCCACCAAATTAAATCAACAGAAACGCGTTTATCGGTACGAACCCAACGGGCGACTGATGACTTCCGTATTGCCCGTCATCCGCTCCAAATAGGGATTGTCCGCATTATGAGTGTAATGGCCTGTTTTCAACAGGTATCATCTACAGCTATGAAAACGGATTTATTCCTCAGGCTCCCGGAGGCAGTTCCTTGTCCTTCAGTCAGGATCAGCCTCTTAAGCGTGGGTCAATTTTGCGTGGAAATCAACACATGAACCGTACCTTTCATTCAGTCGCGCTGGCCGCAGCGCTTTTCCTTTCCACCGCATTCACGTCGCCGGCGACGCGCCAGCCGTCCGCCGCGACAATGACCACGCAAAGGTTCGAGTTCGCCTCGAACGGAAACCAGCTCTCCGGCTTTGTCGATGTTCCAGCGGGCGGCGCCGCGCGAGCCATGATCGTGATCATTCACGGCTATGGCGAGACGGACGTCGCCGGACGCACGTCATATTACGACTTGCGCAGCCGGTTCACCCAGCTCGGGATCTCGACGTTGATATGGGACAAGCCCGGCTGCGGCGAAAGCAAAGGGACGTTCGACGCCGATCAACCGGTGGAGAGCAGCGCAAGGGAAGTGTTGGACGCGATCCGGAATGCGAGAGAAAGCAAGCTGCCGGGGTCACAAAAGGTCGGACTTTGGGGCATCAGCCGCGCCGGATGGATCGCACCACTGGCGATCACGCAAGATCCCAAGATTGCGTTCTGGATTTCGGTGAGTGGCACGGACGACAAGGAAAACTTCCCCTATCTCCTGGAAACCAATCTGCGCATCGAGGGTCGATCGGAAGCGGAAATCAAACTCTTGCTTGGTGAATGGCGGCACGGCTTCGAGATCACGAGTCGGGGCGGGACGTTTGAAGACTATCTCGCAGCGACGCAAACCCTTCGACGCGATCCATTCATGGTGTTCCTGTCCGGGGGCAAGGACGAAGACGAGGCGGCGTTTCTCGTAGAGCAGAAGCAATTCCTGAGCGGCACATTTCAGGTCGATGAAGCAACCGGTCTTATGATCTATGTGCCCCACTTCCAGCACATGCTCGCGCGGGTGAACGTTCCTGTGCTCGCCATCTTTGGCGAGCGGGACCGAAACGTGAATTGGCGTAACACTGTGGCGCTCTATTCCAAGACGATCGGTAAAAACCCGAACGCTAGCCTGACAATCAAAACGTTCCCTGATGGCAACCACAATCTACAACAAGCCCGGACTGGCGGGTTGCGCGAAATGCTACAAATGAGCGAACACCGCGCAAGCGCCGGTTATTATGAAGCGATGGAGGACTGGCTGCGAACGAAAGTACTAAAGTGAAAGAACGTGAGTACCCGTCTCCGAATCAGCGTCCAGCCTATCAAACTCGTTAAACAGAATGCCGCGCATTAAATGCCGCGCTCTGTGTCCGCAGTTGGCGTTAAATCGCGATTACACTCACGGCAGCAGTTTTTTGACGTTCCTTGTGGGTGGTCGGCAAGCCGGAAGTTACGATTCTCCTAGTGCTAACTTCCGGTTGGCCCGTCATCCGGGCCAAATCGCGGGAATTGGCGTGATTCTGTACTACCAAGGGGCCCTTACTCCCTTCTTGAGCATTTCAATGGCTTTCCCTAATCTCTTCAATCGTGTTTCTTCCTTCTTGGCGTCGGTAATCCAGCGGCAGTACTCCTTGCGGTGGGTGTAACTCAGTTCCTTGAAGACTGGAACCAGGCCCTCTTTCTTCATCAAGTTTTCAAATTGAGCAGGCACTTCGACGGTTCTTACCTTTTCGTCTTTCCAAACAACGACTTCAACAGTGTCGCCCGGGCCTTTCCCAGTTTGTTCGCGTATGGCTTTAGGCATCCCTAGCGAGTGAAGGGGATGGCCGTACTTGATAAGTGAAACCGTATAAAGCAGACCGTCGAAAGTCGCCTTTACAGGCACCTTTCCTTTGGTGGCGAATTCCTTCCCGGTATCGTACGGAAAAAGCACATAAGCCCCTCCGCCATCGCCTGCTTCAATTTTCGCTTTGAATTTGTATTTCTTCATTTGCTTTGCCAGTCTTCTCAGGCTGCGGCACTTCTGTATGCGATCGACTACGCATGCAGATGAATGACGGTCTTAATCTAAAACCTTAAAGCTTGTTAGGATACCTTCATGCTAGCGGTCGTGGTGGTTTATCTCGGTCTGATTGCCACATTTCTTGCTGGCGTATCCCTTCTGCGGCCTCTTACTTTTCTTGCGATTCGCTCCCGCCGACAAGCCGTGCTGATTCTGGCATTGGGTTTCATAGTAGTTGTGATAGGTGAATCTCTACCGGCCAAGGAGATACGCGTCGCCACGCCACGCACACAGCTGGACCAGTTTGCGCCCCTGAACCAGTTTAGTGAGTTCCACTCCATCCGGATTTCAGCGTCGAAAACGCAGGTGTATCGCGCCCTTAAGTTAGTGACGGCTGACGAGATTGCCTTTTTCCGTACGCTCACGTGGCTGCGGCGCTTCGGCCGCCCTGGACCAGAAAGTATCCTCAACCCGCCCCCGCACGTGCCGTTACTCGATGTTGCTACCAAAACATCATTTCTTGTTCTGGCCGACGAGCCGGACAGCGAGATTGTTCTGGGAACCCTAGTGGCTGCGCCGCGCGGCTGGCGCCCCAGCGGCAAGCCAACTCCTGATGGCTTCAAGGCGCTCTTTGTGACTACCAATACCCCCGGCTTCGCTCCTGCTGCGATGAACTTCCGCATTGAGGACGCGGGGCCCGCCGCGTGCACGCTGACGACTGAGACTCGCGTCTATGCCACCGACGCCTCAACTCGCCGCCGCTTTGCTATCTATTGGAGGGTGATCTATCCAGGAAGCGCGTTGATCCGCCGCATGTGGCTGCGCGCCATCGCTCACAGGGCTGAGCCGCGATAGAGGAAAAACGATTCGAGCCACTGCGCGATGACTTCCGGATGGTTTGCATCCGCTGAGTTGAGGTTGTTCAGCACTGCGGTCTCGGCGTGTTCCAAATCTGGCAAACGTAGGACAGATTTGGTGCTACTGCGTCTTCTTCTGGAACTCGGCTTCTGCTTCGTGACCGGTGGCCGCCATCATGTTGGCGGAATCGCTCCCATTAGAATGCCGACCGCCTTCTTTAGCGCCACACTGCCAGGCGTCACGCCCTTATAGTGCCCAAGGCGGACGATGGCGAGTGCATGCGAGGGAATCATCAGCACGGTCTGTCCGCCCACGCCCAACATGTAGAAGGCTTCTTTCGGAGCCGGGAATGCGCTGTCGCCATTCAGCCAGAAGAGACCGCCATAGATCGGTCGACCATCGGCCTTCCACGCCGGCGCGAGGGCGCTGACGAACTTCACGTAGCCTTCGGGCAAGATGCGCTCGCCGTTCCACACACCGTCTTGCAGATATAGGTTCGCGATGCGGGCCCAGTCGCGCCCCGATCCAAGTTCGTAGCCATGGGTGAGGAAGTTCCCGTAGGGATCAGTGTCCAGCACCATCGTGCGGATGCCGATCTTGTCGAACAGGGCTCGCTGCGGGAACGAATGATAGTCCTCTTTGCGCTTGTCGATGGCGAGGCGGATCAGGTAGTTGATGAGCACGGGATCGGTGTTCCGGTAGCGTCCAACGGTGTTGGGCGGCCACTGCAGTGGACGCGTCGCCGCATACTTGAAGGAGTCCACGCTGCCCGTGTACAGGTAGAAATGGTCGGGGTACGAGCCCTTCTCGTCGTAGTCCGGATCCTGTGGCGCGATGATACGGAGCCCGCTCGACATGTGAAGGATGTCCATGATTCGGATCTTCGCGCGCGGATCGCCCGGGGTCTGCCATTCAGGAATTGGGGCGGGCTGCTCCAGTGTGTAGACGCCCTGCTGCATCAGGATCCCCATCAACGTGCCGCTCAGGCTCTTCCCCATCGACCAACTCTCGAGCGGTGTGGTCGGCGTGATGTGCTCGCCGTACCGCTCGGCGATGATCTGCCCTTTGTAGGTGACGACGAACGCCGCGGTCATCCCGGCGGGATCGAAGGCCGCGTCCACCGCCTCCCGCACCTTGGCCATGTCCACGTTCGCGGGCGGCCCGCCCGCAGGCATTAGATCGCCCATCGGCCAGGGCTGCGTCTTCGGATCCGACAGGGCGCTTTTCACGATAGAGGGCTTGAAGAACACGTCAGTCCTGCCGATTGGAAGCGTGATGCACCCCTGGCTGCCGACCTGCTTCGCAACCCGGACCGTTCCGTTGGGCATCGTCACTTCGACGGTACGCTTTTCGCGGTCGATCTTCGGCGTGCCGAGCTTGGCACGCTCCGCGTACGGCGCCGTGAAGTAGCCGACATTCTCTGCGGCAAACGCGGGATCGAGTCCCGTGACGAAGACCGCGGAGCACATGATCTTGGCGTAGCCAGAGGCGTAGTGCTCCAGCGGATCGCCCGGAGGTGGCACGTACGGAGTGTTGAGCTCAAGCGATTTTGCGCGCGCGATGAGCGCGTCGCGGCTCGAAACCGTCGCCTGCAGCGGCGGGGTGCCAGTCTTCAATGCGGGTTTCTCGTCCTGTTGTCCGAAGCCGACCGTGCAGGCTGTCAGCGCGAGTGCCGTTGCGATTGTGTGGATTCTCATCTGTTATCTCCTACTGCGCGGGGCGAGACTCGCGCTCCCATGGCATGACAAAGGAGGCAA
>Ga0210409_10000218_pt1 | contig 114585 bp, 108 predicted proteins | sample IncBWH17MmetaG_FD_161649 | JGI IMG/M metagenome (GOLD analysis project Ga0210409, IMG submission 161649) | Forest soil microbial communities from Barre Woods Harvard Forest LTER site, Petersham, Massachusetts, United States - Inc-BW-H-17-M | ecosystem: Environmental > Terrestrial > Soil >...
CCGGAGCGGGATGTCCTGTATCACAAGATGGCGCGCATCCTGGAAGTCGATTCGCCGTCGCGCATCGGCTACGCCCGCTACCGCAACATGATCGCGCAGCCGCGTGTGATCGGCTACAAGAAGCATCCGGTCATGCCGACCGAATGGATGTATTTCGACATCGAAAAACGCACTAAATAAACACGCGGAGCGGGACGGCACAGAGCCTCCCGCCTGCCTCCCCAATCACTGTTAATTTTCACTCGGCCCATATTTGAGGTAATGCATGAAAACATCGTCACTTTTCTTGCCGGTCACCACAGCGTTCTTCACGCTGATGATGAACCAGGCAGTCGCCCAAGGCGCACAGCGGCCCCTGATTCCGCTGTTGCAGGCGGACCAGATCCCTACTCTCTGCAGCAACACCCTGGACGGCTTGCGCAAGCGCGTCGCCATGCTGGAGAAACTGCCGCCGGCCCATGCCAAAGACAGCAAGAAAGTGCTGACCGAATGGAACGACCTGCAAATCGCACTGGAAGACCTGCAAGGCCCGGTCGATATCCTCAACAACGTTTCACCTGACGCAAAAGTCCGCAGCACCACCGAAGCCTGCCTGATCGAAACCAACAAGTTCGCCACCGACCTGCTGCAAAGCGAAAAGCTGTACGCCCGCTTCAAAGCCATCCAGCCGACCGACCCGATCGAACAGAAGCTGCGCCAGGACATCCTGTACAGCTTCGACGACACCGGCGTTTCCCTGCCGCCGGAAAAGCGCGCGCGCATGAAGGAAATCCTCGACAAGCTGGGCGAGCTGAGCCAGGAATTCGCGCGCAATATCCGCGACAACAACCAGAAACTGACTTTCACCCCAGCCGAACTGCAAGGCATGCCAGCCGCTTACCTGGCGCGCGCCAAGCGCGACGACAAGGGCAACTACCTGCTCGGCTTCGAATATCCTGATTACAAGCCGTTCATGGAATCGGCGGATAACAGCGATGCACGCCGCCGCTACCAGATCGCCTTCACCAACCATGGCACGCCGAAAAACCTGGAGATCCTGAAACAAGCCATGGATCTGCGCCATGAAATGGCAGGCCTGTTCGGTCTGCCTAGCTACGCAGACCTGGTGACCCGCCGCCGCATGGTCAAGAATCCGCAAACCGTGGAAAAATTCCTGACCGAAGTGCAGACCGCGGTCACTGAGCTGGAACGCAAGGAAATCGAAGAATTGCGCGTGTTCAAATCGGAAACGCTGAAAACGCCGCTGGCCGAGACCAAGCTGGAGCGCTGGGATTCGGAATACTGGCAGCAGAAAATCAAGCAGGCGCGCTACAACGTCGACCAGGAAGCGCTGCGCAAGTACTTCCCTAGCGAAGCCGCGGTGCCTTGGATCCTGCATGTTTCCGGCACCCTGTACGGCGTCGAATTCAAACGTGTCGAAGTGCCTGTCTGGGATCCTGAAGTCCAGTACTACGACGTCATCGACAGCAAGAGCAAAGAACGCATCGCCGGCATCTATCTCGACCTCTATCCGCGCGAAGGTAAATATGGTCACGCTGCCGCCTGGGGTACGCGCGGCGTCAGCACGCTGGCGCACCGCACGCCGATCTCTACCCTGGTCACCAACCTCGATCGCAACGGCTTGAACAGCGACGAACTGGAAACCCTGGTGCATGAATTCGGCCACGTGCTGCACGGCGTCCTCTCGCATACCAAATATGTAGCGCAAGCCGGCACCAATGTCGAACTCGACTTTGTCGAAGCGCCATCGCAGATGTATGAAGAGTGGGCCCGCCGCAAGGAATCGCTGACCCTGCTGGCCGGCTTCTGCAAGACTGCCTGCCCGACCATCGACGACGCTCTGCTGGGCCGCCTGACCGCCGCCCACAACTACGGCCGCGGCATACGCTATGCGCGCCAGCTGCTGTACGCGAGCTACGACATGACCATCCATAACGACCAGGCCGACAAGGAACAGCCGCTGGCAGTCTGGCAGAAAATGGAGGGGGCGACGCCGCTGGGCTATGTCCCGGGCACCGAATTCCCGGGCCAGTTCGGCCACCTGATGGGCGGCTACGCAGCCGGCTACTACGGCTACATGTGGTCGGAAGTGCTGGCGCTGGACATGCTGTCGCGCTACAACGGCAAGCTGATGAATCCGGAAGTCGGCCATCTGTACCGTAAAGACATCCTTTCCCGCGGCGGCGAACAGCCGGCCGGCGAAATGGTCAGCACCTTCCTCGGCCGCGAGCCGAACAGCAAGGCATTCTTTGACGAAATTTCAGGCCAGCGCCTGCATTGAGCCAGACTAAGGAACCATCATGACCGCTTATATCCTGCGCCGACTCTGGCAAATGCTGCCGACCATGCTCGGCGTCATCGTACTGGTATTTTTCCTGTTCAACTGGGTCGGGGGCGACCCAGCCTACATCCTGGCGGGGAAGATGTCGAACCCGCAACAGATCGCCAACATCCGCACCCAGCTGGGCATCGACCAGCCTTACTACATCCAGCTGTGGATCTTCATCAAGCAGATTGTCACCTTCAACTTCGGCACCAGCTGGAGCACCGGTGAATCGGTCGCCAACGTGATCCTGACCCGCCTCGGCCCGTCCATGACCGTGCTGATCCCGCTGACCATCCTGGAAACCCTGATCGCCGTGGCGCTGGCGCTGGCCGTGGCATTCGTGCGCGGCTCCAAGACCGACCGCGCGGTGATGGTGGCTTGTACTGTCGGCATGTCGATCAGTATCCTGGTCTACATCATCCTGTTCCAATACTGGTTCGCCTACAAGCTGGGCATGTTCCCGGTGCAAGGCTGGGGCAACAGCTTCTGGGAAAACCTGTTCCACTACTCGGCCCTGCCGATCCTGATCATGCTGGCAGTGAGTATCGCTCCCAGCTTGCGCCTGTACCGTACTTTCGTGCTGGATGAAGTCAACCAGGACTACGTCCGCACCGCACGCGCCAAAGGCGTCAAGGAACGCCGCATCCTGTGGGTGCACGTATTGCGCAATGCCGCCATCCCGATCATCACCAACGTCATGTCGAACTTGCCTGCCCTGCTGATCGGCGCCTTCCTGATCGAACGCTTCTTCTCGATTCCAGGCATCGGCCGCGAAGTGATCCTGGCGGTCGAACGCAGCGATTTCCCGGTGATCAAGGCGATCACGATCTATGTCGCCGCCGCCACCATGATATTCAACCTGTTGACTGACTTGCTGTACCAAGCTGTCGACCCACGCGTTCAACTGAAGTAGGAGCCGCCATGACTCAAAGTATACATTCGGCCCCTACCCAAGCGGCGCCGGCAAGCACAGTAGCACTGAATAGCGCTACCCAGACTCACTCCCCGGGCCTGTGGGCGCTGGCCTGGCGCCGCCTGCGCGCCGACCGCGTGGCGATGGCGGCGATGGCCGTGGTCGGCCTCTACCTGATCATGCTGGCAATGTCCGCCAGCGGCCTGATCGCCAGCGACTGGTCGAAGGAAGTCGGCGTCAACTACGCGCCACCGACCTTCCTCGGCGCGCAAACCGACGCCGAGCGCGGCTTCGCCGACAACGATGCAGCGGTGGAAGCGCCACCGCCGGAAAATCCGGTGGATCCGCTGCGCGACATCCTGCGCGACCTGCGCAAGAGCGGCACCGCGGCGGCACCACCGCCGGTGATCGCCAACGACTACGGCATCGCCGATCCGCTCGCCACTGAAATGGCTGAAATCCGCGCCGAGCTGGCCAAGAAAGGCAGCAGCGCCACCCTGATCCGCAAGCAGACGCTGCCGTTCGGCGCCGACAAATGGGGCCACGACATCATCAAGAAAACCATCAAGGGCGCGGAAACCTCGATCATCGTCGGCCTGGTCTCGGCTTTGCTGGCGGTCGCACTCGGCACCATCTTCGGCGCCGTCTCCGGCTACTTCGGCGGCTGGATCGACGATGCCTTCAACTGGTTCTACAGCATCTTCACTTCCATCCCCTATCTGCTGCTGATCCTGGCGGTGGCCGCGGTGCTGCAGCAAAAAGGGGTGACGGCGATCGTGCTGATTCTCGGCCTGACCGGCTGGACCGGCACCTACCGCCTGATCCGTGCCGAATACATGAAGCACAAGTCGCGCGAATACGTGATGGCGGCGGACGCCATCGGCGCCAGCCACTGGAGCAAGATGTTCGGCCATATCTTCCCTAACGTCAGCCACGTCTCGCTGGTGCAGCTGTCGATCTCGGTGGTCGGCTTCATCAAGTCGGAAGTGATCCTGAGCTTCCTCGGTTTCGGCGTGCCGGTCGGCGTCGTCTCCTGGGGCAGCATGCTGAATGAAGCGCAAAACGAATTAATTCTGGGTAAGTGGTGGCAGCTGGCGGCTGCGAGTATCGCCATGGCGATCCTGGTGACGGCGTTCTCGCTGTTCACCGATGCGCTGCGCGACGCCCTCGATCCGAAGCTGAAATAGGAGACATCATGGATTCCAGTAACCTCAACAAACAAGACAGCGCGCAGCCTTTGTTGCGCGTGCGTGACCTGCGCGTGAGTTTCCGCAGCGATAAAAAGACCATGGTGGAAACCGTCAAGGGCATTTCCTTCGACATTCCGCACAACAGGACAGTGGCCCTGGTGGGCGAATCCGGCAGCGGCAAATCGGTCAGTTCGCTGGCCGTGATGGGCCTCCTGCCGAAGGACAATTCCAGCATCGCCCCCACCAGCGTGATCGAGTTCGAAGGCCGCAACCTGCTAGCGATGTCGCCGGACGAGCGGCGCGACATGTGCGGCAAGGAAATCTCGATGATTTTCCAGGAGCCGATGACCTCGCTCAATCCGGTCTTCACGGTCGGTTTCCAGATCGCCGAAGTACTGCAGCTGCACATGGGCATGAACGCCAAGCAGGCCCGCGCGCGCGCCATCGCCCTGCTGGAGGAAGTGGGCATTCCTTCGCCGGCCACCAAGATCGACGCTTATCCAAGCCAGATGTCGGGCGGCCAGCAGCAACGCGTGATGATCGCCATGGCGATCGCCTGCGAACCGAAGCTGCTGATTGCCGATGAACCGACCACTGCACTCGACGTCACTATCCAGAAGCAGATCATCGACCTCATCGAAGCGCTGCGCAAGCGTCACAAGATGTCGGTGCTGTTCATCACCCATGACCTGGCGCTGGTGGGTGAAATCGCCGACGAAGTGATCGTCATGCGGCATGGCGAAGTACGTGAAAAGGGCGACGTGCGGCAAATCTTTGAAGCGCCGCAGGATCCTTACACCAAGGCGCTGCTGATGTGCCGTCCTTCACTCGACACCCGTCCGTGGCGCTTGCCGGTCATCAGCGACTATATGAACAACGGCGTGAACGGCAACAACGGCGCCGAGCTCGACCTGCGCGAACGCACCCGTGGCTGCAGCGGCCAGGAAGAGACCTTGCTGGACGTGCGCAACCTGGGCAAGAGCTTCTATTTCCGCGAAGGCCTGTTCGGCCGCAAGGAATTCAAGGCGGTGCAGGATGTCTCCTTCAAGCTGGCGCGCGGCAAGACCCTTGGCGTGGTGGGCGAATCCGGTTCCGGCAAGACCACGGTCGGCCTGACCCTGATGCGCTTGCACCAGGCTACCGCCGGTCAGGCGCTGTTCGAAGGCAAGGACATCATCGGCATGTCCAACAAGGATTTCATGGCCTACAAGCGCCGCATCCAGATCATCTTCCAGAACCCGTACGCCTCGCTCAATCCGCGCTTCACCATCGGCCAGATCCTGCTGGAACCGATGCGCATCCACCAGATCGGCAGCGACGACAACGAGCGCACCGAAATGGCCATGCAGCTGCTGCAGAAAGTCGGTTTGCCGCAGCAGGCCTATCACCGCTACCCGCATGAATTCTCCGGCGGCCAGCGGCAGCGGATCGCGATTGCGCGCTGCCTGACCCTGCGTCCGGAAATCCTGGTGTGCGACGAGTCGGTGTCGGCGCTGGACGTGTCGGTGCAGGCGCAGGTGCTGAACCTGCTGCAAGACCTGCAGGAAGAATTCGGCATGAGCTACATCTTCATCTCGCACGATCTGTCGGTAGTGAAATACCTGGCCGACCAGGTGATGGTGATGCATCAGGGTAAAGTAGTGGAACTGGCCAACTCGGACGAGCTCTATCACAATCCGACGCATGCCTACACGCGTCAGTTGCTGAGCGCGATTCCACGCGGCCTGCAGAACTAAGTAAGCTAGCCGGTCTCTCATCGAGACCTTAAGCGGGGTGCGAGCGGCGCTGCAAGGCGCGGTTTGCACCCCGTTCCCGTTTACGGCCATGGATGGATTGATTGACGCGGCGATTCTTTCGTTATAGCGTGCCAGCACCAGCAACCGGAATGGATATTTCCCTCCATGTACAAACTCAAGCTCAAGACAGAAACCGTCGTCGTGGCCGCCGACCTGATCGGCACCCTGGTGTTCGCCATCGAAGGCGCACTGAGCGCGATGCGCGGCGGTCTCGACCTGCTGGGAGTGATGGTGATTTCATTCGTCGCCGCCCTGGGCGGCGGCGTCATCCGCGACCTGCTGATAGGCGCCACGCCGCCCAATGCGATCCGTGACTGGCGCTATCCGGTGCTGACTTTCCTGGCCGGCTTCTTTACTTTCATTTTTCATTCAACGGTGCAGGCATTTCCGCCGGCCTGGATGCTGGTGCTGGACGCCGCCGGCCTGGCGCTGTTTGCCGTCGCCGGGGTCGAAAAAGCCATCCTGTTCGGCATCCGGCCGTTCATCGCCATGCTGATGGGAACCGTCACCGCAGTCGGCGGCGGTGTAGTGCGCGATATCCTGCTGTCACGCGTGCCGGCGGTGCTGCAAGTGGATATCTACGCCACGGCAGCCTTTTTTGGCGCGTTCGTGGTGCTGGCTGCGCGCCGCCTCGGCTTGTCGCCTGGCGCTGCGGCGTGCGTTGGCGGAGCGGCTTGCTTTACGCTGCGCCTGGTGGCGGTATCGCGCGGCTGGCATCTGCCGCGCGCCTAGCTGACAGACAGGCGCTCAGCCGGCGGTTGCGCTGCCGACTTTGCGCACCAGCGTATCCGATGGTCCCAGCAGATGGCCGTCGCGTGAGCGCAATTCCATTTTGAGGATCGGCTTGCCGCTGGCGCTCTCGACCATGCGCGAGTGCGCTTCGCCATTGCCGAACAGGTGTTTCTCGCCCCACTGGCGCAAACCCACCACCACCATGAACAGTCCCTCGCCCTTGGCAGTGAGCAGGTACTCCTGATACGCGCTGCCGTCTGAGGCCGGCGCGGCCTCCAGGATACCCTCCGCCACCAGCGTCTGCAGGCGGTCGGCCAGGATATTGCGGGCTACGCCCAGGCTTTTCTGGAATTCGCCGAAACGGCGCATGCCGTCGAAGGTATCGCGGATGATCAATAGCGACCAGCGGTCGCCTACCACATCCAGCGCCCTGGCCACCGGGCAGCTGTCGCCTTTCAAACTCTTTCGCTTGGCCATGCTTGTCCTTTGGAGTATTTTCACGTCCCAACTAGTTGCATTTTAAAACCAGAAACCATAAACTTCAATTGGTTTTAATTTGAAACTAGTTGCAAATAAGGACTTCTCATGCCAGATCACAAATCCCCATTCCCCGCCGGCCAATACGGCGGCCTCGAGTTCAGCATGGCGGAAAACCCGGCCTTCGATCCCATGCCGGTTCCGACGCCCACCCTGAGCACTGGACTGGTGCTGCTGTTTGCCGTCGCCTGCGCCTTCAGCGTGGCGAACGTCTACTACGCACAACCCTTGCTCGATGCCTTGGCGCAGGACTTCGGTTTCAGCCAGGCTAGTGTCGGCATCGTCATCACAGCGACCCAGGTCGGCTGCGCGCTGGCGTTGCTGCTGGTCGTACCGCTGGGAGACTTGATGAACCGGCGTAGCCTGATCGTTGCCCAGCTATGCCTGTTATGTGCAGCCTTGGCTGCGGTCGGCCTGGCGTCCTCGCCGGCCGCCTTGCTGGCGGGCATGCTAGGCACAGGTCTGCTTGGCACCGCCATGACACAAGGCTTGATCGCCTATGCCGCCAGTGCGGCAGCGCCGTCGGAACGCGGCCGCGTGGTGGGGGCGGCGCAAGGTGGTGTGGTAATCGGACTGCTGCTGGCGCGCACCGTGGCAGGTTTTTTAGCCGACTGGTCTGGCTGGCGCGCCGTCTATTTTGCGTCAGCGGCGGCGGCATTGCTGATGCTGCTGGTGTTGTGGCGCGTCCTGCCGGTGCAGGCAGCGCCGGCACAGAGACTTTCTTATTTCAGGTTGATAGCTTCGATGTTTGCCATGCTGGCAACCGAACGGGTGCTGCAAATCCGCGGCTTGCTGGCCATGCTGATGTTTGCTGCTTTCAGCATCTTCTGGACTGCCCTGGTGCTGCCCCTGAGCGCTGCGCCCTACTCCTTCTCGCATAGCGCGATCGGTGCTTTCGGCCTGGTCGGCGTGCTTGGCGCGCTGGCCGCGTCGCGCGCCGGCCGCTGGGCCGATCGCGGGCATGGCCAGCGCACCACCGGCGCGGCGCTGACACTGTTGCTGCTGGCGTGGCTGGCGCTCTGGTTCATGCCTTACAGCCTGTGGGCACTGGTGCTGGGCATCGTCCTGTTGGACATGGGCGGGCAGGCGATCCATGTCACCAACCAGAGCATGATTTTCCAGACCCAGCCGACTGCGCACAGCCGCCTGGTTGCCTGCTACATGCTGTTCTACACTGTCGGCAGCGGCGCCGGCGCAATCCTGTCCACCTGCATGTACGCCGCCGCCGGCTGGAACGGCGTGTGCCTGCTGGGGGCGATCGTCAGCCTGCTGGCGCTGACGTTCTGGAGGCTGACTTTACCTTGCGTCAAGCGGAGTCTCTCTGAATAGCCAGATGGCGATCAGCACGATCCAGATAGCTTGTACCAGAACCAGCAGCCCGAATCCATGTGCATTCATCTGGATATGCCCGCCCAGCACGGCAATCAGCCCGCACAGTCCGAGAATGCCGCCGACGGCACCCAGGACCTTTGTGCTTTTTCCCAAACGTGTCAGCGCTATCGACCATAGGATAAATGCACATGATGCGCCGGCAACATACACTTTCGCCAGCGCCTGGTTGAGCTGAAAATTGTAATGCAGCGCCATCATCAGCAATTGCCGCTTGCTGTCGTCGACGTTGATTGCCTCCTGGGCCAGGCTGGAACCGATCAGGCCGTCAGCCACCGCCGCCAGCATGACGGCTATCGACGCAAAACAATAGACAATGAACGCGCTTAGTCCACTGATGTTGTTCCAGCCGGTGCGGCTGGATATCCCGAAAACACCCAGCAGAGTGACTGGAATGCTTGCCAGGCCGAGTGTATGCGTCACGGTATTGACGTGATTGACGTGCGCGATGGCTTCTGCCGAAGCATGCAGATCGAAGCTGGTCGGGTGGATCGCCATGGTAAGGATAGCGGCCAGCATGCCGATAAACAGGGCTGCCGCATGAATTCGTTGATTCGTCATATTTGCCTTTCCAGCTGAACAAAAGGGAGGATGGGATTGCTTTGCGATAACATAGGAGCCACAAGTATTTCGTCAAAGCCGCGTGACTTCAATGGACAGGTCTACATTTATGTCTGATATCGAACAAAAATCTGCTTCTGTTCAGGAACCCGTGGATTTGCGTTCACGCCGCAGCCGCCACGACATCAATGCTGCCCTCGCCACGCTCTTGCTGCGCCGTTCGTACGACGCCATCCGCGTCAGCGATATTGCAAAAAAGGCAGCCGTCGGCAGAGGCACGTTTTACGCCCATTTCGACAGCAAGGACGAACTGCTCCGTACCCGGCTGGAAGCCGTTCTGGAGCGCCACGTCCTGGTATCGGCGGAGCTGCCGGGACTACTCGATGCAAGCAGCCTGTTCGCTCATCTGCGCGAGCTGCCGCAAATGTACTCGGCACTGATGAACGGCGCAGGTGGTCCGGCGGTGTCGCGCATGGCGCAGGAAATACTGGAGCGAAAGCTAAGCGCCATCCTGGACGCCCGCGAGGAGTTGCCGGCCAGCTTGCACGGACGCTTCATTTCAGCGTCCTTGTTCACGGTATTGGCATGGTGGAGCGAGAATGGCATGCAGCAGACACCCTCGGAAATACAGTCTATTTTTGCAGAGCTTTGTAGCACTGCATTTACAACAAAGGCCCTGTGAACCACCCCTGTTTTTTGCAACAGCCGTATCGAGGATATGCACATGACCCAGTACCTGATTTTCCTGCTCGCCTTTGCCGCCTCGGCAGCGCTGCCCGGACCTGAAATCGCCGCCCTGCTGTCGCGCTCCATCGGCGGCGGCCTGCGCAGCAGCTTGCCGCTGGCGAGCGGAATCATTGCCGGCAAGCTGATCATGCTGAGCGCGGCGCTTATCGGCCTGAGCGCCCTGCTCGCGATTCTGGGGCCGGCTTTCGTCATGCTGAAATATGCGGGCGCCGTCTACCTGGCATGGCTGGGCATCAGGAAATGGCGCAAGGCAGGCAAGGCACTAGCGGCAACCGCCGATGCTCCTGCTGCCAGCATAGGCATCGAGATCGGATTGGGGCTGGCGATGACCATCACCAATCCGCTGGCGATCGCTTTTTACATGGCGCTGCTGCCGGGCGTGGTCAACGTCGGCGGCGTCAGCTGGTCCAGCTACCTGATTCTGTGCGCCATCATCGTCAGCGTGATGCTGGCGATCGTGCTGGCTTACGGCTTGCTGGCCGAACTGGCGCGCAAAATATTCTGTTCTTCTCGCGCCAAGGCCAACCTCGAGCGCGCCTCGGGCGGCATGATGGTCGGTGTTGGCATCGTGTTGGCGACGCGCTGAGAGACAGGCGGCACAGACCATGGGATCGCAAGAAAACCAGGCTGTCTATGCAAAGCGCATGCACAAGGTGCAAGCGCATATCGACCAGCATCTGGACCAGGTCCTGGAACTGGCCATGCTGGCCGAAGTCGCGCATTTCTCTGCGTTTCATTTCCACCGCCTGTTCGCCGCCTGGATGGGCGAAACCTTCGGCGACTACCTGCGCCGGCGCCGGCTTGAGGTGGCCGCATTGCGGCTGATCGCGCAACCGGGTGCGCCGGTGCTGGATATTGCCCTGGCGGTCGGATTCGGCTCCGCGGAGGCATTTGCACGGGCATTCAAAGGCCGTTTCGGCTGCACCGCCACCGAGTGGCGCCAGGGACAAGCTGGCCGCTGGGCCAGCCAGCTGGATGCGATACGCCGCCAGGACGAGGCGCAAAAAAGCAATCCTGGTCAGCCGCTTCGCAAGCAGGATCAAGACGGCCGCGACGACCACGCCGATCATGAGAACTCCCGACCAACCGTTATGGAGATTCCCATGAAAGTCCAAGTGATTCAACGGCCCGAAGTCAAGATCGCCTACCTGCGCTACATCGGCCCCTACGGCCAGCCGATTTCAGAATTCTGGGGCAATGTAGTCAGACCCTGGATGGAAACCAACAACCTGTTCGGCAAGCCGCGCTACGGCATCAGCCACGACGATCCTGGCATCACCAGCGCCGATAAGTGCCGCTACGATGCCTGTGTCGAAGTGCCTGCCGATTTTGTCGCCAGCGGCCCCAGCTTCACCGCCAACATCCCCGGCGGCAGCTACGCCATCACGCGCTACCGCGGCACCGGTCGCGACATCGGCGACAGCTGGACCGGCTTGCTGCGCGACTGGCTGCCGGCCAGCGGCATGCAGCTCGATGCCCGGCCCTGCTTTGAGTACTACCCGACGGACGCCGCCTACGACGCGGAAACCTGCGCCTTCGAATGCGATATCTGCATTCCCGTAGTACCGCTCTGAACCATTGCAGTACCGGCCGCATGCTTCGTCAGCCAACGAAGCATGTGGCCGGCTTTCGGGCCTATACTGCTATCCTGGCAATCCACAACAGTTGCCAGCCATCGCAGGAGATCCGCCCATGTCACCGCAACCGAACATCTCGTCCGTCGCTTTCCTGATTGCCGATCCGGCACGCGCCGCCATGCTGATGGCCCTGGTCAACGGCAGCGCCATGCCGGCCGGCGAACTGGCGCACGCGGCCGGCGTGACCGCGCAAACCGCCAGCGCACACCTAGCGAAGATGCTGCATGGTGGCTTGCTCAGTTGCGAGCAGCAAGGCCGGCATCGCTACTATCGCCTGGCGGATCTCCATGTCGCCGCCGCCATCGAACATCTGGCTGCCATCAGTTCGCTCGATGCCGTCAGGCGCAGGCCCTTGAACCGCGCACAGCGCGACCTGCGTTTTGCCCGCTGCTGCTACGACCACCTGGCAGGACAGCTAGGGGTCGCCGTAACCCAGGCACTGCAACAGCGCCGCTTCATCGCAACGGCTCCGGACAAGCAATTCGAGCTGTCGCCAGCCGGCAGCGCATGGTTTGCCACTATCGGGGTTGATGTCGACGCGCTCAAGCCGACCCGCAACGGGCTTGCCCGCCAATGCCTGGACTGGACCGAACGCAGCCATCATCTGGCCGGGCCGCTGGGCGTGGAACTGCTGAACGCATTGTGTGTTGCGGGATGGCTGCGGCGCACAAAATCGTCGCGCGCGGTGGAAGTCACGCAGAAGGGATGGGCTGGTTTGAAAGCGCAGCTCGATATCGATGAAAACATGGTGACCGCTATTGCCGGCGCTACCCCATAGCAACCCGCTGCACCGCTTCCTGCACGGCTTGCAGCAGCAGTTCCTCCAGGCGATTCACCGCCGGCCCCGCTATCGTCTGCGCGCGATAGAGCGACAAACCGATTGCCGGCAAGCGCGGCAAACCGGCCTCCTGCGGATCGAGGATGCGCAGGCTGGCCGGCATGCCGATCGGCGTCCGCACGGTCAGCCCGAGCCCGGCTGCCGAGGCTGCCCACAGCGCCGACAGGCTGGCGCTGGTGAAGGCATGGCGCCACGGGATGCCGGCAGCATCCAGCGCATTCGAGGCCAGGTCGCGCAGCAAACAAGGCGCATCCAGCAGCACCAGTGAAACCGGCGCACCGGCCGCCGCCAGCCCAGGCTCTTCGGCCTGCAGGTTCCATTCGGCGCCGTTGTGCACCGGACCGATCCAGCACAAGGGCAGATCGGCGACCCGTTCGCCATTCAGCGTCGGCGCGTTGCATTCCCACAGCAAGGCAAGATCGATGCGCCCCATCGTCACGCGTTCGCGCAAGTCGCTGCTGCGGGCGACGCAGACTTCGATCCTGACTTTGGGATGGGCGCGCATGAAGCGTCCCAGCACCGACGACAGCAGCGCCTCGCCGAAATCTTCCTGCAAGCCCAGCCTGACCTCGCCTTCCAGCTCGACCCCGCGCACCGCGCTGGCGGTTTCATCATTCAACTCCAGCAGGCGTCGCGCATAGCCGAGCAGGGTCTGGCCGGCTTCGGTCAGCGCCAGGCCGCGCCCGGCCTTGCGGAAAATCGGCGCGCCGGCCTGTTTTTCCAGCTTTTTCAGCTGAGCGCTCACCGCCGAGGTGGAACGCCCCAGCCGATCGGCCGCCTTGGCAAAGCTGCCGAGGTCGATGCCGGTGGTGAAAGTGCGCAGCACATCCAGGTCAAAGCTGATTTGTCGCATGTTAATCGTCCTGTTTTTCAAAACAATCGATTCAAAACTATCTGATATTCAAAAGTATCGCGCAAAGCGATACTTGCCGCAAGCAGTTAAAAACAAGCGCATTTCCATTGCTCTTATCCCCTTGCCAGCCCCTATCTCACGGGAGAATTTCGATGTCCGACTCTGCAGATTTCACCAATAACCGCCGCCATCGCTGGAAAGTACTGGGCGTCGGCGTGGCAGCCAACGCCAGCTTTTCCGCCGCTTTCAGCGGCATTCCAATTACAGCAGTGTTGATACGCTCAAGTTACCACTTAAGCAACTCAGAGCTGGGCCTGGTGCTGGGCCTGATGGGCTTGGGCATCGCTATCAGCGAATTGCCCTGGGGCCTGCTGACCGACCGCTGGGGCGATCGCCCCGTGCTGCTGACCGGCCTCGCCGCTACCGCCGCCGCGCTGGCATTGATGGCCTTGTTCGTTGCGCCTGTCGCCGGCCACATACCCGCCCTGCCGCTGCTGGCCGCCGGACTGCTGCTGGTCGGCCTGCTGGGCGGCAGCGTCAACGGTTCCAGCGGACGCGCCGTAATGACCTGGTTCGGCGAAAGCGAACGCGGCATGGCTATGAGCATTCGGCAGACCGCCGTGCCGCTGGGCGGCGCCGCCGGCGCCCTGATCCTGCCTGCGCTGGCGGCCCACCTCGGTTTCGCCGCCGTGTATGGTGTACTTGCCCTGTTCTGCCTGGTGACCCTGTTCTTCACCTGGCTGTGGCTGCACGAACCTGCTGCAGCGCCGGCAAACAAGACAACCGGCCATGTCGCCAAGGCAGCGATTGCCGGACCGGCGCCCCTGAAGAATCGCCGGCTGTGGAGCATCGTCGCCGCCATCGGCATCCTGTGCGCGCCACAGTTTGCAATACTGTCCTTCGGCACGGTCTTCCTGCACGATTTCACCCATGCTGGTATCGCCGCCATCACTGCAGCCATGGCGACGCTGCAAGGCGGCGCCATGATCATGCGAGTCTGGAGCGGCCGCTGGACCGACCGCAACCGCAATCGCCGCGAGTACCTGCGCTTTTGCACCATCTCGGTTGCGGTTGCCTTTGCAGCACTTGCCGCGATGGTGACGCTTGCCGGACAGCTGCCTGCCGTCACACCGTTGATGGGAACGCTGCTGCTCGCGATGCTGGTGATTACCGGCATCAGCGTATCTGCCTGGCACGGCGTGGCCTATACCGAACTGGCGACTATTGCCGGCGCCCGCAACGCCGGCACCGCGCTGGGCATGGCGAATACCAGCGTGTTCGTGATGTGCTTCCTGACGCCGCTGGCGCTTCCGCATATCCTGGCGCTGGCCAGCTGGTCGGGCGTGTGGCTGCTGGGAAGCGTGCTGGCCTTGGTGGCGCTGCCGTTCTTTCCTAAGCCCGTGCAAGCGACGATGGTTTGCCAGGCGGCTTAAAGGTTCGTGAAGGCTTTAATTAGCGCTATATTTTTCAAACGGCACGGGCGGCTTGCCCTTGCCGCTTGCAACACTCCGGCTTCCCAGAACCAGCATGCCGCCGTTCGGATCACGACCATTGTTCATGACCCAGTCTTCGCTGACACGTTTGTGGAAAATCCAGTCGCGCAGCTTGGGGTCATAGCGGAAAGTGATGAAATCGGTCCAATGGGAACCGCAGGCGACGCCGTTTTGTATGGTGAAGTAATGATTCTTGATCTCCAGCCCCTCGTAGCCATCCTCAAACGGATCACACTGACCACCTTCGTCAATCGCGAAAATCACATGGTCGTTGCGTTTGGCTAGCGCGTACGTGCCATCGGCATTCTGTATAAACAGCAGGAGCGGACGGCGCGGCGCTTTGCCGGTTTTCTCGGCGATAGTCTTTTCGTCGGTTTTGTGTATGGCGACCAGGAAATCCTCCAGCCTATCGTCATTCAACTCTCCGCTCTTGTAGGAGAGCACGGTGTAGCCGGCGGGAATTTGTCCGGCTATGTTTTTGGGCAGGGACTCAGCTTGGGCTGCAGCACATCCGCCACATAGCAGAGCGCAAAGAAACGTGCTTGCGCAAGCGAGATCGCGGACGCGTAGTGAAATGTGGTGAAGCATGTTGATCCCATGTAAAATGATCGACCTGAATTCATAGGTATGTACGCCTATCTTAACCTCGTGCGATAAACAGTCCATCACCGATTGCAGCCATTGTGATATCCATTCGCGCCTCCCGAGCAACAGACTATCCACGCAGTTTCGACATATGGCACAGCGCCGTTAGAGCCACGCATCATTTTCTTTCCGAAGCGGATTTTCAAGCGCTCTCGATCATCGTCCGGGACCGATATCTGCCCGCGGCCCGGCTTTGGATCGCCGCTGACGATCAGGACAATGCCATGGGATTCATGGGAATCACGGAGCGCAATATCGACACCTTGTTTGTGCACGCCGAAGGACGCGGAAAGGGTTTCGGAAAAGCGCTGGTCCAGCATGCAATTGCATTGTTTACCGACCTGACGATCGATGTTAACGAGCAAAACGCCGAGGCATTCGGATTTTATCTGCACATGGGTTTTGTTCAAGTAGGTAGGTCGGATATCGATAGCGAAGGTCGGCCGTATCCGTTACTACATTTGCGCAGGCAACTAGCAGACCGCTAATCGCCGGGATGCTTCTCAATCCATATGGCTGCTTCCGTACCGAATTGCAGAAAAAATCAGTACCACCAGTTTTTGACCTCGCGCCAAAATTCATCGCCGTACTTCAACGCAAGCACCCCGCACACGAATATGGCAACTACGGCAATTGCTGCTATCAAACCAAAATTCGACAGCATAAATTTAAAGACAATCAACAGAGCAATGAAAACACCCAAGAGTGCACCGCATCCGAAGCGCATTATTTTCTCCGGCTCGCTCAGCACCTCTTCCTCTGTATCCATTCTATTATTTATCAAAGATTCTCTGAGAAATTTACTAATTTCAATAACTGACTAATTTGAAGATCTGCATCTCATTGGCCGCGTGACTTTGACATCAAACTTGACGCCAATGAGTAGAATCTTTCAGCGCAGAGCGCAGTGAACCCTGCGCAGCGGATTAAAGCAGCAACGCGCCCACCAGCCCGCTGACCACCCCCACCAGCACCGTCAACAAACCCACCACCACCAGCACCTTGCCGTCGAAGTCCTTGCGCAGCATCAGCAGCGACGGCAGGCTGACGCTCGGCAGCGTCATCAGCAGCGCCACTGCCGGCGCCATGCCCATGCCGAGCGACAGCATGGTCTGCACGATGGGGATCTCGGCGGCAGTCGGGATCATGAACAGCATGCCCACAATCGCCATCGGCAGCAGCCACAGCAAGCCGCTGCCCATGGCGCCGTCGACGTGCGGAAACAGCCATACGCGCGCCGCGCCCAGCACCAGCACGGCCAGCACGTACACCGGGATGGTGCTCCAGAACAGCTGCCACAGGGTGCGCGCCCAGCGCGCCATGAAATTTTTCTGATCGGGCGCGCTGGCTGCAACCACCGCGTCCAGCGCTGCCTCGGGCATTTGCTCCGGCCGCGAAATGCGCTGAGCGATCAGTGCGACGCCCAGCACCAGTGCCACACCGGCTACCAGCCGCAAGACAACGAAGCCCCAGCCCAGCACGAAACCCATGAATATCAGGGTTGCCGGATTCAATACCGGATTGGCGATCCAGAAGGCCAGCGCCGCACCCACCGAAACCTGCTGGCGGCGCATGCCCGCTACCACCGGCGCGGCGCAGCAGGTGCACATCATGCCCGGCAAGGCGAACAGGCCGCCACGCAAGGCTGAGCCGAAACTGCTGCCGCCGAACATGCGCAGCAGCCAGTCGCGCGGAATCAGCACTTGCAGCAAGGAACCCAGGATCACGCCCAGCACGGCGGCTTTCCAGATGGCCAGGAAATACACTTTGGCGTAGCTCAGGGCGGCGCTGAGCGGTTCGCCCGGGCTGTCATTGAGAATCGAGGCGCCGATGCTGTGCTTGTCGGCGGCGACGAACGATTTCAGGTAATAAGGCGACCATTTGACGTAATACAGACCGATCACGGCCACCAGTACAAACAAGGCGGGTTTCCACCAGAACGACAGGCCTCTTGCGGGCGACGGGGAAGTAAGAGTGCTCATGGCGGAATAATCGATAGTTGAAGATAAAAACGCATGATAACCCAGCAGCACCGCCATACAGCATGGCGCCCGAGATTCTCTGCTGCATGCCTGGCAACTGCCACTCCTGGCCGCTCAGGGGCGGCACAAGGCAGTCACGAATTCCAGGAAGGCGGTGACCTTGGCAGGCGGCAGATGGCGCGAGGGATACAAGGCATACAGCGGGAACAATTCGTCGCGCCAGTCTGGAAACAGCTCGACCAGCCTGCCTTCCTGCAAGGCGCGTTCCACCCCGAGTTCAAATACCTGCGCAATCGCGTGCCCGGCCTCGCACACGCTATACAGGGTGCCGGCGTCGTTGACGGTAAGCCGGCCTTTGCCGGTGAGTATGACGCGTTCGGCGCCGCGATGGAATTCCCAGGCAAACGGACGGCCCGACTCGGGATCGCGGAATTCGATGCGGGCGTGCCGGGCGCCGTCCAGTTCGGCCGGCGTCCGCGGCCGTCCGTGCCGCTGCAGGTAGGCCGGCGCCGCCACCGTCACGACCCGGGTTTCCAGCAGTTTCCTGGCGACCAGCGAGGACGAGGCCGGATGGCCGAAACGTAGCGCCAGGTCGACTCCGTCCGCCACCAGATCGCCCAACTGGTTGCTGGTGAACAGGTCCAGCTGCAGTTCCGGATAGCTGCTCATGAACCGGTCCAGCGCCGGGCCGAGAATCAGGCGTGAAAAGTAGGGATCGATATTTACCCGCAAGCGTCCGCGCACCACCCTGGCGCTGCCGGCGGCGCCATCGGCGGCCTGCTCCAGGCTGGCCAGCAAGGGCGCGATCTCTTGATACAGGCGCCGTCCTTCATCGGTCAGCGTGACCGAGCGCGTGGTACGGTCGAATAGCCGGATACCCAGGCGCTTTTCCAGCCTGGCGATAGCGCGGCTGACGCCGGAAGGCGTCATGTCCAGGCTTTCGGCGGCTTGCACAAAGCTGCCGCCATCTACCACTGCCGACAACACTGCCATACCGCCGACCAGGCGTCCGTCGAAACTCATTAGTGATTCCTCGTCATTTATTCATTGATACTCATGCTATCGGAGAATTAAAGCCAGCGCTGCATAATTCTCGCCAATGCGACAACAGTCGTCTTCAACAGGAGAAATGAAATGTTTGCAATCACAGGTATCAGCGGCAAGGTCGGCGGCGCAGTGGCCCGCGCCCTATTGGCAGAAGGCCATGCGGTACGCGCCGTAGTACGCGATGCCGCCAAGGGCGAACCCTGGGCAAAACAAGGCTGCCAGGTGGCTCTGGCTGAGATGAACGATGCGGCGGCGCTGCAAAGCGCGTTCAGCGGCGTCGACGGCGTATTCATCTTGATGCCGTCGAATTTTGCGCCGTCGCCCGGCTTTCCCGAGGTAAGGCGCATCGTGGCGGCGCTATACCAGGCGCTGGCTGCGGCCAGGCCAGCCAAAGCGGTGTGCCTGTCGACGATCGGCGCGCAGGCGACACAAACCAATCTGCTCACCCAGTTGCAGATCATGGAAACCGAACTGGGCAAGCTGGATCTGCCGCTGACCTTCCTGCGGCCAGCCTGGTTCATGGAGAACGCCTTGTGGGATGTGGCGCCGGCGCGCAACGGCGGCGTGATTCCGAGCTTCCTGCAGCCGCTGGACAAACCGGTGCCGATGATCGCCACTGCCGACGTGGGCAGCGTAGCGGCGGAATTACTGCTGGAACAATGGCAAGGCCGGCGTATCGTTGAACTGGAGGGACCGGAACGGGTCACGCCGCAGCAGATCGCCGCCACCTTTGCCGAACTGCTGGCGCAGCCGGTACGCATGGAGGCCGTGCCGCGCGAGACCTGGCGCGATATTTTCAGCGCCCAGGGCGCGGCCGATCCGGAGCCGCGCATGCGGATGCTGGACGGCTTTAACCAGGGCTGGATCGAATTTGCCGGAACAGCGCGTAAAGGCGAGGTGGCGCTGGCCACGGTGCTAAAGCAATTGCTGGCGGCGCAGGCCGTTTAAGCAGCCTGCTATTTGCCAGGGCAAAAAAAAACCCGCCTGACCTTGCGGTAGCGGGTTGAATCCAAACCTTAGGAGGTGTTGGAGGAGACAGGTGTAACTATATGGCAGTGCAGCATGGATGTCTGCTTTATTATTTGTATAACAGTTATAGATAAATCACATATCTTCCGGAGCTGTCAAATCGGGCCGCGGTCAATGCGCTTGCTCAGGATGATCGAGGTCGAAGTATGCCGTACGCCTTCCATGGCGCCGATCTGGTCCAGCAGGCGGTCCAGCTCGTCGGTCGACTGGCAGCGCAAGGTCAGCATGTAGTCGATCACGCCGCTCACCGCGCACAAGGTCTCGACCTGTGACATTTTTTGCAACTGCTGCACTAAAAGTGGTGCGTTGCGGGAATCGATGGAAATGCCGACATAGGCGCGCACCGCCGGCTGGTACAGCTCCAGGTCGAGGCGCACGCCGTAACCGGCAATCACGCCCTTCTTTTCCATCGCCGCCAGACGCGCGATCGCGGTAGTCCGGGCAATACCGACGCGCTTGGCGACGGTCGCCATGGAAAGGCGGGCATCGTCCATCAGCAAGGCCAGGATTTTGTGGTCGACTTCGTCGAGTTTCTCTCTCATCGCTACAATCCATCTTCAATAGTCGTCAAATTGTATCGTTATTATACATTTTGACGACTATTTACACTCTATTATCTGACTTTGCTTGAATTTAGAATGGTGTCAGCAGAACAGCGGCATTGGCCATAACTAAATAACCAAGAGTGAGCGACGACATGACTACCAAACTGATCCTATTAGGCGCCGGCAAGATCGGCGACGCCATCCTCAACCTGTTGTCGCATACAGGCGACTATATCCTGACCGTGGCCGACCGCGATCCGCAACGTCTGGAATACGTGAAGCAAGCGGGCTTTCCCAACGTCACCACGATCCTGGCGGACATTTCGCACGCCCCTACCGTGACCAAGCTGATCAGCGGCCATGACGTCACCTTGTCGGCCTGCCCTTATTTCCTGACGCCAGTCATCGCAGCGGCAGCCAAGGCTGCCCACTCGCACTACTTCGACCTGACCGAAGATGTCGAGAGCACCCGCTTCGTCAAATCGATCGCCCAGGATTCGACTACCGCTTTCGTGCCGCAATGCGGCCTGGCGCCAGGCTTCATTTCGATCGTCGCCAACGATGTCGCCAACCGCTTTGAAACCCTGCACGACGTCAAGATGCGCGTGGGCGCGCTGCCGACTTTCCCGAGCAACGCACTCAAATACAATCTGACCTGGAGCACCGACGGCCTGATCAACGAGTACTGCAATCCTTGCGAAGCGATTGTCGACGGCACCCTGCGCGAAACTTCGCCGTTGGAAGAGCTGGAGCATTTCTCGCTGGACGGCATCGACTACGAAGCCTTCAATACCTCGGGCGGTCTCGGCACCTTGTGCGAAAGCTGGCAAGGCCGGATCCAGAACCTGGATTACAAGACCGTGCGCTACCCTGGCCATCGCGACATCATCAAGATCCTGGTGCGCGACCTGCAACTGGGCAAGCTGGATCGCCGTCCGATCCTGAAGGAAGTGCTGGAAACTTCGATTCCAATCACCAAGCAAGACGTGGTGCTGACTTTCGTCAGCGTCAGCGGCATGCGCGATGGCCGCCTTGAGCAAGAAACCTATGCCAAGAAGATCTACAGCCAGCATGTCAACGGCCAGTTGCTGTCGGCGATCCAGCTGACTACCGCGGCCGGCATCTGCGCGATGGTGGACCTGGTAGTGACCGGTGTGTTGCCGCAAAGCGGCTTCGTGCGCCAGGAACAAGCGACTTTGTCCGACTTCCTGGGCAACCGCTTCGGCCAGTTCTACGCCAGCCACGCGCCTGGCCACGGCGGCTTTGCACCTGCCAGCAATACCGATTTCAACAAATTGAAAGCGGTTGCTTAAGCTGAGCGCCAGCAAGCCGACAGACAGACAGCATCATGTAAAACGGCCGGTATAGCTCGCGAGAGTTATACCGGCCGTTTTTTTGTCACCCGCAATGGCTTCGGAAAATCAGAAGGACATGCGAGCGCCAAGCGAGAAGACATTGTTGACTACGCCGCCCTTGCCGAACTGCGCATCGTAATTGCCATACCAGCTCCACTTGCGGCTGACCGCGGTAGTGATACCGATACCGGCCCAGCCGCTATTGCGCGCCAGACCGATGCCTTGCACACTAAAGCCGGCAGCCGGCGCGCCGACGAAGGCCGCGTTGAAATCCAGGTTGCCGCTGTTGAAGCCGTGCTGCCAGGCAGCATAAGCTTGCAGGTTGCTGGCGCCGCCGAACCAGTCAAATTTGGTGTCGCCGCGCAAACCCAGTACGCTCGCAGTCTGCTGATAGGTGTTGCTGCCGGCGGTCAGGCCGAAGGCGCTGCCGGCTTCCGTGAAGCCGCCGCGCTTGAGACGGTCGTAGCTGATGCCGGCGAACGGCGTCAGCGTCGCTGTCGGCGACAACTGGCGCACGTAGCCGGTTTCAGCATAGGCCGAAATCATGCTGTCGTTATGCTTGGCGGACAGGCTGTCGGTTTCGCTGCCAAGTAGCGCCGTGCGGTTGATCTTGCTGCTGATGCTGGCGACGCCGGCGCGGCCGGAGACATACACGCCGTCCTTGCTCAGTGCATAGCGGCCATACAGCGACAGGCTGGTGTTCTGGCTGTCGGAAGCGCCGCCGAAGCGGTCGAAACTGGCCTTGCTTTCCGAATAGGACAGTGCGGCGCCGACGATCGCCTTGTCATTCAGATGCGTATCGAAACCGAACTGGCCGCCCCAGGTCGAGGTATCGGCCGAGGAATAGCCGGACTGGCCGAGCTTGCCGGTGGCGCCGATCACGCTAGCCCACAGACCGGCCTTGGCGTCCGACGAAATCGGGCTGCCCAGCAGCGCCAGGCGATTCGACAAATCGCGGTTGATGGCTTGCGACTGCTGGAAAGTCAGGGCCTGCGACGAGGCATAGATCTGGCCGGACAAACTGTCCAATACCTGGCCGGCAGCCGCAATATCCGCCGTGCGCTGGATGGCCGCGGCGCTGCTGAGGAACGCTGCATTATTGCCGCCGGTGTTACCGCTGGCGACCATGGCGTCGGCGGCCTTGAGGCCCTGTTCGACGTTGGCGGCGCTGCTGGTGCGGGTAGGATCGGCAGCAAAGGCTTGCGCAGCAACCGCCTGCACATTGTTGCGCGCGATGGTGAGGTCGACTTCCGTCGGCGTATAGCCCAGCGTCGCGCTCAGGAAAGTGCCCGGATTGAAGGCGGTGCCGTCATGTTCAAACGAAACGTCCTGGAATTGCCCGGTGACGCCATTGGCAGCCGTCAGCACCTTGCCTTTGACGCCGACCTGCTGCGCCACATAGCCGGACGGATCGCTGCTGCCGGCCGGCGTGGTGGCGACCAGGTGCGAATTGCCGAGCGCCGCGTTACCGCCCACCGTCAAGGTCGAGTTGAACTGGTTGGCCAGCACGGCGCTGGCGCTGGCGGTGTAATTGCCGTTGATGGTCATGCCGTTGCCGGTATTGCTGAGACGGCCGTAGTTGAAGACGCTGCCGCCGACCTTGCCGCCGTCGCCGGAGAGCACGCCAGCAGCATCGATGGTCACCGCAGTGGCCACCGCGCCGGTGACATTGAGCGTGCCCTTGAGAATTTCAGTGGCGCCGCTGTAGGTATTATTGCCCGCCAGCGTCAGCGTGCCGGTGCCGTCTTTGAGCAAGCCGCTGTTGCCGCCGATGTCGTTGCCGAAGGTCGAACTGACAGAGTCGAACTTGGCGACGAAATTGCCACCCAGCGTCAATCGTGTATCGAACAGGCCCGGTCCGCTGGCAGCCTTGCTAGCGTTCAGCAAGCCCCAGCCGTAAGTGGCGGTGTCGCCCATGCTGGTGGCAGTCGACAGGATGGTCTGGCGGATCTGGTCAGCGCTCATCCAGGGAAATGTCTGCTGCACCAGCGCTGCCGCGCCAGTAACCGCTGGCGTCGCAAACGAGGTGCCGTAGACGCGGCCGCCGGCCGTCGCCGAGATGAAATCGCCAGGCGCCGCCAGACACCAGTTGGCGGCTTCGCCGCAGCGGTTGGAATAGCTGGAAATCACGCCCGGCGTGGTGTCGCTGCTGCTGTAGCCTTGCGCGCCGCCGACAGCGTTCACCGCCACCACGGTCAGCCAGCCCTTTTGCAGGTCCGGATATAAAGCCGGCAAGCCGGCGGTCAGGCTGGGATGGGCGCTGCCGTCATTGCCGGCAGCCCAGATAAACAGGCTGCCCTGGCTGACGAACGGCTGATAAATATTGTAGAAGGTCGGGCCGTTGCCGCCCGGCGTGGCGATCGAGCCGAAGGCATTCGACTGGTTGAAGATGCGCGCGCCCTTGTTGAACAGATCCTGGTACACCGGGCTGGTGAAAGAAACATTGTCGCCGCCGGTGCCGACCGCGGCCCCCAGCATGCTGACCGCCGGCGCCACGCCGTAAGTGCTGCCGCCCAGCGCTTCCGCCACTTCGCTGCCGTGCGGATTGCCGGCGCCGCCGCTGGCGTAGACGTATTTAGTGAGGCGTCCGGCAAACTCCGGATCGGAGACATTGAAATCGGTGTCGACCACCGCTACCGTCACGCCAGCGCCGGTGATGCCGCGTGCATGCGCTGCATTGGCGTTGCTTGGATCGCTGGGACTGAGGACTGGCGCCGCCGCTGTCGGCGCTGGCGTGGCCGGCGCTGGATTGGTGGACACTGGCTGCTGGGCGCCATCGGGGTTGCTGGAACCACCGCCACCGCCGCCGCAGGCTGCGAGCGTGCTAAGAACGGCTACGGAAACGACTGACAAAGGAAAACGACTGGTATGTTTGCGATTCATGGATCTACTCGATTGAATAACTTGCGGCAAACACGGTCTGGAAAAGTCGTACCTGTCTTACGCTAAATTACGTGGTGAAAATTTGCTTGCAAAGATACCGTTGGCCCATCGCAGATACAATGCAAGGCTGTCATTAAATGCTAAAAAAATGAGCAGTTTCTGTAAATTGTTGTGAAATCGCCGCATGCAAGATCGTCATCTTTAGTAGAAAATAGCAAGTAGTTGTCATTAATTGACTGCAGACTAACAACTAAATACCAAATAAGAAACATTCTTGAATCCAGCGTTTTTCGCTCATCGAAGCAAGCGATCAGAACAAAAAAAAAGCCTGCCTCGCGGCAGACTTTTTATCGACATGCAGCTATCCCTGCGGGAGCGCCATCAGCCCTGCAAAACCTCTTTCCAGGCTTCCGCCTGTCCCAGGAAACGTCCGGCATCCAGCATCTGCAATTGCTCTCCGCGCTGCAAAACAAAAGTAGGAAACCCCTGGCCGCCAACCTGCTTCAGCAGTGCCCGGCTGGCAGTGATGTGGGCCTGGGCGGCAGCGCCGCCGTGAGCCGCAAACGCGCTGTCGAACAGGGCCGCATCAAGACCGATTTCCAGGGCCAGCCCACGTAGCACTGCAGCATCGACGACCCGCAAGCCATTTACATAATGCGCGGTCTGGATCCGCGCCAGCATGGCCAGCCCGAGCCCGCCGCAAGCTTCGGCGGCCAGCACCGCAGTGATCGGCGGATCCGAATCCAGCACCGCGCTCGTGTCCAGCAGCAAACCGTTGAAGTAGCCGTCGCCAAACGGCTGGCCGGTCATCGCTGCAATCCGGTGATCGTGCTGCATCACGTAGTTGCGCAACTGCGCGCTGACCTGCTTGCGGTTGCTGCCGCTCAGCATGCCGCCGCCATGCAATGCGATGGCAAGGCCGTCGACCTCTTGCGCCGCTTTCAGCAAGGGCGCAGCGCCATAGCACCAGCCGCAAAGGGGATCGTAGATGTAATGCAGCACGGTGCCGCCGGCAGCCCCCGTTGCCGCAGCGCCGCCAGCCCCTGCGTCAGCTGCGCCGGGCAGTGCGCAGCTGTCGTCGCTGCAATGATTGCGCTCTACCATTTCATTTCACCTTTGCTGACCTTGGCGCCCAGTTCCAGGGAAGAGACGCCGTCCAGGTTCGGGTAATGCTTCTTCATCGCTTCGATCAGGGCTGCGGAATCCTTGGCCTTGGCGGTCTCGGCTTCATAGGTTTTCAGATAGTCCTTGGTGAAGCGCACCGATGCGATGTTCTGCGGCGCACCGGCGCTGAAATGGCCTGGCACCACGACTTGCGGATGCAGGGCGCTGATCTGGTCGAGCATCTTGATCCATTGCTGGCGCGCGGCCAGGGTCTGGGTATCGGCCGTCCACACATGCTCATTGCCGACCACCAGCACGCCGCCCACCACGGCTTTCAGCGATGGAATCCAGACGAAAGTGCGGTCCGGGCTGGCGCCGTCGAGGCCGATGACTTCCAGCTTGCGGCCTTCCAGGGTCAGCGTGTTGCCTTCCAGCGGTTCCGGCACGATCAGCTGCTTAGGTGCATTGGCGCCCAGCTTGGGACCCCAGAACGCCAGCTTGCCATCCATGGTGGCCTTGATGTGGGCGACCACCGGCGCCGGCGCCACGACCTTGGCGTCTGGATAAGCTGCCGTCAGTACTTCCAGGCCAAAGTAGTAATCGGGATCGCCGTGGCTGATGTAGATGGTGGTCAGTTTCTTGCCGCTATCCTGGACCTTCTTCAGCAGTTGCCCGGCGCTGGCGCGGTCGAACTGGGCATCGATGACGATGGCGTCAGTCTTGCCGGTTATCAATTCGGACGACACCGGGAAAATGCCGCTGGCGCCAGGATTGTAGACTTCCAGCTTAAGCGCTTGCGGCGCTGCGCTGGCGGCGGCAGCTATCATCAGGCCGGCGGCAGCTGCCAGCAGCGAACGGAATACAGTAGGTTTGAACATCGATATCTCCTGAGTGCGGTGAAAGAACCATCATCATAGTTGCCAAAAACGATGCAAAAAACCCTAAAATGATGCATAGTTTGTTGCATGAATCGATCTAATTGAATACATAGACAAGAATAGCCATGGACAGACTGATCGCGATGCAAGTCTTTGTCGAGGTTGCCGACCAGGGTAGCCTGACCGCTGCCGCCGACAGGCTCGACATGTCGCGCGCCATGGTGTCGCGCTACCTGGCCGAGCTGGAGCAATGGGTGGGCGCCCGCCTGCTGCACCGGACCACCCGCAAGCTCAGCCTGACCTCGGCCGGCAGCGACACCTTGCCGCGCTGCAGACAAATGCTGGACATGGCGGGCGACATCCAATCCTCGGCCGCAGCCTCTGAGAACACGCCGCGAGGGACCTTGCGCCTGACCTTCAGCATGTCGATGGGACAGACTTATCTGGTGCCGCTGCTGACCCGCTTCCTCAAGCGCTATCCTGGCACCGCGATCGACATGCTGATGGTGGACCGTACCGTCAACCTGATCGAAGAGCGGATCGACCTAGCGATCCGCATCACCAATGCGCTCGACCCCAACCTGATCGCACGCAAGCTGGCGGTGTGCCATTCGGTGGTGGTGGCGGCGCCGTCCTATCTGCAAGAACACGGTACGCCGAAGACCATCGAAGACCTGGCCCTGCACAACTGCCTGACCTATTCCTACTTCGGTAAAAGCCTGTGGGAGTTCGAGAAGGATGGCGTGCCGCTCGCGGTGCCGGTGGGCGGCAACATGAGCGCCAACGAATCGTCGGTATTGCTGGAAGCGGCGGCGTGCGGCGCCGGGATCGCACTGCAACCGTTGCACGCCGCCTCAGGATTGCTGCATAGTGGTAGACTACGGGCGCTGCTCGGCGAATATCGCCCGCGCGAATTGAGCATTTACGGCGTCTATGCTTCGCGCCGTCAAATGCCTGCCATCTTGCGCGCCATGCTCGATTTTCTGGTCGAGGAATTCAGCGCAGACTCCGGCTGGGAAGCGCCGGTCCATTGATTACGTCATTTCTTCAGGCGATTGCGCCAGACAACCTCACCCGCTGACGCCATGTGCGGCTTTGCCGCCCTCGCCGGATCAGCACCCTGTACCTAATCGCAAGCCGGCCACCGCAGCCCGGCGCGATGCCCGATCTCTGGCTCTATAGCTTCACCCCGTCTTTACCAAGCGAATCAAACAATGCAAAAAATTTCTACGCTTACCCGCAACACGCTGATGTTCCCGCTGGCCCTGGTCCTGTTCGAATTTTCGGTGTACATCGCCAACGACATGATCCAGCCCGGCATGCTGACGGTAACCCGCGAATTCGGCGCCAGCGCGGCCTGGATGGCCTCCGCCATGACCGCCTTCCTGGTCGGCGGCGCGATCTTCCAATGGCTGTTCGGGCCGCTCTCGGACCGTATCGGCCGCCGCCCTGTCATGCTGGGCGGCACCCTGTTTTTCATCGTGGCTTGCCTGGCGACGCTGTTTTCGCGCAGCATCGAAAGCTTCATTGTCTTGCGTGTGTTGCAAGGCATGGGCCTGTGCTTCATCTCTTCCGTCGGCTATGCCGTGGTGCAGGAGGCGTTTGAGGAAAAGGCGGCGATCCGGGTCACTGCGCTGATGGCCAATGTGGCGTTGATCGCGCCATTGATTGGTCCGGTGGCCGGGGCCTTCATGATTGAACTGCTGCCGTGGCGCATGGTGTTCGTGTTCATCGCCGCGATCGCTACCATTGCCTTGATCGGCCTGGCGCGGCACATGCCGGAAACCGTCAAGCCGCGCAAGGAAAAACTGCCGCTGGTGCAGATCTGGCACGACTACCGCGAAGTGGTCGGCAACCGCCATTTCGTCAAGGCGGCGATGTGCATGCCCTTGCTGGCGATTCCGCTGATCGGCTGGATCGCGATGTCGCCGGAAATCCTGGTGGCCGACGGCCATCTGAGCGTGATCGAATACGGCTACTGGCAGATTCCGGTGTTCGCCTGCCTGATCGCCGGCAACCTGCTGCTGGCGCGCCAGGTCGACCGCTGGCGCCTGGGCAGTTCAATCAAGATCGCGCTCTACCCGATCGCACTCGGCATCCTGATCATGCTGCTCGGCGCGGCTTTCCTCGACAAGCCTTATTTCCTGGTGGCGGCAATCAGCGTGATTGCCTTCGGCGAAGGCTTGTCGGCGGCAGTGATGATCCGCTTCACCCTGACCGAAAGTCCGGTCTCGAAAGCGACCGTGGCCGCCACCATGGGCATGATCAACATGACCCTGTATGGCGTCGGCATCGAACTGTACAAGGTGTTTTATCTATATGCAGGAATGATGGGTTTTGCGCTGTTCTCGACCGCTGTCATCGGCTTGTACTGGTACCTGTCGCGCAGCGTGGTGGCGCGCGCCATGCAGGCGCGGGTGACCGGCCATGAAGAGAAAGAAACGGGACCGCTGATCTGAGCAGATTGCCGGAAGCGCAACGCCTGCGCTTCCGGCGCCGGCCCCGGCCGGCGTCCGCGTATAGAGACAGCTTTACTCGCTGCGTTTCTGGCTGATGATGCTCATGAATTCGCGCCGTGTCGACGGATCGTCGCGGAACGCGCCCAGCATGCGGCTGGTCACCAGGCTGGTGCCTGGCTTATGAATGCCACGCGTGGTCATGCACCCATGCGATGCCTCGATCACTACCGCCACGCCCTTCGGCAGCAAGACCTGCTGCAGGGTATCGGCGATCTGCACGGTCATTTTTTCCTGGATCTGCAGACGCTTCGCATAGATATCCACCAGGCGCGCCAGCTTCGAAATCCCCACCACGCGCCGGTCCGGCAGATAGGCCACGTGCGCCTTGCCGATGATAGGCGCCATGTGATGTTCGCAATGGCTTTCAAAACGGATGTTGGTCAACACCACCATCTCGTCATAGCCTTCCACTTCCGAAAACGTGGTCGACAGGATCTCGACCGGATCCTTGCTGTAGCCGGCAAAGAACTCTTCGTAAGCGCGCGCCACGCGCGCCGGTGTGTCCAGCAGGCCTTCGCGGTCGGGATCGTCGCCGGCCCAGCGCAGCAAAGTACGAATCGCCGACTCCGCCTCGGCCCGGCTTGGACGTTCCGGCAAGGTGCTAGCCGCCGTCGCCGGCAATGAATCTTTTGAGGTCATCTGCTTACCTTTTCTAAAATAATTTTTACTTGCCGCTGTGCAGCCGCACACTTATGCTGAATCAATGCGGTCAAGCGCCGCGGCCAATGCCGACAGTGTAATTCAGCTATCGCATTAGTGCATTCGATTAGTCAAAACATGTCGTTTGCGCGACGCAACATCGAAACCTGGCGCAGTAATACCCGGTTATTACCTGCACAAGTTTTCATGGTCCCATACTCGACCTTCCCTGCCCCACCAACCTCACTGAAAGAACCATCATGAGCGCAAAGAAAATCCTGATCCTGGCCGGCGACTACGTTGAAGATTATGAACTGATGGTGCCGTTCCAGGCCTTGCAGATGGTCGGCCACCAGGTCGACGTGGTGTGTCCGGACAAAGCCGCCGGCGCCCAGATCCGCACCGCCATCCATGACTTTGAAGGCGACCAGACCTATAGCGAAAAGCCCGGCCACAATTTCACCTTGAATGCGGCGTTCAGCGACGTCGACGTCAGCCGCTACGACGCCTTGCTGATCCCCGGCGGCCGCGCCCCGGAATACCTGCGCCTGAATCCGCGCGTGATCGAAATCGTCCAGCAGTTCCACGCCGCCGACAAGCCGATCGCCGCGGTCTGCCATGGCCCGCAATTGCTGGCGGCGGCCGGCGTGCTGGAAGGTAAAACCTGCTCGGCCTATCCCGCCTGCGCACCGGAAGTCAAGCTGGCCGGCGGCAAGTATGCCGAAATCGATGTCACGGCGGCGCATCGCGACGGCAATCTGGTGACCGCGCCGGCATGGCCTGCACATCCGGCCTGGCTGGCGCTGTTCCTGGCTGCATTGGGGACCCGCATCGAGTTATGATAGCCAGCGTGCGGCTGCCTGTGCGGCCGCACTTTTACCAGCATGCACAACCGCAAGAAACGAGGCGTCCGATGTGTCAGATTTATGCCCAGGCCGATCCCATACTGTATGAGTCCCGCGCCCGCTCGGTGCGCATCATGGGCGTCATCACCACCATCAAGCTGGAAAACCTGTTCTGGCAAACCCTGGCGGAACTGGCGGCGGATAACGACCTGACCACCAACCAGCTGATCGCCAAGCTGCACGACGAAGTCACTACCCATCTGGGCGAAGCCAGCAACTTTTCATCGTTTTTGCGCGTCACCTGCCTGCGTTACCAGAGCCTGAAAACCCACGCCGGGTTTGCAACTACGGCAGCCACGGCGGCGACCAAAGTCAGCGCCTCAGCCTAAAGGCCCTTAGCGATTCAGCTCGCAGTCGACAGCTTCAGGCCGATCAGCCCCAGCACGATCAGGCTGACACTGGCGATGCGCGCCAGACTGGCCGTCTCGCCCAGCAGCATGATGCCGGCAATGAAGGAGCCCAATGCGCCGATCCCGGTCCATACCGCGTAGGCGGTGCCAAGCGGCAAGGTACGCATCGCGATCGCCAGCAGCCAGATGCTGATGGCCATGCCGGTCACCGTGATCACGGATGGCCAGAGGCGGGTAAAACCTTCAGAGTATTTGAGGCCGACGGCCCAGACGATTTCGGCTAAGCCGGCGAGAAAGAGAATGATCCAGGCCATGCGACCTCCAGTAGTGGGGTCGTCCCCGGATAGAATGCTGTGCCAGGTCGTCCAGGCACCGGATATCAAAAGAATATTAGTATAGCGGTTTCGCCGCTTACCTGCCCCTCCACTCTTTTTAAGCGCCATGACAAAAACCTTCGGCTTGTTCCTGCTGACCGCCATCGCCGAACTGCTCGGCTGCTATCTGCCGATGCTGTGGCTCAACAACAAAGCTTCGGCATGGCTGCTGCTGCCGGCGGCAATCAGCCTGACGATATTCGTCTGGCTGCTGACCTTGCACCCTGCCGCCAGCGGCCGCGTGTATGCCGCTTATGGCGCGGTGTATATCGCAACGGCGATTTTCTGGCTGTGGAGCGTCGACGGCATTGCGCCACGCTGGACCGATCTGCTAGGAGCAGGACTCGCATTGTCAGGCGCGGCGGTGATCGCCTTGGGCGCGCGCACCTGACAAGGAAGCGATCTAACGGATCAGTGCACGCCGATCCATCCCAGGCCGGCGGCGAACACCACATACAGCAAGCCGAACAGCGCCAGGATACCGCCGCTCAGCATGCCCTTGCGCAGCAGCGCGTATAAACCGAACATCGACATCATGGTCACGGCGGCGGCCCAAATCAATGCGGGACTGAGCATCCACGGCGTAAAAATCAGCACCAGGGCGGTCGGGATGGTGGCCTGGATCATCATCGCGCCGCTGATATTGCTCAAGGCCAGCGTCTGCTTGCCCTGCCTGACCCAGATCACGGCATTCAGGATTTCCGGCAGCTCGGTCGCAATCGGACTCAGCAGCAAGGCAGTCAGCTGCGGCGAGATGCCGAGCCAGGGTGAAATTTCACCAAGCTGATGCACGAACAGCTGCGAACTCAGGAAAATCACCACCAGCGCCACCAGTGTCTGCAGCAGCGCCCAGCCCAGCACCGGCTGTGGATCGTGGGGGCGGAACTTGAGCGGTTCCAGCTCGTGGATCTCGGCATCGGCATCTTCCTCCTTGCGCATTTCGCCCCAGATGTAGACACCGTAGGCCAGCAGGAAAAATACGCCCAGCCAAGGCTTGATGGCAAACGCCACCAGCCCGAGGCCGACCTTGACGATGAAAATTCCGATGAACCAGGCTTGATCCCGGCTCAGGCGCGCGGCGGCGCTGGCCGACAGCAGGATATTGCCGAGCTTCTTGCGGTTCAGGATGAACATCAGTCCCACCACCGCGTAGGCGATGGTGGCCAGCACCAGTGGACCGCCGAGGGCCGCGCCGACGCCGATTTCGCGGTGCGCGGCATCGCGGCCGAACACCACGGCGACAAAGGTCACCACGCTTTCCGGCAAGGCCGTGCCAAACGCCGCCAGCACCGTGCCTACCGCGCTCTGGGCAATGCCGAGCCGGCGTCCTACCCACTCGATACTGTTGACGAAATATTCACAAGACAAGTAGATGACCACGGCGGAGCCGAGCAGCAAGGCGATAGCGAGCATCATGCGCACACCTCGGCCACGAATGCAGGAGACAAGACAAGCGATACAGAGGAAAAGCTGGCTGTAGCAGTGCGCCGGCACTGCCATTGGCGATAATTAAGCATGGGACATCCTGAGGGCCGGGCACTGACGAATGGCGCGACGCCTTCGCCCGGCCGGGTAAAGGACATGCACCATAGGTCTTGCCAAACCGTGCGGTCGCGCATGCCATGGCGTAAATTGGATACAGCGCCAAGTATGTTGACATGTGCTCTTCGAAAGACTCGAAGGCGGCTACTCCCCTAAGGAGCCGCAATTTTATCATTGAAATATTACCGGCGGCAATGATAGCCGCCGCCCCCTTAAACATTCTCCTGCGCAACAAGCCAGGTAACAAACGGCTTGGATAACAGATAACAGGCGCAAAAGAGATAAAATGGCGGCTTATTTGTAACGGAGCACATTTTTATGAAATGGGCAGTAGTCAGTATTTTCATTTTGTCGGTCTTGTATGTCCATTTTCGCGGCAAGGCGCGCCTGCCGTTTTTCCGGCAGCTGTTCGACCATTCGTCGATCATGGCGCCGCTCAACATCTTCATGTACATGTTCTCGAAGGTGCCGACCAACACGCCTTACCTGCCGACCAGCACCTTTGCCGACCTCAAGATCCTGGAAGACAACTGGGAAACCATCCGCGATGAAGCACAGGGCCTGATCGGCCTGGAAAAAATCCGCGCCGCGGAAAAGAATGACGACGCCGGCTTCAACTCTTTCTTCAAGGCCGGCTGGAAACGCTTCTACCTGAAATGGTATGACGCCAGCCATCCCTCGGCCGAGCAGTTCTGCCCGAAGACGGTGGCGCTGCTGCGCCGCACGCCGAGCGTCAAGGCGGCCATGTTTGCCGAACTGGCGCCGGGCGGCACTCTGAATCCGCACCGCGATCCGTTTGCCGGTTCGCTGCGTTATCACCTCGGCCTGGTGACGCCGAACGACGACCGCTGCTTCATCGAAGTCAACCAGCAGCGCTACAGCTGGCGCGACGGCCAGGGCGTGGTGTTTGACGAAACCTATATCCACTGGGCGCAGAACGGCTGCGACAGCAACCGCATCATCATCTTTTGCGACATCGAGCGGCCAATGCGCTACCGCTGGGCGCAAGCCATCAACCGCTGGCTCGGCCGCCACATGATGAGCGCGGCGGCCTCGCCCAACGAAACCGGCGACGAGACCGGCGGCATCAACAAGCTGTTCCGTTTCGTCTGGGCTGCAGGACAGTACCGCCGCCGCCTGAAGAAATTCAGCAAGCCGCTATACATGTGCATCAAGTTCGGGCTGATCATCGGCGTTGTGCTGGCCATTATCTATCTCTGATCGCTACGCCGGACACGTTTCAGCAAGCCGCCTGCGGGCGGCTTTTTTGCGCCTGTTTCCGTCTCTTTTGCAACGGATATACAGATCGTTATATTGCGATGCGGAAATATAAATCGGCTTTCACGGGTAGACTACCGTTTCTATTCGCCATAAGGAAAACCCATGATGACTCGCTCGCTTATTTCCGCAGCTTTCCTGTCGCTTGCAGCATGCTCCACCGCGCCATCGCTGGCGCAAGACAGGGGCAGCGATGGACTCGCTGAATCCAACGCCCAGAACCGGCCGGTCAAGGTCATGATCATCACCATGTTCGGCCCCGAAGGCCAGGCCTGGCTGGATCGTATCGGCCCCTGGAAAACCGTCTCCGTGCCCGGCCTGTCGCCCGACTATCCCGATGTCCATTGCAACCGGCAAGACGTCTGCGTAGTCACCACCGGCATGGGCTACGCCAATGCATCGGCGTCGATCATGGCCCTCACCTTCTCGTCGCGTTTCGACCTGCGCCACACCTATTTCCTGATTTCCGGGATTGCCGGCGTCGATCCTGGCCGCGCCACCGTCGGCTCGGCGGCATGGGCTAAGTACCTGGTCGATTTCGGCATCCAGTGGGAACTCGATGCGCGCGAAATCCCGGCCGGCTGGAATACCGGCTATCTCGGCATCAACACCAAGAGCCCGAGCGACAAACCGCCGCTCGACTACCGTAATGAAGTCTTCCAGCTGAATCCAAAGCTGGCCGACGCCGCCTTCGCGCTGTCGCGCAACGTGGTGCTGGCGGATAGCCCGCAAGCACAGGTTGCGCGCTCCAAGTTCAGCTATGCGCCCGCCAACCAGCCGCCGACAGTAGTCCAGTGCGACATCGCCTCCGGCAATACCTGGTGGTCCGGCACGCTGCTGGGCGAACGCGCAAGACAGTGGACCAAGATCCTGACCGACAACAAGGGCGTGTACTGCATGACGGCGCAGGAAGACAACGCTACTTTCGAAGCATTGAAGCGCGCATCCAGCATCAAGCGGGTTGATCTCAGCCGAGTGGCGGCATTGCGCACCGGCTCGGATTTCGACCGCCCTTACCAAGGGCAGACCAGCGCCGACAACCTGCTCAACTATGCCGACCAAGGCGGCTTCGTGCCGGCCACCGAGAATCTGTACCGCGCGGGTAATCCGCTGGTGCAGGATATCGTGACGCATTGGGGCGAGTGGCGTGACGGGGTGCCGCACCGATAATGCTGTGACAGAAGAAAGAGGTCACGTCTTACTGCGTGACCTGAATCTGAAGCAAGGCCTGCTTCACTCCAAGCCGCGCTCGCGGCTTTTTCTTCGTCTGTTCCTTGCGCCCTACGCCATTCCAACAAATGGGACTCGCAGCAACCTGCTCACTGCTTTTCAGGCTTTTGCCACTACTGCCGCGACCTGCTCTTCTTCACAATTGATCGCCGACTATCCCAGATACGGCCCTCAACAATTTCCAAACAACAGGCAATACACAAAAACACACAGGAAATGCTTATTTTGTGTATTTTTGTGTAAAATACCAATGAACAGCTCAGACCTTATCAAACAACTGAAAGCAGCCGGATGGCTGCATGTCTCCACTCGAGGCAGTCACCATAAGTATCGCCATCCTGTCAGCGGCAAATCCGTAGTTGTTCCGCATCCAAAGAAGGATCTGCCGCTTGGTACCGCCGAGAACATCTTGAAACAGGCCAAACTGAAGTGAGGGCAAAAATGTTATATCCACTGTATGTATGGAAGGACGAGAATAGCGCTTACGGCGCCAGCTTTCCGGATCTTCCCGGCGTTTTCACTGCGGCAGACGATATGAACGACCTGCCGGCAAAAGCCCAGGAAGCTGCGGAAGCCATGTATGAGGGCGAGGCGCATATGCCTGAAGCGAGCTCCATCGAAAAATGGAAAGACGCGGCAGACTACGCCGGCGGCTACTGGATGCTGGTCAACATCGACCGTTCCAGAATCAACACCAAGCCCGTGCGGCTCAACATTTCATTGCCGGAAAACCTGTTGCGCGAGATTGACGCCTTCGCCAAAGCCCATCAATTGACCCGTTCCGGCTTCCTGGCCCAGGCTGCGCTGAAGGCGATGGCTCGGTAAAGAATCAGGACCTGGCGCTTTATTGCCAGCCATGATCAAGTCGCGACAGGCGCTCCTTTCGAAATGCCCGTCGCCTGCGTATTTACTCCATCAACCCCGCGCCGGCAATATCTTGCCGCTGACCACGCCAAACCCGACGCGGTAGCCGTCGCCCTGGCACCAGCCTGTCATCGCCACTTCATCGCCATCCTGGATAAAGCTGCGCTGGCTGCCGTCCGCCAGGCTGAGCGGATTCTTGCCGTTCCAGGTCAGCTCCAGCAGGCTGCCATAGGCTTCCGGCGTGCTGCCGCTGATGGTGCCGGAGCCCATCAGGTCGCCGATGCGGGTGTTGCAGCCGGAAACGGTGTGATGCGCCAGCTGCTGCACCATGGTCCAGTACATGGCTTTGAAATTGGTGCGGCAGATGGTTTGCGGCTGGGCGGCGGCGCCTGGTTGCAGGACTACTTCCAGCGTGATGTCGTAGCCGTTCTTGCCGCTCTGCTGCAGATACGGCAGCGGTTGCGGCTGCTGTGCCGGGCTATCGACGCGGAACGGTTCCAGCGCATCCATGGTGACCACCCACGGCGAGATCGAGGTGGCGAAGGACTTGCTGTTGAACGGGCCGAGCGGCACGTATTCCCATTGCTGCAGGTCGCGCGCGCTCCAGTCGTTCAGCAGCACCATGCCGAAGATGTGCTGCTCGGCATTGGCGATATCGATCGGCTCGCCGAGGGCATTCGGCTGGCCGATGATGAAGCCGGTCTCCAGCTCGAAATCCAGCTTGCGGCAAGCTCCGAACACCGGGGCGTCGCTGTCCGGCAGCTTCAGCTGGCCCATGGGGCGCTGCAGCGGCGTACCGCTAACCACCACCGAGCTGGCGCGGCCGTTGTAGCCGATCGGGATGTGCAGCCAGTTCGGCAGCAACGCATTGGCCGGGTCGCGGAACATCGAGCCGACGTTGGTCGCGTGTTCTTTCGATGAATAGAAGTCGGTATAGCCAGGAATCTCCAGCGGCAGGTGCATCGTCGCCTGGTCTTGCGCCACGAATACCTTGTCGCGCAAAGCCTGGTTATCGCGCAGCTGGAGATTATCGTGACGCAGCAGTTCGCTGATGCTGGCGCGGGTGTTGCGCCAGGTCTGGCGGCCCAGCGCGATGAAGGCATTCAGGGTGGGCTGGCGGAACACTGCAGGGCTTAGCGTCAGCAGGCCGGAATCGGCCAGCGCAGCCAAGTCCAGCACCTGGTCGCCGATCGCGACGCCGACCCGCGGCGCCGGATCGGCGGCAGTGCTGAACACGCCGAAAGGCAGGTTCTGGATAGGAAAGTGCGACTCCGGCGGAGTCGGAACGAAGGATTTCAATGTCGGATCGTTGGCTTGCATAATGTCTTTTCTCTTAGGGTTGACCGTTGAAGTTCTTTTTCAAGCCGTGCCAGCATTGCAGGTAGTCTTTCTGCAGCAGCGGCGTCGCCAGCGCATAGGGCGTCGGATGAATTACGTAGCGGCTTTCAAACATGAAGGCCATTGTATTGTCGATGCGGTGCGGCGCCAACTCGGCATGCGACGCTTTCTCGAAAGTGGCGGCGTCCGGACCGTGGCCGCTCATGCAATTGTGCAGGCTGCCGCCGCCCGGTGTAAAACCGTCGGCCTTGGCGTCGTAAGCGCCATGGATCAGGCCCATGTACTCGCTCATGACGTTGCGGTGGAACCAGGGCGGCCGGAAGGTATGCTCGGCCACCATCCAGCGCGGCGGGAAAATCACGAAATCGACATTCGCTGTGCCGTGCGTATCCGACGGTGAAGTCAGCACAGTGAAGATCGACGGGTCGGGATGATCGTAGCTGACCGTGTTGATCGTGTTGAACAAGCCCAGGTCGTATTTATACGGTGTGTAGTTGCCGTGCCATGCCACCACATCCAGCGGCGAATGATCGATGCGCGCCGCCCACAGCTTGCCGCCGAACTTGGCCAGCAGCTGGAACTCGCCCTCGCGGTCCTCATAGGCCGCTACCGGCGCCTGGAAATCGCGCGCGTTGGCCAGGCCGTTAGAGCCGATCGGCCCCAGTTCCGGCAGCTGGAAGGCGGCGCCATAGTTTTCGCAGACATAGCCGCGCGCCGCGCCGTCCGGCAGTTCGATGCGGAAACGCACGCCGCGCGGAATAACGAGGATTTCGCCTGGCTTGACTTCCAGCACGCCCATTTCCGTCCTCGCCAGCAAGCGCCCCTGCTGCGGCACGATCAGCAGTTCGCCGTCGGCATTGTAGAAAAAGCGCTCGTGCATGGAGCGGTTCGCCGCGTACAGATGGATGGCGATGCCGGCCTGTGCAGCAGCGTCGCCGTTGCCGGCAAAGGTGACCATGCCGTCGATAAAGTCGGTGGGCTGGTCGGCAGCCGGCAATGGATTCCAGCGCAGCTGGTCGGGCGGCGTATCAATCTGAGTAAATGGACCGCTGGCCAGCAGCGGCTGCTGCAGCTTTTCAAAAGCGTGATGCATCGCGCCCGGCCGGATGCGGTACAGCCACGAACGCCGGTTGTGCGCGCGCGGCGCGGTGAATGCGGTGCCGGACAGCTGTTCCGCATACAGGCCGTAAGGCGCTTTCTGCGGCGAGTTCTGCGCCGCTGGCAAGGCGCCGGGCAAGGCTTCGCTGGCGAAGTCATTGCAGAATCCTGACTGGTAACGAAGCGTGTTGATATATTCCATGGGTTTTATCCTTGATGGTCTGGTCTTAGGGCGCAAGCACCGCCTGCGCATTGTGGCGATTTGAGGTGTCCTGCATCAACATCAGCATCACCGCCGATACCAGCGCCGGCGCCGCCAGCAGCAGGAAGATGCTGCTGTTGGGCCAGTGCAGGCGGATCAGCTCGCCGCCCAGCACCGGCCCGACAATAGAACCGATGCGGCCGACGCCCAGGCTCCAGCCGATGCCGGTGGAGCGCAAGGTGGTTGGATAGTAAGTTCCGGCCAGTGCATTCACCGCCGGCTGGCCGCCGACGATGCAGAAGCCGGCGACGAAGATGCTGGCAAACAGGAACAGCAGAGAAATTTCTGGCCGGCCGATCAGGGCCACCGCCAGGCCGGCGATCAGGAATACCGGAATCAGCACGCGGCGGAAACTGGAACGGTCGATCAGCTGGCCCATGATCAGGGTGCCGAGCGTGCCGCCGATCTGCAAGACGGTGCCGGCCATGACGGCGGTGGCGGTCGACAGGCCGGCATCCCTGGCGATGGTCGGCAGCCAGTTGGAGAGGAAATACAGGTTCACCAGGTTCATGAAATTGATGATCCACAGCAGGATCGTGACCTTGGCCCTGCCCTGCTGGAACAGCTGCATCACCGGCGCGCCCTTGCCGGCTTTTTCGTTGACGACGTAACGCGTATCCTCGCCAATCGCGACGGCGGGATCGATGCGGCGCAGCCACTTGCCGACCTGTTCCAGGCGCTTGCCGCGCAACACCAGGAACTGCATCGACTCCGGCAGCAAGAAGATCATCAGGATGCCGATCACCAGCGGCACCACGCCGCCGACATGGAATACCGATTGCCAGCCGAAGCGCGGGATCAGCGCTGCCGATAACAAGCCGCCCAGCACCGCCCCCAGCGTGAAGCCGCAGGAAACCAGCATCATCAAGGTGACGCGCTTGCGCAGCGGGCTGTATTCACCCGCCAGCGCCATGGCGTTGGGCATGATGGCGCCCAGCCCAAGGCCGGTGATGAAGCGCAATGCAATCAGCTGATCGACCGTGGCGGCCAGCGGCGTCGCCAGCATGCAGGCGGCAAAGAACAGGGTGGCGGCGATCAGCACCGGACGGCGGCCGATGCGGTCGGCCAGGATGCTGAAGGTGAGCGAGCCGAGCAGCATGCCGAACAGGCCGGCGCCGAATACCGGACCGAGGTTGGCCTTGTCTATGCCCCACTCCTGGATGATGGCGGGCGCCACATAGCCCATGGCCTGGACGTCGAAACCGTCGATGATCAGGCAGATGGCGCACAGGGTCAGCATGACGATCTGGAAACCGCCGATGCGGCTGCGGTCGATCAGGGCGGGAATGTCGATCGGGCTGCTGTTAGAGCTTTGCGTCGCAATGGCCATGCGTGTCTCCGGGAGGATGTTGGCGTCGTATCAATACGATCTGTTTTTTGCCATTATCATCCTTTTTAATAATCAGAAAAATAGGCAATAATTAAAATCATTTTTTAATTAACTTAAATAATATAAAATCATCATCATGGACAGGCTGGAATCGTTGCGGGTATTTTGCCAGGTGGTAGAACTGAACAGCTTCAGCCGCGCCGCTGAACAGCTGGAGATGTCGAACGCCACCATCACCAATCATATCGCCGCCCTCGAGCGGCATTTCGGCGCGCGCCTGCTGAACCGCACCACCCGCAAGATTTCCCTCACCGACGATGGCCACAGCTGCTACCAGCGGGCCCAGCGCCTGCTTGGCGACATGAGCGAACTGGAAGACGGACTGCAGGGCCGGCGCGTGACGCCGCAAGGCATCTTGCGGGTCGACGTGCCGACCGTGATCGCCCGCATCTACCTGGCGCCGGCGCTGGCGCGCTTCAGCGCGCTCTATCCCGAGCTGTCGATCCGCCTGAATGTCGGCGACCGCATGGTAGACATGGTGGAAGGCCGCGGCGACGTCTGGATCCGCATCGGCGAACTGAAAGATTCCAGCATGGTGGCGCGCCGCATCTACCAGACCCGCAATCTATGCTGCGCCGCGCCCGGATTTCTGGCGCAGCACGGAACTCCGCAGACGCCGCAGGACCTAAGCAACTTCCGCTGCCTGGCTTTCATCCATCCTAACAGCGGCCAGAACGTGCCGTGGACCTTCAGCAAGGGCAAGCAGGAATTCAGCTGGGCGCCGCCCGGCAATATCGCCATCAATCACGCGGAAACCTTGATCCACGCAGCCGCCAGCGGCGCCGGCATCGTCCAGCTGCTGACGCTGTCGCTCAACCCGCAGATCCGCGCCGGCCTGCTGGCGCCGGTGCTGGCCGACTGGGCCACGCCGGGGCCGCCGGTGTCGGTGGTGTATCACCAGAGTCATCAGTTGTCGGCCAAGGTCAGGGTTTTTGTCGATTTCGTTACAGAGCTGTTTGCCGCGATCGACTAGAGTTTGCTGTCATCCACGTTTTCTATGTTTTATCAGCCAGGAGAAGTCATGCATTGGGTCTATCTATTGATCGCCATCGTCGCCGAAGTGATTGCCACCAGCGCCCTCAAGGCCAGCGCCGAGTTCACCCGGCTGGTGCCGTCGGTGGTGGTGGTGGCCGGCTACCTGACGGCCTTCTATTTCCTGTCGCTGACCTTGCGCACCCTGCCGGTGGCGATCGTGTACGCGATGTGGTCGGGCATCGGCATCGCGCTGATTGCCCTGGTCGGCTGGCTGTTCCTGAAGCAGAGCCTGGATGCCGCAGCGTTGGTCGGCATCGGCCTGATTGTCTCGGGCGTGCTGGTGCTGAACGTGTTCTCGAAGACCGTGGCGCACTAAGCGCTCGTCAAGCCGGCTTCAGTTTTGCCACAGCGGCGGCTCGTCCATCAGGGCGATCTGCTCGCGTAATTCCAGCACCCGGTCCTGCCAATAGCGCTGGGTATTGAACCATGGGAAGGCCACGGCGAAGGCCGGGTCGTCCCAGCGCCGGGCGATCCATGCCGCGTAGTGGATCAGGCGCAAGGTGCGCAGCGCCTCGATCAGGTACAGCTCGCGGGTATCGAAATCGCAGAAGTCTTCATAACCTGCCAGCAATGAGCCCATCTGCCGCACCATGTCCTTGCGTTCGCCGGACAACAGCATCCACAGGTCCTGTACTGCCGGTCCCATACGGCTGTCGTCGAAGTCGACGAAATGCGGTCCGGCGTCGGTCCACAGCACATTGCTGCCGTGGCAATCGCCATGCAGGCGCAGCGAGCCGACCGTACCGGCGCGCTCGAAGCAGCGCCGCACGCCCTCCAGCGCCTGGTTCACAATGCTGCGATAGGCTTCCAGCAAATCTGCCGGGACGAAGTTGTTGGCCAGCAGGAAGGCGCTCGGTTCTTCGCCGAAGCTGGCGATATCCAGAGTCGGCCGGTGCTGGTAGTTGCGCAAGCCGCCAACGGCATGGATACGCCCCATGAAACGGCCCAGCCATTCCAGCGTAGCGTCATCCTCCAGCTCCGGCGCGCGGCCGCCGTGGCGCGGAAACACCGCGAAGCGGAAACCGTCGAATTGATGCAGGGTGCTGCCGTCGGTAGCGGCCCAGGCTGCCACCACCGGGATTTCGCGCTCCACCAGTTCCTGCACGAAACCGTGCTCTTCCAGGATGGCGGCGTCGCTCCAGCGCTGCGGCCGGTAGAACTTGGCCACCAGCGGCGGCCCCTCTTCCATGCCGATCTGGTAAACGCGGTTTTCATAGCTGTTGAGCGCCAGCAGTCGGCCGTCGCCGTGCAGGCCGATGCTGTCGAGTGCATCCAGTACGGTATCGGGAGTGAGCGTGGCGAATGATGCAGGGGACGAAGTATTCATCCGTCCATTGTAAGCGCCGGCGGCTTACTTCCCGACGCGATTAGGCACTAAAGCTATAGATGCCGGCTAAAGCATCATGATAAGTTGCAAAAAAATCATTTAGTGCCAGTGGCATGCCAGGCCGATTAATCTGCTAAAATTAACTTACTAGGTTAAAAATGGAAAGCCAACGCCGCACTGCCATTTATCCATCGTCAAAACTTTGGTTAAGGCAGGGCAAGTGTGTACGACCAAAAGCACCCGCGAAGGAGCTGTTGAACTGGGCCTGGATTTCGGCGCCATGCTTGAGGTAGTCATGGCTCTGAGCTCTGCCGATTTCTATAAGAGCATGACTAGCCATGCTGATCATCGGATATGGCAGGATGTGTACAGGCCGGTTACGCCATTTGGCAAGATCTACCTGAAACTGACGGTGATTGATGAATTGCTCATCGTGTCATTCAAGGAACTCTGAACATGAAATGCCCAACTTGCGGCGCGGCTGAACTGGCTCACGACACACGCCCCATGCCGTACACGTATAAAGGTGAATCCACCACGCTTCCGGCGGTGAGCGGCGAATACTGCCCCGCCTGCGGCGAAGCAATTCTAGATGCGGCAGAATCGCGCCGCACCATGAAATTGATGAATGAATTCAACAAGCATGTGAATGCAGCGAGCGTCGACCCTGCTTTCATAACCAATGTCCGCAAAAAACTCGCGCTCGACCAGCGCGAAGCCGCCGAGATTTTTGGCGGCGGCGTGAATGCCTTCTCACGCTATGAAAACGGCAAAAGCAAACCTTCCGTGGCTCTGGTGAAATTGCTGCAACTGCTGGACCGGCATCCCGACTTGCTGGCGGAAATCAGGACCGTTCACGCGGCGTCAGCATGACGTAGGCGCCGGCGGCCCCTTGCCATTAGCATCCATTACACCAATAGTCCCGCAGCCGTCGCACCAGGAGCCCTTTATGCCAGCCATCGCCCTCAACCATTACAACCTGCGTGCGCCGCGCGCGCTGTTGCTACAACTGAAGGAATTTTATTGCGAAGTGATCGGCCTGGAAGTCGGCGCGCGGCCGCCTTTCGACAGTTTCGGCTACTGGCTGTACGCCGGCGGTCAAGCCGTGCTGCACCTGAGCGAAGCGCGGACAAGCGATGTCAGGCATACCGATATCGCCACCAGCTTCGACCACGTCGCCTTCAGCTGCATCGATCCCGAGGACATGGAGGCGCTTCTGCGAGCGCGCCAGCTGCCCTATCAGGTGGCATTTGTGCCGTCCATGCAGCAAAAGCAGATCTTCCTGCGTGATCCCGCGGGCAATGGAGTGGAATTGAATTTCACCTACATAAGCTAAATATCAAAGCGCTTTTTTAAGCTGCTTTTTAAGTCGTTTTCGGCAGCAGGGCTGGGCAACATCGTTTTACGATAACGGTTTCATGCCCGACAGCCAAGCACCATGCCCACGCCATCATCCGCTCCACCACGCATTGCCGGCCTGCTGCGCGCCCTGCTGCTCAGCCTCTCTCTGTGGCTGCCTGCCGCCGCCCTGTCCTCCACGCCAGCACCGCCATTGATGCTGGCAAATGTCTACCATCCCGGCATCGCGCTGGCCGATTATTGGGTCAGCGAGAAACTGGACGGCGTACGCGCTTACTGGGATGGCGAGCAATTGCTGACACGCGGCGGCCAGCGGATCAACGCTCCGCACTGGTTCATCGCCGGCTGGCCAAAAGTGGCGCTGGATGGCGAACTATGGGCTGGCCGCGGTCAATTCAGCCATGCGGTTTCGACCGTGCGCCGCGAAGCGCCTGACGATGCCGCCTGGCGTCGCATGCGCTTCATGGTGTTCGACCTGCCCGCCCATGCCGGCACGTTCAGCCAGCGTCTGCCAGCATTGCAAAGCACGCTCGCCAAACTTGCCGTGCCTTGGGTGCAGCCGGTGGAACAGAGCAAGCTGGGCAGCCACGCAGCCTTGCAAGGCTTGCTGCAACAAACCGTCAGGCAAGGCGGCGAAGGCCTGATGCTGCACCGGGGGGCATCGCTCTACCGTGCTCAACGCAGCGACGACCTGCTGAAAGTGAAGACGCATGAGGATGCCGAAGCCAGGGTCGTCGGCCATCTGCCCGGCAAAGGCAAATACCAGGGCATGCTGGGAGCATTATTGGTGGAAACGCCGGACGGCCTGCGCTTCAAGCTCGGCAGCGGCTTCAGCGACGCGCAGCGGCGCCAGCCGCCGGCGCTGGACAGTGTCGTGACCTACCGCTTCCGCGGCTTGAATGACAGCGGCATCCCCCGGTTCGCCAGTTTCATGCGAGTGTACGAACAATAGTTGCGGCGCTATGCCGCATCGAGATGCAGGGCCATGCGTTCCTCGTCATGAAAGCGGCCGTCTATGCGCAAGGCGCGGTAGTCGATGCCGCAAGAGACAAATCCCAATTTGGCGTACACCGCCCTGGCGCGAGGATTGATGGTGTTGACCTTCAAGTCCAGCTGGACCAGCTCCGGAATCTTCCTTGCGTAGGCGATCACCGCCTCGAACATGGCTTGCACCGCGCCAGCGGAACGCGCATTTGGAGTGACATAGACGCCGACGACGGTGGCCCGGTGATAAATCTTGGAACGAGAATCCCGCACCAGTCCGACGGTGCCGACCAGGACCTCGTCTTGAAATGCGCCATAAGTCACCTGGAAAGGGCTTGCTTTCAAACGCGCTGCCATCTGCTCCTCGGGCAGCGCGCTTTCTTCCTCATGGGTGGGCACGAATGAAGACGGCGAATCCAGGATGGATTCCAGCCTCAGCTGGCGGTAGGATGCAAGGTCTGCCGGAGTTAATGCCCTGATTTTCATATAAGATGGTCCGATCTGGATAGACTTGTCACATGATAAATGATTGTTCGCAGGCAAGCAGCGAGAATATTTTGCGGCGCGCGACCATTTCAATCGTAAAATCCGTATCCCCATTTCCATCGTATATTAAGCGGCTACCACCATGAATCTCGACGAACCTCTCTCAGACAAAGAATTTGACGAACTGGACGATTTCCTGTTGTCCGATCGCTGCGCTGAAGACAGCATGACCATGGATACCCTGCACGGCTATCTGACCGCGCTGGTGATCGGGCCGGAGCAGGTGCTGCTGGGCGAATGGCTGCCGCACGTGTGGGGGCCGTCGCTGAAAGATGCGCCGAAATTCAAGTCCGACAAGGAATACGAGAAGATCGTCGGCCTGATCGCGCGTTACATGAATGAAATCGCCATCACGCTGGAAGTAGCGCCAAAAGAATACGAACCGCTGTTTTGCGAACAAGAGCATGAAGGCAAGGCTTTGCTCGACGGCGAAGCCTGGGCCTGGGGTTTCTGGGAAGGCATCAACCTGCGCGCCAAGGCCTGGGAGCCGATCTGGCACTCCAACCTGGCGACGGTGGTGCGGCCTATCTATCTGCTGGGTGCGGAAGAGCTGGAAGAAGAGGAAATGGCGCTGCGCGAGGATCCGGTGCAACGCCACAAGCTGGCAGTGGAAGTGGAAGCGGCGATTCCGGAAATCTACCGCTACTGGCTGCCGCACCGCAAATCCGCGGTCAAGACCATCCAGCGCGAGGCGCCGAAAGTCGGCCGCAATGACGATTGCAGCTGCGGCAGCGGCAAGAAATTCAAGAAGTGCTGCGGCTTGAACGCCGCTGAAAACAAGACTGAAGATTAAGCGCCAAAGCGCAAGCAACAATCGCAGGCCGGCTGCACATCTTGCAACCGGCCTGTTTTTTATTCCTTGATGAAATGCTCGCGGTAGTAGCGCAATTCTTCAATCGATTCCAGGATATCGGCCAGCGCGGTGTGCTTCTGATGCTTCTTGAAGCCGCTGGCCAGCTCCGGCTTCCAGCGGCGGCACAGTTCTTTCAGGGTCGAGACATCCAGGTTGCGGTAATGGAAAAACGCTTCCAGCTTCGGCATGCCGCGCGCCATGAAGCGGCGATCCTGGCAAATCGTGTTGCCGCACATCGGCGACTTGCCGTTCGGCACATATTTCTTCAGGAATTCGATCAAGGCCAGTTCCGCCTCGTTTTCCGTCACGGTCGAGGTCTTGACCCGCTCGATCAGGCCGGAACGGCCATGCGTGCCCTTGTTCCAGGCATCCATGCCGTCCATGATCTCGTCGGCCTGGTGGATCGCAAATACCGGCCCTTCCGCCAGGATATTCAGTTGCGGATCGGTCACCACCACTGCAACTTCAATGATGCGGTCGCTGTCCGGGTTCAGCCCGGTCATTTCCATGTCGACCCAGATCAGGTTGAATTCGTTCGGCCGCAGCGGTACCGTCGGGACTGGCGCGGCAACAGGGTTAGCGGAGATATCGGCGGCTTGTGACATAATTGTTCTCTTAGTTATTTAAGCATTTTTGCGGCATTTCATTTGAAACCTGCCGTAAGGCGCCTTCAGGAACCGTAGCCTCAGCTATAGCTGACAGGTCAATGTCTGGTAGAGAAGCGCAGCTGTACTCTAGTACAGTGAGCATCGCAGACCAGAGATTGAGCCGCGCAGTAGGTTCCTGAAGGTGCGGTTGGAAGCTATTTTCTCACATAGGGACTACATGTCTTCATTTGCATTTTCAGTTTTGTTTGTAGTTTTCCTGGCAATCACCTTGATCGTGCGCTTCTGGCTGAGCTCGCGCCAGATTCGCCATGTGCTGGCGCACCGTAGCGCGGTGCCGGCCGAATTCGCCGAAAAGATCCCGCTGGCGGCGCATCAGCGGGCCGCCGACTATACCGTCGCCAAGACCAAATTCGGCATGTTTTCGATGCTGCTGAGTGCTGCGGTGCTGATTGGCTTCACCCTGCTGGGCGGCTTGCAGTTGCTTTCCAACATCATATTCAACTGGGCCGGTCCCGGCATGGTGTATCAGCTGGGCCTGCTGGTGGCCTTCGGCGCGATTTCCGGCCTGATCGACCTGCCGCTGGATTATTACAAGCAGTTCGTGCTGGAAGCGCGCTTCGGCTTCAACAAGATGAGCGTCAAGCTGTTCTTCATGGACATGCTGAAAAACACCCTGATCGGCGCCGCCATCGGCCTGCCGCTGGTGTGGGTCGTGCTGTTGCTGATGGCTAAATCCGGCGATCTCTGGTGGTTTTACGCCTGGCTGGTGTTCAGCGGCTTCCAGCTGCTGATGCTGGTGCTGTATCCGACCGTGATCGCACCGCTGTTCAACAAATTCACGCCGCTCAGCGACGACACCCTGCGCGAGCGCATCGAAGGCTTGATGCAGCGTGTCGGTTTCGCTTCCAAGGGCTTGTTCGTGATGGACGGCTCCAAGCGCAGCGCCCACGGCAACGCCTACTTTTCTGGCTTTGGCGCCGGCAAGCGCATCGTCTTTTTCGACACATTGCTGGCGCGCCTGGCGCCGCATGAAATCGAAGCAGTGCTGGCGCATGAACTGGGCCATTTCAAGCTCAAGCATATCGTCAAGCGCATCGCCGTCATGTTCGCGATCTCGCTGGCTTTCCTGGCGCTGCTGGGCTACCTCAAGCAGCAGCTGTGGTTCTATACCGGCCTCGGCGTCAATCCGCTGCTGCTGGCCGATCTCAGCAACAACGATGCGATGGCGCTGATCCTGTTCATGCTGGCGTTGCCGATCTTCACCTTCCTGCTGTCGCCGCTGTCCTCGATCAGCTCGCGCAAACATGAATTCGAAGCCGATGCGTTTGCCGTCAAGCACACCAACGGCAACGACCTGGTGACGGCGCTGGTCAAGCTGTACGAAGACAATGCCTCGACCCTGACCCCGGATCCGCTGCATTCCGCGTTCTACGATTCGCATCCGCCAGCCACCGTACGCATCAACCGACTGCTGGCTGCACATGGTTGACCACAGCAAGCAACAGCATAGCAACCAGGCCGGCAGCGGCCTGGTGATCGCCGCCCACGGCCGCCATTACCTGGTGCAAGCCAGGATAGCCGGCGCATCGCTGAAGCTGCAATGCGTCACACGCGGCAAGAAAAGCGATGTGGCGGTGGGCGACCGGGTCCAGCTGAAAACCACTTCGCCCAACCAGGGCGTGATCGAAGCCATCGACGAGCGCAACAGCCTGCTGTACCGCTCCGACCAGTACAAATCCAAGCTGCTGGCGGCCAATGTCACGCAGCTGTTCATCGTGGTGGCGACCGAGCCCGGCTTTGCCGACGATTTGATTTCGCGTGCGCTGGTGGCGGCGGAAGCAGCCGGCGTCAAAGCTCATATCGTGCTCAACAAGACCGATATCGTCGAGGCGCTGGAAAAGACCCGGCAACGGCTGCAGATGTATGCAGACCTCGGCTATCCAGTGCATGAAGTATCGGCGCGCGCTTTTCCCGAACAAACCTGCGCCACCCTGTGGCCTTTGCTGAAAGGCCAGTCGACCATCCTGATCGGCCAGTCCGGCATGGGCAAATCGTCGCTGATCAACCTGATCGTGCCGGATGCCGACATCGCCGTGCGCGAGATTTCGGCGGCCCTGGATACCGGCAAGCACACCACCACTTTCACCCGTTTGTACGAGATGGATGCCGATGACACTGGCCTGGACGGCAACCCGGCCAACATCATCGATTCCCCTGGCTTTCAGGAATTCGGCCTGTACCAGCTGAGTGAAGGCATGCTGGAACGCGCCTTCGTCGAGTTCACTCCCTACCTGGGAAAATGCAAGTTCTACAACTGCCATCACTTGATTGAACCCAGCTGCGCCGTGCTGGAAGCCGTCAAGGAAAACAAGATTGCGCCCATGCGGCACCAGCTTTACGTGCAGTTGCTGCATGAATCGTCGCAAAAGCTGTATTAAACCAAGCCAGCGCCATGGCGCTTGCAGGCAAATGCCGTACCAACTTATTAATGCCAGATAAGCAATCTTTTGACGGGTATCTTTTCTATTGAAATCCCTTATAATTGAAGCACTTATTTCATTTCTAAGCCAATCGCGGGGCCTTCCTTCAAGCCCGCGCACAACATCTTCGACAGCCAGCAAAACCAGCGGTTGATTTAAAAATGGAATTCCAACTTTCGGCGGCAGTCGCCACAGCGGCCGCCGTTTTCATTTATGGCAATCAAACACTACCTGCAGTTTTCTGATTTTTCGCTGGACGAATACGAGTACGTGATTGAGCGTAGCCGTCTCATCAAACGCAAATTCAAGAATTACGAACCGCACTACACGCTGCTCGACCGCACGCTGGTGATGGTGTTCGAGAAAAACTCGACCCGCACCCGTCTCTCGTTCGAGGCCGGCATGCACCAGCTGGGCGGCGCCGCCATCTATCTCAACACGCGCGACAGCCAGCTGGGCCGCGGCGAGCCGGTGGAAGATGCGGCGCAGGTCATGTCGCGCATGTGCGACGTCATCATGATCCGCACCTTCGGCCAGGACATCATCGAACGCTTCGCTTCCCACTCGCGGGTGCCGGTGATCAACGGCCTGACCAACGAGCAGCATCCCTGCCAGGTATTGGCCGACGTCTTCACCTACATCGAGCACCGCGGTTCCATCGCCGGCAAGAAAGTGGCCTGGATCGGCGATGCCAACAACATGCTGTATTCCTGGCTGCAAGCGGCGCAGGTATTCGGTTTCCATGTCAACGTCTCGACCCCTAAGGGTTACGACATCGACCCTAGCCAGGTGGCCGCCGACAACCAGCGCTATACCTTCTTCGCCAATCCGTCCGACGCCTGCGAGGGTGTCGACCTGGTCACCACCGATGTCTGGACCAGCATGGGTTACGAGGATGAGAACACAGCACGCCTGAAAGCCTTCGACGGCTGGATCGTCGACCAGCCCAAGATGCAGCGCGCCAATCCGGACGCCTTGTTCATGCACTGCCTGCCGGCGCATCGCGGCGAAGAAGTGTCGGCCGAAGTCATCGACGGCCCGCAATCGGTAGTCTGGGATGAGGCCGAAAACCGCCTGCATGTGCAAAAGGCGCTGCTCGAATATCTGGTGCTGGGCAAGGTTGCGGAGTAGACCATGATCGACCACACCGGCGTTACCGTTAGCGACTACCACAAGAGCAAGGCGTTTTACTGCGCCACGCTGGGTGCGATCGGCTATGAGTTGCTGCTCGAGTTTCCGGCGGCGGTGGCCGGCACCGACGTCGCCGGTTTCGGCGAAGCGCCCAAGCCCGATTTCTGGATTGCCCAGGCGACCCCGGAAAAGCCGGCCCACCAGCAAACCATTCATTTCGCTTTCCGGGTCGCCAGCCGCGCCCTGGTCGACGCCTTTTATCAAGCAGGACTCAAAGCGGGCGGCGCCGACAACGGCGCACCCGGTCCGCGGCCGCACTATCACCAAAATTATTATGGTGCGTTCGTGAAAGACCCTGACGGCCACAACATCGAAGCCGTTTGCCACGATCCTCAGTCATCATTTCAACCTACTTAGAAATATCATGTCCAATATCCTGCAATCCGTTCCGGTTAACGAAAAAGTCGGCATCGCCTTCTCTGGCGGCCTCGATACCAGTGCTGCCCTGCACTGGATGCGCCAGAAAGGCGCCATTCCTTATGCCTACACCGCCAACCTGGGCCAGCCTGACGAGCCGGACTACGACGCCATCCCTAAAAAAGCCAAGGCCTACGGCGCTGAACTGGCGCGCCTGGTCGATTGCCGCGAACAGCTGGTGGCCGAAGGCATCGCCGCGCTGCAGAGCGGCGCCTTCCACATCTCCACCGCCGGCGTCACCTACTTCAACACCACCCCGCTCGGACGCGCCGTCACCGGCACCATGCTGGTGGCCGCGATGCGCGAAGACAAGGTCGATATCTGGGGCGACGGCAGCACCTTCAAGGGCAACGATATCGAGCGTTTCTACCGCTACGGCCTGCTGGTCAATCCGAATCTGCGGATCTACAAGCCATGGCTGGACGACAAGTTCATCCAGGAACTGGGCGGCCGCAAGGAAATGTCGGAATTCATGATCGCTTCCGGCTTCGACTACAAGATGTCGGTGGAAAAAGCCTATTCGACCGATTCCAACATGCTTGGCGCCACCCATGAAGCGAAAGATCTTGAATTCCTCAACTCCGGCATGAAGATCGTCGAACCGATCATGGGCGTCGCCTTCTGGCGGGACGAGGTCGAAGTCAAGCGGGAAGAAGTCACCGTGCGTTTCGAGGAAGGCCGTCCGGTCGCTCTCAACGGCATCGTGTATGCCGATCCGGTCGAGCTGATGATGGAAGCCAACCGCATCGGCGGCCGCCACGGCCTCGGCATGAGCGACCAGATCGAGAACCGCATCATCGAAGCCAAGAGCCGCGGCATCTATGAAGCGCCGGGCCTGGCCCTGCTGTTCATCGCCTACGAGCGCCTGGTCACCGGCATCCACAATGAAGACACCATCGAGCAATACCGCGAAAGCGGCCGCCGCCTGGGCCGCCTGCTGTACCAAGGCCGCTGGTTCGATTCGCAGGCGATCATGCTGCGCGAATCGGCGCAACGCTGGGTGGCGCGCGCCATCACCGGCGAGGTCACGATCGAGCTGCGCCGCGGCAACGATTATTCGATCCTCAACACCGAGTCGGCCAACCTGACCTACCATCCAGACCGCCTGACCATGGAAAAGGGCGCCGGCGCCTTCACCCCGCAAGACCGTATCGGCCAGCTGACCATGCGCAACCTCGACATCAGCGATACACGCCAGAAGCTGGCGATCTATCAAAGCACCGGCCTGCTGGCATCCAGCAACGCCGTGTCGCTGCCGCTGCTCGACAAAGACGCCGAGTAAGCGCAAACCAGCGTCAACAGCCTTAACGTATGCAGAGCCGGCTTCACGCCGGTTCTTTTTTGTCAAGAATCCTGCGAGGAATCATCATGAGCACACAATTCGACCACGTATCAGTCTTGAAACAAGGGAATGTCTATTTCGACGGCAAATGCGTTTCCCATACCGTGATTTTCGCTGACGGCAGCAAGAAAACGCTGGGCGTCATCCTGCCCTCCTCGCTGACTTTCAGCACCGGCGTCGCCGAAGTGATGGAAGTCACCAGCGGCGTCTGCAAGGTGCGCCGGCAAGGCCAGCAACAGTGGACCAGCTACGGCAGCGGCGAGCGCTTTGAAATCGCAGCAAACTCTAGCTTCGATATTGAAACCCTGGAAACGCTCAACTACGTTTGCCACTACGGCTAAACGCTGCGGGTAAAAAAAGAGCCCGCGATGCGATGCATGGCGGGCTGAAAAATCCATTACTTTAGGGAGCGTTGGATATGAGACAGCTCAAAGCTTAAGCGCGCAATATGACTTGATAGTGACAAAACGCGGCAATCAAGCTGTCGTCAATATGCGACGTCTCCCTAAATGAAAATCGGCTCCGGCTCCAGCGCCACGCCAAACCTGGCCAGCACATCGGCCTGCACCGCCTGCGCCAGGCGCACCACCTCCTGGCCGGTAGCGCCGCCGCGGTTGACCAGCACCAGCGCCTGCTTTTCATAGACGCCGGCGGCTCCGATGCTCTTGCCTTTCCAGCCGCACTGATCGATCAGCCAGCCCGCCGCCAGTTTATAGGCGCCGTCCGGCTGCGCATGGTTCACCAGTTGCGGATGCCGTTCAAGCAAGGCATTGCGTTGCTGTTCCGTCACGATCGGATTCTTGAAAAAGCTGCCGGCATTGCCGATCAGCGCCGGATCCGGCAATTTGCGGGTGCGGATCGCAATCACGGCATCGCTGACATCGCGCGCAGTGGGCTGCGCCAGCTTGCGTGCATCCAGCTCCTGCGCCACGTCGGCATAGCGCAGATCGGGCTGCCAGCGCTTGGGCAAGGCCAGGGTGACGTCCAGCACCACCGCGCGGTCGCGCAAATGCTGCTTGAAGATGCTGTCGCGATAGGCAAAGGCGCAGGCCTTGCGGTCCAGCGCCAGGAGCTGGCCGCTCTCCATGTCGATGGCCGTCAGTCCGTGGAAACGGTCCTGCAGTTCGATGCCGTAGGCGCCGATGTTCTGAATCGGCGCGGCGCCGACGCAGCCGGGGATCAGCGACAGGTTTTCCAGCCCGCCAAGGCCCTGCTCCAGCGTCCATAGCACCAGCGCATGCCAGTTTTCACCGGCCGCGGCCCTGACATAGACGGCATCGTTATCTTCGCCGACGATTTCCCTGCCGCGGCTGCGCATGTGCAGCACCAGTCCCGCAAAATCCTGCGTCAGCACCAGGTTGCTGCCGCCGCCCAGCACCAGGCGCGGCAAGGCGGATGCCGCAGCATCCGATCTGAGCGCGCGTAAGGTTTCTACGGAAGTCACCGGTAGATAGGCTTGTGCCTTGGCATCAATACCGAAAGTATTATGCTGGCGTAGAGGAAAATCGAACTGGAGCGGAAGCTGGGAGATAGTCATAGCACCGGGATTATAAACGCAAGCGGGCCGTGCCGCGGCAGCAACGCGCCAGGAAAGATGGCCGCTCCGGCAAGAAAATAGGCGACGCCGTCCACACCTCGGGTTTTTTGTCCGATAGAATGCGCATAGCCTGATGGCCGCGCGCACCGTCGCCGGCCGGTTTTATTGAACATACTGAAGGAATATCACCATGCCATCATTCGATACCGTATCGGAAGCCAATCTGGTCGAAGTAAAAAATGCCAACGATCAAGCCAACAAGGAGATCTCGACCCGCTTCGACTTCAAGGGCAGCGACGCCCGCATCGAGCTGAAAGAGCGCGACCTGACCGCCTACGCCGATTCGGAATTCCAGCTGAGCCAGGTGCGCGATGTGCTGACCGCCAAGCTGGTCAAGCGCAGCGTCGATACCCGCTTCCTGGACATCGGCAAGATCGAGAAGATCGGCGGCGACAAGGTCAAGCAAGTGATCAAGATCAAGAACGGCATCGAATCCGAAGCCGCCAAGAAGATCGTGCGCATCGTCAAGGACAGCAAGATGAAAGTCCAGGCCAGCATCCAGGGTGACGCCGTGCGCATCACCGGCGCCAAACGTGACGACCTGCAGGCTGCGATGGCGATGCTGCGCAAGGAAGTGGCGGACCTGCCGCTGGAATTCAATAATTTCCGTGACTAACTAAATAGTGGCATTTGGCAACAGACCGAGTTACCATCACTTGCTGTTGCCAGCCATTCAACATGTTTGAACGGCGTTGCGGCGCTACCTCAACCCTTGTCAGGAAAGCCGGACTTCCATGCGCCCGTTTGTTTTGATCACCAGCCTGTTGTTATCCGCCTCCCTCTCCAATGTAGTACAAGCTTCCGATATCGGCGTGGTCGGCCTGTTTCCGGGCAAGGCTGTGCTGGTGATCGACGGCTCTTCGCCAAAGACTTACTCAGTCGGCAGCAAAGTCACTGACGACGTCAAGCTGGTGGAAGCCAACGGCAGCAGCGCTACGCTAGAGGTTAAAGGCAAGCGGCAAGTGATCGGCATCGGCGAATACGTCAGCCGCAGCACGCCGGGCGCGTCGTCCAGCGTCACCCTGAAGGTCAATCCGCAAGGCCATTTCGTCGCCGACGCCCAGATCAACGGCGCCATGATGACCATGCTGGTCGATACCGGCGCCACCATGATTGCGCTGCCGGCATCGGATGCGGCAAGGATGGGCGTCAATTACAAGCAGGGTCAGATGGTGATGGTGAATACCGCCAATGGCCCGGCGCCTGCTTACCGGGTCAAGCTGAATATGGTCAAGGTCGGCGACATTGAAATGAACCAGGTCGATGCCCTGGTGCAGGAGAGCGGCTTGCCGTTCGCCCTGCTCGGCATGTCTTTCCTGAACCGCACCGAGATGCGGCGCGAAGGCGAGATGATGGTGTTGACCAAGCGGTTTTGATCAATTCGGCGTCTTGCCAGATTGATCAGAGCGGGTTAACACAGCGTTAACCCGCCCTTTCCCCACCGTACTGCTTAGGCCGGACTGGCGTTCAGCAAGCGACGCTGGCGGACCGACGCTGCCAGATCTTCCAGCACCGCCACGCTTTCTTCCCAGTTGATGCAACCGTCGGTCACCGACTGGCCGTATACCAGTTCCTTGCCCGGCACCAGATCCTGGCGGCCGGCGATCAAATGCGATTCGACCATGACGCCGACAATGCGGCCGTCGCCGGCAGCAATCTGGCGGCCGATATCGGCGCACACCGGAATCTGGTTTTCCGGCTTCTTCGAACTGTTGGCATGCGAAGCATCGATCATCAGGCGCGAGGCCAGGCCACTGTTGGCGATATCCTTGCAAGCTGCATCCACGCTGGCCGCATCGTAGTTCGGCGCCTTGCCGCCGCGCAGGATGATATGGCAGTCTTCATTGCCGTTGGTCGATACGATCGCCGAATGGCCGCCCTTGGTCACCGACAGGAAATGATGCGGCTGCGACGCGGCCTTGATCGCGTCCACCGCGATCTTGATGTTGCCGTCGGTGCCGTTCTTGAACCCGACCGGGCAGGACAAGCCGGACGCCAGTTCGCGATGCACCTGCGATTCGGTGGTGCGGGCGCCGATCGCACCCCAGCTGATCAGGTCGGCGATGTACTGCGGGCTGATCACGTCCAGGAACTCGGTGCCGGCCGGCAGGCCCAGTTCGTTGATGTTCAGCAGCAGTTCGCGCGCCATGCGCAAGCCGTCGTTGATGCGGAAGCTGTTATCCATGTAAGGATCATTGATCAGGCCCTTCCAGCCGACCGTGGTGCGCGGCTTTTCAAAGTACACGCGCATGACGATTTCCAGCTCGCCCTTGAAACGTTCGCGCTCGCCGATCAGGCGGCCGGCGTACTCCATTGCCGCCTTGGTATCGTGGATCGAGCAAGGGCCGATCACCACCATCAGGCGGTCATCCTGGCCGTGCAAGATACGATGCAAGGCAATCCGGGAATTGGCGGCAGTTTCCGCCACTTTCTCGGAGCAGCCGAATTCGCGGATCAAATGCGAGGGTGGAACTAGTTCTTTCATTTCTCGAATGCGCAGATCGTCGGTGCGTAGCATGTTTTTCTCCTGGCTCAAAAATGACTGGGTATAAAAAAACCGCCATCGCTGGCGGTTGTTTAGAAATTTCGGTTTGCTCTTAACTTACGAACGCTTACCGCTTTTCACCGCCGTGGGGCTGGAATAGCTAAAGTAAAAAAAGAAGTAAGCGCGTGCGAAAGTCATGGTGTTCAGTAAAGGATTATTAAAAATCAAGACCAATAGTGCAGTAATTCTAGAAATTTGGCAAGGCCAGGAATACCACAAGCCCTTCCCCCAAAGAAACTAGCCTCGCACCAGCTAACCGGGGTCAGAGTGATTTCGGCAGGCCTCATCGCCGAAGCTTCACTCTGACCTCGCTTAGCGGACCACGGAGTAAGAGCGTTCGCGACGGTAGAATTTAGCTAATAAGATGATGTATGAAACTAAATCACCAAAGCAGAAATTTATCCATTTGGCAAAATGACTGAATATTGGGGGAGACTATCTTTGCTACGCAAAAATAACATTGTGATATTTGCCCGATCTACAACCCGTGAAAATACGCTACCGAATTTCAGCAATGCAAGGACCGCAGCGCAACCTCCGGCGCCGCCGCCACAATTTTGAGCAACGCGGCAGCCGGACCAGTCGGGCTGCGGCGATGCTGCTCCCAGTTTTGCAAAGTCTTGATGCTCACTCGCATCAGCTTGGCAAACTCACTCTGAGACAAACCAATTTGCTCACGGACGGCTTTCACGTCAGTCGCCTTCATTTCGAAGCGTCGCGATGGTTCAACCTCGCCCTTGGATATAGCCTGTGCTTCTTTCAGGCTCTGCAGGAGATCTTCAAAAAGTGCATTTTCCATATTTACAATTCCTTCACAAACTCCCGCAAGATAGCGACTTCCCTGTCGGATAGCGTGTCCTTCCTGGACTTCGGATACGCTAGCAGCATATAAATCTGATGCTCGTCCTTGATCCAATAATAGATCACCCTGATTCCTCCACTCTTGCCACGTCCTTGCGCTGCATAGCGCATTTTACGGATACCCCCGCCATTTTTAATGACATCCCCGCGAGACGGGTCCTGCACCAGCACGGTTTGCAATCCTAGATACTCGTCATCAGCAAGCAAGGCTGTGATCATGCGGGTAAAGGTAGGTGTTTCAATGAATTCCATTACCATGATATACGCCAATGGCGTATATCACAAATAAAGGCATTTAACAGATGGGTAGAATCGCTTTGTAGAAAACGACTATGTCGCGAACTGCCGTCCAACTGTAAATCATCCAAGCACGCGGGGCGTCCTCGCCCCCCGCAAAGCAAGCCAAAACTTAGGTCATTAATCCTCAATGCATGGCTACCGCATGCCCCGCGCCAACAATAGGCGCAATCCCGTCGCGCCGATCCAGGCGCCCCGCCAGCGAAGTCAGCCCCAACGCGCCCAGCACCACGATGGCGCCGATCCAAGGCGTCGCCATCAGGCCAAGATGGCTGACGATCAGGCCGCCGCCCCAGGCACCCAGCGCAATGCCGACGTTGAACGCTGCGATGTTCAGGCCGGACGCCACATCCACCGCACGCGGCGCATGCCGTTCAGCCTGTTGCACGACATACACTTGCAAACCCGGCACATTGCCGAAAGCGAAGGCGCCCCATGCCAGCACTGTCAGCACCGCAAACCATGGGTTAGATGCCGTAAAGGTCAGGACAAACAAGACCAGCGCCAACAAGGCGAAGACGATTTGCAGGGCGCGTATCGGCCCTTTTTTGTCTGCCAGCTTGCCGCCCCAGATATTGCCAAAGGCCACCGAAACGCCGTACACCAGCATCACCAGGCTGACGGTGGAAGCGGAAAATCCTGATATTTCCTGCAAGATCGGTGCGAGATAGGTAAAAGCGATAAAGGAACCGCCGTAACCCAGCGCCGTGATCGCATACACCAGCAACAGACGCGGTTTCTTCAGGACGGCAGCCTGGGTCAGCAGCGACGCCGGCTTGCTGCCCGCAATATCGTTCGGCACCAGTATCCAGCTGCCGACAAAGGCAATCACGCCCAGCAGCGACACGGCGAGGAAAGTCGACTGCCAGCCCCAGGTCTGGCCGATCCAGGTGCCCAGAGGCACGCCGGTGACCAGCGCCACGGTCAATCCGGTGAACATGATGGCGATCGCGCTGGCAGCCTTTTCCTTGGGCACCAGGCTGGTCGCGATGGTCGAACCGATGGAAAAGAACACGCCGTGCGCCAGGCCGGTCAGCACGCGCGCCGCCATCAAGGCCTCGTAGCCCGGCGCCATCCACGCCACCAGGTTGCCGATGGTAAACAGCGCCATCAAACCGAGCAGCAGATGCTTGCGCGGCACCCGGCCGGTGAGCGCAGTGAGCACAGGCGCGCCAACCGCAACGCCCAGTGCGTAAAGGCTGACCAGCAGGCCGGCGGATGGTACGGAGACGCCGAGGCTGGCAGCGATGGTCGGAATCAGACCGACAATCACGAATTCTGTGGTTCCTATGGCAAAAGCGCTGAGTGTGAGCGCCCAGAGTGCGAGTGGCATGATGGCTTCCTGTTGTAATTTAACGTCATGCAGTTTGCGCTCTGCAAAGACAAAGAAAAACCGCTGTGCCGGCAATTCATATTTGATTAAAAATCAAATATGAAGAGAATTTAGTGCTCATTCAGCAGCAATTCACAGAAACCAAGCATTTCACCGAATTTGACCGCAAGAGCCGGGGTGCGGCACCAAGCCAAGCTGCCTACACTGGCGGCAATCAAACCGATACGGAGAAAACGATGGACACAGGGCACGCAACGCGCGGCAACCAGAATGCCATCGCGGAACGGATAGCCGGCGCAGACTGGGACGGTATCGCGCACGACCTGGACAGTTATGGCAGCGCCCTGCTGGAGCAATTGCTGACGCCGGCAGAATGCCAGGCGCTGATTGCGCTGTACGCCCGCAAGGAGCTGTTCCGCAGCCGCATCGTGATGGAACGGCACGGCTTCGGCCGCGGCGAATATCAGTATTTCAGTTATCCGCTGCCCGATCTGGTCGGCGATTTGCGCCAGCTGCTATATCCGAGGCTGGCGCCGCTTGCCAACCGCTGGCACGCCAGCATGCATATCGATGCGCGCTTCCCGCCGCGGCATGCCGACTTCATCGCCCGCTGCCATGGCGCGGGCCAGTTGCGGCCGACGCCGCTGATGCTGCAATATGGCGCCGGCGACTACAACTGCCTGCATCAGGATTTGTATGGCGAACATGTGTTCCCCCTGCAGGTGGCGATCCTGCTGTCGCAGCCGGGGCAGGATTTCAGCGGCGGCGAGTTCGTGATGACCGAACAGCGGCCGCGCATGCAGTCGCGCGCGGAAGTGGTGCCGCTGGCCAGAGGCGATGCCGTGATCTTCGCAGTCCATAATCGCCCGCTGCAAGGCCAGCGCGGCGCATATAGGGTAAATTTACGGCATGGCGTCAGCCGCATCCGTTCCGGCACGCGCCACACCTTAGGCGTGATTTTTCACGACGCTCAATGAAGAAACAGCATGACTCTCGATTTATTTGATTCGCTGGAACCGACCGAACAGCGCCAGGAACAGCTGGGCTCGGGCGCTTTTGTCCTGCGCGCCTTCGCCCTGCCCTACGTGCAGCAATTGCTGCCGGCGTTAGCGCAGATCGAACGGGCCTCGCCATTCCGCCATCTGGTGACTCCTGGCGGCTTCCGCATGTCGGTGGCAATGACCTGCTGCGGCGCCCTCGGCTGGACCAGCGATCGGCGCGGCTATCGCTACAGCGCCATCGATCCAGACAACGGCCGGCACTGGCCGCCGCTGCCGTCCAGTTTCCTGCAACTGGCGCAAAGCGCCGCCGCGCAAGCCGGCTACGATGGTTTCATGCCTGAAGCTTGCCTGGTCAACCGCTATGCGCCGGGAACCCGGCTGACGCTGCACCAGGACAAGGATGAGCTCGACTACGACGCTCCAATTGTCTCGGTATCGCTCGGCATTCCGGCGCTGTTCCTGTTCGGCGGCCATGAGCGTAGCGACAAGGCCGCGCGCGTGCCGCTGTTCCATGGCGATGTGGTGGTGTGGGGCGGCCCTGACCGTCTGCGCTTTCACGGCATACTGCCGCTGAAGGAGGCAGATCATCCCCTGCTGGGCCGGCAGCGCATCAACCTGACCTTTCGCAAAGTAGTCTGATGAAGATCGCCGCCGATATTTCGGAAGCCGCCTATCGCCGTGCAGAGACTTTCCTGTCTGGACTGGACCAGGACTGGGCGCGCCACATCGCCGCCATCGGCCCCTGCCGCCACGCTGCCAAGCCGACGCGCGAACCCTATCAAGCCCTGGTGCGCGCGATCGCTTATCAGCAGCTGCATGTGCGCGCCGGCGACGCCATCCTCGGACGCATGCTGGCCTTGTATGGCGACCAGGGCGAAGACAACTTTCCGACAGCGCAGCAACTGCTGGCCACCGAGGTCGCCACATTGCGCGGCTGCGGTTTTTCCGCCAACAAGATCGCCACCATCCACGGCATTGCACAGGCAGCGCTGGATGGCGTGGTTCCGGTGCGCAAGGAAGCGCTGAAAATGAGCGACGAGGCGCTGGTCGAAAGACTACTGCCCTTGCGCGGCGTCGGCCGCTGGACCGTGGAGATGCTGCTGATCTACACGCTGGAGCGTTCGGACATTTTGCCGGCCGACGATTTCGGCGTGCGCGAAGGTTATCGCCGCCTGAAAAACCTGGAACAGACGCCGACCAGAAAACAGATCATCGACATCGGCCAGGCCTGGAGCCCTTACCGCACCGTGGCATCCTGGTATCTGTGGCGTTTGCCGAAAATTCCTGCTGCTGAACAGACTATTTGAATTTGAAAGCAAGACTCGGAGTGTAGGCAGCCAGATGCATGGCTAAAGTAGAGCTACACCAATCCAACCGGAAGCCGATATGCGAACGCTGACACCACATCAACACACTGCAGCACAAAGCGCCGAGCGCGACCCGCGCTGGAGCGCCGTGCTGGCCAGGGACCCGTCTGCCGACAAGCTGTTTGTCTACGCCGTCAAGACCACCGGCGTGTATTGCCGTCCCAGCAGCCCAACCCGCCTGCCGCGCCCGGAAAACGTCGAATTTTTCGACAGTCCGGCAGCGGCCGAAGCAGCCGGCTACCGGCCCAGCAAACGCGGCGCCGACCAGACTACCGTCGCCGCCCAACACGCCGAACTGGTCGCGGCCGCCTGCCGCAGCATAGAGACGGCACTAGAACTGCCCAGCCTGGAAACGCTGGCAGCCGATGCCGGCCTCAGCCTGTATCACTTCCACCGCGTATTCAAAGCGGTCACTGGCCTGACGCCGAAAGGCTACGCCGACGCCAACCGCGCCAGGAAAGTACGCGACCATCTGAGCCATAGCCATTCCGTCACCGAGGCCATCTACGATGCCGGCTTCAACTCGAACAGCCGCTTCTACGAAGCTTCGGGAAAAGTGCTAGGCATGACGCCCACCGACTACCGCGCCGGCGGCGCCAACACCGAGATCCGTTTCGCCATCGGCCAGTGCTCGCTGGGCGCGATCCTGGTGGCGCAAAGCGATCGCGGCGTCTGTGCGATCCTGCTGGGCGACGATCCGAACGCACTGGCGCATGACCTGCAGGATAAATTCCCGCGCGCCCACCTGATCGGCGCCGATCACGATTTCGAGCAGCTGGTGGCGCAGGTGGTCGGCTTCATCGAAGCACCCGCCCTCGGCCTCGATTTGCCGCTGGATGTGCGCGGCACCGCCTTCCAGCAGCGCGTCTGGCAGGCGCTGCGCGACATTCCTGCCGGCAGCACCACCAGCTATGCTGAAATTGCAGCCCGCATCGGCTCGCCCAAGGCAGTGCGCGCGGTGGCGCAAGCCTGTGCCGCCAACAGCCTGGCGGTGGCGATTCCCTGCCATCGTGTGATCCGCAGCGATGGCAGCGCCTCGGGATATCGCTGGGGAGTGGAACGCAAGCTCGCCCTGCTGGAACGGGAAAGCCGCGATTGAAAGCCGAAGCAGGCCACGCCGGCAAGACATGGCAATTGACGGGAGCAGATGGCAAGCGCTATGTCAGCGCGCAGGCGGGCAGTCTAGGCGGCCATCGCCGCAGCCGCATCTACGGACGTCTTGACTGCCGCGCCGCGCTGCTGGCGATAGCCAGAGGCGGCTACCTCGCGCAGCGGGTATTTTTCTTGCACCAGGCTGATGCCGAAGCGGCCGGCTATCGACCTTGCGCGGTTTGTTTGCCGCAGAAATATGCTGCTTGGAAGAAGAACAAAAATCTGACCGACAGCAGGAAATAGAACGCCGCCGCTCCGCTTACAAAGGACGCAATTGCTCGGCCAGCGAACGGGTTTTCTCGCTCACCACGTCGCCTGTATGCAGCGTCGATTTCCGCTCGATCAGCATCAGGTGGCACTCTTCCTCGGCCACCGGATTATGCCGTACGCCTTTGGGGACGACAAACATCTCGCCCTCGGACAGTTCAACCGAGCCATGCTCCATTTCAATCCGCAGATGCCCCTTGAGGATCAGGAACAGCTCGTCTTCATTCTCATGGCTATGCCAGGCCAGGGAGCCTTTGACCTTGGCCACCTTGATATAGGAATCGTCAACCTCCGCCACTACGCGCGGCGACCAGTGTTCAGTCAGCGCGGCGGCGATCTGCTTGGGTGAAGTAATGTTTGTCATGTACCATCCATTGATGTCGAATCGTTTTATGCCAGCCAGTACAGCAGTCGACTCATTCCAGTATCAGCCTCGGCTTTAATTATAGCGGTCGCAGCGGCGGTTGACCCTGGCAGCCGATGACAGGCGCTTGGACATGCCTAGCCTTTCAGCTTGTTCGCCAGATAATTCCTCACCTGCTGCTCTTGTTCGGCCGACATATTTCCCAGGATCCCGTGCCGGTGTGGAGGAATATGGGTAGCCACGTCGTCGTTTTCGTCAAACACATAATGGTTGAAGACAGCGGCCCAGGCCTGGCGGTAGGCCGGTGGCCGGCGCTTCAGGTTGAGCAGCGCCAGCATCAGGCTGTCAAAGCCGGAATGCATCGAATCGGCAGTGCCGACCGCCCCGCCCCACCAGTAATTGACGAGGATATTGCAGGTCTGCAGCGACTCGACGTGATGCCACCACAGCGGCGGAATGTAGAGTGCATCGCCGGCTTCCAGTTCGGCGACCTGCGCCGCCGCCAGCGCATCCTTGAATTTGGGGTACTTGGCGAAGTCCGGTTCCTTCAGCGACACCATGCTGATCGGGGCGCCGGTCGGCGCAAAATCCACTGGCCCGATATACAGGTTGCCGATCTGCTCCGGCGGAAACAAGGTGAAACGGCGCTTGCCGCTGACCACGCAGGCGATATTGTGGGCATCGTCGAAATGCGCCGGGGTGGTTACCGCATTGCCTATCCATATCCGCGGGATGACCTCGGGCCCAAGCAGCGACAGCTTATTCTCATCCAGAAAACCCGGCAGGCAACCGGCGATCAGTGCGCTTTGCGCGGCCACCGCTGGCGGATTGGGGAAGCTGCGGTAACGCATCAGCTGATCCAGGATCGCAGAGACCGGTAAACGGTTGCGCAGGTAGTTGAAACCGTCCATGGTTTCGTCGTAGAAGATGCGGCCCTTGGCTTCCGGCCGCGTCATGATGGCGTCGACGTCGCTGCCGTTGTCCAGTTTTTTCAGGTAGTTGCAGATCGCCTCGGCCGAGGTCTGCGCCAACTTCACCGCCGGCCAATTCTTTACATAACCGCGCAAGACGACAGGCTGGTACTGCGCGGCGATTTCTTCCATGAACGTTCTGTCATCGACATTGAAACGTTCAGGAATGGATGGCAATTCATGGCTCATTCAGCATCCTCATGGTTGGGCGGCCTGCATCGATCTGGCCGCTCAGGATAACCCGATTCCGATGCAATTTGGCAGGACGGATCTGAAAATTCAATGCCCGCCCGGAGCCGCATGAACCCTAGCCATGCGCACCAATGCCATGTTGGCGGCAATGATAAAATGGCACTCTGTATGGAAACGCAAATCAATTAGTGAGGATGCAATGCCCGTTATCGGAATAGACCACTTGCAGTTGGCGATGCCCGCCGCCCACGAAGACGCCGCGCGCCGTTTTTACGGCGACATCCTGGGACTGGTCGAACTGCCCAAACCTGCGGACCTGGCTGCCCGGGGTGGGGTATGGTTTTTGTGTGGCGCGGTGCAATTGCACCTGGGGGTGGAAAAAGAATTCCGGCCAGCGCGCAAAGCGCATCCCGGACTAGTGGTGGACAAACTGGCGCCGTTGGTTGCGGCGCTGACCGAAGCAGGCCACAACGTCAAGCATGACCTGCCGATTGCCGGCTTTACCAGGATTTTTACAGAAGATCCGTTTGGCAACCGGATCGAACTGCTAGAAGCGGATCGATGAACCTGGCTCGCCAATGCGCCTCAGGCGAGCCACATCAGATCAACGCCGACAGAAAGCCGATGTCATTTCATTACTTGATCGCGGATGCGGGTGCCGCAATCATGTGGATATGTGAAATGCCGTCTTCGTCATACAACTCGCCTACCGGCTCGAAACCGAAACGTGCATAGAAGCGCTGCAAGTGCGCTTGCGCTCCGATCTTGACGTCCTGCCCGGGAAACAGCCTGGCGGTTTGCACCATCGCCTGCTGCATCAGTTCATGGCCGGCGCTTTTGCCGCGCAATTCCGGCGCGGTCACGACACGCCCGATCGACGGCAAGTGGAACGCTTTCCCCGGCGGCACGATGCGCGCATACGCACCCAGCTCACCGTTCGGCAGATAACCCAGGCCGTGCCAGGAATACAGGTCGATACCGTCGGCATCCTGGAATACGCAGGTCTGTTCCAGCACGAATACGCGCTGCCGCAACTGCATCGCTGCATACAGTTGCACAGTGCTCAGCTCCTGGAATGGCAGCCAGCGCCATGCCAACATCATTGCTTCTGCCATAGCCTTAAGCGGTGCCGCCAACGGTCACGCCATCGATACGCAAGGTCGGCTGGCCGACACCGACCGGGACGCTCTGGCCTTCCTTGCCGCACACGCCTACGCCAGGATCGAGCTGCATGTCGTTGCCGATCATGGAAACCCGGTTCAAGACATCAGGGCCGTTGCCGATCAGGGTCGCACCCTTGACCGGATAGGTAACCTTGCCGTTTTCGATCATGTAGGCTTCGCTGGCCGAGAACACGAACTTGCCGTTGGTGATATCGACCTGGCCGCCGCCAAAATTGACTGCGTACAAGCCGTTTTTCACTGATGCGAGGATTTCCGCCGGATCCTTGTCGCCGGCCAGCATGTAGGTATTGGTCATGCGCGGCATCGGCAAGTGGGCGAACGATTCGCGGCGCGCATTGCCGGTAACCGGCATCTTCATCAGGCGCGCGTTCATGGTGTCCTGGATATAGCCCTTCAGGATGCCGTCTTCGATCAGGGTGGTGCATTGGCTAGGATTGCCTTCGTCGTCGATATTCAGCGAACCGCGGCGGTCGGCCAGGGTGCCGTCATCCACTACGGTGACGCCCTTGGCGGCGACGCGTTCGCCGATGCGGCCGGAGAAAGTGCTCGAGCCCTTGCGGTTGAAATCGCCTTCGAGGCCATGGCCGATCGCTTCGTGCAGCAAAATGCCAGGCCAGCCAGGCCCGAGCACCACGGTCATCGGACCTGCCGGCGCCGGACGCGCATCCAGGTTGACCAGCGCGGAGGAAACCGCATCCGCGGCATATTGCTCGATCAGGGCGTCGCTGAAATAGCCGTAGCTATAGCGGCCGCCGCCGCCGCCGCTGCCGGTTTCGCGGCGGCCGTTCTGTTCGACGATGACGGTCACCGACAGCCGCACCAATGGCCGGATATCGGCGGCGATGACGCCGTCGCTGCGCGCCACCAGCACCACATCGTATTCGGCGGCCAGGCCGGCCATGACCTGCACCACGCGCGGGTCCTTGGCGCGCGCCATGCGCTCCACCCGTTCCAGCAACTTGACCTTCTCGGTGGCATCCAGCGACACCAGCGGATCGTTCGGCAGATACAGCGAGCGGCCGCCGCTTTGCTGCATGCCGGCGGCGATCTTGATCTTGCCCGCGCCCTGGCGCGCAATGGTGCGCGTCGCGACGGCGGCGTCATGCAGCGCACGCTCGGAAATTTCATCGGAATAGGAAAACGCCGTCTTGTCGCCGGAAATCGCGCGCACGCCGACGCCCTGGTCGATAGAAAAACTGCCGGTCTTGACGATGCCCTCTTCCAGGCTCCAGCCTTCGCTCTTGGTGAACTGGAAGTAGAGGTCGGCGTAATCGACCTTGTGGGTGAACATGGTCCCCAGCGCTTTCAGCAAGCTCGATTCGTCCAGCCCGAATGGGGTCAGCAGGATATCGCGTGCAATGGCTAAAGTGCCCAGGTTTGGTTCGAATGGTTTCATTGGTATTCCGGTTTTACTGTGGTGTTGGTACGGATTGTAGAGCATCCAAGGCTGAGCTGGCCCTGGCGCCGAAAATAGTCATATCGTATTGCCAATTATTTCTATAATTTGCGATGCAGCAATGCCGGCAAACTATCCCGCACTCCCTTAAGGAAATGGGGGTCGATGCTGCCGCTGACAAGGCCCTCGCCTTCTGTCAGCACCGATTTAATTTCGCCCCAAGGGTCGATCAGCATGCTGTGGCCCCAGGTGCGGCGGCCGTTGGGATGCTTGCCGCCTTGGGCGGCGGCCAGCACATAGCACTGGTTTTCAACAGCGCGGGCGCGCAGCAGGATTTCCCAGTGGGCCTTGCCGGTGGTGTAGGTAAACGCCGCCGGCACCACGATCAGGGCGCAATCGCCCAGCGCCCGGTACAGTTCGGGAAAACGCAGATCGTAGCAGACCGACAAGCCAACCTTGCCGAACGGCGCCTGGAAACTGCCGGTCTCCTTGCCATAGACGATGGTGCGCGCCTCGTCATAGGACTCCTCGCCCTTGCTGAAGCTGAACAGGTGGATCTTGTCGTAGCGGCTGATCTGGCGGCCGGCGGGATCGTAGACCAGGGTGGTGTTGAGCACCTTGCCGACCTCGTCGGCGATCATCGGCAGGGTGCCGCCGATCAGCCAGATACCGTATTCTTTCGCCAGTTGCGCCATGAACGCCTGGATCGGCCCTTCGCCCAGGATTTCAGCGCAGGTCAGCTTGTCGGTGTCCACCATGCCCATGATCGGCCAGTATTCGGGCAGCAGCACCAGCTGTGCGCCCTGGCCTGCAGCTTCGGCCACCAGGCGCCGTGCGGTGTTGAAATTTTCTTCCAGCACCGGCGTCGACACCATCTGGATCGCGGCGACGTTGAAACTGGCTGAACTGGGTATCTGCTGGCTCATGATGCCGAACTCCTGTGCTGAGGCAGTTGCAATGCAGCTGCCGAGGTGACTGATTAGCGGCCGGACGACAGATCGGGATTGCTCGCGGCCGGCGTCTCGGTCTTGTGATCGAGCTTGGTGACCACCGGATCGGTCCAGCCGCCGGTAATATTATATTCAAAGGTGAAGGCCCGCATCAGCGGGTCGCGCAGGAACAGCTGCGCCAGGAAGGTGCCGATGCCGATCACAGGATTGATCGCCAGCGCCACCACCGAGGCCGTGCCGGCATTGATCTCCGGCAGCACCGCCACGTGCAGGTCCTGGGTCTCGCGCGCTATATCGGCAACGCCGTCCATCAATACGGTGGCGCTGACGCCGCGCATCTTGAAGTTGTCGGTATGCGCCTTGCCCTGCGCGATGGTGGCCGTCCCGACCACGCTGTCGAAGGCGAAACCGTCGGAGAAGATATCGCGAAAATCCAGCGTCAGGCGGCGCGGCAGCGATTGCAAGCTGAGCACGCCCAGCAGCTTGGCCGCACCGGGATCTACTTTCAGGAACTGGCCGGCAGCCATGTCGAGGTTGACCTGGCCGGAAAGCGAAGGAATATCCATGGTGAACGGCAAGCCCTTCCAGCTGACCTCGCCATCCATCCGACCCTTGGTAGCGCGCAGCACGTGGGCGAAGCCGAAACGGTCAAGCAGCTTGCCGGCGTCGGCGATATCCATGGCGTAGGTCAGGCTGGTGGTGTTGTCGCCATCGACCGTGGTCCATTTACCGTCGGCTTTCAATTCCGCATCCGGATTCTTGATCGACAGTTTATGGATACGCCATTCGCTGCCGACAGCGGCACGCACATTGTTGGCGCTCAGCTCCAGCCGCCCAAGCTTCTTGCCGAGCAGCTGAAAATCGTCGGCAATGATGTCCAGCCCGGGAATCTGCGTAGAGCCGCCCTTGCCCTCCAGCACGTCGCCCACATCCGTTTCACCGCCCTGCGGAATGATCAGGGACGACAAGCGTGCAGTCACCTTGCCAAGGCCACGGCCGCTGGGCGACGCGCTCCAGGTGACATAACCGGAAGCTTGCTTGGAATCGACATTGACCTGCCAGTTGTTCTTCTGGTGCGAGGCGCCCACCACGACGTTGTCCAGCGTCTTGCCCAGCAACACCAGCTGGTTGGCGCGCACCGACACCTGGTTCGGCTCGGCATATTGCGCCACTCCGGCCATAGTCGAATCCTCGCCGGCCTTGGCGGCGCCGCCATCGCCAAGGCTGCCGGTCAGGTTGTTCCAGGCATCGACATTCAAGGTCTTGACATTGATGTTGATCGCCAGCCCGCTGTCCGGCTCCGGCGCCGGCGTATTGATGCCGATGCCGCCGCGCAGCACTTTCCAGTCAGCCGCCTTGCTTGCCAGTGCCGCGCCATTATTGACGCTGCCATTTTCAGCCTTGATGACCGGCTTTTGCCGCTGATAACGGGCAACGATGCCGGATCCCAGCGCCAGCCTGAGCTCATCGCGGACGATCGCGGCATCGTCGGAAGCAACCCCCAGCCACTCGAATTTCAACGGCATGGCTTCGCTGGCGTTCTTGCGCAATGGTTCCGGAAAATCCAGGCCTATCCCCTGCATGCTGGATTCGATCAGCAGTTCCGGATGATGCTCGCGAATCGCCACGGTGGCGTTGTAGCGCGTGTTGCCGTTGGCATGCGACAGCAGTTTCTGCATCGCCGGATAGGGATACATCGCGCGCAAACCATCGATGCCGGCCGTGCCGTCGATCTTGATCACGGTCTGGTGATCCGCCTGCGTGCCGCCGCTGGCCTGCACCGGGCCGCCCAGCAGGGTGCCCTTGATGCCGTTCAGGTTGAATCCCTTTTCATTGAATTCGAGCTTGCCGGTGGCATTGGCGATAGGTGGAATGACTTTTTGCAGGACGACGTCGTTGTTCAGGAACTGCAGGACGCCGGTGACCTTGGTATCGAGCGCATGCGACAGCGGTATCTGCAGGTTCAGCTGCAGCTTGGCGTTGCCCTTGCCCTGCGATTCGCTGGTAAAACCATCGATCCAGTGCAGCACCGGGCTGTTGTTGGTGAACTGCAGAAAGTCCTGCAAGGCGCCGGCGGCATTGCCGTCGATCAGCAGCATCTCGTCATGCGAAGACAGGTCCGGCACCGTGGCGGTGACGTCGCTCACGCCGACCGCCGAAGTCTTGGCGCTGGCGGCCTTGATCTGCAAGCGCGTACGCTCCAGGTTGAAAGTGCCATCTATGTTTTCCAGCAAGGGCCACAAGGGCTGCTTGCCGTCCTGGCCGAAATGGCCGGGTTCATATTCCAGCGTGCCGTTGACAATTTTGCCGGCAACGCTGAATTCGCCCTTCGGCTTGGCGTTCGGCGTGTCCGTGCGAAACGGGAAATCGGCCAGGTCGCCCTTGATCTTGATCGCAACATCTTTCGCGCTGCCTTCCTTGAGGGCGCCGACCAGCCAGTCATGCAAATGCTCCGGCGTATGGATGGGCAGATAGCGGCCGATTTTCTTGAGATCGAATTCGCTCAGGGTAGCGTTCATGTCGATCGCCCCCAGTGCGACGCCATGCCGGTCCTGCAAAGGCAGCAGGTGACTGCCTGACAGAGTGCCGGCCACGCCGTCCTGGAGGAAATTCATGCTGTCGATTTTCAGCAGCACACTCTTTTGCTGGAAAGCCCAGCTGGCCTGCATATCCAGTTTATCGAACGGCAGCAAGGGATCTTCAAAAAATCCGGGCAGATTCAATTGCATCTTTTCCGACGCCAGATGGATGCTGCCGCCATCCTGGCTGGCATCGATGCTGCCGCTCAGGTTGTCGACGCCGGGAATGCCCGGCACCGCAGCCATGGCCGGCAGGCTGGCCGTCTTTGGCTGAGCCGGGCGCGGTAGCTGCGGATTGATGGTGAGCCCCTCGAAGCTGCCTTTCGCACTGTAGGCAGTGATGGCCGGATAAGCGCCTTGCCATTGCGCGGAAAAATCACGCAGCTGGCCGCGCGGTGCAAAGTCGTCGATCATCTTGATCTGCGGTGCCGACAGCGGTAAACGCTGGGCAAAGCTGGCCAGGGTCTGCAGGTCCAACACCTTGGCCTGCAAAGTATATTTTTCTCCCAGCTTGCCCTGCGCAGGCACATAGGTTTCGCTGATGGTGGTGCGCGGCAGCGTCAGGCCGTCTGCGGTTTTCAAGGAAAAATCGCTGAGCTCGACAGCATGGCCGTTAGCGCCGAAAGTCGGGGCATCGTCCTGCGGCACAGGCCCCAGTACTTCGTGGGCGGACACGCGGCCGCTGACACTTTCCAGCGCCAGCGGCTCCAGATCGCGCCGTAGCCGCATCGACAGATTCGTCAACTGCAGATCGGCGGTAAAGTTGCGCACCTTGGCATGGTCGAGGTCGAGCCAGGCTTGCAGCGTCCCGCGGCCTTGCGTCAGCTCCAGCGGGTAATCGAAATAATCTTTCCAGACCGCCAGGTCGGTATCGTGCAGGTTGGCATACAGCGTCCCGGTCCAGCGCTTGACGTCGGCGGTTTTCTGCGCGAATACCGGATGGACGAAGTTCGCCCGCACGTCCAGCGGCGCGGCAAACGCTGCCGGCGGCGTCGCCCGCACCGACAGCTGATGCCGGCGCCAGCGGTTCTGCAGCACCAGATCGATCTTGGTCAGCGTCAATTCAGGCGCCTTGCGCAGATCGTCGCGCCAGCGCAACTGACCGTCGCGGATGACAATCCGGTGCTGCGCCAGCAGCCATTCGGCGCCGGCACCGTCGTTTTTTTCCTTGGAGTTGACCAGGATGCCGCCAACGAACAGATTGCCCTGCGCATCGCGCTCGATCTGCAGGTCCGGCCTGTCGATTTCCAGCGCCGCCAGCCGGACGCTGCCCACCAGCAGCGAACGCCAGGAAATGGTAGCGGCGACCTGCGGCAAGGTCAGCGCTGCCTGGCCGCTTTTATCGTGAATTACAACGTTATCTAATGTCAGATGCGGTTGCAAACCATGCCAGGATGCCTGCAACGCGCCGATCGAAATCGGGTTGCCCGCGGCTTTGCTGGCGATCTGCTCGACTTCCGCCTTGTAGTAGCCGATATTCGGCAATACGACATAACGCAAACTCAGGAACAGCCCGCAAAACAGGAAATACGCCACGATCAGCAGCTTCAGCAAGGCGCCCAGCACGTGGTGCGTTACCAGGTTCAGGTGCTTATAGGTGGCGATTCCGGCGCGCCAGCAGATTGCAAGTCGGCTAGCTGGCGGCGGTAAATTTGGTTGTTGTTCCAACATCAATCAGAATCGGTAAAATAGAGAGCTCAAGGTAGAATAAAATGACAGCATCTGATTGATTCCAGTGCGGCAAGCTGCGCATGTTGTTATTTAGGTTCGACAAGCTGCCAGCCCATATGTTCGCATGGATCAGTGCCTAGAAACAAAAAGGCGCGATATAGCTGCCTATTTTCTTCCATTTCGCTTCATTTACCGCCCAGACCCCGTGACTCCATCCCTCATCAGCAGCACCGCCGCCTCCCGCTTCTATACGCGCTGGATCAATGCCGAAGCCGGGCGCGCCGAGCGGGTCGCCCAGCTGGCGGCCTCAGCTGCAAGGTTAACCCTCAGCCCGGCGCTGCTAAAGCAGTTGTTACAAAATGAAACAGATTCCGGCATGCCGTTACCGCGCGCCATGCGGCGCCTGCGCAACCTGCTGGTATGCACGCTGATCGAGCGCGATTTGAGCGGCCGCGCCGATCTGGACGAAGTAGTCAGCGCGGTCACGCATTTCGCCGAATTTGCGGTGCAAACCCATCTGGCCGCGCTGACCGCCGACATGGTGGCGCTGCACGGCGTGCCGCAGGGCGAAGAATCGGGCCAGCCGCAGGAATTGATTGTGCTCGGCATGGGCAAGCTGGGCGGCTGCGAGCTCAACGTTTCGTCCGACATCGACCTGATCTTCGCCTATCCTGAAGACGGCGACACCCAGCCGGCCAATGCAGAGCAGCGCAGCTTGTCGAATCATGAGTTCTTTACCCGGCTGGGCAAGAAACTGATCGGCGCCCTCTCCGAAATCACCGAAGACGGCTTCACCTTCCGGGTCGACATGGCACTGCGTCCTAATGGCGCCTCGGGGCCGCTGGTGGCCAGTTTCAATATGGTGGAAACCTATCTGGTGACCCAGGGCCGCGAATGGGAGCGCTATGCCTGGTGCAAGGCGCGCGCGCTTACCGGCCGCACGGAAGACATCGCCGCGCTTGCCAATATCAGCCGTCCGTTCGTGTTCCGCCGTTACCTGGACTACGGCTCGATCGACGCCATGCGCTCCATGCATGCGCAGATCCATACCGAGGTAAAGCGCCTGGAAGCGCTGCATCCGGAACGCAGCAACAACGTCAAGCTGGGCCGCGGCGGCATCCGCGAGATCGAATTCCTGGCGCAAGTATTCCAGCTGATCCGCGGCGGCCGCGACAGCGAGCTGCGCGACCGCTCGACCCGCGCCACGCTGCGCACCCTGGCCTGCAAGAACCTGCTCGACGCCGAAGTGGTCGACAAGCTGCTGGCAGCCTACGATTTCTTGCGCAATCTGGAGCACCGCCTGCAATACCTGGACGATGCGCAAACCCATACCTTTCCTACCAATGACGCGGATTGCCTGATCATCGCCCATGCCATGGGCTTTGCCGACGTGCCAGCCCTGATGCTGGTGCTCGACCAGCACCGGACATTGGTCGATGCCCAGTTCGCCGACATTTTCAACGACAAGCAGCAAGAGCGCAGCGCCGGGCAGGACTGGGACGACGCCGACAATGTGCTGCACACGCTGAGCGAGAGCGACAATCACGAAACCATCACCATCGTCCTCACCCATTGCGGCTTTTCCGACGCCTCGGCGGCGGCGCAGCGGCTGGTGACTACGTGGCAATCGACGCGCGTGCAGAACCTGCCCGTGAGCAGCCGCGGCCGCCTGCTGGCGCTGGTCAATGCGGCGCTGCCGGTGGTGGCTGCGATCCCTGAACCCGAGCGCCACCTGCCGACCTTGAACCGTCTGCTCGATTTTCTTGAAGCGATTGCGCGCCGCGCCGCCTACCTGGCGCTGCTGACCGAATATCCGGCCACCCTGCATCGCGTGATCCGCATGATCAGCGCCAGCGACTGGGCCGCCAAATACCTGACCCAGCATCCGATCCTGCTAGACGAACTGCTCGATCCGCGCAGCCTCAACGCGGCGCCGGACTGGCCGGCGTTTGCCCTGGAGTGCCGCCGTCAGCTGGAAACGGCGCCTGGCGATACCGAGCGCCAGATGGACCTGCTGCGCGAGATGCATCATGCCCAGCAGTTCCGCCTGCTGGCGCAAGACCTGGAAGGCATGCTCAGCATCGAAGCGCTGGCCGATCATCTGTCGAGCCTGGCGGATGCCCTGGTGGCGGCCACGGTGCAGGCGATCTGGAACATGATGCCGGCGCGCCACCGCGAAATCCCGCTGTTCACCGTGATCGCCTACGGCAAGCTGGGTGGTAAGGAACTCGGCTATGTCTCCGACCTGGACGTGGTGTTCCTGTATGACGACGAGGACCAGGACGGCCCCGGCCTGTACGCCAAGCTGGCGCAGCGCTTCATCACCTGGATGACCAGCCACACCTCGGCCGGCATCCTGTTCGATATCGACATCGCCCTGCGTCCCGACGGCGCCAGCGGCTTGCTGGTGTCGTCGTTCGGCAAGTTTGAAAAATACCAGCGCGAATCGGCGTGGCTGTGGGAGCATCAGGCCCTGACCCGGGCCCGCTTCTGCGCCGGCGACGCCGCCATCGGCGAACGTTTTGAAACCCTGCGCGTGGAAGTCTTGCGCCAGGTGCGCGATGCTGGCAAGCTGCAGGCCGAAGTGCTGGACATGCGCCAGAAGATGCGCGATGCCCACCCCAACCGAAGCGAGCGTTTCGATCTCAAGCATGATGCCGGCGGCATGATCGATATCGAATTCCTGGTGCAATTCCTGATCTTGCGCCATGCCGCCGACTACGCCCAGCTGACGGCGGACATCGGCAATATCGCATTGCTGAAACTGTGCGGCGAATTAGGCTTGATCGATGCGGCATTGGCCAGCGCGGTGGCCGACGCCTACCGGACCTTCCGCAAACTGCAGCATCAGGGCCGCCTGCAGGGAGAAGAACGGGCGCGCGTGGCGCCCAGCCGCATCGCTGGCGAAATCGCGGTGGTGAAGCAGTTATGGGAGCAGACTTTCAAGATCATCTGATCCGGCAAGCAGGCATTCAGACAAACCCGAAAAACCCCATGATCATGAGTACAAGCGCACGCCCCCTGCGCTTGTCCGGCGCTGCCAGACGCTCTTCGCCGATCACTTCATCGTCCAGCGTCAGCTGCCCGGACTCGAAGGCCGCCAGGATCTGGCGGGCAACTGCGACATGTTCGGAGGCCACTTGCAAGCGCGCGCCGCCGGTGGCCACCGCCAGCAGCGAATACACCTGGGTGATGCCGCCGTCGAGCACAAACGCCGGTATCCGCTCGGACTCCAGCAAGGCCCGCATGACTTCCAGGTCGGAAGGCGTCATCGAGCGGGCAATCGTTTCGAAATCGCCCTGGCTATCTGCGCTGACTGTCATGCCGGCTCCCGGATCAGGTTAGGTTATTCGCAACATGACCTACTATAGCGCATTGCTCCCAAAAGAAAAGCGCCCCGCTCAGTTAATGAGCGGGGCGCTTTTACCATGCAGCTGCAAGCAAGGTCTTACTTGGCGTTCACCAATGCAACCGTGGTGTCCAGCATGCGGTTGGAGAAACCCCACTCATTGTCGTACCAGCTCGAGACCTTCACCAGACGGCCGGAAACCTTGGTCAGCGTCGAATCGAAGTTGGAGGAAGCAGGATTGTGGTTGAAATCGACCGATACCAGCGGCTCGACGTTATACGTCAGCAAGCCCTTCAGCGCGCCGTTTTCCGAAGCATCTTTCATGATCGCGTTGACTTCGTCGACAGTAGTGTCGCGGGCGGCGACGAACGACAGGTCGACCAACGAGACGTTGATGGTCGGCACGCGGATCGCAAAGCCGTCCAACTTGCCGTTCAGTTCAGGCAGCACCAGGCCGACCGCAGCAGCAGCGCCAGTCTTGGCCGGGATCATGCTCATGGTGGCGGAGCGGGCGCGGCGCAAGTCTTCGTGGTAGACGTCGGTCAGCACCTGGTCGTTGGTGTAGGAGTGGACGGTAGTCATCAAGCCGTTCAGCACGCCGATCTTGTCGTTCAGCGGCTTGACCAGCGGCGCCAGGCAGTTGGTGGTGCAGGAAGCGTTGGAGATCACGGTGTCGCTGGCTTTCAGCACGCCGTGGTTGACGCCGAACACGACAGTGGCGTCGACATCCTTGCCGCCCGGTGCGGAGATAATGACTTTCTTGGCGCCGCCCTTGATATGCGCGCTGGCTTTTTCCTTGGTGGTGAAGAAGCCGGTGCATTCCAGCACGACGTCCACGCCCAGCTCGCCCCATGGCAGTTCTGCCGGGTTACGCTGCGCCAGGACCTTGATGCGGTCGCCGTTGACCACGATGAAGTCGCCGTCGACAGTCACGGTGCCAGGGAATTTGCCGTGAGCGGTATCGTACTGGGTCAGGTGGGCGTTGGTCTTCGAATCGCCGAGGTCGTTGATGGCGACGATCTCGATGTCATGCTTTTTGCCGCCTTCATAATGAGCGCGAAGGATGTTGCGGCCGATACGGCCATAGCCATTGATGGCGACGCGGATAGTCATGGTTTTCTCCTAAGGTATCAACAATAAATTTGCTGCAATGGGAGTCTTGATAAACCTACTGCGCGGCGCAATCTCGGCACTGCGATGCTCGCCGTACAGTCGTACGGCTGCGCTTCTCCTGCCGACCTTGCACCGCTCGCTACGGTTTCTCAAGACCCCTTTAAGTCTTAAATTCTAATAGTACGCCAGCCATAGCCGGCTTCCTGCAAATCCAGTCCATCCCAGTTGAACGGCTGCTCGGTCAGCAGCTCGGCGCCCAGCATTTCGTAAAACTGCCGGGCCGGGCGATTATCCGCCAGCACCCATACCAGCATGTTGTTGGCGCCGGCGCTGGCCAGTGCCGCGGCCACATGGGCCACCAGCTTGCGGCCGATGCCGGCGCGCTGCACCGAAGGCTCCAGGTAAATCGCCGACAGCTCGGAGTCGAAGCCAAGCTTGGATTCAGCCAGCGTCATGCCGGCCGCGAAGCCCAGCACCTCGCCGTCGACCTCGGCCACGAAGACATTGGCGGCGTTCGAAGTCGCCGACAAGATGCGACTCCAGATGGCCGTGCTGTCTTCGATCTTCATGCCGTCCAGGTAATCGTCCGGAATGATGCCGCGGTAAGTGGTGCGCCAGCTATCGATACGTACCGCCGCAATCACCCCGGCATCGTCGACGGTGGCGCGGCGGATGACGACATCGCCAACGATGTTGGCGATGTCCATCTTGCGGATAGCCCGGGCAGCTCTCAGATTCATGCCAGTACCAGCTTGGTCTTGGCCACGACGTTTTCAACGGTAAAGCCGAAATGCTTGAACAGCACCGGCGCCGGTGCTGATTCGCCGAAGGTATCGATACCCACCACGGCGCCTTCCAGGCCGACATACTTGTGCCAGAAGGCCGTCACGCCGGCTTCGATCGCCACGCGCGGCAAGCCGCGCTGCAGCACGCTGGCCTTGTAGGCAGCTTCCTGGCGGTCGAAGACGTCGGCGCAAGGCATCGACACCACGCGCACTGCGATGCCTTCCTGCGCCAGCGCTGCCGCCGATTGCATCGCCAGTTCCACTTCGGAACCGGTGGCGATCAGGATCGCCTTGGCGTCAGGCGCATCTTTCAGGATATAGGCGCCGCGCTGGATGTTGGCGATCTGCGCTGCATCGCGTTCCTGGTATTGCAGGTTCTGGCGCGAGAAAATCAAGGTGCTCGGGCCATGCTTGCGTTGCACTGCCTGCTGCCATGCCACGGCCGATTCAACCGTGTCGCATGGACGCCAGTTGTCCAGTTGCGGGATCAGGCGCAGGCTGGAGACGTGTTCCACCGACTGGTGGGTCGGGCCGTCTTCGCCCAGGCCGATGGAGTCATGCGTGAAGACGAAGATCGAACGGATCTTCATCAGCGCCGCCATGCGCAAGGCATTGCGGCTGTAGTCGGAGAAGGTCAGGAAAGTCGCCCCGAACGGGATGTAGCCGCCATGCAGGGCAATGCCGTTCATCATCGCGCTCATGCCGAATTCGCGCACGCCGTAGTTGATGTGGTTGCCCGGCTGGTCAGCGCGCACTGCCACGCTTTCCTTCCAGTTGGTCAGGTTGGAACCGGTCAGGTCGGCCGAACCGCCGAGGAATTCCGGCAGCACCGGCGCCAGCGCCTGGATCGCGTTCTGGCTGGCCTTGCGGGTGGCGATGGTTTCCTTTTTCTCGACGCAAGCGGCAATGTAAGCACTCGCTGTCTGTTCGAAATTGCCTGGCAGTTCACCCTTCATGCGGCGGGTGAATTCGGCTGCCTGCTGTGGATGCGCGGCCGTGTAAGCGGCAAACAAGGCATTCCAGTCGCCTTCGAACTGCTGGCCTTGCGGCTTGGCGTCCCAGGCGGCGTAGACGTCGGCCGGGATTTCAAACGGCGCGGAAGTCCAGCCCAGCGCTTCGCGCACGGCGGCGATTTCCTTGTCGCCCAGCGCCGCGCCGTGCACCTTGTCGGTGCCGGCCAGGTTAGGCGAACCCTTGCCGATCACGGTCTTGCAGCAGATCAGGGTCGGCTTGTCGGACAGCTTGGCTTGATGGATGGCGGCGCTGACGGCTTCTACATTGTGGCCGTCGACGGCGCGGATAACGTTCCAGCCGTAAGCTTCGAAACGCTTCGGGGTGTCGTCCTTGAACCAGCCTTCGACATGGCCGTCGATGGAGATACCGTTATCATCGTACAGCGCGATCAGCTTCGACAAGCGCAGCGTACCGGCCAGCGAGCACGCTTCGTGCGAGATGCCTTCCATCAGGCAGCCGTCGCCGACGAAAGTGTAAGTGTAGTGATCGACGATCGCCAGTTCGCCGCGGTTGAATTCCGCCGCCAGCAGCTTTTCCGCCAGCGCCATGCCGACCGCGTTGGTCAGGCCCTGACCCAGCGGGCCGGTAGTGGTCTCTATGCCTGGCGTGACATCGACTTCAGGATGGCCTGGCGTCTTCGAATGCATCTGGCGGAAATTGCGCAGCTCGTCCATCGGCAGGTCGTAGCCGGTCAGGTGCAGCAAGGCATACTGCAGCATCGAACCATGACCATTCGACAAGACGAAACGGTCGCGGTTGAACCAGTGCGGATTGGCCGGGTTGTGACGGTAGTGCTTAGCCCACAAGGCGACTGCGATTTCCGCCATGCCCATCGGCATGCCGGGATGGCCGGAATTAGCTTTCTGTACAGCGTCCATTGCCAGTGCGCGGATTGCATTGGCCATCTTTGTAGTCGGGAGTGTGGAAGTCATGGTGTGAGCGGTAGGCAACGGTTGAAAACTGGTTAGTGTGCGTGTCAGTCATCCGGAGCAGCGGGCGCCGGCTGCCAGAACAGCCACAAAGGCCGATATTTTACCAAAATGCAGCCGATACTGGTTCAAATCCGCGCATTTCTCCCCTTCCGCGGCAGTAAAATGCTGCCGCAACGCCGTAGGCGAACAAGCGTATCAGATAAGGATTCGACAGTTTAATTGTCAATTAAATATCTATTTTATCCCTCCGTACCTCCTTTTTTACTGAACAGACCATGCAAGGTTTACATCTGACGGCAGATTGCTACGACTGCCGCTGCGCTCCGGGTTTGCTGCTCGATCCCGCGCTGTTGCGGGAATTTGTGCTGACGCAGACCAGGCGTTCGGGACTCACCATCGTCGGCGAGAAATTCCACCCATTCCAAGCTGCCGACGGCAGCGCCGCCGGCGTCACCTGCGCCCTGCTGCTGGCCGAGTCGCACCTGGCGGTGCATACTTGGCCGGAACGGCAGGCGGTGACGCTGGATGTGTATGTCTGCAATTTCACGGAGGACAACAGCGCCAAGGCCAGCGGCCTGCTGCAGACGCTGATCGCCGGCTTTGCCGCAACGCAGTGGCAGACCCAGCGCCTGCAGCGCGGCAACGGCGCCAGCGGCCAGACCCTGGCGCTGGAACAGCTGACGCCGCATAGCGCCTATGGCACCACTTTGGCGCCGCCGCTGGTGCAGACCGAATCGCCGTTTCAGCGCATAGAAATCGCCGACTCCGCCGAATTCGGCAAGGTGATGCGGCTGGACGGCGCCTTCATGACGTCCGAACGCGACGAATTCTTCTACCACGAATGCCTGGTGCATCCGGCCGCACTCAGCCATCCGCATCCGCGGCGGGCGCTGATCGTCGGCGGCGGCGACGGCGGCAGCAGCGAGGAATTGCTCAAGCACCCGTCGATCGAACACATCACGCTGTGCGAAATCGATCCCATGGTGATCCAGCTGGCGCGCGCGCATCTGCAGCAAATCCACCGCGGCGCCCTGGATGATCCGCGGGTGCGGCATGTTGCACGGGACGGCTTTGCCTTTGTCACGGAGGCAGCACAGACGCCGCAAGCCGATCAGCTGTATGACCTGATCCTGCTGGACCTGACCGATCCGCAAGCGGCCGACGGCAGCACGCTGGCGGCAGACTGCTACACCCAGGAGTTCTTGCAGGCTTGCCGCGCTTTGCTCGCCCCCGGCGGCGCCTTGGTGATGCATCTCGGCAGTCCCTTCCATCATCCGCAACGCTTCGGCCAGTTGCGCCAGCGTCTCGGCGCTGTGTTCCGGCAGGTTAGTCCTTACACCGTCCATGTGCCGCTGTACGGCGCACTGTGGGGCATGGCGGTGGCCAGCGATACGCTTGATCCGCGCCAGCTGGATAGCAAGGTCGTCGGTATCCGCATGCAAGAACGGGCACTGGCTGATTTGCAGTACTACAACGAAAATGTCCATCCGGCACTATTCGCCTTGCCTAATTTCGTGCAAAATCTGGGCGCTTAGCTTGTTGCTGGAATTTCATCGTTGCCTGATATGGAGAGCGTCTTGCCTACCACCGGTCTTTTGAAGCAAACCCTGGAAACCGCTGCCCTGTCGTCCCGCAAAAGCCGCGCCGTGCCGCTGGTGCTGGCGGCGTCAACCCTGCTGGCAGGCTGCGGGCCGCGCCAGGCGCGCGACGAGTATGCCAGCCAGGAAGACTGCAAAAAAGACTGGGAGCGTCCGGAGCTGTGCCAGCCGGCAGCCGGCAGCAGCACCAGCGGCGGCCACGGCGGCGCTTACTTCGGCCGCTATTACGGCCCGAGCTACGATGCAGACGACCGCGTCGGCGCCCAGCGCAGCGCCCGTAGCGGCGGCAACAGTTTTGGCCTCACCGGCGCCAGCGGCGAAAGCAACCATTCGGTCGCCCGCAGCGTGTCGCGCGGCGGCTTTGGCGGCGCCCATATTTCCTCGGCCGGCGGTTAAGCATGATCCGCGAAAGCCTGACGCCGCGCGCCAACTGGCAGGAACAATTCGAAGCGCTAGGCTTCGCCTACCATTCGATCGACGGTCTGTATTGGGATGAGCGCTATGCCTACCGCTTTACGGCGGCGCAGATCGATACCCTGGAAGACGCCACCAGCGAATTGCACCAGATGGCGCTGCAGGCCGTCGAGCACGTGATCGCCAAGGAACGCCTGGCGCAATTCGCCATTCCGCAACCGTTCTGGTCGCTGGTGGAAGAAAGCTGGCGCGACCAGGAATTTTCGCTGTACGGCCGCTTCGACCTGTCCTGGAACGGCCAGGGCGCGCCCAAGATGCTGGAATATAACGCCGATACGCCGACCGGCCTGGTGGAATCCAGCGTAGCGCAATGGTATTGGCTGCAGGACGTTTTTCCGCAGGCAGACCAGTTCAACTCGCTGCACGAAAAACTGATCGCCCAATGGCAAACCCTGGCCGGCAGCCATCAATGCAAGGGCTTGCTGCATTTTGCCTGCATCGGCGGCCATGAAGAGGACGAAGGCAACCTGGCCTATCTGCGCGATACCGCGATCCAGGCCGGCTTCGCCACCAAGCAGCTGGCGATCGAAAACATCGGCTGGGATGCACAGCACGCGGAATTCGTCGACGACCACGACAGCAAGATCGACAACCTGTTCAAGCTGTATCCCTGGGAATGGCTGTGCCGCGAAGCGTTTGCCGAGCATCTGCTGGCGCGGCCGCTGCGCCTGGTGGAACTAGCCTGGAAGATGGTGCTGTCGAACAAGGCCATCCTGCCGGTGCTGTGGGAACTGTTTCCAGGACATCCGAATCTGCTGCCGGCGTTTTTCGACGCCTGGCGCATCAGCGGCGATTTCGTCAAGAAGCCGCTGTATTCGCGCGAAGGCGAGAACATCACGATCTATGCCGGCGGCGAAGTCCACCACCAACCCGGCCAGTACGGCGCCGAAGGTTATATCTACCAGGCGTTTGCGCCGCAGCCGAAATTCGATGATGGCATCACGCCTGCCTACACCTCGATCGGATCGTGGGTGGTGGGCGATGCCCCGGCCGGCATCGGCATCCGCGAAGACGTCTCGCTGATCACCAAGGACACCAGCCGCTTCATCCCACATTATTTTGTCGATTAAGTATCAATCCGCGATCAGATTCAATCAGCGCCGTACAACATACCCACCCTTGTCACCAGGAGCATTGATCCTATGAATCTAGCCTTTCTCCCCGTCGGCCTGCCGGCCTTCCTGTCCCACTTCGGCCTGGCGCTGCTGCTGGTCGGCGTGTTTTTCGTGGTGTATATTTTCATCACGCCCTATCATGAACTGGCCTTGATCCGCGCCGGCAACAACGCCTCTGCCGCCAGCCTGGCAGGCGCCCTGCTTGGCTACATCATCGCCCTGGCTTCAGCCATTTCGAACAGCATCAACCTGCTCGACATGCTGGTGTGGGGCGTGGTGGCGCTGGTAATACAGCTGCTGGCCTTCCTGATTGTCAGGCTGCTACTGCCGACGCTGGTGGCGGATATTCCTGAAAACAAGATCGCATCCGGCCTCTTTCTTGGTACAGTCAGCCTTGGGCTGGGCATCTTGAATGCCGCCTGCATGACTTATTAATTAAAGAAACCGAAGAAATTAAAGAAACCTTTCCTACATGCCCCGTTTTTACGTCTCAAGTCCACTCGAAATCGGCCAGCTGCTGACCCTGCCGGATGCGGTCGCCCATCATCTGCTGGTGCTGCGCCTGGGGCCAGCTGCGCCCATCACGCTGTTCAACGGCGCAGGCGGCGAATTCACCGCCACCATCAGCAGCATCGAAAAAAAGCGCGTCAGCGTCGAGATCAAGACCTTTTCACCGCGCGAGGCCGAACTGCCGTACGCCATCACGCTGGCGCAGGCGCTGCCGGAATCCTCCAAGCTGGACTGGATCATCGAAAAAGCCGTCGAGCTGGGCGTCGCTGCGATCCAGCCGCTGGCAGCGCAGCGCTGCGTGGTGCGACTCAACAGCGAGCGCGCCGAGAAAAAGCAAAGCCACTGGCAAGCGGTGATAGTCGCCGCTGCCGAACAAAGCGGACGCAATCGCCTGCCGACCCTGTCCACTCTCAGCCCGTTCAACGACTGGGCGCAACAGCAAGACCTGCATAAACGCATCCTGTTGTCGCCGCGCGGCGAGCAATCGCTGTCCGACTGGGCGCGCCATCAGCCGCCGCAGGCGCTGGCGTTGCTGATCGGGCCGGAAGGCGGTTTCACAGAAGCGGAAGAAAACCTGGCCTGCAGTCAGGGCGCGCTGATGTTGTCAATGGGGCCACGGATCCTGCGCACTGAAACTGCCGGCCTTGCGGCGTTGGCGGCGATCAATGCGATCTGGGGCGAAATGTAGGGGCCGTAGCCAAGGCTTTTTCTATGGTTGCTACAAATTGATCTAAGCAAAGGTGGAAACTCTGGCTAAAATAAGAGCGGATGCCAAGACACAATCGTTTTCAGTTGTCCAACTACTCAAACCTGCTGCCTCGTTGTAGTATCAGTCTGCTTATGTATTTTGTAACTGCCCTGTTTTTTCTGCAAGGCAGAGAACAGCCTTGATGGCTCATCGCATTATTTACTCAGGAGAATATTATGGGACTATTGGATTCGTTAGGCGGCATTCTCGGTGGCGGCCAGCAGCAATCGAATGATCCGAAAGCCATGTTGATCGCGGCTGCAGTGCCATTGCTGCTGAAGGCGCTGCAAGGCGGCGGCGCGGGCGCAGGCCAGGCTGCGGGCGCCGGCGGCGGCCTCCTCAGCGCATTTGAAGGCGCGGGCCTGGGCTCGGTGGTGCAGTCATGGATCGGCAACGGCCAGAACCAGGCGATTTCGCCGGACCAGGTACAACAGGCGCTGGGCAACGGCCACCTGCAAGAACTGGCGACAGCAGCCGGTATTTCACCAACCGAAGCAGCCGGCCACCTGTCGGAAATCCTGCCAGGCCTGGTCGACAAGCTGACGCCGAACGGCCAGGCTCCCGCAGCCGGCGCCGGCGGCCTCGACCTGGGCGGTTTGCTGGGTGGACTGCTGGGCGGCAACAAGCAGGCCTGATCTGCCGGAAACCGCAGCAGCCACGAAAAATCGCTCTTCGGAGCGATTTTTTTATGGGCGGCTAGAATGTAAGCCCGCACATCGTCTTCGTGCAAAAATGGCGCATTGCAGTAAATTCAGTAAAAATAGCCATTTTGCCAATTTTAAATCGTGCAATCGGGTCCAGATCATCTTCCTGGCGCGGGCAAGGCCCCGAAAGCATTTATAATCCAAGGTTTTGCAACAAATATTCCGGTCACTTCAATGAAGGTATTTCGCGGACTTCCCAACGCCGAATCGCGCGCCCCTTGTGCGCTCACTATCGGCAACTTCGATGGCGTTCATCGCGGCCATCAGGTGCTGCTCGCGCACGTCCGCAAGGCAGCCACCGAACTGGGGCTGGATGCAGCGGTGATGACATTTGAGCCACATCCGCGCGAATTCTTTGCCCAGCGCGCCGGCCAGCCGAACAATATGCCGACCCGCGTCGCCAACCTGCGCGACAAGCTGCAATCGCTGTCGCAGGCCGGCATCGACCGCGTCATCGTGGAACATTTCAATGCCAGTTTCGCCGCCATGTCGCCGCAGGACTTCATCGAAAAAGTGCTGGTCGAAGGCTTGCACGTGAAATGGCTGATGGTGGGCGAAGACTTCTGCTTCGGTTCGCGCCGCGCCGGCAATATAGATACCCTGATCGAAGCCGGCAAGAAATACGGCTTCCATGTGGAAACCTTGCCGACCGTGATGAACCAGGGCGCGCGCGTCTCTTCATCGGCGGTGAGAGCGGCGCTGGCGGCCGGCGATTTCGTCCATGCCCGGGCGCTGCTGGGCCATCCGTATGCGATCTCGGGCCACGTGGTGCATGGCAAGAAGCTCGGCCGCACGATCGGCTTCCCTACCCTCAATCTGCGCGTCAGCCATAAGCTGCCGGCGCTGTCGGGGATTTTCGTGGTGAAAGTGCATGGCCTGGCGGAACAGCCTTTGCCCGCCGTCGCCAGCATCGGCGTGCGTCCTACCGTCGACGACAGCGGCCGGGTGCTGCTGGAGAGCTATTTGCTCGACTTTAGCGGCGATTGCTACGGCAAGCTGATCCAGGTCGAATTTTTGCAGAAACTGCGCGACGAAGAAAAATATGTCGACCTGCCGACCCTGACCGCAGCCATCGAACGCGACGTCGACAATGCGCGGACGTATTTCCGCCAGCATGAGAGTGCAACCGCCGTCGCCTCGCGCGCGCCGACCGCGGCTACCGATCGAATTTGACGCTGCCTGCGATACCTATCGTTGCTTGCGTCGTGCCTGCGCTTAGCAGACCCCACTGAATTCCATTAAAGAAAATTATGTCCGACCAGACCAGCAAACCAGAGAACACCAAGCCGGCCAAGCAAGCTAAGCCGCAGAGTAAATACCCGGTCAACATGACCGAGACGCCATTCCCAATGCGCGGCGACCTCGCCAAGCGCGAGCCGCAATGGGTCAAGCAATGGCAGGAAAAGAAAGTCTACGAACGGATCCGCAAGGCCTCCAAGGGCCGGCCGAAATTCATCCTGCATGACGGCCCGCCGTATGCCAACGGCGAGATCCATCTCGGCCACGCCGTCAACAAGATCCTCAAGGACATGATCGTCAAGGCCCGCAACATGGCCGGCTTCGATGCGCCTTACGTGCCGGGCTGGGATTGCCATGGCATGCCGATCGAAATCCAGATCGAAAAAAAGTACGGCAAGAACCTGCCGGTAGCTGAGGTACAGTCCAAGGCGCGTGCCTACGCCAATGAACAGATCGACTTGCAGCGCAAAGACTTCATCCGTCTCGGCGTGCTGGGCGAATGGAATAACCCCTACCTGACCATGGCCTTCCGCAATGAAGCCGATGAGTTGCGCGCGCTCGGCACCATCCTGGAAAAGGGCTATGTTTACCGCGGCCTGAAGCCGGTCAACTGGTGCTTCGACTGCGGCTCGGCGCTGGCGGAAGCAGAAGTGGAATACCAGGACAAGCGCGATCCCTCGATCGACGTCGGCTTCCCGTTTGCCGAGCCGGCCAAGCTGGCTGCTGCCTTCGGCCTGCCGGCGCTGCCGACCGATAAAGGTTATGTGGTGATCTGGACCACCACGCCGTGGACCATCCCGTCCAACCAGGCGCTCAACGTCCATCCGGAAGTCGACTACGCGCTGGTGCAGACCGTGCGCAACGGCGAACCGCTGCTGCTGATCCTGGCGCAGGACCTGGTGGCGGATTCGCTGCAGCGTTTCGGCCTCGAAGGCAGCGTGATCGCCAGCTGCAAGGGCGAGGCGCTGTCGCTGATCAATTTCAAGCACCCGCTGGCCGCTACCGATCCAGGCTACGACCGCCTGTCGCCGGTCTACCTGGGCGACTACGTGACGACCGACAGCGGCACCGGTATCGTGCACTCGGCGCCAGCCTATGGCATCGAAGACTTTATCTCCTGCAAAGCGCATGGCATGAAGGACGACGACATCATCAGCCCGGTCATGGGCGATGGCAAGTTCGCCTCCTGGCTGCCGTTCTTTGCCGGCATGACCATCTGGGAAGCCTCGAAGCCGATCTGCGGCAAGCTGGAAGAAGCCGGCGCGCTGTTCAAGCTGGTCATGTTCGATCACAGCTACATGCACTGCTGGCGCCACAAGTCGCCGATCATCTATCGCGCCACTTCGCAATGGTTCGCCAGCATGGACAATCTGCCGACGGATGGCCACGCCAGCCTGCGCGCCACTGCGCAGCAAGCGATCGACGAAACCGCGTTTTTCCCCAGCTGGGGCAAGGCGCGCCTGCACGGCATGATCGCCAACCGTCCGGACTGGACCTTGTCGCGCCAGCGCCAATGGGGCGTGCCGATGGCATTCTTCGTGCACAAGGAAAGCGGCCAGCTGCATCCGCGCACGCCGGAACTGCTGGAGCAGATCGCTCAGCGCATCGAACAGCACGGCATCGAAGCATGGCAGGCGCTGGATCCCAAGGAATTGCTGGGCGCCGACGCCGACAATTACGTCAAGAACAAGGATACGCTGGACGTCTGGTTCGATTCCGGTTCGACCCACCAGACCGTGCTGCGCGGCTCGCATGCCGAGCAGCTGCAGTTCCCGGCCGACCTCTATCTGGAAGGTTCGGACCAGCATCGCGGCTGGTTCCATTCTTCCTTGCTGACCTCGGCCATGCTGAACGGCCGCGCGCCCTACAACGCCCTGCTGACGCACGGTTTCGTGGTGGATGGCGAAGGCCGCAAGATGTCGAAATCGCTGAAGAACGGCGTCGAACCGCAAAAAGTGGCGGACTCGCTGGGCGCGGAAATCCTGCGCCTGTGGGTGGCTTCGAGCGACTATTCCGGCGAAATCACTATCTCGGAAGAAATCCTGAAACGCGTGACGGAATCGTATCGCCGTATCCGCAATACCCTGCGTTTCCTGCTGGCGAATACCTCGGACTTCAATCCGGCGACCGATGCCGTACCGATCGCGGAACTGCTGGAAATCGACCGCTACGCAATCGCCAGCATGGCGCAGCTGCAGGCCGACATCCTGAACCATTACGAGACTTACGAATTCCATCCGGTGATCTCGAAGCTGCAGATGTACTGCTCGGAAGACCTGGGCGGCTTCTACCTGGACATCCTCAAGGACCGCCTGTACACCAGCGGCGTCAGTTCGACGGCAAGGCGTTCGGCGCAGACCGCGATCTGGCACATCACCCAGGCGCTGCTGCGGGTGATGGCGCCAACCTTGTCGTTCACGGCGGAAGAAGCCTGGTCCTTCTTCGCCAGCCCGGAAGCGTTTGCCGCCAGCGATGAAACCATTTTCACGCAAACCTATTACACCTTGCCGGAAATCGACGGCGCTGCGGCCCTGATCGAAAAATTCAATGCCGTGCGCGCAGTGCGCGCCGACGTCACCAAGCAGCTGGAAGAAGTGCGGGTCGCCGGCGGCATCGGTTCCTCCTTGCAGGCGGAAGTCGAGATCAAGGCTGCAGCGGCCAAGTACGCGCTGCTGACCAGCCTAGGCGACGATCTCAAGTTTGTGCTGATCACTTCCAGCGCCAGCGTTTCCGAAGTCGCCAGCGAGGCGGAAGAAGCGATACTGGTGACGCCGTCGAGCCAGCAGAAGTGCGAACGTTGCTGGCACTACCGCGCCGACGTCGGCAGCCATCCCGAGCATCCAGGCCTGTGCGGACGCTGCGTCGCCAATCTGTTCGGCAAGGGCGAACAGCGGCATGTTGCGTAGGGTGGGCACATCGTGCCCACGCGTGAATTCAGCCCACGTATTGAATTCACGCCACGTAGATGCCCATTTCGATGCTGCGCGGAATTGCACTCCGGTTATGGCGGTCACGCGTGGGCGCCAGCGCCCACCCTACGAAATTTTCTGAGAATTAATTATGGCTACCAAAAAGCGCTCCACCACTATCTCCACTTCTTCCTCGAAATACGGGCTGGCGCCATGGCTGGCGATCGCTGCGCTGGTGCTGGTGCTCGACCAGCTGACCAAGATCACCATCGTGCGCCTGTTCAGCTACGGCGAATCGCTGGCGGTCACGTCTTTCTTCAACCTGGTGCTGGTGTATAACAAGGGCGCCGCCTTCAGTTTCCTGTCCAGCGAATCCGGCTGGCAGCGCTATCTGTTCACCGCGCTCGGCATTGCCGCTGCACTGTTCATTACCTTCTTGCTGAAACGGCATGCCGGCCAGCGCATGTTCTGCACCGCGCTGGCGCTGATCCTGGGCGGCGCCATCGGCAATGTAGTCGACCGCATCGCCTACGGCCACGTGATCGATTTTCTCGACTTCTACGCGCGCAACTGGCACTGGCCGGCTTTCAATATCGCCGATAGCGCGATCTGCGTCGGTGCGGTATTGTTCGTCATTGATGAGTTGCGCCGCGTAAACAAGTAGATAAACAAGTAAATAAGCCAATAAACGGATTACTGACGCCTTATTCCAGGAGCTGACATGGATCTCGCTGGCAAGAAAATCGTGCTGGGACTGACCGGCGGCATCGCCTGCTACAAGGCGGCTGAATTCACGCGGGCGCTGATCAAGGCTGGCGCCTCGGTGCAGGTGGTGATGACGGCCGCAGCGACCCACTTCATTACCCCGGTCACCATGCAGGGCCTGTCCGGCAAGACGGTGTTTACCGACCAGTGGGACGCCCGCATCGGCAACAACATGCCGCATATCGACCTGACGCGCGACGCTGACGCCATCGTCATCGTGCCCTGCTCTGCCGATTTCATTTTCAAGCTGGCGCATGGCGCCTGCGATGACCTGCTGTCGACCCTGTGCGTCGCCCGGCCAGCCACTGTACCGCTGCTGGTGGCGCCGGCCATGAATGTCGAGATGTGGCAGAACCCGGCCACTCAGCGCAACCTGACCCAACTGCAGGCAGACGGCATCCAGCTGCTCGGTCCTGACGCCGGCGAACAGGCTTGCGGCGAAGTCGGCATGGGCCGCATGCTGGAAGCCCGTGAGCTGCTGGCGGAAGTGACTGCCGCGTTCCAGCCCAAGCTTCTCAAAGGCAAGCGCGTGCTGGTCACCGCCGGTCCGACTTTCGAACCGATCGATCCGGTGCGCGGCATCACCAACCTGTCTTCCGGGAAGATGGGTTATGCGGTAGCGCGCGCGGCTTACGAAGCCGGCGCCGAAGTGACCCTGGTGTCCGGCCCGACCGCGCTCGCCACGCCGTATGGCGTACGCCGCATCGGCATCCAGACCGCGCAGCAAATGCATGACATCGTGATGGCCCAAATGGCAGCGCACGGCGGCAGCGATATTTTCGTCGCCGTGGCGGCAGTGGCAGACTGGCGCGTAGCCAACGCCAGCAGCCAGAAACTGAAGAAGAATGCCGACGGCAGCGCCCCGCAACTGGTGTTCGAGCAAAACCCCGATATTCTGGCAACAGTTGCAGCGCTGCCAAAACCACCGTACTGTGTCGGCTTTGCCGCCGAATCGGAGAACCTGCTGCAATATGGCGAAGCCAAGCGCATCCGGAAAAATGTGCCGCTGCTGGTCGGGAACATCGGCCATGACACCTTTGGCAAGGACGATAATCAGCTGGTATTGTTTGACGCCGGCGGACACACTGAGCTGGCGCGCGCCGGCAAGCAGGAACTGGCGCGCCAGCTGATCGCCGCCATTGCAACCCGTCTTGGCAAATAGGCTGCATCTTTAGCATCCGCGCGACGCCGATTGTTTAGCGGCGGCGCGCAGCAAAAACCAGAATCGGCTTTACATGCAAGCACTTGGCGGGACCGTTCCTGTCCTGCTTTTTCATTTGTTCAGCTTGCCGCTTTATTTTCATTTTACAGATTGTTACCAAATTCCATGAATATCATCGACGTCAAAATTCTCGACCCACGCATGCAAGACCAACTGCCAGCCTACGCTACCGAAGGCAGTGCCGGCCTCGACCTGCGCGCCTGCCTGGACGCGCCGCTGACGATCAAACCCGGCGAGACCCACCTGATTCCAACCGGCCTGGCGATTCACATCGGCGATCCGGCGTACGCCGCCATGATCCTGCCGCGCAGCGGCCTGGGCCATAAACATGGCATCGTGCTGGGGAACCTGGTGGGCCTGATCGACTCTGATTACCAGGGTCAGCTGATGGTATCCACCTGGAACCGCGGGCAGACCGAATTTACCCTTAATCCCATGGAACGGCTGGCGCAGCTGGTGATTGTGCCGGTAGCGCGCGTCCGTTTTAATGTCGTAGCAGATTTCGAGAGCAGCGAACGCGGCGCAGGCGGCTTCGGCAGCACCGGAAAACATTGATGGAGAAAATAATGAGATTGACCAACGCTCCCGCATGGCATGGCTTCAAACGCTATGCCGCGGTGACTTTGCCGCTGGTATTGCTGGCGGCCTGCAGCACCACGGAAAACATCCCGCCCGGTATCGTCAAGCCGGCGACACCGGTGGTGGCGCCGCCGGTAGTGGTAGTGCCGCCGCAACAGGCTGAACTGAAATCCTTGATCGCCCTGCAAGACCGGCTGTACGACGTTGCGGCTCCCTTGCTCGTGAATAATGCACTGCTGTGCCGGAACAATGCACGCAACCTGCTGGGCTTCACTGCAAAAACCAAATACTCCTTTACCGCGGAATTCATCGCCGCGGCGTCCTCGCTCGGCTTGACCGACCAGTTGCAGATCACCGGCGTGCTGGCCGGCAGCGGCGCCGCCAAAGTCGGCCTGCAGCGCGGCGACCTGCTGGTAGCGATACAGGACAAACCGGTGCCGGTAGGCGCCGATGCGGAACGCCAGACCGCGCTGATGCTTGGCCCGCTGGTCAACGGCCGCAACAATATCAAGGTCACGGTCGCCCGTAACGGCGCCAACCAGACCATGAACGTGCCGCTGACCCGCGCCTGCGCCTTTGGCATCGAACTCGGCAACACCGACAATGTGATCAGCTATGCCGACGGCCGCCGCGTGCTGGTCAGCACCGGCATGATGAAATTTACCCAGAACGATGACGAACTGGCGCTGGTGATCGCCAAGGAAATGGCGCACAACTCGCTGACCCATGCTTCACGCCAGCGCAACACGGCGACCATGACCGGCGTCATCGACAACCTGATCCGCTTGCGTCCCGACACCACCTCGCTGAGCGGCGCGGCCGGCGTCAAGCCTTATCCGCAGCAGCTCGATGCGGCGGCCGACAAACTGTCGCTGTACATGGTGGCACGCGCCGGCTACAAGGTCGACAACGCAGCGGCCTTCTGGCAGCGGCTGGCAACCCAGTATCCGGCGACAGTCCTGAACGGCTATACCGCGATCCACCCTGCCACCGACTACCGCATGAGCGCGATCCAGCAAGCGGTTGCCGATATCCAGGCGAAACAGGCCGGCGGCGCTGTCATCCAGCCGTAAGCGAACTTTTCGCCCGGCGATAAAAAAGCCTGAATCACTTGCGTGGTTCAGGCTTTTTGCTTTACTGCAGCCGTTTCAGGCCCAGGGAAGGCTTACTCCACTTCCACCGTTTCCTCGGGAGCGGACGGCGTGGAGCTGTCTTTCTCGGCGAAATCGAGGCTGATCTGTTCCTTGTCGTCGAGATCCACGGTCACGCGGCCACCGGTCACCAGCTTGCCGAACAACAGTTCGTCGGCCAGCGCCTTGCGTATCATGTCCTGGATCAGGCGCGACATCGGCCGCGCGCCCATCAAGGGATCGAAACCCTTCTTGGCCAGGAATTTCCGCAAGTTCTCGGTAAACACCGCCTCCACTTTTTTCTCGTGCAGCTGCTCTTCCAGCTGCATCAGGAACTTGTCGACCACGCGCAGGATGACTTCTTCATCGAGTGCGCGGAAGCTGATGATGGAATCGATGCGGTTGCGGAACTCAGGCGTAAACATGCGCTTGATATCCGCCATCTCATCGCCGGCTTCCTTCTTGTCGGTGAATCCGATCGAGCGTTTCTGCAGGCTTTCGGCGCCGGCATTGGTGGTCATGATGATGATCACATTGCGGAAGTCCGCCTTGCGGCCATTGTTGTCGGTCAACGCACCGTGATCCATCACCTGCAGCAGGATGTTGAAAATGTCCGGATGGGCTTTTTCGATTTCATCCAGCAGCAGCACCGCATGCGGCTTCTTGGTTACCGCTTCGGTCAGCAGGCCGCCCTGGTCGAACCCGACATAACCCGGCGGCGCGCCGATCAGGCGGCTCACAGCATGACGCTCCATGTATTCCGACATGTCGAAACGGATCAGGTCGATGCCGAGGATGAACGCCAGCTGCTTCGCCACTTCGGTCTTGCCGACGCCGGTCGGACCGGAAAACAGGAAGGAGCCTATCGGGCGGTCGGTCTTGCCGAGGCCGGCGCGCGCCATCTTGATCGCCGACGCCAAGGCATCGATGGCCGGATCCTGGCCGAACACCACATTGCGCAAATCGCGGTCTATGGTTTGCAGCTTGCTGCGGTCGTCCTGGTTGACCGATTGCGGCGGAATCCGCGCAATCTTGGCGATGATGTCTTCGATCTCGCCCTTGCCGATCGTCTTCTTCTGCTTCGACTTCGGCAGGATGCGTTGCGCCGCGCCCGCTTCGTCGATGACGTCGATCGCCTTGTCCGGCAGATGGCGGTCGTTGATGAAACGCGCCGCCAGTTCCGCTGCACTGGTGAGTGCCGACGCCGAATACTTGACGCCATGATGTTCTTCAAAGCGCGACTTCAGGCCGCGCAGGATCTGCACGGTTTGCTCGACGGTCGGTTCGTTGACGTCGATCTTCTGGAAGCGCCGCGACAGCGCGTGGTCTTTCTCGAACACGCCGCGGAATTCGGTGTAGGTGGTGGCGCCGATGCACTTCAACTGGCCGCTCGACAACGCCGGTTTCAGCAGGTTGGATGCATCCAGCGTGCCGCCGGAAGCCGAGCCGGCGCCGATGATGGTGTGGATCTCGTCGATGAACAGGATGCCGTGCGGGCTGTCTTTCAACTGCTTGAGCACGGCTTTCAGGCGTTGCTCGAAATCGCCGCGATACTTGGTGCCGGCCAGCAGCGAACCCATGTCGAGCGAATAGACGATCGCATTCTGCAAGATCTCGGGAACCTCGCCCTGGGTAATGCGCCATGCCAATCCTTCGGCAATCGCCGTCTTGCCGACGCCGGCTTCGCCGACCAGCAGGGGATTGTTCTTGCGGCGGCGGCACAAGGTCTGAATCACGCGCTCGACCTCGTACTCACGGCCGATCAGCGGATCGATCTTGCCTTCAGTCGCCAGCTTGTTCAGGTTTTGCGTGAACTGGTCGAGCGGACTTTCCTTGGCCTGGCCTTCGGCCTGCACCTCTTCCGCGCCTTCCGAAGATTTCTGCGCATCGGCTTGCTGATCCTTGCGCACGCCGTGCGAAATGAAGTTGACCACGTCGAGACGGGTCACGCCTTGCTGATGCAGGTAATACACCGCGTGCGAATCCTTCTCGCCGAAGATCGCCACCAGCACATTGGCGCCGGTGACTTCCTTCTTGCCGTTGGAAGCCGATTGCACATGCATGATGGCGCGCTGGATGACGCGCTGGAAACCCAGGGTCGGCTGGGTATCTACCTCATTCGAACCCGGCACCGTCGGCGTGTTGTCGCCAATAAAGATGGTCAGCGTCTTGCGCATGTCATCGATGTTGACGGCGCACGCGCGCAGCACCTCTGCTGCCGACGGATTGTCGAGCAAGGCCAGCAGCAGATGTTCCACGGTGATGAACTCGTGCCTTGCTTGCCGTGCCTCGACAAACGCCATGTGCAAACTTACTTCCAGTTCCTGCGCAATCATGCTTCCTCCATCACGCATTGCAGGGGATGTCCCGCTTTGCGTGCGTGCGTTAATACCAGTTCAACTTTTGTGGATGCAATATCTTTAGGATACACACCACACATGCCTTTGCCATCGCGATGCACTTTCAACATAATCTGGGTTGCGGCTTCACGATCCTTTTGGAAGTATTCCTGCAGGATAGCGACCACGAACTCCATTGGAGTGTAGTCGTCATTCAGTAAAAATACCTGATACATGGGTGGCGGCTTGAGCTTCTGCTCTTGTCGCGTCGCTACTGTCCCGTCTTCGTGCTTGGTTACCATGCGCCTATTCTAAAACCTTCCTGCAAATGCGCAACGCGCCACACTGAATAAAATAACGTTTATATCGATATTACGCGTTTTCCGATTGCTATGCAGATGACGTTGGAACAGATTAAATCAAGAGCTAAAAAAGCATCGATTTCTGAAATTTAATTGCATATTGGAAATTACTTGACTTTTTTATTTTTTGCGCAAAGAATGACATTCATTGGTGAGCATGTTTCCGCTTATTAATAGAAGTGAGCAAGTTCTAGAAGGGGCAGCGTTACGCGAAGCTTCTTGCTTTTACGGCTCGTGTGATTGTTATTATTTGAAAGACGCTATTTTATGGCAACAGGTACAGTCAAGTGGTTCAACGATTCTAAGGGCTTCGGCTTTATCACTCCGGATGACGGCGGTGAAGATTTGTTTGCACACTTTTCCGCAATCCAGATGAACGGCTTCAAGACCCTCAAAGAAGGTCAAAAAGTCCAGTTCGAAGTCACGCAAGGCCCTAAAGGCAAGCAAGCTTCTAACATCCAGGCTCCGTAATATCGTTTTGCGATATTGGCAGTTTTTGTGAAAAACCTCACTGCGGTGAGGTTTTTTTATGGTCGTGCGGTAGCGCTAACTTCCCTCAAGACGTAAAAAGCCAGCGTGGATAACCGATGCCAGCTATTTAGGTCTAGCTTGCAATTCCGATATCACAACGGGCCGCTTCCCGTCACCTGGTTTATGGAATCGCTTCATGAACGGGTGCGGTTCGGCGCTGAACAGCGGGCCTGGCCCGATGGTCTGCGTGGTGTTATCAGGATGGACTGAGCACCTTTCGCATACAATTGTTGCCATGTTAGTATCTGTTTTAATTCCTGATTCTTGAGGCTAAAAACAATGGAACGTCCCCACTCGTCCTTCATCTTCTTACTATCGATCATTTTATTATCCGGTTGCGGTGGGGACGGCACTTCTCCCCCACCGCCGCAGTCCTACCGCGTCAGCGGTACCGTGAGCGGCTTGCATGGCGTCATGCTCACATTGTTCAATAACGGCGTCGATGCCATAACGATCAAGAGCGACGGCTCATTTGCGTTTCCGATGCCGGTTCAGGGTGGCGCCAGCTATACAGTTTCCGCAACTGCCAATTCTGCTTGGACCACATGCACAGTTACGAATGGAAGCGGCAGCCCAGCTGCTGACGTGACAACCGTAGCGGTAACGTGCGGAGCCGCGCAGAAAAATGGCAATATCGTTAGAGCAAATCTCGGCGGTCCGTGGGGCGTCGCAGTGGATTACGCCGACTCTATCTACTTCACTTCGAAGTCGACCACATGTATTGGCTTCGTTGCAAAAATGAGACCCGACGGTGCATCGTACAGCACACTGGGAGGTCAATGGCAGTGTCGTCCAGCTGGAGTTGCCGTCGACGCAGCAGGCAACGTTTACGTCGCGGATCTTCCGAGCAACGCCATAAAAATAGTCACTCCTGGCAATGCGATCACGCCGGTCGGCAGTGGCTTCAATGGGCCTTACGGAGTGACGGTCGACAATGCAGGCAATGTGTATGTTGCCGACACCGGAAATAACGCGATCAAGAGGATCGCCGTGGGTGGTACGATCACGACGCTTGGCAGCGGGTTCAATGCGCCACGGGACGTCAAGGTCGACTCCATCGGCAACGTGTACGTGGCCGACACGGGCAATAACGCAATCAAAGAGATCGCTGCGGACGGCACAATCAAAACGCTGGGGAGTGGATTTAGCGGTCCCGAGGGTCTGGCGATCGACGCTGCCGGCGTGGTGTATGTCGCCGATACAGGCAACAATGTCGTCAAATCGATCGCCCCCGACGGAACCGTGTCGATCCTGTCTACAGGTATCCAGTTTGGACAAACCGTCATACCGTACTACGGGCTCTCTGGAATCGCACTTGACAGCAACGGCAGCCTGATCGCAAGTGACGCCAACAACCTTGGAGAGATCATCCGGTTGACCGCAGGCAGCTAGGGCGACTTACATCACATCGGACCTTAAAAAAACAAAAGCCCCGACAACACATAGCGTGCATCGGGGCTAGCCGGCTTTCTCCGAAACTGCTTGGAACTATTTACATGTTTTCGATCAGAACCTCGCCGAAACCCGAGCATGAAACCTGGGTCGCGCCTTCCATCAAGCGGGCAAAGTCGTAAGTGACCTTTTTCGAGGTGATCGATTTCTGCATGGAGGCGATGATCAGGTCGGCCGCTTCCACCCAGCCCATGTGGCGCAGCATCATTTCCGCCGACAGGATCAGCGAACCCGGGTTGACATAGTCCTTACCGGCGTATTTCGGCGCAGTGCCATGCGTGGCTTCGAACATCGCCACCGAATCCGACAGGTTGGCGCCCGGCGCGATGCCGATGCCGCCGACTTGCGCCGCCAGCGCGTCGGAAATGTAGTCGCCGTTCAGGTTGAGCGTGGCAATCACGCTGTATTCATTCGGACGCAACAGGATCTGTTGCAGAAATGCATCAGCGATCGAATCCTTGACGATGATGTCGCGGCCGGTCTTCGGATTCTTGAATTTGGCCCACGGACCGCCGTCGATCAGCTCGGCGCCGAATTCCTTTTGCGCCAGGGCATATGCCCAGTCGCGGAAGCCACCTTCGGTAAATTTCATGATATTGCCCTTGTGGACAATGGTCACGGATGGCTTGTCGTTGTCGATCGCATACTGGATCGCCTTGCGCACCAGGCGCTCGGTGCCTTCGCGCGAGACCGGCTTGATGCCGATGCCGGAAGTATTCGGGAAGCGGATTTTCTTGACGCCCATTTCCTTGATCAGAAATTCGATCAGTTTCTTGGCGCCGTCGCTGCCTTCCTGCCATTCGATGCCAGCGTAGATGTCTTCCGAGTTTTCACGGAAAATCACCATATCGGTCTTTTCCGGCTCGCGCACCGGCGAAGGCACGCCCTTGAAGTAGCGCACCGGACGCAGGCAAACGTAGAGGTCCAGCTCCTGGCGCAAAGCCACGTTGAGCGAACGGATGCCGCCGCCGACCGGGGTCGTCAGCGGGCCTTTGATCGACACCACGTAGTCGCGGACCGCGGCCAGGGTTTCTTCCGGCAGCCAGACGTCGGGACCGTATACCTTGGTCGATTTTTCACCGGCGAACACTTCCATCCAGCTGATCTTGCGCTTGCCGCCGTATGCCTTGGCGACAGCAGCATCCACCACCTTGATCATGACCGGGCTGATATCCACGCCGGTGCCGTCGCCTTCGATGAAAGGAATGATCGGATTGTAGGGGACGTTGATCGAATAGTCAGCGTTAACAGTGATTTTCTTGCCTTCAGCAGGCACTTTGATATGTTGAGACATCTGTATCTCCGGGGTTGGTACGTGAAATGCTACTAGAGGAGTTCTGTATCGCAGTAAGTCTTATATAAGACATAAGACAGGCGTGTCCTATTATGCACTAGTATTTTACTAGTCGCTATGTTTTTGCGACACTAGCGGCATGCCTCTCATCCTATTCAATAAGCCGTTCCAAGTCATGTGCCAGTTCTCGGCGCATCCCAGCCGCCCGACCCTCGCCGACTATATCGATATTCCCGATATTTATCCCGCCGGGCGCCTCGATGCGGACAGCGAGGGTCTGCTTTTGCTGACCGACGACGGCCAGCTGCAACATAATATTAGCCATCCGGCGCTGAAACAGCCAAAGACTTATCTGGCGCAGGTCGAAGGCATCGCCGATGCGGCGCAGCTGGCGCGCTTGCGCGACGGCGTCGACCTCGGCGATTTTGTCACCCTGCCGTGCCAGGCGCGCCTGGTGGAAGCACCGGACTGGCTGTGGCCGCGCGATCCGCCGATCCGCGAGCGCCATGACAAACCGACCAGCTGGCTGGCGCTGACCCTGACCGAAGGAAAAAACCGCCAGGTGCGCCGCATGACGGCGGCGGTCGGCTTGCCGACCTTGCGGCTGGTGCGGGTGGCGATCGGCCAAGTATCGCTGCAAAGTCACCCGCTGTGGCCTGGCGAGGCGATGGAAATCAATCCGGGCGAACTGAGCAGCTTGAAAAAGTAGACAAGAGGGTCGAATGCAGATCGGCCATTGATACAACTTGATACATATATCTGCGCAATTTGAAAAAGACTGTCAACCATCCGCTTTCGGGGCTCGTTATTCGCAGTGATTCAAGTGAATCATGATTGATTAACTCGCTAAAGAATGGATATGACAATGAACAAACTGATCGCTGCTCTGGTTGCTGGCCTGTTCGCTACTTCCGTATTCGCTGCTGACGCAGCCCCAGCTGCTCCTGCAGCACCTGCTGCTGCCGCTGCTGAAGCATCGGCTCCAGCTGCCAAGAAGACTACTCACAAAGTCAAGAAGGCCAAGAAAGCAACTAAAGCCAAAGCTGAAAAAGCTGAAGCGCCAGCTGCTGACGCTCCTGCAGCGCCTGCCAAGTAATTTCGGCATCAGCTTCACTAGCTTGAAGAGAAAGGCAGGCCAGTCCTGCCTTTTTTACGTCCTGAAACAATTAATATCCAACCGCGGCACCCCTCCGCCGATTTAGCTCTCTGTATAATCCTCCTACCCTAAAGGAGCTTTACCGACATGAGAAAAATCCGCGCCGCCTACCTGGCAGCAGTCACTGCAAGTCTTGCCTTCATCGCCACCCTCCCAGCCGCAGCGCAGGAAAGCCAGCCGCAACTCCCCACCACTCCTCTGAATATAGGGATCCACGTCATCAAGGCAGAAGTTGCGCGCAGCGAAGATCAGCGCGAACTGGGCCTGATGTTCCGCAAACGCATGGGCGCCAACGAGGGCATGGTATTCGTGTTCGACACGCCGGCAGGCATCTGCATGTGGATGAAGAACACGCTGATCCCGCTGTCGGTTGCCTTCATCGATAAAAAAGGCGCGATCCTGAATGTCGAGGAAATGAAAGCGCAGACGCTGGATTCGCATTGCGCCCAGGGCGCGGCATCGTATGCGCTGGAAATGAACAAGGGCTGGTTCAAGGAAAAGAACATCAAGCCGGGCACCGTGATCGAAGGTTTGCCACAGTAAGCGCATGGCTCAGGTGGCGGCACCGCCATCTGCCTGAGCTAGCAGAGACAGGGAATCAAACAGAAAAACCCTGCATAAGTCATCTTATGCAGGGTTTCTCTTGTTCCAACAACAAACCAGTAAAAATCCGCCGGCCAGGCCGACGGCTAAATACTATTAAGCAGCCAGCGCTTTCAGAGCAGCGTTCAGACGGCTCTTATGGCGTGCAGCCTTGTTCTTGTGGATGATTTTCTTGTCCGCGATACGATCGATGATCGATACGGATTTTTGCAGAACCAGTGTTGCTGCAGCTTTGTCGCCGCCGGCATCGATTGCCTTGCGGGCAGCTTTGATCGCTGTGCGCAGGGTCGAACGCTGGCTGGAGTTGTGCAGGTTTTGCTGAACTGCTTGACGAGCACGCTTACGTGCTTGTGCGGTATTTGCCATTTATATTTCCTAAAACGAGGTCGGGAATGCTTACGCGGCAAACCTGACCGCGGCGCAGAATTCTGTAAAGCCACGGATTATAACCAGTTTTTGCGAAACAGGCAAATACCTCTTGCATCGGGAGCAATTCTGTCGCAAGAAAGCACACATGGCTGGATGAACGTCCCGCACCAGCCCAGCAGCGGGAACATTTCAGGCCAAAGTCTATCACAGTTGCTATCTCACAACGGCAGCCTCCACCCCACAGATGATGATCAAAACAACAATAAATCCAATTCCCGAGAAAGCTGCGGCAGGCGATCCGCTCCAGCTATAATGCCGCTCCATGAACTTGCATAAAACGCTTGCCACCGTCTCTGGCATGACCATGGTGTCGCGTGTGACAGGCCTGATTCGCGAAATTCTCTATGCGCGCGCCTTTGGCGCCGACGGCTATACCGATGCTTTCGCGATCGCTTTCCGCATTCCCAACCTGTTGCGCCGGCTCTTTGCCGAAGGGGCGTTTTCACAAGCCTTCGTCCCTATCCTGGGCGAATACAAGAACCAGAAAGGCGAAGTCGCCACCAAGCAGCTGGTCGACCATGTCGCCACGGTGCTGACCTGGGCCATGCTGCTGACCTGCATCATCGGCATTCTCGCCACGCCGGCGCTGGTGTATTTCATCGCCCCCGGCCTTGGCGACAACAAGGATGTTCTGGGCGCCTCGATCTTCATGACGCGTGTCATGTTTCCTTACATCGGCTTCATGTCCTTCGTGGCGCTGGCAGGCGGCATCCTGAACACTTGGCATGAGTTCAAGATCCCGGCCTTCACCTCGGTCCTGCTGAACCTGGCTTTCATCGTCGCCTCGCTGTTCGTCGCACCCTACATGCAGCATCCGATCTACGCCATGGCGTTTGCCGTGCTGGTCGGCGGCATCTTGCAGGTGGCGATACAGATACCGGCGCTGATCAAGGTCGGCATGCTGCCGCGGCTGGCGATGAATCCGATGACCGGCTTGCGCGACCTCGGCGTGCAGCGGGTCCTGAAAAAAATGGGCCCGGCGGTGTTTGCCGTCTCGGCGGCACAGATCAGCCTGCTGATCAATACCAACATCGCCTCTCGCCTGGGACACGGCAGCGTCTCGCTGCTGACCTATGGCGACCGCCTGATGGAATTCCCGACCGCCTTGCTGGGCGTCGCGCTGGGCACCATCTTGCTGCCCAGCCTGTCGAAAGCCAATGCCGACAAAGACCTGGTCGAATATTCCTCGCTGCTGGACTGGGGCCTGCGCCTGACCTTCCTGCTGGCGCTGCCGTCGGCGGTCGGGCTGGCGACCTTGTCGGTGCCGCTCACCTCTACCCTGTTCCAGCACGGCAAATTCGACGCCGCTTCGGTGGCCGTCACCAGCCAGGTGCTGATCGCCTACGGCGTCGGCCTGATCGGCCTGATCGTGGTAAAGATCCTGGCGCCTGGCTTCTACGCCAAGCAGGATATCCGGACGCCGGTCAAGATCGCCGTCGGCGTCCTGATCGCCACTCAGCTGATGAACTATCTATTCGTGCCGATCTTCGCGGTCGCCGGGCTGGCGCTGTCGATCAGCATCGGCGCCTGCCTCAACGCCGGTTTCCTGCTGTGGAGCCTGATGCGGCGCGGCATCTACAAACCCGATGCCGGCTGGATCCGCTATTTCCTGCGCTTACTGGGGGCCTTGTTCCTGATGGCCGGCGTCGCTCTCTGGAGCTCGCAGCAGTTTGACTGGACCGGGCCGCATACCAGTTCGCTGATGCGGATAGGCGCCCTGCTGGCCGTCATGACGGCTTGCGGCGCAACTTACTTCGGAGCACTACTGGCCATGGGATTCCGTTTCCAGGATTTCAAACGGATTGCACGCTAGGACGTTAGCGTCAGAGAAAATAGTTTGCTAGGATAGGGGCTATGACGATCACATCCTTGGAATACTTTACCTCGCTGGTGCAGCAAGCCAGCGACGTCCCCTTGTTCGAGGCTGCGCTGGCGATTGCGCAGGATGTCTATCCGCAGCTCGATTTCGACGCCCCGCAAAACGAACTGGACCGGCTCGCTAATACCCTGCGCCAACGCGTGGCGGCAGACGCCACGGCGATCCAGAAACTGCGCTCGCTGAATCACTTCTTCTACCAGGAACTGGGATTCGCGATCAACGTCAATCACTATTACGATACCGACAACAGCTATTTGCACCGGGTCATCGCCAAACGGCGCGGCATTCCGATCTCGCTGGCGCTGGTCTACATGGAACTGGCGCAGCAAGTCGGCCTGCCGGTGCAGGGAGTGTCATTTCCCGGCCATTTCCTGATGAAGCTGACGGTGCCCTCGGGCGACATCATGATCGATCCCGCCAACGGCACCAGCCTGTCGCGCGAAGAACTGGAAGAACGGCTGGAACCTTATCTGCCGACCAGCAACGATGCCGAAAGAGCGGCCAGCCGGCTATCGCTGATCAGCTATCTGCAAGTGGCCCACCCGCATGAAATCCTGGTGCGCGTGCTACGCAACCTGAAAGCGATTTACCAGCAAGGCAACCACTGGAAACGGTTGCTGGAGGTACAGCAGCGGCTCCTGATCCTGCTGCCGGCCGACGCCGTCGAGCGGCGCGACCGCGGGCAAGCCTATGCGCAGCTGGACTGTCCGCAAGCCGCTCTGGAAGACCTGGAATATTATCTGGCGCAGCGGCCGCATGCAGCTGATGCAACGCTCTTGCGCCAGCAGGTGATTGACTTGCGCGAAGCCAGCCGGCGCCTGAATTAGTTTGCGCTGGCCGCAGGCCACTCGCTGCGCAGCAGCGACAGCTGCAGCATGTCGTGATACTGGCCGCGCCAGTATCCTGCCTGACGCGCACATCCTTCATCGACAAACCCGAGCTGGCGCAACAGCTTGAGCGACGCCAGGTTGTCGGGGTGGACCATGGCCTCGATGCGATTCAGCGCCATCTGTTCAAAGCCCCAGCTCATCACGGCAGACAAGGTTTCCCGCATATAGCCCTGCCTCTGCGCGTGCGCCGCCAGCTCATAGCCGATCATGCATTTGCGCCAGGCCCGGTTCCACTTGAACAAGCCGCAAGTGCCAAGCAGACCAGGCTGCCGGCGGGCTTCGATCGCCCAGCGGGTGCCCGGATTTTCATCCCGGCGCCAGCTGGCGAATGTCCTGATCAAGCCTTGCGCCGCTGCCAGGTCCGGTAGCGGATCGGTGCCGAACCAGCGCATCAGCTCAGGGTTGCCATGAATCGCGAAGATAGCTTCGGCGTCTTGTTCGACCGTCTCCCGCAACAGCAGGCGCTCGGTTTCAATCACCGGAAACATGTATTCCCCACTCATCGTCGGCATACCTTTTTGATTGCTGTATCAGCCCTTGCTGCGCGCCTCGATCACTTCCCACTTTTCCAGGCTCTCCAGCAGCAGGCCGTCGATTTCCGCGAAGCGCTCGTTGAGGCGTTTCACTTCTTCCGGCTTCTGCTTGTACAGATCGGGATCTTCCAGCTGGCTGGTGATGCTCTTCTGCTCTGCTTCCAGCTTGGCGATCAGCACGGGCAGCTCTTCCAGCTCGCGCTGTTCCTTGTAGCTCAGCTTTTTCTGCTTGGCCACCGGCGCGACAGGCTCGGCCGCCTTCACTTCGGCTTTCGCTTCGCTCTTGGCCTTGGCGATCACCGCCGACTGGCTGGGACGCACGCGCTCCCAGTCCGTGTAGCCGCCGACATATTCGCGCCACATGCCGTCGCCCTCGGCGGCGATCACCTGCGTCACCACGTTGTCGAGGAAGGTACGGTCATGGCTGACCAGGAATACCGTGCCGTTATAGTCTTCCAGCAGTTCTTCCAGCAGTTCCAGAGTATCGATATCCAGATCGTTGGTCGGCTCATCCAGCACCAGCACGTTGGCCGGCTTGGCGAACAGGCGCGCCAGCAGCAAACGGTTGCGTTCGCCGCCGGAGAGCGACTTGACCGGCGAACGGGCGCGTTCCGGCGCGAACAGGAAGTCGTTCAGATAGGTCATCACATGCTTGCGCTGGCCGTTGATCTCGACCCAGTCGCTGCCCGGCGCGATGGTGTCCGCCAGGCTGGCGTCTTCGTTGAGCTGCGCGCGCATCTGGTCGAAGTATGCGATCTGCAGTTTGGTGCCCTGCTTGATGGTGCCGCTGTCTGGCTGGTCTTCACCCAGGATCAGCTTCAGCAAAGTGGTCTTGCCGGCGCCGTTCTGGCCGATCAGGCCGACCTTGTCGCCGCGCAGAATGGTGGCGGTAAAGTCGCGTACGATCGCTCTTTCGCCGTAGGACTTGTTGACATCGGTCAGCTCGGCGACGATCTTGCCGGAGCGTTCGCCGGACGAGACATCCAGCTTGACCTGGCCCTGCTGGTCGCGCCGCACGCTGCGCGCAATCCGCAACGCTTCCAGCCGGCGCACCCGGCCTTCGTCACGGGTACGGCGCGCCTGCACGCCCTTGCGGATCCAGATTTCTTCCTGCGCCAGGAATTTGTCGAACTTGGCGTTCTCGACTTCTTCGTTTTCCAGCTGCTCGGCCTTGCGCACCTGGTAAGCAGTGAAATTGCCCGGGAAGGACAAGATGCGGCCGCGATCCAGTTCGATGATGCGGGTGGCGACGTTATCCAGGAAGCTGCGGTCATGGGTGATGAACAGTACGCTGCCCTTGTAGTCGCGCAGCAAACCTTCCAGCCACATGATCGAGCTGAAATCCAGGTGGTTGGTCGGCTCGTCCAGCAGCAGGACATCAGGCGTGCTGACCAAAGCACAAGCCAACGCCACGCGCTTTTGCATACCGCCGGAGAGCTGGCCCATCAGCAAGTTCTTGTCGAGGTTGAGGCGATCCAGCGTGGTCTCGACCTTGTTGGTCAGGCTCCAGGCATCGGCCGCATCGAGCTTGCTCTGGATCTCGTGCATGCGCTCCATGATGGCGTCGTCGTTGTCGCCGCCGAACTGGCCGGTGAGCGCATCGTATTCGTTCAGCAAGGCCTGCATCTCGCCCATGCCGGCAGCGACGGCATCGAACACCGACATGTCGGTTTCAAAATGCGGTTCCTGGTCGACATAGGCGATCTTGATCCCCTGCTGCATCACCATCAGGCCGTCGTCCAGCCGGGAAACGCCGGCGATGGTTTTCAGCAGCGACGATTTGCCGGTGCCGTTGCGGCCGATCAGGCCGACCCGCTCCCCTGCTTCCAGAGAGAATTCCGCGCGATCCAGCAACGCGACATGACCAAATGCGAGTTGCGCATTGGAGATAGAAATGACAGCCATAATTTGGATGAGACCAGAAAAAGAAAGACCTGCCGTGTACCGGGAGCCGGCAACGCGCAGTCAATTGGATGAATGAACCGTACATTGTACCCATACTGGCGCGCCTGGTTATACATTTGTCGCTTTCTTCCCTTTAACCCGTCTGTATTTCAGCACAAAGAACGAAGGGGGAAACCCGCGCCGCAAGTCGCCATCCTGACCACCGTCTGCAGCCAACAATACGTTACCAAAATATTCGCTCAGTCATATTGCCAACAAGAAATTTAAGACATATATTATTTCTTCATGGAAATATATATCCGAGTAGAGATATAAGCCATGGCGCTGTCTGTACTACTTAAATTAAAAACAATATAGCTGCACGGATAATGGCTAGCGATGCAGTAATGCCTAGCTTGCCGCTCACATTCAAACAGGGAGAAAACCATGGATCCATTGCTAGGCCAGTTATTGACGCCCAGGTATGACGCTGCGCTGGTGTTATTGTCGTACCTGATTTCATTCTGGGGCGCACTGCTGGCTCTGCAATGCGCCAAATCCATGTTCCGCAAGGACGGCACGCTGGACCTCGGCATGACGCTCTGCGCCGCGGCCTCGCTGGGCGGTATCGGCATCTGGTCCATGCATTTCCTCGCCATGCAGGCTTACCGCCTGTCCGTCCCGATTTCCTACGACGTCTGGCTGACTGCGGCATCGCTGCTGGCTGCCATCGTGATTTCCGGGATTGCGCTGTACCTGGCGGGCGGCCACGGCAAATTCAAGACCGGCGGCTGGCTGGCCGGCAGCCTGCTGGCCGGCGTCGGTGTTTGCGTGATGCACTACATGGGCATGTACGCCATGAACCTGCGCGCTACCATGTCGCTAAATCTCACTACCGTCGCGATCTCCATGGTGATCGCCATCGTCGCGGCCGGCGCGGCGCTGTGGCTGGCGTTCAACCTGACCCAGCTGCTGCACCGGATTGTAGCGGCGCTGGTGATGGCGCTGGCGGTATGCAGCATGCACTATGTCGGCATGTACGCCGCCAACATGATCTGCACCACCGACGCTCCGCTGATTCCGCTGAAAATCGGCGGCAACTACCTCGATGTGTCGGTCTACGCCGTCGCCGGCTTGCTGTCCCTGTGTATTTTCTGGGTGGTACTGGGACGCAGCATGGATGAAAATAAACTGGCCGACTCGCTGCGATAACGCTGGCAGTCGAAAAGAAAATGGGCGCCCAGGCGCCCATTTTTTATGCGCAGATAGCGGCGCTCACGGCTTGACAGTCGGCTTGCCCGGTCCGATATAGGTTTCCAGCCAGCGGTTCGATTCCGCCAGCATCTGCATGATCGATTCGCGCGCGCGATAGGCATGCGCTTCGTTGGGCAGCATCACCAGGCGCGCGGTTCCGCCCAGGCCCTTGATGGCCGCATACATGCGCTCGCTCTGCAGCGGGAAGGTGCCGGGATTGTTGTCCTGCTCGCCATGGATCAGCAACAGGGCATCCTTGATCTGATCGGCATAGTTGAACGGCGACATGGCTTGGTAGACGTCCTTGGCCTGCCAGTAATTGCGTTCTTCAGCCTGGAAGCCGAACGGCGTCAGCGTACGGTTATAGGCACCGCTGCGCGCAATGCCCGCCTTGAACAAGCGCGTGTGCGCCAGCAGGTTAGCGGTCATGAAAGCGCCGTAGGAATGGCCGCCGACGGCGATGCGGTCGCGGTCGGCGACGCCCAGCCGCACGACTTCATCCACCGCGGCCTCGGCGCTGGCGACCAGCTGGGCGATGTAAGTGTCGTTCGGCTCCTTGCTGCCCTCGCCGACGATCGGCACCGAAAACTCGTCGAACACGGCGTAGCCCATGGCCAGGAAGGCCTGCGGCCGCCAGTAGCCGATGCGGTTGAAACGATAGGGCGAATCGGTAGTCTGGCTGGCCGCTTCGGCCGACTTGAACTCGGCCGGATAAGCCCACATCAGCATCGGCAGCGGGCCATCGCGCTTGGCATCGTAGTTAGGCGGCAGGAACAAGGTGCCGGTCAGCTCTACGCCATCCTTGCGCTTGTAGCGGACCAGCTGCTTGCTGACGCCTTGCAGCTGCGGCGTCGGGTGCGGAAAATGCGTCAGCGCGCGCGGCGCCGATTCATTGCCGGCGCCGAGCTCGCGCACGAAGAAATTGCCGGGCTCGGTAGGCGACTCGCGCGCTGTCAGCAGGCGCTGGCCGCTATCGTCCAGCAGCACTTGCGGCGCTTCGTAGTACGGCGCCTGCGAATGAAACAGACGCGTGGCCTGCCCGGTTTTCAGGCTGACCTTGTCGAGAAACGGCCGGTCGCCCTCGGGCGACGCGCCGCCGCCGATGCGGAAAATGCTGTCGCCGTCGGCGCTGACCAGCAGGCGCAATTCGCCATGCTCATCGCGCACCGTAACCGGCCGGCCTGGATCCTTGTAGCGGTCTTCCGACGAACCCTCGCGCAGCAGTTGCGGCGCACGCTCCAGGTAGTCCGGGGCAATCCGCCACTCTTTGACCTGCCGGCTCTTCCACCAGTACTCGCTCAGCAGGGCCAGGTCGCCGCTGCCCCAGTAGATGCCGGCATAACGCGAATTCAGGCGCGCCAGCGTCTGCGGCGCCTGTTCGAACGGCGCCGCCTGCATCAGCACCAGGTCGCGCACCTCAGCCTGGCGCGCCGGATCGCCGCCATCCTGCGCCTCGGCCCAGACCAGGGTAGCGGGTGCATCGTTACGCCAATCTATCCTGCGCACGCCGGTGGGCACGGCGTCGTTACCGGTAGGCAGGCCCTCTACCAGCGGCAGGCTGGCGATTTGCTTGATCAGTTTACCGCTCCGGTCCAGCACTTCGATACGGCGCGGGAAGCTAGTCACCGGCACCTGATAGGAAAACGGCCGCTCGATACGCTGACGCAGCACATAGCGGCTGTCCGGCGACGGCTCCAGCGCCAGCGTCAGCGCCGGCTCGCCCAGCTTGACGAGCTTGCCGTCCAGATCGATCAAGGCTGCCTGGGTGCGCAAATAGTGTTCCAGGGTGAGCGCATCGTCCTCATTCTTCAACAAATCCTGATAAGTAGGATTGCTCTTTACGCCCGCCCCCGCCAGTGTCATCTGCGTGTTGGGACCGCGCGGAATGCCGTCCGACACCGGGGCCGTCCCTTCCACCCGCAGCTGCACCAGCAACTGCCTGCTGTCCGGCATCCAGCGATAACCGTTCCCCGCAACCGTGTTCAACGACAGCTTGGTCAAGCGGTGCGCGCGGCGCGCGGCGACATCGACCAGCCACAATTCATTAGCGCCGGTCCTGGCGTCGACCTGGTTGAAAGCGATATAGCGCTGGTCCGGCGACCAGCTGGAACTGGCGATCGCCAGCGGCTGCGGCAAACCCTGCAGGCGGATTTCCTTGCCGCTGGCGATCTCCAGCAACTGCAGATCCGTGCCGAAGGAAAAGCGGCTCTGGGAATAGGTGCGCGGGTTGATGCGCAGCCCCGCCAGCTTCAGCTCAGGCTGGGCCACCGCATCGATGCCAGGTAAGGATGGCGTCTGCGTCAATGCCAGCAGATCGCGATGCGGACTGACCGACAACTGCGGCGGCAGCGGCGCATCCACCACCGCTTGCAAAGGCAGCGGCGGCAGCTCGTAGCCGCCCGCCGTTTTTGCCGGCGTTTGCGCCATGATCGCCGGCGGCTGCACTACCAGCAAGGAACCAATGAGAGCGAGACCTTTGGAAGACAATTTCATATCGAAGATTATGTGAATGAATGCGATTAATGAAAGTAGCAGAGCAGATGCAATGCGGCTCAGGCTCAGGCTAGCGCCGGGAAAGCGCCAAATTGACCATTATGACGGAACTTCTCCAAATAACAACGGCGCGCAACGCCATTTGCAGGAAGACGCCGAACGCCCGTTCCGGTGAAAAACCTGGATCTAGGTATACTGCTCTTTCAAAAATCCACATCGGGAAATACCGTGCTTCTCAAGACTTGGCTGCTGTTCGTCACTACCGTGTTCTTCATTTCGGCCACGCCGGGACCCAACATGCTGCTCGCCATGACCCACGGCATCCATCATGGCGTGCGGCGCACGGCCGTGACCTGCCTCGGGCTCATGTGCGGGCTGGGGCTGATCATGATTTGCTCGGTCGCGGGTCTGGGAGTCTTGCTGGCGACCTCGGAGAAATTGTTTTCGATAGTGAAGTATGCGGGCGCGGCCTACCTGGTCTACCTGGGCATCAAAACCTGGCGCAGCATGCCGCAGCAACTGCAAGAGCGCCCTGAGGACGACGGCAAGCACAATCCCTGGGCCTTGTTCCGCACCGGCTTCTGGGTCGCCTTGAGCAATCCGAAAGCGTTCATCTTCTTCGCCGCCCTGTTCCCGCAATTCATCGATGCACAGCTTGCCCAAGGGCCGCAGCTGGCGATTTTGTCGGGAACATTTTTTGTGATCGAAGCGTGCTGGCAGTTCGCCTATGCCAGCGGCGGCGCCCGCCTGTCAGGCTGGCTCAACAGCGCGCGGCGCCTGAAGCTGGTCAATCAGGTCGCCGGCGGTGCCTTCGTCGGCGCAGGCCTGTTGTTGTCGGCCATTTCACGTTCTTGAGCGGGGACGGGTTTAAGGCGTAAGCGATTCCGCCAAGGCAGGTAGTTCCTTGAAGAAGGCATCGCGTGCGCGTACGCCGGCCGTGCCGGCTTCTTTCTTGTCATCCTGAATCAACCTGGCAAACACCAGCTTGCGCCCGCCTTTGCTGGCCCAGCCGACAAACCAGCCATACGGCCGGGCCTCATCGAGAGCGCCATCCGCCAGCCGCGGATAAGCCATGCCGGTCTTGCCCTGCACTTCCCAACCACTAGGCAGCGAAGTTTTTTCAACGATGCTGAGCGTCATCTCCATGGCGCGCGGCGTGACAGGCAGTTCGCGGTTCACCAGTTTGTGCAGGAACGCAACCTGCTCCAGCGGCGAGATCTTCAGGGAAGAGCCGATCCAGGCCCGCTCCAGCCCATTGTCCTTGCCAGGATCGCCCGAGAAATCGGCATTACCGTAGCCAAAGCTGTTCGCGTACTGCTGCAAACGTTGCTTTCCAAGCGATTGAATGATTTGCTGCGAGAACCAGACCACCGAATATTTCAGCCACCTGGTCGCATCGGTGGGCTGGCGCCAGTTGTCACCGCCCCAATCGACGTAGCCTTCGTGAAACGGCAGCATCGGCGTGTGTGCATCTTGCAGGAATCCGGCATCGAAACCCATCACGCTCAAGGCAACCTTGAATGTCGAGGCGGGTGTGTAGCGTTCGCTGCAATTGCCTTGCTGCAGCAGGACCTTGCCAGTCTTGGCATCGGCAACCGCGGTACAGATTGTTTTAGCGTGAACCGGCGCCGCAAGAAAACCGGCGGCCAAGGTGAGCGCCGCAGCGCATTGTAAGTATTTCATAAATTCCTTTGCATGCAGTTCAATGGGAAAGATGCTTGGAGCCGCTGCCAGACGATCAGTTCTTCACTGCTGCCTGGCTATCCAGCTGTCTTAATATTTGATATGCCGCCGTCACCCGCTGATCGATGGGATAGGATTTGTTCGCCAGGATCACAATCCCAATCTTTTTCGCTGGAACAAAAACCGCGTAGCTCGAAAAGCCATTGGTTGATCCGGTCTTGTTGAGCAGCACGTCTGTCTGCGGCGCCAGCGGAGGATTCAATTTGCTCACCGCCGCCTCCTGATAGATCACGCTAGGGTCGTTGCCTGCCAGCAGCCGCTTCAGTTCTACTGGATAAGGGTATTGCTCCCAAATCAGGTCCTGCGTGAACTCCTTCGCCTTGAAATATCCCGTGTGCGTATCGATGATTGCCCGTTGCAGCTTATGGTTGAGCCTGCTGGCGTCCATGTTCGCTTCGATAAACCGGATCAGGTCTGCCGATCCCGATTTCACGCCATAGGCTTCGGCCGCCAGAACTCCTGGATTCACCCTGACCGGCACATCCTTTGTGGTATAGCCTTGCGCGTAGTCTTTCATCTCACCGGGCGGTACGTTGATGTAGCTATGCGTCATCCCGAGTTCCGGAAACAGCTTCTTTTCCATCGCGCCTTCAAACGTCATGTGCATACTACCGGCGGCGATCATGCCGAGCATCCCAATGCTCAGGTTGGAATACCTGCGGTAAGTGCCCGCCGCATGCACCGGCTGCCAGTGCTTGAAATAATCCATCAGCTGATCGGTATTTTCGATATTGTCAGGCGCTTGCAGTGGCAGCCCGCCGGCAGTATGGGTGCCAAGATTTATCAGGCTGATGCCGTCAAAGCTGCTGCCGCGCAGGGACGGCAAATATTTGCTGGCACTATCCGCGAGCGAAAGATCGCCATTGGCCTGGGCATACGAAGCCAGCGTCGCCGTGAATGTCTTGCTGAACGAACCGATCTCAAACAGCGTCTTGTTGCTAACGGGCTGCTTGGTATCCTTCGACGCCACACCGTAATTGTAGAAATGACTTTCACCGTTGACCGTAACGGCGACCGCCATGCCCGGGATATCGTACTTTTGCATCAGCGGCTGGATAGTACTGTCTACCGCATCGTTGAGTCCAGCCTGGCCGGTGCCCCCCGCAGCATGGCTGCTGGCGGCAAAAATGCAAAGAGAGAAGGACAGCAGCTTTAACATGTTCATATTTTTCCGGTGCATGATTCAATGAATTTTTAGAGTGAGGCGATGGTTCAAAACGGATGCATGTCGCGCATGATCAGCGCGGCACAAGGATATTGAAGGCCTTGCCAGGCACGTGTACCCAGCTGGCGATGACTTTCGCTCCCGCCGGCCCGGCCTTGGTGACATGGACCACATTCGCAGCCAGCTGGTAGCTGCCGCCCGCATGCAGGACTTTGACCGGCTCGCCATCCACCTGTACGATCAGTTCCCCCTCGAGCACATAGGCCAGTTCGGGACCGGTCGCCATGTGGCGCGGCTTTTCGGCATTGGGCGGAAATTCGGCGATCCCCATGCCAAGCTCGCGGTCGGTGCCCTCCAGCCGGATCCTTTGCAAGACTTGCGTCTCCTTTGCTGCAACTGGCGACGCAGAAACCATGACGGGATGCGCCACCGCGACGGCGGCCAGGATGAATGGGACAGCAAGGGATATTTTCATGAAGACTCCTCAGGATTGCGTAAGCATTAGTATTTCCGGGGTGATGCGCCTTGGCTGCGTGCACAGCTGCATTTGCAGTCTCACACCAGTTGGCAACAGCAAAACTCACCAGCGCCACGCAATCAAACCCAGACGGTTTCAAAGACCGCAATATCCTCCCTTGGCGCCGAGTTCACAAGCGGGAATAATTTCGGCGAGCACCAAGAAAAACTTATAGCTCGATGATAATCCGTCGTTATCGAGCATTGACTTCGCGAGGCTACTTGCCCCGGGTTGCTCCGTGCTCAGCAGTGGACTTTTACCCGCAGCATCCACGCTGTTGCTGGATCGGTGGACACTTCACTGAGCCGTACGAACAGAACACGCAGCAGTCTCCCGGATTTGGGCGCAGCAACGCCTTGCATTTACTGCACTCGTAGTAGAACTGTGCAGGCATCCGTGGGCATGATTTCTTGCTTGGAAAAACGGCAGAACGGACAAGTCAGAACGGACTCAAGAACGATAGTGGTCATTGCGGCATCACTCCTGCATAGTTGATGGAGCTTGGCGGTGCATTATTGCTGGTAGCATAAGATAGTTACCCAAAAGAATCTTATGCAGTCTTTCGTTCACCTGGAAATTCGATGCGCCTGAAAATAATTACGATTTCTATCGTTGTGAGCTTGTTCACCGTTGTTTGTGGCGCCTCAGCGCGTGACGTGATCAAAACAATAGCTAAGGTGAATTTATCCACATGCCCAAAGCCCGAGTATCCAAAACCCTCCTTGGCTGCAAATGAGACTGGAACTGTGGTCGTCAGTTTGCATGTATCAAAAGAAGGGCACGTACTTGAAACAAATTTTGAGTCATCTAGTGGCCATCAACTGTTAGATACAGCGACCCTCAGCGCATTTAGTCAATGTGAATTTATTCCGGCAAGTGCGAACGGTGCAGCGGTGGATTCGTGGATTAAGATGAAGTACATCTGGCGTATTGAATAATGATTGTTGGCTTGCACCGGATTCTGCCCCGCAATATGTGCGTCAGTCTGCAAATCAGCAGAAAGGAGAAGAGTCGCCGGAAAGCCTTTAAATACCTGGCTTACGGCCGATTATAGGGAGCTCAAGAAAAGGGACTTGGTCCCGCCAACAGGAATCGGACCTGTATCTAGCGCTTAGGAGGCACTCGTTCTATCCATTGAACTATGGCGAGACGGGGTAAATCAATGGGAGGAATAAGCCTTTGATTTCATTGAAAATATTCAATAAATTCAATAACTTACGGTCGCTTTGCAACCTCTCCCCTATCATTCCCGTTAACGCGAAATCATGCAAGTTAACGTTCTGACTGCTACAGATTTGCTACAATCCCCGAAGGCAAAACAGAGGGAATTACATGGCATCCATACTAGCAATCGGCAAACGTTGGCGCGCTCAACTTCGCATTAAAGGCAGGAGTATAACAAAAACCTTCAGGACAAAGGCAGAAGCCGAGAGATGGGCGCGGGCTACCGAAATTGACGTGGCATCCGGGAATGCCAGCGCACTAAAAACGGACCTTGCAACGCTCATCGCCGACTATCAAACCGTCCGCGAAAAGTCAGGACGCCCTGTAAGCCCAACGTCGAACGAACACTACATGATGAAGCGGCTAACGCTTAAGCTGGGCGACAATATCGCTGCAGAACTGACAACACAAGATATCGTGAGTTATGCCCAGGCGCGCCGCACGGAAGACGGCGTAGGCGGCTACACCGTAGAGATGGAATTGTCGAAGCTCGGTACGATCCTGCGTCACATG